>WNGP01001704.1_pt1 | contig 18122 bp, 17 predicted proteins | sample 5407671 | NCBI WGS metagenome assembly WNGP01 (sample SAMN13153381, study PRJNA577476) | soil metagenome | isolation source: 40 cm soil or saprolite under Garry oak tree replicate 2 | place: USA:California | collected 2016-06-15 | reverse complement strand
CGGCACCAACTGCGAGATCGTGCTGGGCAACCGGGACTGGCTGATGGCCACGGCCGCGCCGGCCGGGCCCGCGTTCGAGGGCGCCGCGATCCGGTGCGGGATGCGGGCCGCCGACGGCGCCATCGAGGTGGTCACGATGACCCCCGGTGACCTGACCCTGAAGGTGATCGGCGACGCCGAGCCGCAGGGCCTGTGCGGGTCCGGCCTGGTGGACGCGGTGACCGGCCTGGTCCGGGTCGGCCTGCTCGACGCCACGGGCCGGTTCATCGCCGGGGAACAGGCCCGCGTCACGGCGCCGGGCATCGCGGACCGGCTGACCACCATCGGGAAGGAACGGGTGTTCGTGCTGTACTGGCGCGGAGCCGCCGAGGACAGCATCTACCTGTCCCAGCGCGACGTCCGCGAGCTGCAGTTCGCCAAGGCGGCCATCGCCACCGGCTGGCAGATCCTGCTCGAGGAGGCCGGGCTGACCGCGGCCGACGTCAAGCAGGTGCTGCTGGCCGGGTCGTTCGGCAGCTACCTGTCGGCGGCCAGCGCAATCAGGATCGGGCTGGTCCCCGAGGTGCCCGTGATGCGGGTGGTGTCCGCGGGCAACGTGGCCGGCGAGGGGGCCAAGATGGCGCTGCTCAGCCTGCGCGAGCGGGCCGGCGGCCTGGCGCTGCTGGAGGAGGTGAGGTATGTCGAGCTCTCCGACCACGCCAACTTCAACGACCGCTTCATCGAGCAGCTGCCCTTCCCCTCAGCTTGACGTCATCGCCTGCGATGCGGTATTTCCTGCGCGGTGACCTGAAGGCGCTGCGCCCGGACGGCAGCGTGACCACGAGATAGGCCACTGTCGAGGAGACGGCCCGGTGGCGGGCTCGCGTGCGGCGCTCGTGCCGCGCGGCGGGGTTGCGGGTGCGCACGGGAGCCAGCCAGGACGGGACAGTGGCCTGGGCGCTGCATGTCGATCCTGTCGTCACCGCTGCGAAGACCGAGGCGGCCAGCCGCGCGATCGAGGCGGCGCTCCTCGGTGTCCTGCAGGTCAGTCTCGGTGAGGACGACATCGCCCCGGTACAGCTGCAGGGCTTCCTGCCGCCGCCTCGCGGCATGCTCGGCCGGTGCCCCGCTCAAACTCTCGGCGCGGTGCCGCAGGCTGATCAGCAGCGCGTGCGGGCTGGACAGCGCCCGCTTGCGCAGCACCTCCAGCGCGAACGCCTGCACGTAATAAGAATCCGTGCCGCGCAGCGCCCGCAGGACCCGCTTGCTATGGCCGCGCAGCCGCTGATGGATCTCCTTCTCCCGCGCAGTCGGCGACACCACGATCGGCTGCGGCGGGTGGCGGCGGCTGATCGGCTGCGGCGGGTCACCCCGCGCCACGTCGTCTTTCATCCGCCGCACCACATACGGCCGGACCATGACCGGGTCCAGCCTGCCGTCATCGGCGGCCAGGTGCGGCGACAGCAGCTGCAGCAAGCTGGCGAACGATTCCTGGTAGCCGTTATGCGGGGTAGCTGACAGCAGGATCAGCTCCCGGGCATGGTCGGCCAGGGCGCGTGCCAGCCGGCTTCGGTCCGTGGCAGCAGAGCGGCCCTCGCCCGCATAGGCGCGGGCCACGTGGTGTGCCTCGTCGATGATCACCAAGTCAAACGGCGGCGCGGCCTGGATCGCCGAGAGATTGTTCTTCAGGTAGTCAACCGACGAGACCGCGTACGGGGCGGCGGTCCACGGGCTGACCGACGCCGGATAGCTGCGGCGCAGTTCCAGCCACTGCCTGCTGTCCACCTTCACGAAGTCCAGGTTGAAGCGGAACCGCATCTCCTCGGCCCACTGCTCCTGCAAGCTCGCCGGGCAGGCGATCAGCACCCGGCTGGCCCGCCCCCGCCTGGCCAGCTCCAGCAAGATCAACCCCGCCTCGATCGTCTTGCCCAGGCCCACGTCGTCGGCCACCAGGAGCCGGACTCGCGGCTGCCGCAGCCCCCGGCCAGCACCGGCACCAGCTGGTACGGCTCCACATCAATGCGCCCGTGCTCAACGGCCAGGAGATCACCGCGGCCGTGGGCCATCGTGAGCGCCAGGGCGCTGTGCAGTTCGCTGAGGTGTACCGGGTTGCCGGTCTCGAACCGCAGCGCTGCCGCCGGCTCCGGGTGCAGCGACGGCTCCGCTGATCCCAGGACGGTCAGCCTGCGCGGACCTGGCCGCTCATCAGCGAGCCGGAGATCGAGGAAAGCTCCCTTCCCGGCGCCGCGGACTTCCTCGATTTCCCACAGCCGGCCGCGCAGCCGCACTCGCATCCCGCGTTCATAGATCCCGGCTACTGCTCCCGTACCAACCGTAGTCACCCGCGAAAGCCTAGCGGGGCTTCGCCCCAGCCCGCCAAGTCATGCTCGTTGTGGCTGAGGTATGCAATTGGGGCTCCGGCCGGTGCCTGACGGTGGCACTGTGTGTCCCGTAATTGACCGCCGCTGGCGGTAGGTGGCCCTTGGGGGCCGTGGACCGGCCGGAGCCTTGTCATGACGCTACCTCGCAGCGTGGCCGATGTCCTGTCGGATCACGTGGTCTTCGAGCTGGAATCGATCGATCGTCTGTACTGCAACTTGTATGTGCCGCAGCTGCAGCGGGCGGAGGGGATCGTGGGGTTCATCCGCGGCCACCTGGGGCAGCCGATCGCCTCGACCGCGGTGATCGCGCCGATGAGCCGGGACTTCGTGACCCGGCTGCGGGCCTTCGGCGACGCGCATGACATCCCCTGCATCGACTTCGCCCGGGGGCAGCGCAAGGACGACGTGATGCACGAGCACCTGGCCGCCTTCGAGGCGGCCGGCCGGACCGAGGGGGTGCTGTTCATCGGGCGGGCGCAGGAGAAGAACACCGTGTTCCGGACCGAGAAGCGCCGCGCCGCTGACGGCCGGTCCTACCCGTGGATCGTGCGGACCACCTCGGTGGTGAACCAGTTCTACGTGTATTGCGTGGATGAGGACTTCGGCGCGTTTTTCCTGAAGTTCTCCTCCTACTTCCCTTACGGCGCCAAGCTGCTGGTCAACGGGCATCACTACGCCCAGGCCCAGGCCGCCAGGGCCGGGATCGGGTTCACCGCGCTGGACAACGGGTTCGCCGCCGTCGACGACCCGGCCGCGGTGCAGGCGATCTGCGACTCGCTGGATGAGGACAAGATCGACGCGCTGGCCCGCAAGTGGCTGGCCATCTTGCCCAACCCGTACTCGCCCGCGGACCAGGCTGCCGGGTACCGCTATGACATCTCGGTGCTGCAGGCGGAGTTCTCCCTCACCCAGGTGCTGGACCGGCCGGTGTCCGGGCGGATCTTCTTCGACCAGGTCATCGCCGGCAATCTGGACATCGGCCGCCCGGACCAGGTCGGCCTGATCTTCGACCGCCGCATCGTCCGCAGGGGCCCGCGGGCCACCCCCGGGAAGTTCCGCACCCGGATCATCACCAGCGGGGTCACCCCGAGCCTGCACGTGGACTACAAGAACTCGAAAATCAAGCAGTACCACAAGCTGGGCAAAGCGATCAGAACGGAAACAACTATCAATGACACGCGCGACTTCGGGATCGGGAAACGGCTGACCAACCTGCCCGCGCTGCGGCAGATCGGCTTCACCGCCAGCCGGCGCCTGCTCGGCGTCCAGACACTCAGCCACGACCCGATCGCCGGGGCCGACGCCCTGGCCCAGGTCACCGGCCCGGTCCTCACCCCATCAGGGACCCGCGTGGCCGGGCTGCGCCTGACCGACCCGCGCTCGCAGGCCCTCCTGCACGTCTTGTGCGTCTTCCGCCTGCTGCCGAACGGCTTCACCAACGCCGTCCTGCGCCACCACCTGGCACCCCTGCTCGGGACGACCCCGGGCCTCATGACCAGCGGGCAGATCACGTACGACTTGCGGCGGCTGCGGCTGCACGGGCTGATCGAGCGCATCCCGCACACCTTCCGCTACCAGGTCACCGACACCGGCATGCGCTCCGCCCAGTTCCTGACACGCATTCACGACCGGGTGCTGCGAACCGGCCTGGCCCAGATCACCGACCCCAGCCCGCCCGCACCCACCGCCCTGCGCGCTGCCGACCGCGCCTACCAGGCCGCCATCGACGACCTCACCCGCCAGGCCGGCATCGCCGCCTGACCAGCCATTCCACCCACCAAAGACGACTCGCCAAAGGAGACGGCTCGTTACCACCAGACTTGACTCAAAATTCATGGGCTACGCCGCCGAAGCCCTCTAGGTTCCGTCCGGGACTTCGCCCGGAAGGAATGGCCCCTTCGGGGCAGTCCGGCTGACGTGAGATGCGACAGAGTCCTACGGTCGGCGGGTGGCTGATGACTTCGCGGCCCGCTATGCGGGCCTGCTGGCCGGCTCGTATGACTGCGCGGACCGGATCGTGCTCAATGCCTGCTACCCGATGGGCAACACGCGGGCGGGTTCCGGACCTGGTGGCGGCGCCTGATCGGAGGTGGTGACGCCGAGGCCGATGCGGTGCTGGACAACGCTCACCTGATGCGCCTGGCGGGGCGGTTCGCGCGGCGGGTACGGGCCTGGGCCGCCGGCAACGCCGTCCCGGTGATCGACTGCACCGCGGGGGAACGCAAGCACCTGATCGCGGAGGAGTATCTGCGCACCCATTCGGTGGGACCGGGAGTGTTCATGATCCTGGTGTCCAGGGCCCCGGCGATGGTGCGGGATGTGCGCCGGTCCGCGGACGGCACGGTGATCGGCAACCTGGCCAGGAAGCGCACGTACGTGAATCACTGCAGCTTCCGCATCATGGACCGGCAGTGGGGGCACCTGACGATCAAGATGGCCGGGCATGCGCCGTCCGGGGCCCAGGTGATCCTCAACGGCCACGAGTATGTCGCGGTGGCCGCGCAGGCCGAGGGGGCCGGCTTTGTCAAGGAGGGCAACTGCTTTACCGGAACCACGGATCCGGCTGGCCTGGCTCAGATCGCAGACACCTTGCCGCAGGATGCGGCCGCAGGGCGGCTGAGCCAGGTCATCAACCGGTGGATCTACACCGCCTGCCTGGTCTTCGGCCTGGACCTGGCCGGCCAGCAGCGGACCTGCTTCATCTACGCCTACTCGGTCTACCAGGCCGAATACAGCCGCAACCTGCTGTTTGCCTCCGGCCGGCAGATGCAGGGCGTCTTTGACGCCGTGGTGGACCGGACCAGGTCCCGCCTGGATGTTCCCCAGGTGACCACGCTGTGCGGCGCCAAGATGCGCCCGCGCACTGCCCGGGGCCGGCCTCCCCGGCTGGAGGTCGTGATCGAGACACCTGCGTATGACCTGACCAAGTTCAAGGTCCACTTCGGGAACCTGACCTTGAAGGGTTATACCAAAGGCGAACGCGTCCTGCGGTTCGAAGCCATCGCCCGCAACACCAAGGACCTGCGCTGCGGCAAGACGCTGGAGAAGTCCGGGCCCATCGTCATCCGCCTGCAGCAGATGGCGGAGGAGTTCTGCACGGCGCTGGACTGCGTCGATGTCGGCTTCATCCCCGATGGCCTGCTCGATGCCCTGCCCGCCGCCTCCCAGCTCGGCGGCACCCGCGTCGGCGGCATCGACGTGAACAAGCCCCGCAGCCGGGCCGTGCTCGCCGCCGCCCTCGCGCTGGCCATCGCTCCCGGCGGCTTCACCGTCGCCGGCTTCACCGCCAAGGTCCGCGCCATGACCGGGCAGGCCGGCTACACCACCCGCAACGCCGCCTACGACCTGCGCAAGCTCCGCGGCAAGCACCTCGCCGGCAAACCCGGCCGCACCCGCCGCTACCTCATCTCACCCAGCGCCGCCCGTATCATCAGCGCCCTGCTCACCCTCCGGGAACACGTCATCGCGCCCCTCCTCGCCGGCACCGCCGACCCGCGGATCCGCCGCACCCCCCGCCACTGGACCGACATCGACCGGCACTACCAGGCGCTACGCCTGGAGATGATGGCCCTGTTCGCCGACATCGGCATCGCCTGCGGATAAAGCATCGACAACATCTTGTCGATCGTGTCTCCTCAAGCGCCTAGCCGGATGAGCCAGCCGGTAAGGTGCTGCTCTTCCGCACAGTATTAGCTGCGAAGCGGGAACTGCTCTCGGGGAGGATGGGGTGCATGCTGTTCGCACCGGAGGACCAGGTCTGCGGCGTTCCTGCCGCAGTGGCCCGGGAGGCGGTCCGCATTATCGAGTCGGTGCAATGGTGCAGCGCTGGCGTGCTTGCGCGGGAACTTCGGATCGACATCACGGCGAGCCGTTGCCTGCTCCAAGCCCTGGAATCCGACGGGCGGCTGACGCGCTATCCGGGCATGCTCCCATCCGGCCATGACGGGGCATGGCTTCCCGGGGAAGAAGCCAGCGAGGAGCAGCTCGTGCTGTGGCACTTGCGGTACCCGGAGGGTAAGGCTCTGGCCAAGGCCCGTATCGGGCCCGCAGTGCCCCGCTCCGTGGCAGAAAGCCTCCTCGCCGGATTCCTGGACCGCGTCCGAGCGGCCAACAACGATCCTGCCGGGTCGCACGTAATCGAGCGCGTCACTCTCTTCGGGAGTCTCACCGACCCAGGCCGGCAGGAGGTCGGCGATATCGACCTGCTGGTCTACGCCCGAGGGCGCAGCACTTTGAGCGCTTGTGTCAATGCAGGATTCAGAGTCCGCGAGGACTGATCACGACGGTGGTGGCCAGCTCGCCGTCATGCCCGGATAGATCGCGCTCGATAGCTGCGGGATTCGGCAAGAGGCACCGGGGATCATATACGAAGCAGACGAGGGTGCCGCAGTCGGGATGCCGTTGGTACTGAGCTTTGTCGATGATGAACTGATGCACGAGTTCACGCTGGCCAAGGCCCTTGCGTGTCATTTTCGTCTCGATGACCAGGCGCTCCGGCTTCAGCAACAGGTCTGACCGGGATTGGACGCCTCCGTAACTCGGATTCCACTCTTCCGGCCGCACGTCGTCGAAATGCAGCTGCAGGACGCCGCGCAGCAGATCCTGCACGTCGTACTCATCAGCGATATGAAGGGCCGGGCGGTTGCTGTACCGGTTACATAGCTCACCGGCAAGCAGCGGAAATCGCCTGCACAAGCCGACAACGAAGTCGACAGTGCGCGGGCCGCGGAGCTTAAGGTCCCCGATCGCCTCAGCGACCGCTCGTTGAAGGGCGATGCCGAGCACGCCACGCTCACCGAGGCCGTGCGGTTGCAGCTCAGCGACGCTGGATAGCTCGAGCAACTGCTGCGAGAGGCTCGCCCGGTCCATCGGGTGATCGCGGCGGCCAGGTCCTCATCGACTAGGTAGAGCCATAGCAGGACAGCGATTTCGACAGCGGTGTGCGGGTCCAGGCGGCTGGTCATCTCCCAGCGAGCGCCAAGAGACCGGGCAGTGAGTGCTCTAAGGGTGGCATTCCAAGCGTCAGCTCCTTGCAAGAAGGTCCCGATCGCCCTCCAGCAGGCCGCGCAGCCAGCGGTTTGGCGTCTCGTCTTCGCCGGCCAGCTTGCTTGCGCCTGCTGCGAGCCCGAGGAATTCGACGGGGCGGAAGAAGAAGGAGTTACGGTCGGCCGGAACCGGATCACGGGTTACCAGCCGCCGCATGCCATCAAGCCAGAGGCCGGCGGCACCTTCCCGGATTCCCGGAACCGGCAGGCGGAACCCGACGGCGGCCAGGATCGGGGCCTCGCTCCATCGCTGTGCGGGGATCTTCGCGATCGTGATCGGCGGGACGTCGAGGTCCCACCGGGTATCGCTCTGGACCGCCGCCCATTCCACAAGGCCGGCTTCCGGCGCCTCTGAGCGCCACGACGCCTGCATGGCGTGGTGAAGCTCGGCAAGTTGCGCGCTGAAGCTTCTTGCAAGCGGCCCGTCGTCTAGAGGAACCACTTGCTAGTCCGCAGTCGCGTGTCCAGAAGAGCAGATGACCAGTCGGGTACGGCGCGCAGGCGGGCCAGCTGGCGGGCGATCAGCTCGGAGTAGTAGATAGTCACCGGGTCTGATGCTGGCTGGGTCGATCGCCATGACAACCCGGTGAACTTGAGCACCTGTTCAGAAAGGTAGTGCAAGTCGTTGAAGGTTGAGTGGCGATGCAGATGCACGTGAAGCGGCCGCGGCAACGGGAGGCCGGCACGTTTGACCAGCGACGCGCCGGTCGTGGTGATCAGCCGCGCGTACTTCTCTGTCTGCACGATCAATCCGCGATCCGGCGCATACTCGCCTTTCTGCCCCATGGCGGTCCGTTTGCCGGGGGCTGACAGGTCGAACGGGCGAACGGATGCTCATGCGACACAGTGACGAAAGCGAACTCGACGTGCTGCTCATCGCCGACCGCCTTGATGGCATCCCGCATCAACAGGGCGAAGTCCGCGTTGCGGGATGGCCTGGCGGCTGCAGCACGATGCGCACGGTGTCCCCCGGCAGCCAGCCGTTACGCTGTTTGATCTCGCTGATGAGGTCGCGGGTTGAGTCGCGGAGCACCTCGGGGTACTCGGCGTAGGTTGCTTCGCGCGTGAGCTGGCCGAGCAGGTAGTTCCCGTCACCCCGGAATACCGTGGTGATGCCGACGTAGCGCTGCCGCTCCTCGATGCGCGAGTCCGACAACTCGGCGGTCCCGATCCCGATCACCAGTTCGTCCGCGATCGTCAGATCATGGTCGACGGTCCAGGGGATGCCCTTCATCTTGGCGTAGAGGGCGATCGAGATGTTCTGGAGGATGTACTGCAGGTTGTCTGGACGAGTTGCGATCGTGCTCAGCCGAGCGTGCTGGGTCGGGACCCCGGCCATCAGGAGAAGTGCCTTGCTGTGCAGGTACGGGTTATCGGTGTCGGGCAGGTCGCCGTCGCGGTCGGTCACGATCACCAGCCCGGCGTCTGGCGGGTCGCCCTGACCGAGCGCGGTGAGAACTGCGTTCCGGTAGCGGTGGGATGGCGACTGGCCCGAGGCTGGGACAGCCACCAGGTCGAATCGCGGGTTGATGAGCCCGAAGGTCTTGGCGAAGCCGGCCTAGAATCCCTTCGACCCTGGTATGCCGTCGCGGAGATAACGGATGAACTGCTCCACCGCACCCTGTGCGGCCTGCGGGAAAATGACCAGGACACGGGGAGTGGGCCGCGCGAAGGTGTCACGGCTGAAGGGACCGTACTTGTCCAGGCCAGGCCACGCATACTGGTGGCGCTTGCTGCGTGCGGCATCGAAGCAGTAGTCAAGCTGACGGGCGGTGACGATGCTCTTATAGTCAGCCGTGTTGCAGATGGAAAGCGGCAGACCCACCGTGCAGGTGAGACCTGCTGCCAGCTCCAGCGGCTTCGCGCTGAGAATCTGCGCGACGCGCTTGACCTCCTCAAGGAGGGCAGGCCCGCGGAGAAGGTCACCCATCTGCCTGTCCCGGTACTCCTCGTAACGGGTGAATTTCGGGCCGAGCAGCTGCCTGAGGCAGCGAGCATACGACTCGCGCCGGCCCTCAAGCATCACCGAGCCGACGTCGGCTATCTGCGCCCCGTTCGTGCTCTCGCTCAGCTCCACTTTCCCAGACCGGACGGCAGCGATACGGCCGACCAGAGCACGCTGGTCAGGATCGGGGACCCGGCGGACCACGAACAGCCCGGAAAGATCAACACCCGCCTCCTGGAGCTTCTCCAGATCAGATGAGATCTCCCAGCGGGTTGCCAGATCGACCGTTACTCCCACGAACGGGGAGTCGGCGATCACCTCTATCACCCGGGCGTCAAGTGAGTACTTCGGCCAGATACGGAAATCGGCGAGGAACGCATTATCGATGCCGAGAGCCTCGCCGGCATCACGCAGGAGCTGCTGCCGGCGGCCAAGGAAGATGAACGGCTTCCTGCGGAGCGGTTCATAGTCCGGGAAGCGGCGGACAAGCGACTCGGTAGTCAAACGCGCCAGAAGCCGCAAATTTCCGGAAACCCCCAGATTGATCCTGGTCGTGCCCGGCGGATCCCGTAGATCCTCGCCCAAGGGCAGGAAGAACACCTTCCCCCGCTCCCACTGGACGCTCCACTTCGAGGCGTGCGACCGGCGAAGCGACCCAAGATCCTCATCCTCGGCGATATCCCGCGCCCAGACCGCGAACTCGCCCATCCCGAACTCAACAGGAAGGACGTTCGCCATCAGATCCTGTCCCGCCACCGGAGCACTCCATAGTAAGGACCGGACAGCGCCGGCGACCCATAGTAATCACATCAATGTACTTCGCAGCGCACAGGGCTACTACCGCTCACTGTCGGGGCTATCGAGAGAGTGCCGCGATCTGGGGGTTGGCCGCGCGCTCACCCGGAAGGTAAACGAACTCAAGGGACAGACTCCTATTTAGATGCGCGCGGCGGGCCGTCGGACTGGGGTCACCTGCCGTCAGTCGCCACGCGCTGAAGGACGTCGGCCGCATGCGGGAGGATCTCCATGAGACTGCCGCCTATCAGGCGATCTTGCTGGCTCGCGCGGAAATGTGCTGATGGCCCCTGACGCTCGAACTCGAACAAGTATTTCCCTTGCTTGTTGGGGCTGAGGCGGGCCCGGCACTGGCACCCGCCGTCGGCCGCGATCCCTTCCCAAGCCAGGCCTGCCCCGGCAATGGTGACCGGCACCTACGACACCTTCGGCCTTGCGCCTTCCAGGGCGTGGCGCAACTCGCTTGCTGAGCTGTAGCGGCGAGACGGGTCGCAGTGCATGGCCTTCCGCCCCACCCTGCGCAGCCGATCATGGACGTGAGGCTGCCATTCCTTGCGGTCCGGATACTTGCCGCCAGCAATGAGGCCGCGGACATCGGTTCCCGGGGCCGCGACCGCACGCATCATCCCGTCACCGTTCAGCAGGCGGTAGAGCGTCACGCCCAGCGCGTAGACATCACCTTGGGCCGTCTCGATGCCCCCGTTTCCCGCGAGCGCCTCGGGCGGCAGGTGCTCTGTGTAGCCGAACGGCGGGGCACCGGCATTATTGCCAGCCTCGCATGCCAGCCCGAAATCGGAGACCTTGATCCGGCCGCCCTCTCCTATCAGCAGGTTTTGCCGGCTTCAGGTCACGGTGAAGGACTCCCCGGGCATGCAGCGCCTCCACGCCCCGGCAGGCTTCCTCCAGGACGTGCAGAGCATCTGCTACGGCCACCGGGTCGCCGGCGTAACGGTCAGCGATGCTTCCGTCAGCCAAGTACTCCATCCGGATGACCGGGATTCCGGCCTCGGTGTCGGCGGAGAAGACGCGGACCACGTTGTCGTGCTCACCATCGAGCATTACCCGTGCCTCGGCGAACACCATGCCAGCTGGCAGGCGAGCGGGATTCAGGTACTTGGCTGCGCAGAGACGATCCAGCCCGAGATCCTGCTCCAGCCAGACCTCGCCGAAATAGCCGCTGCCAAGGCAGCTAAGGGTCTTATAGGGCATCTCGTAAGGGTCTTATAGGGCATCTCGGCTACCCGGGAAGCAACGCGACAGCCGACACGACCGGCTCTCTGCGACTGGCCCCGATGCCCTCGATGACCGGTATGGCCGACAAGGCGGACGTGAGTTCCGGCTTGTTGCGCGCCCCGTAGATGCTGCGGATCGTCGCCGCGACATGCCGGGCCGGAGCCAGTCCGGCTGACGCCAGTGCCTCTTGCACGACGCCTTCGACCTCGGCGCGGCCCAGGCTGACAGACTGACCGCCAGGTTCTGCGACGCGGACGGCGGCTGCTTCCAGCGCGTGGCGCTCAAGCAGCTCCAGGACTTCCTTGCGGGCCCACGCGAGCTGGTCACGCCGATGACCGTCGGGGATAGCCACCTTCCGCTGCTCGACGACCGATGCCACGCTTCGTTGATCACCCTTGACGACTGCCCAGTCCAGGGTTTCCTTGGCGCAGCGAACACCGAGGACGATCACCCGGCTCCTCCGTACACCACCAGCACGTCAAGCTCCCAAGCATGAGCGGAAGGGCAGGACCGCGCCACTGCCCTCAGACGGCCCCCTCGGCCCGTGACTGGCCAGAGCCTCATTCCTGCAGCCTGGGCGGCCCAGGCACGAGGCCGATCAGAATCTACACCCTGCACCGGCCTCGGAAAGGGCGCGACACGAGCGCGATGTCCGGACTATCTCCAGGCGCGTCAGCCGCTCGAGCACGCTCACAGCCTGGACATGGGTGCCCTGGACTAGGAGCATTCAGGCGTCGCGGCGTTTGACATGCAAGCCTCGCAGATGAAATCCCTCATATCAGGATCTTGCCCATGGCCCGGTCACGCTCGCGTTCGGCGCTCTTGCGGGCGGGGCAGTGAACTCGGCCGCGGTCGTAGTCATCGGCTTGGCTAGCCATCGCCGCGGCATGCCTCCAGCAGTGCCCGGAACTCAGCACGCAACGCCTCCGCTGTCACTGGCCTTCCGGCTAGGTGCGATAGAAGCACGTCGAGATTCCACTGCGCCAGGTAGCCGTACCGTGCGGAGAACAGCGCCACGTCGGTCATGGCGAATCCATCGACATAGTCCATGCATACGTATCCGAGCATCTGCCACAGGTCCGTCACCCCGAGGGACGGCTTCCTAATTGTCGTCTTCAGCTCAGTCAGCAGACCGCCCGCGACCAGGTCCGCGTCACCGGGCATGATCTGTGATCCCGCGAACACCGGCCCGATTGCCCACAATCCCTGCCTGGAAGTAATGGCGGGCAGCAGCACCGACTCCATCACGCCCCTCTCTTAACCGGCTAATCATTTGGTTCTTATGAGCACGACACGCCGTGATGCAGGGTACTTGCCTTCATTGCGGGACATCTGCCATAACTTCGTCCCATGACAGAAGGGGAGCCCGGGCTCCGGGCGGAACTGCATGATGGCCGCTGGCGCCTGGCCGGCGTGGCCGACGGCGACCTGATCAACGGCTACCTGGGTTACCTGGCCGACCGCGGGTTCTCGGCGCAGACGGTGCGCGCCTACGCGTTCGACCTGCTGGCGTTCGCCCGCTGGCTGGCCGGGGAGGGAATCGCCCTGGGCGAGGTCACCACTGATGTGATGCTGCGGTTCCTGGGCTGGTGCCGGGCGGCGCCGCTGCCGGGCCGGCCGGGCGGGAACGTGTACTCGATCCGCGATGGCCGCAGCACCGGTTACGCGCCGGCCACCATCAACCGGCGGCTGGCCGCGGTCTCGGGCCTGTTCGGGTACTGGGCGATGCGAGACCCGGCCGCGCCGAACCCGGTCCCGCGCGGCGCGGCGGCCCGGCGGGCAGGCGCCGGGGACCGCAGCGGGCTGCTGGCCCATCTGGGCAGGCCGAAGCGGCGCTCCGGGCTGCGGGTCCGCGAGCCGCGGCGGCTCCCCCGCGGCCTGGACCGGGCCGAGACCACCGCGCTGCTGGCCAGTTTCCGCGCCGACCGGGACCGGGCGATCGCCGGGCTGATGCTGTTCTCCGGGCTGCGCTCGGCCGAGGTGCTCGGCCTGGCCGTGGCCGACGTGGACATTCCGCGCGGCTGGATCCGGGTGATGGGCAAGGGCGGCAAGGAACGCCGGGTGCCGCTGGATCCCGACGTGGCCGGGCTGATCCAGGCCTACCTGCTCGCCGGGCGGCCCGAGACATCGAGCCGGGCGCTGTTCGTGGTGGCGAAGGGCCCGAACCGGGGGCAGCCGCTGACCGCGGCCGGGCTGCGCACGATCTTCCGCTACCACCGGGGCAGGGCCGGGGTGCCGGCCGGGCACCCGCACGCGCTGCGGCACTCGTTCGGCACCGCCCTGGCCGAGGCCGGGGTGGACCTGGCCGTGCTGCAAGCGCTGATGGGCCACGACCACGTCGACTCCTCCGCCGCCTATATCCACCTGGCCCCGGCGCACGTCCGCGCCGCCTACGATGCCGCCCGCCAGCGCCAGCGCGCCCTGTGACGGCCCCCGCCGCCCGTCGCCGAGCGACCTGCTCGGCGGCTACCAGGCGGCGCTGGCTGGCAGGGGCGCCGGGAACAAGGCCTTCTGGTCCGCGGCCCGCGCCTTCGTGGCCCGCTGGCCGGACCCGCAGGCATGGGCCGCCGAGCCGCTGCCGGTGCGGCTGTCGGCCAGCTCATCGGCCCGGCCGTTCCTGAACTATCTGATGCTGTCCGGGCAGCTGCACCCCGGCTATGACTACCTGCTGGAACGCAAGCTGCCCGCCGTGCTGCGCGAAGCCCCGGACGGCCCGCTCGGCGAAGACCGGGCCCGGTTCCTGGCCGCCGCGGCCGAGCTCGGCTGGCAGCCCCGGGTCGCCGCCGGGCTGTGCAGCCAGATCGCGATGCGGCTGCTCATCCAGGCCGGCCCGCCGCTGACCGGGCTCACCGACGCCGGCATCGCCGCCTTCGACGAGGCGATCACCGCCCGGGAACGCGCGAGCGGCCGGCCGCTGAAACACTACCGCGACGCGCTTTACACCTCCCGGACCGTCATCTACCACATGGGCGCCCCGCTGACCCCGGTCGCCAGGAAGAACACCGGACACCTGCGCTGGCCCTGGGCACGCCACTTCGACGGCGCCTCGCCGGGGATCGGGCGATCGCTGACCGCCTACCTGGAATGCGCCTCAGGCACCCGGGTCAGGTCCACCGTGCTGGCAATGGCCGGCCGGCTCGGCCACTTCGCCCGGTTCCTGGCCGACTGCGACCCGGCACTGGATTCGCTGGCCGGGCTGGACCGGCAGCGGCACATCGAGCCCTACCTGGCCGCTGTCGCGGCCGCGCGCAACCCGCGCACCGGAACGGTGCTGTCGGCCTCGGAGCGGCGCAGCCGGGTCCTGACCGTCGGGCGGATGATCGATGACATCATCGAATGGGGCTGGCGCGAAGCCCCAGCCCGGAGGCTGATCTTCGCCCGCGATGTTCCCCGGCTGCCTCGCGCGCTGCCCCGCTACCTGCCCGCCGACGCCGACCGGGCCCTAGCCGCCGCGCTGCGCGCCTCACCGCACCGGCTCCCCGCCGGCGCGCTGCTGCTGCTGCGGGCCACCGGGATGCGCATCGGGGAGCTGCTCGACCTCGAGCTGGACTGCGTGCACGAGGTGCCCGGCGCCGGCGCCTGGCTGAAGGTTCCCCTCGGCAAGCTGGACACCGAGCGGATGGTGCCGATCGACGAGGAAGCCCTCGCCCTGCTCGACCAGATCACCGGGCACCGCTCACCCGGGCGCCCGCTGCCGCACCCCCGCACCGGCAAGCCCGCCGACTTCCTGCTCACCCACCAGGGCCGGCGGGTCTCCGCGGACACGCTGCGCGCCGAGCTGCACCGGGCCGCCGCCGAGGCCGGGATCGGTGCCGCGACGCCTCACCAGCTCAGGCACACATATGCCACCGCCCTGGTCAACGCCGGCTGCTCGCTGCAGGCGCTGATGGCCCTGCTCGGCCACGTCTCTGCGGAGATGAGCCTGCGCTACGGCCGGCTGTTCGACGCCACCGTCCGCGACGAATACGAACGGGCACTAACCCTGGCCAAGACCCAGCTCGGCCCGGTGCTGCCGGCCGACCGGACCCAGCTGCCCCTCGCCGCCATCACCGGCGAGAACTGGCGGGACGCGCCGCTGATCAAGGCCCGGCTGGCCGGCGGCTACTGCCTGCGCACCGCCGCCCAGGGCTCCTGCGCTTATGCCAACATCTGCGAGCACTGCCCGAACTTCCGCTCCGGGGCCAGCTTCCTGCCCGTGCTGCAGCTGCAGCGCGCCGACGCCGAAGCCCTCGCCGCCGACGCCGCCGCCCGCGGCTGGGGCGCCGAAGCCGCCCGCCACCGCCGCCTCCTCGAACGGCTCGACCTGCTCATCACCCAGGCCGATGCCAGCTGACCACGACGAGCTCACCCGGGTCGAGGCCGCCTGCGCCGAGCTGGCCGCCGCCGGGCAGCCCGTCACGTTCGCCGAAGTAGCCGCCCGCGCCCGCATCAGCCGGACCACCCTCTACCGGCGGGCCGACCTGCGCGCCGTCGTCGAGGAACACCGCGCCCGCGGCCAGGAGGCCAGCACCCTGACCGGTCTCGCCGTCCAGATCGACCAGCTGCGCCGCAGCCTCGAGGCCGTCGCCGCCAAGGTCCGCCGCCACGAGGAAACCATTCGCCGTCTCGAACGCGACCGCCGCAAACCTGGGTAGCTGCCGGTCATCCCGTAGTTATCCACAGCATCGGCGCGGATTAGCCGGTTAACCGGAGCGCAGCCAACTGCTTGAGTCCAGCATCCGGCGCCGCATCCAGCAGCGACCGCGCCGACCCGTCCGGGAGCCGACCGATGGGCCCGATCGCTGCGATATCCGGGCCGCGACGGTAGACCTCCGTCAGCAGCGCCAGGCCCCAGCACGCCCGGTACAGCAGATCCGGCTCCGCGCCGCTGCCCCGCGCCGGCCCGGTGAACTCCTCCACGCCGCCGTCGCGGAAGCCCAGCATGAACGCCAGCTCCTTCAAAGCCGGCATCATCCCGCACAGCGAGGCGCCCTGCGCGGCAAGGCGCAGGGACGGGTTCGGATGCACAAGGAAGCGCATCATCCAGTCTGCCGCCGTCCCGATCGTGCCCGCATCGGCGGCTTCGCGGGGGACGCCGGGGATCAGAATCGGGCCAGCGGCTGTCCGGTACGCGGTCTGCGCATCCTTCAGACCCGGAGTAAGCCGGTCGTCGAAGAACCGCCGGATCGGGGAGTCCTTCAGGGCCAGCTCGTAAGTGAGCGGTCCTCGGATCACATATCTGCTCATGCCGCTGATGATGCACCGGCTGGCCGACATTCCGGCGGCGACCACCCCGAATCGCGCCTATGGCGGGCTCCCGGAGACAGGGCTGGACCGGATACCGACACCTGCCAACGACTTGACCGGCTCGTATCGTGCACCGGCCTGATGCGGTACGCACAGCGTTTCCGAATGGCTAGAGCGAGGCCCTGAATAAGGAGGAGCCGTGGGCCGGACCGGTAATCCTCCACTCCGGCTCCGCGTGATTCACCGGTGAGGCCCCGCAATGTGCCACGCATCGCTGATCCAGCCACTGCGCCGCAAGGCGCGCCGGCACGGGCCACCGGGTCCTGGTCGCCCTCGACCAGTTCGCGCTTACGGGCGAAGCGGTCGCCGATGGCGCCCTGGCTGATCCTCTGGCCGCCTTCGAACAGCGTCGCTGACCTTCCGAGGACGTCTTGCCCAGCGCGGATCTCGTAGGCCATGACCAGTACCTCCACCCGGCTCATCCGCAACCTGGCCGCCCAGATCGAGGTGTCCGGCGCCACCTCCCCGCCGAAGCTCGCCGACGTGACCGGCTGGATCGAGCAGATGAACCTCGGGTCTACCGCCACCGCGGATACGTTCGTCCCGGTCGCCCGCACCGGCCGCCAGGAACTGCTCGACGCCGGGGTCCACGCCGCGTTCGCCTGGTCGCTCAACACCGGGATGTACCCGAAGGCGCAGTTCATCATCAGGTTCGCCGACGACCAGGACGTGGGCTGGGAAGTCGGTCCCGACCTCCGCCCCAGGAAGCATCCGATCCGGGACTGGTAGAGCAGACCAGCGCGCCGACGTCACCGGCCGCGCTGGCCGTCTAAGACCGCAGCCATGGATGCAGGTATATAAGAAGTACACGAAAGGTATGAGGAATAGTCAAGACCTGTGGATCGGCGTGTCACGCGACTTGCTGATCACCACCCTCTGATTCGTCGGGTCGTTCGATGAGCTTGCCGTTCTTGAATACCGCGCCCGGCTACGACGAGGAGCTGCGCAACTCGGTGTTCTTCGAGCGTGGTCTGCACGCGACGTCCATCTGCGGCGCGGTCGGCGCCGCGGTGGCCGTGGCGATGCTGCGGGGGCAGGACGAGGCGGGGATCGCCTCCGCCGCCGGCATCGCGCCAGCATGGGCGCCGGCCTGCTGGAGGCCAACCGCACCGGCGGGACCGTCAAGCGGGTCCACTGCGGCTGGGCCGCGCGCTGCGGCGTGGCAGCGGCCGGCCTGGCCCGGCACGGGCTCACCGGCCCGCCGGCCGTGCTGGAGGGCCGCTTCGGGTTCCTGCAGGCGTTCTGCGGCGACCGCGCCCACACGGACGCCGTCGTCCGCGGCCTGGGCACGGACTGGGAGCTGCCCCGCGTGGTTTTCAAGCCGTACCCGTGCAACCACTTCACCCACGCGGGCGTGGACGCCGCCCTGCGGCTGCGCGCCCGGGGGCTCGCCCCCGCCGATGTCACAGCGATCGAGCTGGGGTCGCCAAGCCTGTCCTGCGCACGATCGCCGAGCCA
>WNGP01001758.1_pt1 | contig 18126 bp, 16 predicted proteins | sample 5407671 | NCBI WGS metagenome assembly WNGP01 (sample SAMN13153381, study PRJNA577476) | soil metagenome | isolation source: 40 cm soil or saprolite under Garry oak tree replicate 2 | place: USA:California | collected 2016-06-15 | reverse complement strand
GCCCTGTGCCGAAAACGGGACGCCGACAGGCCGAGCGCGACACACTCAAATTCGCGATACCATAGGCTGCGCCAAAGGGGGCGGAATGGACGCGGAGCGCGGAACCCAAACGGTTTTGATTACCGGAGCTACCGATGGACTGGGGAAAGCCGCGGCTCTCTTGCTGGCTGAGAATGGCTTCCGGGTATTCGCCGCGGGGCGTTCGGCGGAGAAGCGCGCGCAGCTTGATACCTTGGCGAACGAAAAAAAACTGCCGCTCGAAACTCTGGGAATGGACGTATGCGATGACGGTTCCGTGCAGCGGGCGGTCAACTTGGTCTATCAGAAAGCGGGCACGATCGACGTGCTTATCAACAACGCGGGGCTGGCCTATGTGGCGACCGTCGAAGACATGACCATGGAGGACTGGCGGCGGCAGTTCGAGACCAATTTTTTCGGTGTCGTGCGTGTGACACAGGCGGTGCTCCCGAAAATGCGCGAGCGGCGCTCCGGTCGCATCATCATGATCAGCTCGGTCTCCGGACTCGTGACCCCGCCGACGCAAGGCGCTTATAGCGCCAGCAAGCACGCCATGGAAGGATTGAGCAACGCCTTGCGGCACGAATTGTATCCCTTCGAAGTCAAGACCATCTTGATCGAGCCCGGATACATCGTGACGAACATCCAGCAGACCGCCGTGCAAGTAGCTCAGCCGTACCAGGAAAAGATCAAGAGTGGGCCGTACGCCAAAGTGTACGCGGGCTCCTGGTCCGGCGCGAAGAGCAGCCGCCGAAAGTCGAAGACCACGCCGGAAGATTGCGCGCGAGTCATTTTGAAGGCTATTCGAGCACCCCTGCCTCAGGCGCGCTACGGAGTAACCCCGCTGGCTGCCACGCTCAAATGGGCGAAACGTCTGCTGCCGGACAGCGCCATTGACGCGATGATCCGCAGAAGGTACGGGATTATGCGCGAAGGGTGAGCGCGTTCACACTTAAGAGGAATCAAGAGCAAGAGAAACCCGAGCGGCTAGGGATTCGAAACCTGGAAGGAAAGACTGTTTTCGCGCTGCTCCTGCCACATCTTGGACCACGCCTCATGAACCGGACTTTCGGCGTAGTCGGCGGCGGCCTCGGCGCTCGTGAATTCGATGGCGTAGACGCCGCTGAAGTCCTTGATCTGGTTGCGCCCGGTTTTCAGCCACACGTTCTTGATGCCGGGAATTTTTCCAGCCATGTCCTTGATGCCGTTGATGGCGTGTTCCCGGTCGTAATTTGAGACATTGTCTCTGAATTTGTACACAACCACGTGCAGCACCGTTTTCGGCTGGCCGAAGCGGTTCTGCACCGCGGCGCTGCGTGCGTGCAGCGAGTCTGCCGCGATTCCCGCAACGAATATGGCCGCGCCCAGGGCAATCTGCGAGGCGCGTTTCATGGCTGAGGTCATCTCTTCCTCCACAATAGGAACCCTGCCAGTTTATGTAACCCCCGCAGGGCGAAGCAACTCGCGGTGACAACGGAACGCGGTCCCTCCCCAAATGGTTTGACGGGGCAGCGGCAGGGCCGTTACGCTCCCAAGTCAGATTCATCGAGGGCCGAATGGATTGGTCCGGCGGACAATCACAAGAGCAACAAGCGGAATCCAAGGCCTTGGCTCCCTTGCCGCGCGTCTGGATTGGCTACTTATTGGGCGGCGCGACGATGATTGCGGAAATGATCGCGGTCACTCTGCATCCGGAACTTGCCAAAGAACCGCTGCTCATACCTCCTCTGTATCTGTTTCTCGCGAATTTCATCAGTCTGATCTATTGGCTTGTTTGCGTTTATGAGTATCATGTCGTTCTCGCGCAAGCGACGGCCGGCGCATATCCGATTAAGCCGCTGCGTGCGGCGTGGTTTCATCTGATTCCCATCTATGGCCTGTACTGGGTTTTCAAGTGGCCGCGGGAACTGGCGCGATTTGTGAACGGCCGCCTAGAAGCGCCGCTGCTGAGGCCCGATCAAACGGGGCTGCGGGTATTTATAGCCTTTGCCGTGTTTCTTGTGCTGGACCGCGGACTTGGCATGATGCTGCTGTTCTGGGCGGCATCGTATCTGTCGCGGTGCCTGCGCTATGCGCTGGCCGCGCGGCCGGCACCGCCCGGGGGACAACCGCCTTTTTCGTGATCTTTCATTCCGAGGAGAGTAAATGCAGAGAGGGACACGCTGGGTCTTGCCAATTTTTCTAATCGCGAGCTGTGCGCCTATAGGACGAACTCAAGGTCAGGGTCATACCAAGCAGTTGGCGCAGGACATCTTCAAGGAGCTCATTGAGATCAATACCACCGATTCCGTTGGCAACGTGACCACCGCCGCGGAAGCCATGGCCAAGCGTTTGCGTGAAGCAGGCTTCGCCGAGGGCGATATCAAGGTAGCCGGGCCGAACGAACGGAAGAAAAATCTCGTCGCGCGTTTTCGCGGAACCGGAAAGCGTAAGCCCATCCTATTCATCGGACATCTTGATGTGGTCGAAGCTCTCCGAGCGGACTGGACCACCGATCCCTTCGAATTCATCGAGAAAGACGGCTACTTCTACGGCCGGGGCACGGAAGACATGAAGGAGGGCGATGCCATCCTGGCTGCCAATTTCATCCGCTTGAAAAACGAAGGATATCTGCCGGACCGCGATCTGATTCTCGCGCTGACCGCCGATGAGGAGGGCGGTTCTTCCAACGGTGTGGACTGGCTCCTCAGGGAACATCGCGACTGGATCGATGCGGAGTACTGCATCAATCTGGACGGCGGCGAATTCGAAAGGGACAAAGACAAGCGGCTGCTCGCGGGCATTCAAGCGAGCGAAAAAGTTTATGTGGATTTTCAATTCGAATCGCTGAATCCCGGCGGGCACAGCTCGGTCCCCAGCCCGGACAACGCCATCTATCACTTAGCCGGCGCGTTGTCCCGATTGCAATCGTTTTCATTCTCCGCAAATATCAACGAAATCACGCGGAGTTATTTCGAACGGAACGCGGCGCTGACGACGGGACAGGTCGCAGCGGACATGAAAGCCATGGCCAAGCAACCGCCGGATCCTGCCGCAGTGCAGCGGCTCTCGGCGGTGCCCTATTACAATTCGCTCTTGCACACCACGTGCGTCGCCACCATGCTTTCCGGCGGTCATGCGCCAAACGCGCTCCCGCAAACCGCGCGAGCCAACGTCAATTGCCGGATTTTTCCAGGGGAAGACCCCGAGGAAGTTCACCAGGCGCTTGAGCGGCTTGCCAACGATCCGAAAGTCAGGGTCAGCATCATTCCACAGCGTACTCCGGATGGAAAGGTAGTGCCTGTCGTGCCGGTGCCCCCCTCGCCGCTACTGCCTGAAGTGACCGAGGCCATGGAGAAAATCTTGAAAGTCACCTGGCCGGGCGTTCCTCTGGTCGCGACCATGTCCACCGGGGCCACGGACGGGAAGTATACGCGCATCGCCGGCATCCCGACCTACGGCGTCTCTTGCATGTTTTTTGACATCAATGACAATCGCGAGCATGGAAAAGACGAGCGCGTCGGTGTGCAGGACTTTTACGACGGCGTGGACTTCAACTACCGGCTGATGAAAGAGCTCTCTTCGCCGCGCTGAGGAACACGCCCAGGAAATAAATGGTGGCGGGCAATGGAAACCGGCCCGGAGAAAAGGTCATCCCCGGGCCGAACTATTCGCCAAGGTTTGATCGGCTGACTACGGTTTGCCTGGCGCGGATGCGCCGGTTTTCGGATCGGCAGGCGTGGTGGCGGCGCTGGCCGCGATGGGTTTCGATGTTTCGGCGCCGTAACGCATCAGGTATGGCATGAAGGGGGTGACTTCAAACGGCATCTTCTCACGTTCCGCCACCGTGCCCACCGGCTTGCTCTTGATGAGCTCCAGCTTATCGTTCCAGGAATCCACCTTTACGCGTCCGCCGATCGGCAGCGCCGCGATCATCTGCGGGTTTTGCTTCTGATCGACAGGCGTCGTGGACTTGAGATCAGCCATGATCGGCACGCGATCGCCGAGGTGCGGGCTAATCAGGTTCGGAATTTCCTTCTCGCGGCTCCCGAGCGCCGTGAGGAAAAGGCCTGCGTTACCGAGCTGGTTCTTATAGGGCGAATTATTCAGGAGCTGGACCGCTTTCGTGTTGGCGGCCCTCTCCTCGTCGGGAGTCCGCGCAAATCCGAAATGGCGGAAAGTCTCCTTGTCGTCGATCAGCAATTGATCGAAGAAAGCATAGCTGGAATCGATGCGGTGGCCGAGAATGGCGTGGCTGAGTTCGTGCGCGAGCATGGTTGCCAGGCTGGCCTCATCCGGCACCACGTCGATCAACCCGCGGCTCATCACGATCGTGTGGCCGACGGTGAAGGACTCGAGCGTGGAAGTCATCATCACCCGGCAGCGGACATCGGGTTCAAGGTCGATATTGTTGGTGACCTCCAGATTGTTGATCACCGTATCGAGAGCCTTGTCGACTTCGCCGCGCGGCGCGATCAGGCCGATGCGCTCCAGGCGATCGATCACATTATCTTCCGCCTGGCGGTCCCAGGAGCGCTGTGCCTGAATGGGGGTAAGATCGTTCGATGTCTTGGTATCGTCCTGCACCGGCGTCTCAACCAGGATCCTGCTTAATTCCTGTTCCTGGCTGGAGCGGCCGACGTTGTAACCCCACAGCCGCGTCTGCGCTTTGAAGTCCAGTTTCTTGGCCAGGGCGTAGTGTAAATCTTTTTCCTCGCTGTATATAAAGGAAGGCATCCACAAGCCCGGCTGCACATTGGTGCGCCAGCTGTCGAAGTGAAAATACCAGCTGGAGTGCCCGGCGCCGCCGTAGGCGCCGTTAAAGCGGACCACGTTGTAGTCCTGATCTTCGACCCACATGCGGCCAAGGAACCGGCCTTTGCCGGACTTCTCCTGAGGCGAGACGTCGAACACCAGGCAGCGCACTTCGCCGAGGAATTCGCGGCGCACGTAATCGAACTTGTAGTGCTGCTTATCGAAGCCATTGGTGTCGATAAAGATCATCTGCAGGAAGCCGTCCGGCAGGAATTGCATCGCGAAAGAAAAGAAGTTGCCGATGGCGCCGAAGATCTTCTTCCCCTTGCCGTTGGTGTCCGTCAAGGAAACCAGCGAGACGCCTTTCGAGAAGTCCGCGCGGCCTAGGAAATACTTGTCGCCGGCGGGGGCGTAGCCAAGATCCTTATCGGGCTTCAGGTTCTGGATGTACGTCTCGACCAGCGGCGAAAACTGCTTGAGCTGCTGGTTGGCCCGGTTTTCGTTGGTGATCACGCGGTCGATGACTTCGTCCATGGTCCTCGGCTTATCGGCCGGCTTAGGCGCCTCCGTGGCGGCCATGGCGCCCACCCCGCTCAAGATCAGAACGAAAATAGTTGTCGCTACCTTACGCATTTTCTCACTCCCCTCAGTAAGCCAAACGGAATTCAATTCGCACGCGAGCCGGGAAATCCACCGGCAGGCCTTCGCGTCTTGCCGGCTTGAACTTGATCTGCTGCGCGGCGCGAGTCGCTGCTTCATCGAGACCGTGGCCCAAACCACTTACCACTCGGTTCACCTGGATGCTGCCGTTCGACAGGAATACCATATCGAGAACCACGTCACCTTCTATTTTCAGACTACGCCCTTCCGCGGTGTACTCCGGACGAGGCTTCTCCAGGATGTCAACAGCCGTCGTGGCGCTTTCGCCGCTCGGCGCTTTCTTCTTCGGCGCCTCGGCGGTTGTCTGATCCGCGAACCCGGCGGACTGCAGCACGCCGCGCTTGGCGCTTGGCGGAGGATTCGCCGTGCCGTTACCGAACCCCGTGCTCGCCACCGCGCCGCGTATTCCTTTCTCGCCGCCGGTGCCGTTGCCGTATCCAGGCCCACCCGGCAAAGCGGGCGAACCAAGACGATTGACGTTCGTGGCTTTGTTCGGATCACCCTTACCCGCGATTCCGTTGGGATCGCCGAAGCCGCCGGTTTGCACTTTGTTCACCGGAGCCACCACCGTCGCCGGAGCCGCGCTGCCTGTTCCAAGATTGCCGACTTTCACGTCTTCTTTGGGCCGCTTTGGCTGGCTCGTTGGCGTATCGATTTTCACCTGCTCGAAAACCGGATTGAGTTCCACGGGTTTCGCATCCAAGGTCTTTATCTTGGGTGGTGCGACTTTTGCCTCGAGAAAAACATGCGTCTGTTTCGGGTTCAGCTTCACCGGTTCAGGCTCCACCGGCTTTGGTTCCGGCGGCGCAACCTTGGCTTTCACCTTCGGCGTCGGTGGAGGCGGTGGCGGTGGCGCAACTGGAATTTCCGTGACCGGCTGCATCAGCTCCGTAACACGTAAATGTAAAGCCGTTTGCATCCGCTCTGGGAAGAGCAGGGGAAGCATGAGCAAGAAACCGAGGATCGCAAATTGTCCGGCGGCGCTCAGGCCAATGCGGTCCCAACGTGGCTTGGAATCAGGTAGCAGGGCAAGACGTGCTGCGATCGGTTTGGTGCCGATGGCTTTTTTCCACGCCAGTGGATCGCCTGAATGGCTGCGGTCGGCCTCGAAACCGACGCCCATCGTGGTCTTACGTGGTGGATCTGCAATCATGGTTGTCATCCGCGGTCCGCCTCGTGAAATTCCGGCCGCGGAACAAGGGCTGTCTCCCAAGTCCGCCAGCATAATAGGAAGTGCCCTACCAGTACAGAGTACTGACGAGGCTGAGGGAGCCCGAATAGGACTTTCGTACTAGCGTCGCGAAGTCGCTAATGCTCCCGCGAGCGCATCCTAGCGCACCCACTTCTAACCCGGCGAGGCAGTTTTCGTTGCGGGCGGGGTGCGCAACCTTCTAGTAGGATACCCTAAACTTGCGTTGGGTTGCGTCCTCTTTTTTGCACGCTTGGCACGCGAGTTTCCTTCCGCGGGCTTATCCTTAAGTGCAGCAAGCGCAGCATTTAACCCTGGGGCTGGGTTTCTTGGGATACAGTGAACACCTGAAATACCCATGGACAAAGATCAAGAAAGCCGGTCCGTAGACGCGAATACCGTGGACCCGGTGAAGACCCTTGAGGTTCGCGCCGCCTTGCTCGAGTGGCTGTACGCGCAGGCCAATGCTGCCCGCTGGGGGCTCTCTCGTGGGCATTTCGCGGTCGCGCTGGAACGCAGCGCATCGAAGCGCTTGGCGAGTGGAGCTCTTATTCCGCCTAAACTCGAAGAATATCTCGGCGCGCTGCACCTTGAAGATCTGGCGCTGGCCACCGCTTGTGCCGAAGGAGGTGAGGCGGCTTGGGAGCATTTTTTCACTAAGTACCGCGCTTACCTTCGCGCGGCGGCGGCCGCGATTCTTCGCTCGAACGCGGGTTCCGCGGAAGCTTGTGATCTCGCGGATTCCCTTTTTTCCGAGTTGTACGGTTTGGCCGGCGGCAAAGGCGCGCAACGTTCGCTCTTTCGTTACTTCCATGGGCGCAGTTCGCTGAAGACCTGGCTCCGCGCCGTTCTTGCGCAGCGGCACATCGATTCCATCCGTGCGGGCCGCCGCTTCGAGGAGCTTGGCGAAGATGAAACTGGCGAGGGACCGCCGAGGGCGCTGCTCGGACCGCAGATGCAGCCCAGCGATCCGCATCGCGAGCGCTACGTCGCCTCATTCACCCGGGCATTGCAGATGGCGCTCGAACGCCTCGAACCGCAGGAAAAGGAGAGGCTCCGCCTTTATTACGCCGAGGAAAAAACGCTCGCGGAGATCGGACGGCTGCTCGGGGAGCATGAATCCAGCGTCTCGCGTCATCTGGACCGCGTGCGGCGCGATTTACGGCATGCCGTGGAAGATATTCTTCGCCACGGTAGCGGATCGGCGAACGGTTCCGCGGTTCAGCCCGGACTGAGCGATGCGGAAATCGCCCTCTGTTTCGAATACTGTGCGGAGGACAACCCCATCGATTTGGAAAAATTGCTGCCGCGCTCAAAATCGCCGGGCCCGCCAGCCGGAAAGCGGAGGCCTTGACCGCACCGTGCAAGAAAGCTGTGGAGTTTCGTTCTAAAGATGGAGAAGCCTATGGCGCCTGACGAACGCGATCGGAGATTTGATAAAGCGCTTGCGCGCCATCTGCGTTCCGCGGCGCCTGCGGGCGAAGCTTCGAGCTTGCCCGCACTCCCCGCTTCGCAGGGAGGATCTTGTCCGGACTCGGAAACACTGGCGGCTTATCACGAGCGCTCTTTGCTCCCGGAAGAATTGAATTCCTGGAAAGAACATATCGTGGGCTGCGCTAATTGCCAGAATATTCTCGCGCAACTCGAAGCCACGGACGAGATTTCACTCGAAGCCGCTGAGCGAGAGGAAGTCGTTGCGAAAGGATCCCAGCCGGTGATCGCTCCCCGGAACGTCGAAGCCTTCCCGGCGGCGGCCGCACCCGGCCAAAGCCAAGGTGCAGCCGGAGCGGCGCCACCGAAGAAGTCACGCCGGGTTCTTCTATTGAGAGGTGCGCGCTGGCAGTGGCTTGCTCCCGCGGGAGCAATCGCTGCCGGCTTACTTGTTTGGATCGCGCTGCAGGAAAACCAGCCGCTATCTCTTCCAAGCTTGAAGGAAGTCCAGGTGGCGACGAAGCAGGCGGCCCCTCCGCCCACACCGTCGGTTCCGACAGCGGTGCCCGAGGTCCCGCCATCGGCGAAGGCCGCCCTCAAGAAGCCGCCATCCGCAGCCGATGAATTTGCCGGTGTGAACACACGAGGCGCGCCGGACATGACGAAATCGGCTGAGAAATTGCATTCTCTGGCAAGGGTTTCCCCTTCCGAACCGCTGGCCGACAAAGAAAGCCGTTTAGGGAAAGACGCAGAGCGCCGCGACTCCAATGATTTGTTCCGTGCCGGAGAACAGTTGGATCGCGACGCCAAGACCGCGACAGGCGCAATCCAAGAAAATGCTGAAGTGCAATTACAAACACAAGCCGCGAATGCTCAATCGCAGAATCAATTAAATGTCAATTCTTCCAAGGTTCCGGGTCCCGCTCCACTCGGCCAGATGGAAGCGAAGAAAATGAAAGCTGCATCTGCCGCACCGGCGGCTCCTCGGCCACAGCCGGAAGTGGTTGACGGTGTTGCATCCAGCTATAACAGCTCCGCTTCCTTGGAAGTCGCACGGGAGATTTCCAATCCGCATTTGATCTCACCGCCGGGCTCAAGATTCATTTGGCGCGCCGGCCGGAGTGGTGTCATCGAGCTTTCCAAGGATGGCGGATCCTCCTGGTCCCGCCAGAGCAGCGGCGTGCTCGCCGATTTGCTGACCGGCTCCGCGCCCTCGGACAAAGTCTGCTGGATCGTCGGCCGCGTCGGAGCCATTCTTCTGACCACCGATGGCGGCGCACATTGGACGCTGATTCTTTCTCCGCTGTCGGAGGATCTTGGCGGGATTCGCGCCAGCGATGCGCTGCGCGCCACGATTTGGAACGCCCGCAATACCAAAAACTTCGAAACCAGCGATGGTGGTCTGACCTGGAAGCCCGTCCCGAATCCATGATGCGGAGGGCCCCGGCCCGAATCATCCACCGCAAGAAATTCCCCACGCATCGTTCTAAGAGAGAAGGCAAGTCCAGATCGAGGTGAAAGTGATGAACATCCCCGGGAGTAAGTTTAAAATTCGAGCGTTGTGGATGATCCCTGCCGTTGTGATTATCGCCGCCAGCGCCACAATTATTTATCCTGCGGCCCGCGCCAACAAGGTCAATCGGTCACAAGAGAAGGAGGCCGCCCGCGCCACCGCCGGCGATCAATCCACGAGCCTGAACGATCAGACCGATCTAAACGTCACCGTTTACAACTCCAACATCGCGTTGGTGCGCGACGTTCGGCAGCTCACCCTCCCCAGCGGAACGTTTCGCCTGAAGTTCATGGACATCGCCGCCACCGTCAATCCCGCTACCGTTCATTTCCGTTCGCTGAACGATCCAGAAAAACTCGGCGTCATCGAACAGAACTACGAATACGACCTCCTCGAGCCCGCGAAACTCCTGCACAAGTACGTCGGCAAGGAAGTCACGCTGGTGCGCTCGTATCAAGAGAACAATTCGACCAAGCGCGAAGAGATCAAGGCGACCTTGCTTTCCGATAACAACGGCCCCGTCTGGAAAATCGGCAACGACATCGTGACCGGAATGTTCGCCGAGAGCTACCGCTTTCCCGAAGTCCCTGCGAATCTTTACGACCGTCCAACGCTGTTAATGTCTCTGGAAAACTCCGGTGCGAAAAATCAGCAGATCGAAGCTTCCTACCTCGCGAGCAATTTGTCCTGGAATGCCGATTACGTTCTGACCGTCGCGCGCGACGATAAAAACGCGGACCTGGATGGCTGGGTTACCGTCGTCAACAACAGCGGTACCGCGTTTCACAATGCGCGTCTCCAGCTCGTCGCCGGCGAACTAAACCGCGTGGCTAATGACACCGGCCGGTCGAGGATGGAGATGAATGCACCTGTGCCCATGGCCAAGGCAGCTCAGCAGTTCCAACAAGAAGCTTTCAGCGAATACCATCTCTACTCGCTGGGCCGCAAGACTTCAGTCGAGGACAAAGAAACCAAACAAATCAGCTTGCTGCAGGGTAGTGGCGTTCCAGTGAAGAAGATTTTCGTCGTGAACGGGCAGAACTACTACTACCGCAACCAACAGACTCCCGGCGCCCCGCTGAAAGATCCCGTCATGGTTTATTACAAATTCAGAAATGAAGAGAAGGACGGCTTGGGCATCCCGCTTCCCGCCGGCAACGTTCGCGTCTATCAGAAAGATTCAAAAGGCGGCATTCTCTTCGCCGGTGAAGACCGCATCGATCACACCCCCAAGGACGAAGACGTGAACATCCACATCGGCAACGCTTTCGACGTCGTCGCCGAGCATAAGCAGACCGACTACAAGCGCATGGACACCCACACCTGGGAAATGGAATTTGAAATCACCCTGCGCAACCACAAGGACGCGCCCGTCACCGTGCAAGTGAATGAACCCATCGGCGGCGATTGGGAGATGCTTTCGTCCACTTACAAGTACACCAAGACGGCGGCGTTCGCGGCGCAGTTCATCGTGCCGGTCGCCAAGGACGGCACGTCGGTCCTTAAATACCGCATCCGCGCCCGCTGGTAGCCCGCCGGCTCACAGAGAAGGCGCTCCCCGGCGGGTCAGAGCGGATGTGCTATAATACTTCCGGGTCAAGCTATGACCTGGTTCAAGAAGCGGCAGCCTCGGCTGCCGCTTTTCCGTCCGCTTCGTCCTCGCCAAGCGAGGCATCCTTAGCCCCGGTCTCCTGCAAAAAAAAGCGCCATTCCGTGTCCATAGTTATGTCAACTCCTAAGCTCTTTAGATGCAACACTTACAAAAAATGAGGGCTTACAGGGTGGCCTACCTGCCGTCTGCTTGGCGCGTCCCGGCAACGAAGATCATCTCCGGCGAGTCGTCCCGGATTGGCGTCCGGTCAAAGTTTCCATATTCCGCCGCAACCTCGAACCCGCCTCGCGCGAGGAGGTGTTCGATCTCGTAGCGGAAGAAATACCGCAACGTCCAAGCGAACACTAGCCTCTCTTGACGCCCGTCCGGATGCCTGATGGAAAAAATCATCTCCACGTCATTCCGTTGCTCCGCGCGATGGAACGCGACTATCCGCTCGGTGATTCGCACCAGACGGCCGTCCGCGGTTTTGTATTCCGTCACCAGCATCTCTCGCATGTGCACGGGATCGTGCATTCGCTCGGCATCCGTCTGGAACACATCCAGGATCAGCCGCCCGCCAGGCGCGAGATGCTTGCGAGCGCAGTCCAGACAATCCACCTGCTGCCGCACTTCCAGCAGGTGCTGAAATGGCCGGAAAGGAATGATGACCAGGCGGAATTTTTCGCCGAGATCGAACCGTGCCATGTCCCCCTGCATGAGGTGAAGGCGTTCGCGCGCCTCCACGCGGAGCGCCGCGCGTTTTTTCACTGCGCGCTCCAGCATGCGCTCGGAAAGATCAAGCCCAGTGATCCGCTTTCCCGCCTCCGCCAGTGCCATGGTGATGCGCCCCGTGCCGCAACCCAGCTCCAGTACGGGATCGCCGAACTCGCGCACGGCGTCACGATAGAAAGCCACGTCCTGCAACCGCCCGCTCACGACCGGCGACTCGTCGTAGTAATCCGCGATAAACGAATCGTATAACTCTGACGCCATGAAAATTCTCCGGCTAACTGCAAACCCGCTTTTGGAGACGAGACCGCTTCTCCCCCGGCTCCTTTACTTCCTCTGCGTCCTTTAACTCCTCTACCTCATTCCACTACCGCGTCCGCCTCAATCTCTACCAGCATTTCCGGCGCAATCAGCTTGCTCACTTCCACCATGCTCGTCGCCGGCCGGATCTCGCCGAAAAACTCTCCGTGCGCCCGGCCAACCTTTTCCCATTCGGCTATGTTGGTCACATAAATTCGCGTCCGCACAACGTCTTTGAGGCTCGCGCCTGCTTTGACGAGCGCCGCCTCGATGTTCTTGATCGTTTGCACCGTTTGCGCGCGCAAATCGCCCGCGCCGACGATCTTTCCATCCGGTCCCGTCGCCGTAGTTCCCGACACGGTGATGGCATTGCCGATTCTTACCGCCCGCGAGTACCCCACGATCGGCTCCCACGGCGCACCGCTCGAAATATTCTGACGCGTCATCTTGGTCTCCCCTGCTTCGTAATCCTAGAAAGAATAATCTACTCTCTTCTTGTTGGGGCGTATGAATAATGGTTGGCGCCGCTAAGTAGGGGAACTCCTTGCGATGATGCTAAACTATTTGCAACTCGGCGGAGAAACCGAGACGACTGATGAAGTGCAATAACATCCTGGAAGCGGTTGGTCACACCCCCCTGGTGCGCCTGAACCGCATCAATCAGGGCCTGAAGCCGCAGATCTACGTCAAAGCGGAATTCACCAATCCCGGCGGCTCCGTGAAAGATCGCATCGGCATCAGCATGATCGACGAAGCCGAGAAAAAAGGCCTTTTGAAGCCCGGCGGCACGATCATTGAAGGCACTTCGGGCAATACCGGCATGGGCTTGGCGCTCGTCGCGGCGGTTCGCGGATACAAGTGTGTCTTCACGACCACCGACAAGCAATCCAAGGAAAAGGTCGATCTCCTGAAAGCGCTAGGCGCCGAAGTCATCGTCTGCCCCACGGCCGTCGAGCCGGAAGATCCGCGCAGCTACTATTCGGTGGCGAAAAAACTCGCCCGCGAGATTCCCAATTCTTACTACCCGAACCAGTACGACAATCCCAGCAATCCCGAAGCTCATTACCGCACCACGGGTCCCGAGATTTGGGAAGACAGCCAAGGCAAGATCACGCATTTCGTTTGCGGCATAGGCACCGGCGGCACCATCAGCGGCGTGGGAAAATACCTGAAGGAAAAAAATCCCAGCGTCAAAATCATCGGGGTGGATCCCTTTGGCTCGCTCTACTACGATTTCGTCAAAACCGGGCAAACCATCAAAGCCAAGACCTACGTTGTGGAAGGCATCGGCGAGGATTTCTTCCCGGCGACCATGAATCTGAAAATCCTGGACGATATCCTTCAGGTGAACGACGAAGAATGTTTCGTCGTGGCGCGCCGACTGACGAAGCTGGAAGGCCTCTTCACCGGCGGGTCCGGCGGCGGCTGCATTTCCGGCACGTTGCGCCTCGCCAAGGATCTGGGACCGAATGATTTCGTGGTCGCGCTGCTGCCGGACACCGGCACGCGCTACCTCAGCAAGGTTTATAATGACCTGTGGATGCACGAGCGCGGCTACGTTGACGCGGCTACCGCCATCACCGCTGCGGAAGTCATCAACGCCAAACACGCCGCCGGCAAGGTGCGCGAACTCGTCATCGCGCGGCCCTACCAGACTGTTTTCCACGCCCTGAAGACCATGCAGGAGCAGGACATTTCGCAGATACCTGTGTTTGAGGAAAATGTTCCGATCGGCACGATCTACGAAGACCAGATACTCAACCTCGCCTTGCAGGGCAAGGATCTTCGTAAGCTCGTCGTTCGCGAAGTGATGAGCAAGCCTCTGCCGCAGGTGCCCAGGACCGCGCCCGTCGAGCGCGTCACCCACATCCTCAGTCATGAAAATCCCGCGGTTTTTGTCGAGATGGGCAACGGACACTTCGAAATCCTCACCAAGTACGATTTGATGAGCACCGTCGCCAGCCTCATGGAACAAAAACGCTGAGCGCATTTCCCGCGCAAAATTTTCAGCAGACAGGAAACACGGACTGTGAAGATTCTTGATTTCAACGAGCGGCTGAAAGATTCCATCCTTATCGCCGATGGCGCGATGGGCTCGATGCTCCACGATGCCGTAGGCACACAGCGCTGCTTCGATGAGGTGAATTCTACCGAGCCGGAAGCGGTATTCCGCGTCCACCAGGCTTACATCGAAGCGGGCGCGCAGATCATCGAGACCAACACGTTTGGCGCGAATCGCTTCAAGCTCGAGCCGCTCGGCCTCGCCGAGGAAGTCCAGCGCCTCAACAGCCGCGGCGTGAAAATCGCCCGCGAAGCCCGCGAGTCCGCCGCTCGCGAAGTCCTCATCGCCGGCTCCATCGGCCCGCTGGGCATCGGCGTGCAATCGCGCCATCCATTCCCGGAAGAGATCCTGGACATTTTTCACGAGCAAGCTCTCGCTCTCGAAGAACGCGGCGTGGACTTCTACATCCTCGAAACGTTTGCTTATATCGAAGAATTGCTCCTCGCCATCGACGCGATTCGCTCCTTTTCTGGTTTGCCCATCGTGGCGCAGCTTACCTATGCGGAAGAAGGCACGACCTACGGAGATGTCCGCCCCGCGGATGCCGCGGCGCAGTTGAAAAACAAGAATGTTCAAGTGATCGGCGCGAATTGCACGCTTGGTCCGCAAGCGCTTTTGCCGATTCTGCAGGAGCTTGCCGCTGTGGACGATCTCCGTGTAAGCGGCATGCCCAATGCCGGCTTCCCCAAACGCGAGGGCGACCGCATCGTCTATCCGAAATCCTCACCGGAATATTTCGCGCTTTTCGCGCGCGAGGCGGCGGCGCTCGGCGTGCGCCTTCTCGGCGGCTGCTGTGGCACCACGCCGGCGCACATCCGCGCCATGGCTGAAGCCGTCAAGTCGCTTCGCCCCGCGAAATCGCACGCGGCCGGACATGCGGCCGAAGTCATTTCAAAGCCCGCGCCTGTCACGCATCGTATTCCCGAAAGCAAATTCTGGAAAAAACTTCAGAAAAAAGAATTCACCGTCTGCGTGGAAATCGACCCGCCCAAGGGCCTTTCTCTCGATCGCATCTTCGAGCAGGTCGACAAGGTTATGGCTTCGCGCAAGGTCGACGCCATTGACATCAACAGCGGGGCCATGGCGCGCGTGGGCATGGACGCGCTGATCGTCGCGAGCGCTCTCGAAGCTCGAGGCATTGAAACCGTTCCGCACCTCACGACGCGCGACCAGAACATCATCGGCCTGCAAGCGGCGCTGCTCGGCGCGTGGACCGTCGGCGGCGTCCGCAACGTTCTCGCCATCACCGGCGATCCTCCGTCCGTCGGCGACTACCCGGAGACCAGCGGCGTCTACGAAGTCGACTCCGTCGGCCTCGTCAAAGTTCTCAACCGTTTGAATCAGGGCACCGACTGGGCAGGAAAAACTCTCGGCGGTGCCACGAATTTTACCATCGGCGTCGCCGTGAATCCCGTCGCCGACGATCTCGACAACGAAATCGAGCGCTTCCACGCCAAGGTCGAAGCCGGCGCGCATTTCGCGATGACTCAGCCGCTCTTTGACCCCGAACACTGGCACGCTTTCCTGAAGAAACTTGGCGGTAAGCCGGCGATCCCGGTGTTGATCGGCATTTGGCCGCTCAACAGCTACAAGCAGGCGCTTCGCTTGAACAACGAAGTCCCCGGCATCGTCATTCCCGAGGCGCTGCTGAAGTCCATGGAAAACGCGGGGGCCGCCGCGCGCGACCGCGGATTCGAAGTTGCCCGCAAAATGCTCGACTGGTCCCGCACCGAACTCGCCGGCGCGTATCTGATTCCGCCCTTCAAGCGCTACGAAGAAATCCTGGAGATCCTGTAGCGCCGGGCTTTAGCCCGGAATCCTTTTGGTTTTCATCTGCAACGTCAGAATCATTTGTACCTCCGGTTCTTGCCCGATTCGCATTTCTCCCCTCCGCTCACTTCCGTCCCTGTGATCTGGTTTACAAATTGCACTCACCAGGATGAGGAAGGGAGAGAAACATGAACTGGAGCAAATCGCGCAAGGTTTTCCCGACACTTCTGTGCGGTTGTTCAGGCACTAATTCCCGCATAGCGCAAGCGACAAATCACTTCTTCGATGGTTGTCGCGCTCTCCCTTGGATTCACCGCGCAGGCGCAGACAGGAGACTGGCAGGCAGTACAGAATCTCAAGCCGGGCAGCTATATCCTCGTGAAGGCACAGCATCGCTATCGGTGTTCCGTGGAACTGACCTTTGAAAGACACCTGCCCCGGTCATTACGAATGTCTACTCTGAGAATCCTTCGTTCAGAGATACTTGAGGTACATAGGTTGCCCCAGCCAACCAGGCTAAGGACGCATGGATTGGAGCGGCAATAGGAGCTGGCGCGGGTGCCACTGTCGCTGCGCGCACCAGCAAAACCTCACCAGGCGCCAATGCGTTTTTCGGAGCTCTCGGAGGAGCAGGCTTCGGCGCTCTAGTTGGCGGGATAGTTCCGATCTTTCAGGTCATCTTTCAGCGCGGCAAACTCATCTATAAGCGATAGAGCCGACTGGATTGGCCGCCGGCTGCTTCGGTTTGCGGAACCGTCAATCTGTCTGCGCGGTCGGGGTCACTTCTCTGTGCAGCACGCGCTGAAGTACCGGCGTCAGAATCAAATATGCCAATCCAACAAACACCGGCGCGATCAATCCCCAGGCCACGATCGCGTGCCACGTCGTCGTCCACAGAAACCTGACCGCTGCCCACGCATTGGCGTGAATCATCCCTTGAATTTGCGCAATGGAAACTGGCAGCGGCGCTGCGCGAAACAACTTCTCGCCCAGCCGGAAGAACGGCAGCAGCAGCGCAATTTGGATCGGATACACGAAGTAGTTCACGATCTGGATGGCCGGCAGGTTCAGCCGCAGAACAATCGCGACGAGCGTGCAAAGCAGCGTTGTGCATCCGAGCGCCGGGAACACACCCAGCGCCCCGCCGAGCGCCAGGCTCAATGCCATCTTCTCCGGCGTCACTCCCTGCCTCAGCAAGTCGCGAATCGGCCGGACCAGTCTCCGGTAGAAGAATCCCTTCTGCACAATCAGGTCAGCCCACTTACGGATTCGACTTCGCCACGACCGCGGCGCTCGTATGGTCGTGAATGATCTTCCATCCATCCGGGAAGCGTTGCCACACCAATGTAAATACTCCGCCGACGTCATCTTTTTCCCGCTTCAAATGCCACCGCCCCAGGACGAGCGCTGCGTCCGGCCCCAAAAACCGAAACTCCAATTCCGAAAAATCCAGATGTCCCATCGCCCCCCTGTCGGGATAGTTCTTCTTGTATCGCGCCAGCACGCCGTCCCAGCCACGCGCCACCCCGGTGCTCCCAGAAAACGTCAGCTCGGGCGAATGCCAATATCCCACCAGAAAGGTGTCCACATCGCCGCGGTTCCACGCGATTTGCTGCGCGCTCAGGACGGTGCTGATAGCCTCCCGGTCAGCTTTGCGCTCATCGGCGGGCTTGGGGAACGCCGGTCTCCGCACCAAGAGGAAGATACCCATTGCCAGTGCAACTGTCATCCATATGCAAGGCCCCGCTCTCCTCTGTAAACCATTGTGTACAGGCAGGATAGGTGACAGGCTGCCTCCCATTCAAAGTCAAGCAAAAAAATGCAGGCCCGCAGAAGTTTATCAGAATCGTTAAGCGCAGGAGGGCTTGCTGGCGAGTTCCGACCGCGGGCCGTGGGCTGCCTCCGGGGTGAAATCCGGCTTAAAAAGTGCAAAACTCTAGTCTAGTCCGCTGGTACTTCGGGGCTATTGATATCTATTTTCCTGACTGCCAGAATTCCTTTAGAGGTTGAGGAATGTTTAGCGCCATGCTACTCGCGATCTCTATCGTGGCACTGTCCCAGTTCGCCCTATATTATTGGCGGGCGGTTCTGGCGGGCGTTGCAGCCCAACCGGTTTCTGACCGGGT
>WNGP01001916.1_pt1 | contig 18132 bp, 12 predicted proteins | sample 5407671 | NCBI WGS metagenome assembly WNGP01 (sample SAMN13153381, study PRJNA577476) | soil metagenome | isolation source: 40 cm soil or saprolite under Garry oak tree replicate 2 | place: USA:California | collected 2016-06-15 | reverse complement strand
CGCGATGGACGGCGCGGCGGTCCGCGAGCACCGCAAGAGCGTCGCCCCGACCGTCTCTCCTTGATCGCATGCGCCGCGTGCTGCAATCGGCCGCCGTTGCGCTGGCGCTCGCTCTCGCCGGCGCAGCGGACGCGGGCCCGGATCAGGACTACATGCTCTACTGCATGGGCTGTCACGGCTCCGAGGCCCAGGGCCTGCCCGGCAAGATCCCGCCGCTCGCCGGCTCGCTCACGCGCTTCATGCGCACGTCCGAGGGCCGCGACTACGTGCTGCGCGTTCCGGGCGCGGCGAGCTCGGCGCTGTCCGACGCGCAACTCGCTGCAGTCCTCAACTGGCTCGCAATGCGCTACTCCGCCGCAGAGGAGCGGCCGCCCGCCCCCTTCACGGTGGACGAAGTCGAGCGCGCCCGCCACGCGCCGCTCGCGAACGTCAAGGAGAGGCGGCGCGAGGTCGTGCGCCGGCTCGCCGCCGACGGCCCGGCGCCGCCTGCGGACTATTAGCCGGCCGGAGTGGCGCGCGAGCGCGGCGCCGCGCGGGTCCTCACTGCCTGAAGATCATCGTGAGTCCGTAGGTGCGCGGCCGGAACGTGAAATCACGTCGCAGCCGGCTGTCGCCGAGTCCATCATTGATCGTGAAGTTGAAGTCGCTGATCTTGTGACTGTCGGTGAGATTGTCGATAAACGCCGCCACCGACCACGAGCCGAACGACATGCCCCCGCGCAGGCTGACGAAGGTCGTGGCGTCGAGCGCGAAATTGGCCTGATCGTACTGCAGCGTGTTGCCTAACCCGGGTGCCGGGTTGCCATCCTGGCTTGCGGTCACCAAGGCGCTGAAGTGGTATTCGAGCCCCGCCGACACCGAGTACGGCGCGGTCGGCTGGCCTCCGCCGGCCTCGCTGGTGCTGCCGACAATGCCGTTACCGTTCGCCACGACCGGAATCTGTTCCAGACTATTGAACTTCGAGTCCTTCGTGTAGCGGGCGTCGGTATAGCCGGCGGCGAGCTCGAGCGACAGGCTGTCCGTTACCGCGACATCTGCCTGCAGGTCGACACCCTTCGCCGCCGCCTGGCCGAGATTGGCGATGAACGAGATCTGGCAGACCGGCGGAACGACGGTCTGCTGGATGTTGTTCCACTTGATGTAATAGATGCTGCTCGCGAGCTTCACCCGGTTATTGAAGTTGTTCTTGGCGCCGATCTCGTAGCTGTTCACCGTGTCGGAGCTGAAGGTTTCCGGCGCGCCGAGAATATGGAAGGTCATAAAATCCCCAGAGCAGGCCGCAAAGGGAACCGGATTGTTTGCGCCGCCGGGACGGAAGCCCTTGGCGTAGGTTGCGTAGAACAGATCGCTCGGATCCGCCTGGAACTGCAAGCTCACCTTGGGTGTGAACGCATTCTCCTTGTTGTTGCCGGTACCGGTGCGCGGCACATCGAACAGCTGCGGACCGCCGGTCAAGGTGTCGAAAGAGAACTTGGTGCGCGAGAAGCGCGCGCCGAGGGTCGCCTTCAGTCGCTCGGTCAGCCCGTAGGTCAACTCGCCAAATGCCGCATATTGCTCGTCCTTGGCGTCGGTCTTGAGGAAGTAGGAGTCATCCGGAAAGCGCGGATCGAAGGTGACCGGGTTGCCGTTCGCATCCACGAAGAAATCGGTGTATGGCGCACCCGTCAACGCCACGGAAAGCTCATTGAGGAGCGGATCGTGGATCTGCTCGAGATAGCTTTGGCGGTTCTCGCTGAAGAATACCCCAGTGGTCCACAGCAGCCTGGCATTCGGATCGGTGGACTGCAGGCGGATCTCCTGGGTGATGTTCTGCTGCCCGTTGTCGACGCTCGAGGGTGAGCGGTAGTTGGTCGCCCCCGGCGGCAGGTGCACACCGTTGCCGTCAATGAGTGGCGCGGGCGGCAAGAACACGAACGCCTGGTAGAAGCCGAGGTTGTATAGCGTTCCTTCGTAACCGGTTTGATTCTGCCGGTGGTAGTAGGAGGTATTGGAGATCAGCCGCGCCGAGCCGATGTCTCCCTCGATCTTGAGCGACGGCAGATAGAACTTATCGGGCGATGAGCGCCGCGAGGGGTCCGCGCTTACGAAGCGGTGAGCACCCGGATCCGAGTACAGAGGCCAATACGTCGAGATGTCGTTTCGCGCCCGGTCCTGGTAATAGATGCTCGGCGTGATCGACCAGTGCTCCGAGGGCGCCCAAAGGCCCGCGAGCCGCACCAGCACCGTCTCGTCATGGTTGGCGTTCTGGTCGACGGTCGCGAGCGTCACGGGGTCGATGCGGTCGATCCAGCCGCCGTCCTTGCGGTACCAGACCGAGAGTCGCGCACCGAACTTGTCCTGGACCAGTGGGCCGCCGACGGCTACCCCCGCTTCGTAACTCGGATCCCCGCCCTGGGTGGAGGAAAACTCGGCGCGGCTGTAGATGCTGGTTTTGGTGAGGCTGGGTTGCGTGGTGATGTAACGCACTGTGCCGCCCTCGGAGCCGGAGCCGAACAGCGTACCCTGCGGTCCGCGCAAGACTTCCACCCGATCGATGTCGAAGGACTTTGGCACCGCCTCGTCGGGATTGAACGCGAGCGCCCGCATCTGGATCGGCGCGTCATCGAGATAGATGCCGGTGGTGCCGGCGCCGCCCGTGCCGGAAATCCCCCGGATCGAAATGTTATTGGTGCCGGAGTTGTCGAAGTTCACCCCGGGGGTGAAGCGTGCGACCTCTGAGAAATCCTTGATGCCGCGCAGATCGAGGCTCTCCTGCGTGAGCGCCGTCACGCTGATCGGCACCTTGGAGAGGCTTTCCTCGCGGCGCGTCGCGGTCACGGTGACTTCCTGCAGCGGGCCGGCGGTCTCGGGCGCCTGGGCCTGGGCCTGCGCCTGCCCCGCGCCGGGCACGCAGGCCAGCATCAGCAGAGCCGCGCACGGCGCGCCGCCGAGCGCGCGCCTCACCCCGTAGCCGCCGTCATGAATACGCCGCATAAGGCCTCCCCACACCGTTTTTCGAGTTCTTCCGCCACACCGGCGGTGCGGCACTGTACTCACAAGCTCACACCCGCTCAAGCCCGCAGGCCCCGGCTCACGGGCAGTGTGCGCACGCGCCTGCCGGTGGCGGCGTAGATGGCATTGCAGAGCGCCGCGGCCGCGCAGGACGTGCCGGTCTCTCCGACGCCGCCCGGGCTCTCGGCGCTCGGCACCAGGTGCACCTCGACCCGCGGTGCCTCCGCGATGCGCAGCGACGGAAAGTTGTCGAAGTTGCTCTGCTGCACGCGGCCGTGGGCGATCGTGATCTCGTTGCCGAGCGCGGCGCTCAGTCCGAACGTCACGCCGCCCTCGAGCTGCGCACGCACTCCGTCGGGGTTCACCACCTGACCGCAGTCCATGGCGCACACCACGCGCTCGACGCGCACCTGCCCTTGCGTGCTCACGCTGACTTCGGCGACCTCGGCGAGGTAGCTGCCGAAGGCGAACTGGATCGACACCCCGCGCCCGCTCCCGGAGGGCACCGCCGTGCCCCAGCCGGCGCGATCGGCCGCCAGATCGAGCACGGCGCGGGCGCGCGGCTCCTTGAGGAGCGCCCGCCGGTAGCTCACCGGATCCTGCTGCACGGTGTGTGCGAGCTCGTCCACGAAACTCTCCACGGCGAATACGCTGCGGGTCGGGCCGACCCCGCGCCACCAGCCGGTCGGCACGCCCGGCGGATCGCGCCGCACGAAGCGCACCTCCACGTTCTCGAGCGGGTAGATCAGATCGGCGGCGGATGTGACCGCGTCGAAGTCGATGCCTTTTGCAACCGTTGCCTCCCCGTAATAGAGCGCCCAGAGCCCGGCGCCCGCGATGGTGTGGCGCCAGGCGAGCGGCATGCCGTGCGCATCGAGCGAAGCCGATAGCCGATCCACGTAATAGGGACGGTATCGGTCGTGCTGGATGTCCTCCTCGCGCGACCACAGCACCCGCACCGGTCCCTGCACGTGGCGCGCGACGCGTGCCGCGAGCACGATGCCGTCGACTTCGAGCCGCCGGCCGAACCCGCCACCGATGAGGTAACTGTGCAGGCGGATCTGCTCGGGCTTGAGGCCGAGGGCGGCGAGCTTGGCCACGGCGCGATCGCAGGCCTGCGTCCCCGTCCAGATCTCGCACACGTCCTCGCGCCAGTCGACGGTGCAATTCATCGGCTCGAGCGTGGCATGCGCGAGGAACGGCTGGTGATAGATGGCCTCGTGGTGGTGCGCCGCGCGTGCCGCGCTCTCGGCGGGATGGCCCTTGCTCGCGGCCACGACACCGCTCTCGCGCACGGCAGCCTCGAGCTGCGAGACGATCGCGGCCTGCTGCACGGCGGCGTTCGGTCCCTCGTCCCAGCGCGGCGCCAGCGCTTTCATGCCCTTCATCGCCGCCCAGGTATCGTCGGCGACGATCGCGACCAGCTCGCCCTCGTTCACGACCTGCCTCACGCCGCGCACGGCGAGCGCCGCATCGCTCGCGAGCGGCTCGGCGATGCGGCCGCCTTCGACCGGCGAGAGCGCGATCAGCGCCACCTTCGCGAGCGGCGGCCGAGCGTCGATGCCGAACTGCGCGCTGCCGTCGACCTTCGAGGGCGTGTCGCGCCTCGAGGTGACGCGGCCGATGAGGCGGAAGTCTTTCGGGGCCTTGAGCGGCGGTGGTGGCGGCTGCGGCAGCGCCGCGGCCGCCGTCGCGAGCTCTCCGTAGGACAACCGCCGGCCGGAGGCGGAGTGCAGAACCACTCCGCGTTGCGCCTGGCAGGACCCCGGCGGCACGCGCCAGCGCCTGGCCGCCGCCCCGATCAGCATCAGTCGCGCGGTCGCCCCCGCCTGGCGCAGCGGCGTCCAGCACTGAATGATCGACAGCGAGGTGCCGGTCGACTGATCCTTCTCGATGCCCTCGGGGGCCGTCGGATCGACCGCGAAGCCGTACACGTCGGGAGCCGGCGGGGCGGCTTCCACCGTGACCGCATCGAGGTCGACCTCGAGCTCTTCGGCGATGAGCATGGGAAGCGAGGTGTAGGTGCCCTGCCCCATCTCGACCTTCGGCATCACGAAGGTGATGCGGCCGCTCGGCTCGATGCGCACGTAGGCGTTCAGGGCGCCAGGCGCCGCGGCACGGCGGCCGCCGGTGCCGGCCCCGGCTGCGGGCGCGCGCAGCCGCCGCAACGCGACGCCCAGCACCAGCGCGCCGCCGATCGCGCCGGACACCATCACGACCTGTCGGCGCGTGACCGACGCCGGAGTGCTCATAGGGGATCCGCGCGGGGCGCCGCCGGCGCAAGCGGCAGCGCTTCGTGGGCCTTGCGCCGCCCATTGACGATGAGGAATGCGCCCACCGCTACTGCGAGCGACACCAGACTCCAGAAGAGCTGCCGCGACATTTCCCCGGGCGTGAGCGCCATGGCGGCGAGCACCGCCACCATGCCGAGAATCGCAGCCCAGCTCGCCCACGGGAACAGCCACATGGTGAGCGCCGGCTCCGGGACGCCGCGGGCCTCGCGCTCACGCCGCAGCCGGATGTGCGCCACCGCGATGATGATGTAGACGAACACCGAGAGCGCGCCGGAGGCATTGACCAGGAAGGCGAACACGGTCTGCGGCGAGGTGCTCGCGGCCAGGATCCCGAGCACACCTGCGAGGCTCCCCATCCACACCGAGCGGGTCGGCACGCGGCGCGCGTTCAGCTGCACCAGCCACTGCGGCGCATCGCCGTGCTCGGCCAGCACGAACAGCACGCGCGAGCAGACGTAGAACGCCGAGTTGAGACACGAGAGCACCGCGGTGAGGATGATGGCGCTCATCGCGAGGCTCGCCCACTTGAAGTGCATGGCGTTGAGCACCAGCGTGAACGGCGACTCACCGGGACGCACCTCCACCCAGGGCACCGCCGTCACGATCAGGAGCACCGAGCCCACGTAGAAGGTGAGGATGCGCAGGATCACCGAGCTGCTCATGCGCGCCACCGCGCGCGCCGGCTGCTCCGACTCGGCCGCGGCGATCGTGGTGATCTCGGCTCCCGTGAGCGAGAAATACACGGTCACGGCGCCGGCGAGCACCGCCAGGAAACCCTTGGGGCTGAAGCCGCCGTAGGCGGTGAGGTTCGAGAAGGTGGGACCGGTCGGCGCGGTGAGGCCGCAGGCGAAGGCGGCGGCGAGCGCGATGAACACGATGATCGCCGCGACCTTGATCGAGGCGAACCAGAATTCGAACTCGCCGTAGGAGCGCGCCGACATGAGATTGACGGCGGTCATGATGCCCATGAGCAGGAGGCCGAGGAGCCACGCCGGGAGGCCGAGCCAGTCGTGCAGAATCCTTGCGCCCGCGATCGCCTCCACCGGCACCACGATGATCCAGAAGTACCAGTAGAGCCAGCCGGCGACGAAGCCCGCCCACGGACCCAGGCCCGCGCGCGCGAACTCGGTGAACGAGCGCACCGACGGCAGCGCCAGCGCCATCTCGCCCAGCATGCGCATCACGAGCAGCACCAGCGTGCCGGTGATGAGATAGCTCAGCACGACCGCCGGTCCCGTCGCCGCGATCGAGGCGCTGCTGCCGACGAACAGGCCCGCGCCGATGATCCCGCCGATCGAGATCATGGTGATGTGGCGCGGCTGCAGTGAGCGGCTGAGCTCGAGCATGCTGTTCCCCTCAGGAGTGGCTCATGGGCGTCGCGGCCGCGGCAGGTCCCCCTGCGAGGCCGCCCGCGCCGTCTGCAGCAGCAGCGGCGCGAGCTTCGATCGTAACTCCGCCAGCGTCCAGCGGCTCGTCGGAGCGGAGATGTTGAGGGCGGCGAGCGGCTGCCCGTCCGCTCCCAGCACCGCCGCGGCGATGGTGAGGTCGCCGCGATAGCACTCCTGATCCGACCACTCGTAGCCCGCCTCGCGCGCCGCGGCGATGCGTTTGAGGATCTGACGCGGATCGGTGAGCGTCAGCGAGGTCAGCGGTCGCAGCTGCGAGCCACGCACGATGCGCTGCGCCTCGGCGGGCGCCAACGCCGCGAGGTATGCGCGTCCCGAGGCCGTGCAGTAGATCGGCAGGCGCCGGCCGACCGGCGTGTGAAGATGGAAGCGCTTGAGGCTCGGGAAGCGCGCGATGAACACCATGTCCTCGCCATCGGGCTCGGACATGCTCACCGACTCCCCGCTCGCCTGGTTCAGGTCGATGAGATGGGTGGTGGCCTGCTCGAGCAGCGCGTGGCCGGAGAGGTAGGAGGCGGCGAGCGACAGGACCCGGGGCGTCAGCACCCAGCGCCGCGCGCGCGCGTCGCGCTTGAGGAGCCCGAGGCGCACCAGCGTGTGCGTACAGCGCTGCGCCGAGCTCACCGTCATACGGGTGCCTGCGGCGAGCTCGGCGAGGCTGCGCTCGCGCCGCTCGCCGCCGAAGGATTCCAGCATGGCGAGTGCCTTCTGCACCGAGCTGTTGAACAGCGGGTCGCGCGCGCTCGCCGCGCGCGGCCTGCGCGGCGGGCGCTTCATTTCAAGCGCAGTATAGAACTATCGATAATCGATAGTCTATGCGGCGAGCTCGCTCACGGGGCGAGTGCGGCGAGCCCGCCCATGTAGGGCTCGAGCGCCGCCGGCACGCGCACCGAGCCGTCCTCGTTCTGGTAGTTCTCGAGCACCGCGACCAGCGCGCGCCCCACCGCGACTCCCGAGCCGTTCAGGGTGTGCACCGCCTCGGGCTTGCCGCCCTCGGGGTTGCGCCAGCGCGCCTGCATGCGCCGGGCCTGGAATGCCTCGCAGTTGCTGCAGGAGGAGATCTCGCGGTAGCGCTGCTGCGAGGGCAGCCAGACCTCGAGATCATAGGTCTTGGCGCTCGCGAAGCCGATGTCGCCCGCGCACAGCGCCACGATGCGGTAAGGGATCTCCAGGCGGCGCAGCACCGCCTCGGCGTGCGAGGTGAGCTCCTCGAGGGCGGCGTAGGAGTCGGCCGGCCGCACGATCTGCACCAGCTCCACCTTGTCGAACTGGTGGTTGCGGATCATGCCGCGCGTGTCCTTGCCGGCGGCGCCGGCCTCGGAGCGGAAGCAGGGCGTGTGCGCCACCCATTTCAGCGGCAGCGCTTCCGCGGGCACGATCTGCTCGCGGACCAGATTAGTGAGCGGCACCTCGGCGGTCGGAATGAGATACAACCCGTGCTCGCCGCGCACCGCGAAGAGATCCTGCTCGAGCTTCGGCAGCTGTCCGGTGCCGGTGAGCGTGCGGCCGTGCACCAGGTACGGCACGTACACCTCGGTGTAGCCGTGCTCGCGCGTGTGCAGGTCCAGCATGAGCTGCGCCAGCGCCCGGTGCAGCCGCGCCACCTGCCCGTGCATCAGGACGAAGCGCGCACCCGAGAGGCGCGCCGCGGCCTCGAAGTCGAGCCCGCGGAGCCGCTCGCCGAGCTCGACGTGGTCGCGCGGCGCGAAGGAGAAGCTGCGCGGCTCGCCCCAGCGCCGCACCTCGCGGTTGGCGCTCTCGTCCTGACCGTCCGGGACCGAGGGGTCGAGCAGGTTCGGCAGCCCGAGCTGCCACTGTTCCAGCTCGCCGTAGACTGCAAGGAGCGCCGCCTCCGCGGACGAGAGGCTCGCGGTGAGCTGCTCGCCCCTGGTGATCAGCGCCGCCGCATCCTCCCCGCGCCCCTTGGCGGCGCCGACCGCCCGGGCGTTGGCGTTGCGCTCCGCGCGCAGGCGGTCCACCTCCACCGCGCAGGGCTTGCGCTTCTCCTCCAGGGCCCGGAACGCCGCCACATCGAGCCGATAGCCGCGGCGGGCGAGATTGCGCGCGACGGCGTCCGGGTCGCTGCGCAAGAGCTTCGGATCGATCACTGCGTTCAACCTTTCGACGGGGAGCGCGCCCGCAGCCGCTCGAGCGCCTCGCCGATCTTCGCTTCCAGGCCGCGGGGAACGGGACGATAGTATCGCCGATCCGGCAGCTCATCCGGCAGATAGCGCTCACCGGCCGCGAACGCATCGGGCTCATCGTGCGCGTAGCGGTAGTCGCGCCCGTAACCCAGATTCTTCATCAGCCGCGTCGGCGCGTTGCGCAGCTTGAGTGGCACCTCGAGGCTTCCGAACTCGGCGACGTCGGCCATCGCCTCGCCCATCGCCACGTACATCGCGTTGCTCTTCGGCGCGCAGGCGAGATACACCACGGCCGTCGCTACGCCCAACTCCCCTTCCGGAGTCCCGAGCCGCTCGTAGGTCTCCCAGCCGTCGAGGGCGAGCGCGAGCGCGCGCGGATCGGCGAGCCCGATGTCCTCAACCGCCATGCGCGCCACGCGCCGCGCGATGTAGCGCGGATCGCACCCGCCATCGAGCATGCGGCACAGCCAGTAGAGCGCCGCGTCGGGATCTGAGCCGCGCACCGCCTTGTGCAGCGCCGAGATCTGCTCGTAGAACTGGTCGCCCCCCTTGTCGAAGCGGCGCTGCCCGCCCGAGGCTACTTCCTGCGCCACCGCGGCCGTCAGCGCGCGCGAGCCGGCGGCATCGAGGAGCCCGGCGGCCAGCTCCAGCATGTTGAGCGCGCGGCGGGCATCGCCGTCGGCGGCGCGCGCGATGAGATCGAGCGCCGGGGCTTGCGGGTGCAGCTCGAGCGCGCCGAGGCCGCGCTCCGCGTCCTTGAGCGCCGCCTCGAGCAACCCCATCAGATCCTCGACCGCGAGCGGGCGCAGCACGTACACACGCGCCCGCGACAAGAGCGCGCTGATCACCTCGAAGGAGGGATTCTCGGTGGTCGCCCCCACGAAGGTGAGCGTGCCGTCCTCCACGTAGGGCAGGAACGTGTCCTGCTGAGCCTTGTTGAAGCGATGCACCTCGTCGAGGAACAGCAGCGTCGGGCGCCCCTCCCGCTCGCGCAGCGCGCGGGCCGACTCGACCGCCGCGCGGATGTCCTTGACTCCGGCCATGACGGCCGAGAGCGCGATGAACTGCGCGTTGGAAGCCTTGGCAATGAGCCGCGCGAGCGTGGTCTTGCCCGTGCCCGGAGGACCCCACAGGATCAGCGAGTGCAGTTGTCCCGCGGCAATGCTCACCGCCAGCGGCTTGCCGGCGCCGAGCAGGTGCTGCTGGCCGACGAACTCGGCGAGACTGCGCGGGCGCATGCGGTCGGCCAGCGGCCGCATCCGCTCCTCGCTCCGATCGCCGAAGAGCGGTGCGCTCACTTGCGCGGCGTGCCGATCACGTCGGCCCCCGCGGGCGGGGTGAAGCTCACCTCGGCCGGGGCTACCGGAGCATTGCGCTCGATCTTCCCGAAGCTGATGGTCGTGGTCTCACCGAGCTTGTCCTCGAGAATCATGCGCTTGAGCTGCGCACCCGCGAAGCCGAACAGCGCGCTGCGAAAGTCCGCCTCGGCGTCGCGCGGCTCCACCAGCACCCACTCGAGCCCGGCGCGCGTTCCCGCCGGCGTGAGGCTGAAGCTCTTGCGCACGTCCGTCACGGCCGACAGCAGCATGGCGGGCGTCGCCGACAGCGCCGCATCGACCGGCTTCACCGTCACCTGCTCGAGATCGCGGTCGAGAAACCAGAGGTTCGTGCCGTCGCAGACCATGAGCTGCCCGGCACTGCTGCGGCTGTTGCGCGGGTGGATCTCCCAGCTGAACTTCCCGGGACGCGAGACGATCAGCGTGCCGGTGGCGCGGTCGATCTCGTTGCCGTGCGCATCGCTGACCGTCTGCTGGAACGTGGCGCGCAGTGTCTTGAGCTCATCGAGGTAGCTGTCGAGCGGCGTGCCGGCGGCGTGCGCCGCCACCGTCGTCAGCGTGAGGACCAGACCGCAGGCGCGAGCGCCGTGGCTGCGGCGGCCCTGAAAGATCCTGTTTGCGATCGTGGCGGCCGCCCCCAAGTCCTCATCCCTCCGGCGGCGGCGGCGCCAGCACGTCGCGAGCGCCGTTGGCCTGCAGCGGACCGACCAGCCCCGCCTGCTCCATCGCCTCGAGCATCCGCGCGGCGCGGTTGTAGCCGATCTTCAGCCGCCGCTGCACATAAGAGATGGAGGGTTTGCGCTCGCTGGTCACGATCCGCACCGCCTCGTCGTAGAGCGGATCCTGCTCGGCGTCCGGGGCGCCATTGCCGCCGGTGTCCTCGTCGTCCTCGCCGGAGAGTCCTGCGATCGGGAACCTGGGGCCGGAGAGCACCTCCTCGATGTAGTTCGGCGGCTGCGGCGTCTTCAGCGCCTCGACCACCCGATGCACTTCCTGATCGGAGACGAACGCGCCGTGCACGCGGGTGGGGAGCGAGGTCCCGGGGGGCAGGTAGAGCATGTCGCCGTGCCCGAGCAGCGTCTCCGCGCCCATCTGATCGAGGATGGTGCGCGAGTCGACCCGGGCGGAGACCTGGAAGGCGATGCGGCACGGAATGTTCGCCTTGATGAGGCCGGTGATCACATCGACCGAGGGGCGCTGGGTGGCGAGCACCAGGTGGATCCCCGAGGCACGGGCTTTCTGAGCCAGGCGGGTGATGAGCTCCTCCACCTTCTTGCCGACGATCATCATGAGATCGGCGAACTCGTCGACGAACACCACGACGTACGGGAGCGCTGTCAGGTCGGGGATCTGCATCTGGTCGATGGTGGGATCGTTGGCCGCCCGCATCATCATCACCGGGTCGCGTATCGGCCTGCCGGCAACGTCGGCCTCCTTCACCCGGCGGTTGAAGCCGGCGATGTTGCGCACGCCGAGCGCGGCCATCAGCTGGTGACGGCGATCCATCTCGGCCACGCACCAGCGCAGCGCGTTGGCGGCCTGCTTCATGTCGGTCACCACGGGCGCCAGCAGGTGCGGGATGCCCTCGTACACCGAGAGCTCCAGCATCTTCGGATCGATCATGATGAGGCGCACGTGCTCGGCGGTCGACTTGTAGAGCAGCGACAGCACCATGGCATTCAGCGCGACCGACTTGCCGGAGCCCGTGGTGCCGGCGATCAGCAGGTGCGGCATGCGGGTGAGGTCGGCGACCATGGGCTGGCCGCTGATGTCCTTGCCGAGCGCGAGCGTGAGCGGCGAGTGCAGCTCGTCGTAGGCCCTCGAGCGGACGATTTCCCCGAGCGTCACGATCTCGCGCTTTTCGTTCGCGATCTCGAGTCCCATCACGCTCTTGCCCGGAATGACCTCCACCACGCGCACCGACAGCACCGACAGCGCGCGCGCCAGGTCCTTGGAGAGCGCCGTGATCTGGCTCGCCTTCACCCCCGGCGCCGGACGCAGCTCGAAGCGCGTGACCACCGGGCCCGGCTGCACGGCCACCACCTCCGCGTCGATGGCGAAGTCCTTGAGCTTCATCTCCACCAGCCGCGACAGCGCTTCCAGTGCCTCGGGGGAATACAGCGGCTCGCGCGGCGGCGGATCGTCGAGGAGCTTGAGCGGCGGCAGCTCGCTCGCCTTCGGGGGATCGAACAGCGGCACCTGGCGCTCGCGCTCGACGCGCGCGCTCTTCTCGAACACCGGGAGCGGCGGGTCGATGCGCGGCGGCGGGCGCAATGCCGATCTCTTGTTCTCCGTCTCGAACGCCTCCTTGCGCGCCTGGCGCCGCTCGCGCCCTTCCGCGGCGTCGCGCCGGGCGGCCCCGCGCGCGCGCGCTCTGCCGATGCCCGCCCAGGTGAGCCCGCCCAGACGGTCGATGATCGTGAGCCAGGAGACGCCGAAGGCCAGCGACAGGCCCGCCATCCAGGCGGCGATCATGACGAGCGTCGCGCCGAGGAAGTCGAGTCCCGCCGCCAGCCCCCTGCCGACGAGGCTGCCGACCACGCCGCCGGCGCTCTGGCGCAGCACCCCGGGCTGCCAGTGCAGAGTCGCGAGCCCGCAGCTCGCCACCAGCACGAGCAGGAACCCGGCGAGCCGCACCAGGGCGTTGGCGCGCGAGGCCGGTGCCGGCGTCTTCATGCGCCGCTGCATCCCGAAGGCTGCCGCCGCGAGCACCGCCGGGAGCAGGTACGCCGGACGCCCGAAGAGGAAGAACAGCACGTCGGCGAGCCACGCGCCGACGACCCCGATGCGGTTGTGGATCGCCGCAGCGGTGCCGGTGAAGGAGAAGCCCGGGTCGTCGGGACTGTAGGTGGCGAGCGCCACGAACAGCACCAGGGCCACGATGCCGAGCGCAATGATGGCGCTCTCGCGCAGCCCGCGGGTCACCGCCGATGTGAAGCGCGGCACGGTGCGTGTCGAAACGGAGCTTTCAGCCAATCCCATGATTCTCCTTAAGATAGACGGCAGCCATTATAGGGCTTGCTACCATGCACCGACGCCTCGATCCACCGGGAGTCTCATGACCCCACCCAAGCACAGCCGCCTCATCATTCTGGGCTCGGGCCCCGCGGGCTACAGCGCGGCGGTGTACGCCGCGCGCGCCAATCGCGCGCCGCTCTTGATCGCCGGCGTCGAGCAGGGCGGGCAGCTCATGACCACCACCGACGTCGACAACTGGCCGGGCGATGTCGAGGGACTGCAGGGGCCGGCGCTCATGGAGCGCATGAGGCGTCACGCCGAGCGCTTCGCGACCGAGATCGTGAACGATCACATCCAGCTCGTGGATCTTCGCGTGCGGCCGTTCAAGCTGCGCGGCGACGCCCGCGGCTACACCTGCGATGCGCTCATCATCGCCACCGGCGCCGCCGCGCGCTACCTGGGACTGCCCTCGGAGGAGAAATTCCGGGGCCGCGGCGTGTCGGCATGCGCCACCTGCGACGGCTTCTTCTTCCGCGGCCAGCGCGTCGCGGTGGTGGGCGGCGGCAACACCGCCGTCGAGGAGGCCCTTTATCTTTCGCACATCGCGCAGCACGTCACGCTCGTGCACCGGCGCGACAAGCTGCGCGCGGAGAAGATCCTGCAGGACCGGCTGTTTCGCGAGGCGGCCGCGGGCAAGATATCCGTGATCTGGAACCATACCGTCGAGGAGGTTCTCGGGAGCGAGCACGGCGTCAACGGCGTGCGGCTGCGTTCGTTGACCGGCGCCGCACACCAGTCGCTCGCCGTGAGCGGGCTGTTCGTGGCCATCGGCCACACGCCCAACACCTCGCTCTTCGAGGGGCAGCTCGCGATGCGCGGCGGCTACCTCACCGTGCGCAGCGGCCTCGATGGCGAGGCGACCGCCACCAGCGTCCCCGGCGTGTTCGCCGCCGGTGACGTCGCCGATCACGTGTATCGGCAGGCGATCACGTCCGCCGGCGCCGGCTGCATGGCCGCGCTCGACGCGGATCGATACCTCGAGACTCTCGACACGCCGGGGCACGGCTAGGCGCGAGGCGATGGCACTGCGTCCCGAATTCCACCGCAGCATCGGGGAGCTCGACCCGCGGCAGTGGAACGCCCTCGGCGCAGGAGCCAATCCCTTCACGCGCCACGAGTTCCTCCTGGCTCTCGAGCGCACGCATTGCGTGGGGCGGGCGACGGGCTGGGAGCCGCTCTACCTGACGCTCCGCGATGGCGGCGGGCTCGCCGCCGCCGCCGCCGCCTTCGTCAAGACGCATTCCTTCGGCGAATTCGTGTTCGACTTCGCCTGGGCGCGGGCCTACGAGGGCGTCGGCCGCCGCTATTACCCCAAGCTCACCGTCGGCGCGCCGTTCACACCCGCGACCGGACCCCGCCTGCTGGTGCGCGCCGACCTCGATCGCGAGGCGCTCGCCGCGCGGCTGCTCGAGGGCCTCGAGGAACATGCCGCGAGCCATGGGCTCTCCGGCGCTCATGCCCTGTTTCTCGACGAGCCGGCGCGCGCCGCGTGCCTCAGGCGCGGCTGGCTGCTGCGGCGCGACTGCCAGTTTCACTGGAGCAACCGCGGCTACACGAGCTTCGATGACTACCTCGCCACCTTCACGGCGGAGAAGCGCAAGAAGGCGCGGCGCGAGCGCCGCCGCGTCGCGGAGGCGGGCGTGCGCTTCGAGACGCGCTTCGGGGGCGAGCTCGACGAAGGGCTCCTCGAGCGCATCTACGCCCTCCACCGGGATACCTTCGCACGTCACGGGCACGAGCCCTACCTGACGCGTGCCTTCTTCAGCGAGGCGGCGCGCGTCATGCCGGAGTCGCTCATGGTGAAGCTCGCCGTGCACGGCCGCGCGGTGGTGGCCGCGGCGATCTTCTTCTGGTGCGAGGAGGCGCTCTTCGGCCGCTACTGGGGAGCGGACGCGGACTACCACAGCCTGCATTTCGAGGCCTGCTATCACCAGGGGATCGAGTTCTGCATCGAGCGGCGCATCGCGCGCTTCGAGCCCGGCACCCAGGGCGAGCACAAGGTGAGTCGCGGCTTCGAGCCGGCGCTCACCTGGTCCGCCCACTACATCGTCGATCCGCAGTTCCGCGCCGCCATCGCGGACTATCTGACGCGTGAGGCAGGAGCGGTGGAAGCCTATGCGCACGAGGTGCAGGCGCACGTCCCGTATCGCGGCCGGCGCACCGCGGGGGTGGTGTGAAAACGATCACCTGGCTCTCGCCGCAGGACGAGGCGGAGTGGTTTCCGCCCCTCGAGCAGGCGCTGGAAGAGCCGAGCGGACTGCTGGCGGCGGGCGGCGACCTCTCGCCCGCGCGCCTCATCGCCGCCTACCGGCGCGGGATCTTCCCCTGGTACTCGCCGGGGCAGCCGGTGCTGTGGTGGTCACCCGATCCGCGCGCGGTGCTGTTCCCGGAGGAGTTCCACTGCACGCGCAGCCTCGCGAAGACGCTGCGCAACGGCGGCTTCATCTTCTCGAGAGATCGCGACTTCGCCGCCGTCATCGACGGCTGCGCCGCGCCGCGCGCCGGCAGTCCCGGCACCTGGATCACCTGCGACATGCGCGCCGCCTACCTGGAGCTTCACCGCCTCGGCCACGCGCACAGCGTCGAGGTGTGGCGCACGGACAGGCTCGCCGGAGGGCTCTACGGCGTGCGACTCGGCGGGGTGTTCTTCGGCGAGTCGATGTTCAGCCGCGAGCGTGACGCCTCCAAGGCCGCACTCGCGCACCTGGTCGCGCTGTGCCGGCGCAACGGCCTCGCGGTGATCGACTGCCAGCTGCCGTCCCGGCATCTGCAAAGCCTCGGCAGCCGCAGCATCCCCCGCAGCCGGTTCCAGGCCCTGCTGCGCGAGCACGTGCACGCGAGCGCGCCAGCGCTCGTCGACCCGTGAGACGCGGCGCGCGAGTGCGCTGCGCCGCCGCGGGCAAATTGCCAGGCGAGCGCGCTTTGTGCTCCAATTCGCGCCCCCGAAAGCCGTTCAGGGCGCTATGGCCAAAGAAGATGCGATCCAGATGGAAGGCGAGGTCGTCGAGACCCTGCCCAATACGACTTTCCGGGTGAAGCTGAAGAACGGCCACGTAGTCACCGCCCACATCTCGGGCAAGATGCGCAAGAACTACATCCGCATCCTCACCGGCGATGCGGTGACGGTGGAGATGACTCCCTACGACCTGACCAAGGGCCGCATCATCTATCGCGGCCGCTGATCTATCGCGGCCGCTGAAGCGCCCTGCTACGAGGCGCGGCGCGCGCGGAACAGGCTCGTGGCGTCGACGATGGTCTCGCGCTCGACCGCGCGGCGCGGCGGCGTGCGATCAAGCCAGCGGGTCAGAGTGCGTAATACGTCGGCCTGCCGGAACGGCTTGACGATGTAATCGTTCATCCCGGCCAGGAGGCACGCGGCCCGCCCCTCCTCGGTGGCATCCGCCGTGAAAGCGATGAGCGGCACTTCGGCGAGGCGCTCGCGACCGGCGTCGCGGCCGAGCTCGCGGATGCGCGTAGCGGTCGCGATGCCGCCCCTGGCCGGCATGTGACAGTCGAGCAGCACCGCATCGTAGGCGGTCCCCATGACCTTGCCGATCGCCGCTTCGCCGTCTGCCACGGCCTCGACCTCGAGCCCGAGCGAGCGCAGCAGCGTGACCGCGATTTCGCGATTGACGGCGTTGTCTTCCACGACCAGCACGCTTCCGGCGAGCGGGTCGTGCACCAGCGGCTGCCAGCCGTGCGTTTCCGTGGCCACCCGGCGGGCCGAGGGTCGCCCTACCCGGATCGTGAACCAGAACGTCGAGCCGGCCCCCGGCGTGCTGCGCACGCCGATGTCCCCGCCGTGCAGCTCGGCGAGACGCTTGGCGATGGCGAGTCCCAGTCCCGTGCCCGCGACCTGCTCGCTGTCCGCGGCGGTGATGCGAGTGAAGGATTCGAAGATGCGAGACTGATCGGGCGGCGAGACCCCGATTCCGGTGTCGGATACTTCGAAGCACAGCATGCGGAATTCCGGCATGACCGCCTCGTCGAGGCGCACCTCGGCATCAGGGCCGCTGATCGCCACCCGAACCGACCCGCTCGGGGTGAATTTGATCGCGTTGCCGACCAGGTTGAGCAGTATCTGCATGACGCGCACGCGATCGCCGCGGACACGGGAGGGCACGCCCGCACCCACGGTGAGAGTCAGATCCACGCCCTTGGCGCGGGCGGGCGCCGCGAGCAGTGTGACCACGTCCTGTGCCGCACGCACCGGCTCGAAATCGGCTTCGGAGAGCTCGAGATGGTTCGCCTCGATTTTCGCGAGGTCGAGGACGTCGTTGACGATCGCCAGCAGCATGTCGCAGGAGCTCAGGATCGTCTGCACCTGTCGCGCCAGGGGCGCCGGCAATGGGGTGGCGTTGAGCTGCTCGGCGGTGCCCATGATGCCGGTGATGGGTGTTCGAATCTCGTGACTGATCGTGGCCAGCGAGCGCGACTTCGCCGCGCTCGCCTCCTCCGCGGCGCGCCACGCGCGCTCGCGCTCGGCGATGAGCTGCTCGCTCCTGACCTGCAGCACGACCGCCTGCCGCCGCTTGCGTCCCATGCTGTAGCCGGTTGCCAGCGTGATCGCGAGGATGGCGCCCTGGATGGCGCCAGCCGCCTGCTGATGCGGCTCACCGCTCATCAGGAGCGCGATGCAGGGCGGCCCGAGCGCGGCGCAGACAAATCCCGCGAGCGCGGGAAACCACGGCGCCAGTGACTCGAGCGCCAGCACGGGGACGGCGGCGAGCGCGGTCGCCAATGCGATACGGTAGCCCTCATCGAGCAGCGGCATGAGGGGGCAGACCAGAGCTCCCCAGGCAAGCCCCGCGGCCGTGGTGGCGGCGGCGAAGATCCAGCTCCAGCGCCGGGCGCTGGCCGCACGTCCCGGCGCGCCCGCGTAAGCCATGGACAGCGCGAAGCGCAACACAGCCGTGGACATGAGCGCGAGGCAGATGGCCGC
>WNGP01003596.1_pt1 | contig 18139 bp, 25 predicted proteins | sample 5407671 | NCBI WGS metagenome assembly WNGP01 (sample SAMN13153381, study PRJNA577476) | soil metagenome | isolation source: 40 cm soil or saprolite under Garry oak tree replicate 2 | place: USA:California | collected 2016-06-15 | reverse complement strand
CATGACCGAACTTCGTTGCGATCACGACCTTGTCGCGGACCGGTGCGAGGGCGTCGCCGACAAGTTCCTCGTTGGTGAATGGACCATAGGACTCGGCCGTATCGAAAAACGTAACACCACGGTCCACAGCCGCCCGAATGAGAGCAATCATTTCCTGTCGGTCCGGCGGCGGTCCGTAGTTTGCACTCATTCCCATACAGCCGAGCCCGAGAGCCGAGACTTCTAGATTGCTTTTTCCAAGCTTGCGTTTTTCCATTGTTATTCTCTTAGCTCCGTTTCTCAAACACACTCTTCACAATAGGTATTGCCGAAAAAACATTCGGCCAACCCGCATAGAACGCCAACTGCGTGAGGACCTCGGACGCCTGCGCTTTCGTCAGGCCGTTATCCATCGCCCGGTTGAGTTGATATGTGATTTGGGCGACTTGGCCCGAAGCGATGAGCACACTGATCGTAACCAAGCTGCGGTCGCGCGGCGTCAAGGCCGGACGTAGCCAAAGGTCACGGAAAAGCAACTCGCCCGTGTAATGCACAACTCCCGGAGCCACTGCGCCGGCATCCTGTTCAACACGGGCTGCACGTTGGGCTTCAGCAGCCTCATCGAGAGGAAGGTGTTCACCAGAAGCCGGTGGAAGTTGATCCAGCGTGATTCCACGGTTGCCGAAAATTTCTGTTGCGACGGCGCTTGCCGACATCGCATTCCCCCAGCCCGAATAAAACGCCAGATGCGTGATGATCTCGGAGATCTCATTTGGCTTGACGCCATTGTCGAGTGCGAAGGTGAAATGCGTTGGCATCTCGATCGCCTGATTCCGGGCAATCAGTGCAGCCACGGTAACGATGCTGCGGTCACGTGGCGATAAATCCGGACGCTTCCACACATCCTTTAGAAGAGTGTCCTCAGAATATTTTTCAAGCGCCGGTGACACTAGTCGAACAGCCTTCGATGTTAGCGATCCTTTTCCCGACATTTGTTCCAACTCCTTTCACTCAATTTCAGTGTAGGGTGCATGCCGGGAACGGTCACTAGCGGAACGCGCCAATGCACTCGCCGAAGACGCCATTGAAGCCGCCTGTGTTTTCTAGATTTAGATTGGGGAAGAATGAACCTGCCATCGGACGACTGAACCGTTTCGGGAAGCCTGATCTCGCGATTACGAATGATGGATGTCGATGACGAATCCCACTTAATAGAGGACGCTCCGATTTGCAAATTGTCGAAAAATTGGGAGGGAATTCGACTTCCTCCGGCGACAGCCGGATAAATACTGCAGGGTCAATGAACTACAAGGACGGAGGAAGGGGGATTCGCTGGTCCGTTCCGCTCTCATTCTACGTAAGTTATTGAATTTATGATTTGCACAATTGGCACAATTTGCAAAAAACAACAACTTTGGCTGCTTTGACACGCAAACTCGCTACAGTCCTCCAGCCAAAAAACATACGAATCGATCTGACCGAAGCTATCATACGAACACAATTGCTTTCATCACAGCCGCGGGGTCCAATGCATCCAAAACTACCGGCTCGGCCCCAAGCGCACGGATTACATTTTTCTTACCGGGAGTCCGCGATGTCGCCGTAACCTGATGACCACGGGAAACAAGTTCGGGAACCAATCGCTTGCCAACAACGCCCGAGCCACCGGCGATGAATATTTTCATTTTTCGTCTCGTTTCAATTGCTCTCGTCACTTTTGACGAAATGGAGCTCCCGGATGTGACATGGCGGGATATGTCACAATTCCGTGAGCTATTTCGTCTTGAGCTTTAGAGTGAAGATCACCTTCACATCGAACATTTCATGCCAGACACGCAGGACGCCCGCCCCCTCATGTTTTTTGCATACCGCATGCTTATGGCCTTCGACCAAAAAAGTCTCGGCATCCGCAACCCGATAAATTTCGACGCTAAACCCTCACGGCCCACTTGCTCGCTGTCCACGTTTCTTTCTCGCCCGTCACCCGACGAGAGGTAAGACTCGCTACCGGCCCGCCCCGCTACGGCTCTTGCCGGACTGGACTTTCACCGTTGGATTCTGTCGAAAGGTTTCATCCGCTCACGTGGAATCCCCCTCTGCCAAGCTTTGCTTGGCGCGGATCGGCAATAATGCAGATGAGGACGACGGCGCTCATCACAGCGAAAATCCAATGAGCCTGGAATATCAAGCAAATTGACAAGGTTCCTCAGCACCTGAAGCAATGCTGTGCGGATGATAATTTCAAAAGATAATTCCAATCACTACACGTAATGATTACGCTGAACTGAACAATGCGCCTAACCGAGCAAACCGAGCAGGAGCCTTCACCCCGAGGCGCAATCACGCTCCTACACCAGGGGTGCTGGCAGCATCTGCCGATCGGGACGATCGAACGTCTGGCGGTCGGCGGACGGCCCACCGAGTGTGCGGCCGGATACACCGTCTATTCGGAAGCCGACGCCGAAGCCCTCGCAGTGATCACCCGCGGTCTCGTTCGCGTCTACATGCACGCGAGCGACGGCCGGCAGGTGACCGTCCGCTATGTGCGGCCCGGAGGTCTCCTGGGTGTTCCAGCTCTGGTCGGGGGCCCCGCTCCCGTCTTCGTCCAGGCCGTTACCGCCGTCTCCGCGTTCTTCTTCGACGTCGCGCGCGTCAAACGCGCCGCCCGTGACGATTCCGCAATCGCGTGGGCATTCGCCGAGGAAGCCGTGCATCGCCTCTACGACGTGCTCGAAGAGCTCGCAGGCAACGCGTTCGCAACGGTTCGCCAGCGCGTGGCCCGCCATCTTCTCGATCTCGCGGCGGCCCGCCCGGCGGCGGCCGGTCGTGTGACGGCCCTCGTCAGCCAGCAGGATCTCGCCAACAGCGTGGGATCGGTTCGCGAAGTCGTGGCGCGCGTGCTTGCGGAACTCCGGGCGGAGGGTCTCGTGCTCACCTCGCCCGGCCGGGTCGAGATTCTCGATCCCGTCCGGCTCAGCCGCCAACTTTGGTCGCGCACACGTGACGAAAGTCACAGACAGGACGGCCGCGGACAACGAGAATAGCCTTCAGTCGAACTGAAGGAGGCTGCGATTCCCATGTTTGCCGTCGATCATGCCGCTACCGCCCTTTTGATCAAGCGAAGGTATCCGTCCGTATCGATGGTGCCACTCCTTGTATCCGTGCAGGCCATGGAGCTCGCCTGGGTCGGCCTCAACTATCTGGGTGTCGAACGCACAACGACCGAGCCGGCGGTCCGGAGCGTCGCCGACATCCATCTCTCATACATGCCGTTCTCCCACTCGGTCGCGACAGCCGTCGCCGCCGCGCTGTGCGCGTGGCTGATCGTCGAGAAAGGGCTCGGCCGTGCAGCTCTCGGACGTGCCATCGGCATCGGGATCGTCTCGCACCTCGTCCTGGATCTCGTAACGCACGCCCCCGATATCGCCGTCTGGCCCGGGAGTCCGTTGCCGGCGCTTGGCCTTGGACTCTACAACCGCGCGCCGATGTGGGGATTCGCGCTGGAGATGGTCTACGGCGTGTTCTGCTGGTGGATGTACAGGCGAAGCGGATCGCTGCTGGCGGTGATCGTCCTCGGCAACCTCGCCAACGTCTCGTTGTTCTCGGCCGCCATCCCCGGCCCCGAACAGTTCCTTGCGGGCCATCCACTCGCTGTCGTGACCCTCGTTCTCGCGCAGATTGTGACGACCCTGGCATTGATCGGGTGGCTGGCGAATTCGAGCGACGCCCCCGCGGAGGCCGTGATCTAAAAGTTGATGCAACGTTTAGAAAAAATCATCCGGGCGTGTCGATTTGGCTGAGGCTCGTTCGTCTATTGATAAGGCGTAACTATTCGCTGCGACGGAGAGGAAAATGAGCCAACAAAACACTTATATGGACTGGCCCAAAGACAAATTGCCCGCATTCGGTGCGGATGGCACCGTCGTCATTGAGGACGGAAACCAGTTCAGTCGGGTCGTTCCGCTGGAGCCATCGCAAACCCATGTATTGGCAACAGTCCTGAGCCGAGCGTTTTACGACCAAGCCAACTTCAGGTACATCATCCCGAACGAGCAGTCACGACTCGATCTGCTAACGGGACTCTTCCGGGTCGCCATTCTTGCGAGCCAACTGTATGGCGAAATCTATACAACGCAAGCTGTTGACGGCGGCGCTCTGTGGATTCGCTCGGGAACTGGGTTGCCCCTTCGTCAAATGATGCGTGGTGGATTTCCGTCGCGACACCTTCATTGGAAGTCATCAGACCTAAGGCGTTATATGAACTCGGTAGCGCACCTCGACGAAGTTCATCAGCGACTGGTGCGAGGTCCACATTGGCATCTCCTGGCGGTTGGTATGGAGCCCACAAAGCAAAAGCGCAAGATCGGCGGAACACTTCTCGAACCTCTACTCTTGCGAGCGGATTCCGATGCTCTGCCTTGTTACGTGGAGGTGTTCAACGAAAAATACTTGCCATTCTTCAAAAGACACGGCTTTCGGATTATGGGCTGCGGAAAGATTCCCAGAGGTGGACCGGACTTTTGGGCTATGGAAAGAACACCGCAGACGATTTCCTTGTAGTGACTTGAAACGTGGGTTGGCAAAGACAAACACGAAATTTACGGTGGTTTAGTCCGCATAACGTGAAGGTATTACCTTGCTGCTTGCGAGGGAGCGTTCCGACTGTCACATTTCGCTGGACCATCCGGTCTCTCCTCTGAGGCGAACAAATTGGAGGCACTATGAGAAGAGATAAAATCATCTATTGGATCATGACTGGAATTGTCTGCTCGGTCATGGCATTCAGCGCCGTCAACTTCAATCTCAGTCATCCATTCGGACCGTTTGAAAAACCTTTTCCTCATTTAGGTTTACCGAATTACCTGAAGATAGAGCTCACAATTGCGAAAGCACTCGGGGTGTTGGCGTTGTTGATCACGCACGTCCCACGCAAAGTAAGGGAGTTCGCTTACTTTGGTTTTGGGATCACTTTGATCTCAGCCAGCATCGCTCACTTCTCCGTTGGTGATAAGGTTATGTTTGTTATCGATCCTTTGCTGTTCTTCGGCGTATTGATTGTTTCCTATTTGTACTTTAATAAGATGGCTGATGAGCCTCTCAAACAAAGGAATTTAGGGAGGACAAGCTCGTTACCGCTTACATCTGTTACCCACTCGGTATAACGCGCCATGAGCAAGGAACCCGACGACACTACGGCAGAAGCTCCTCACACCATCGATGGATCGAATCGAGTGGCCGAGTTCGAACGACATCGCCGGCTGCTTTTTTCCATTGCCTACCGCATGCTGGGAAGCGTGGCCGACGCGGAAGATATTCTGCAGGATGCGTTCATCCGTTGGCAAAGGGCCTCGAAGACGGAGGTTAAATCACCTAAAGCGTTTCTGATCACTGTCGTCAGTCGTCTTTGCATCAGTCACCTCCAGTCCGCCAGGGCGCGACGTGAAGAGTATGTCGGCGAATGGCTGCCCGAACCGCTGGCGACCGGTGTTGAAAACCAGCCGTCCCGAATCGTTCAGGTCGACGAATCTGTTTCTATGGCATTGCTTCTCTTGCTCGAGCGCCTGACACCGGTCGAGCGAGCGGTCTATCTGCTTCAGGATATCTTCGATTACACACATGCCGAGATTGCGAAAACGCTGGATTTGACGGAAGCCAATTGCCGGCAGCTGCTGCATCGTGCGCGGGAACATGTCCGCCTGGCCCGCCCGCGCTTCAAAGCATCCGAAAAAGAGCATCGCGAGGTGCTCGAACGCTTTCAGGAGGCTGCGGCCAGCGGCAACATGGACAATTTACTGGCCCTTCTCTCTCTCGACGTCGTTCTTCATTCGGATGGCGGTGGCAAAGCGCCGGCGTTCCCGCTTCCAATCTACGGACCTGACAAGGTTGCAAACGCGGTCGTGAAGGGTCTGAGAATACTGTTGTCCATGAAGCCAGTTCAACGGATCCTGCAGGTCAACGGCGAGCCTGGGATTGTGAGTTACGTGAAAGGCCGGCCGCAATCCGTTTTCACTCTGCAGGTGAACGACGGGCGTATTGACGCAATTTTCATTGTCACGAATCCCAAGAAGCTTTCCCATCTGCCTCCGGCGGTCTCGTGAGATTTGAGATCTCATTTGATTGCTGGCTCATCTGATGTCCTTGGGGAAGGAGGTACCAAGCCATGCCAGCACAATACGGGCAAGCTCATCTCCGCGATCTTCCTGGATGAAATGGCCGCCCCAAATACGTTGATGAGGCTGGCCACTGGTACCAGGTACATGGTGCTGCAATACCTCATCGGCAGAACCCAGAACGGGATCGTTCTTGCCGAACACAGTCAAAAAGGGCTTCTGCCATAGGCCTAGTTGGTCCCAGGCCTCGCGATTAGGCAGCAAGGCCGGATTGCTCTCGTCCATAGGAATCAGGCGCGGAAACGCCCGCGCACCGGCCTTGTAGCGGCCGTCCGGATAAGGTGCGTCATAAGCGGCGATCTGGGTCGGCGCGAGTTTGGTGACACAGCCTGCAGCGACGATCCGGCCGATTGGAAACCAGGGCGAGTATATGGCAAAGGCACGCCAAATCTTGACGATCATAGGTGTCGGATAAAGCGCTCCGGGCCGGCGCGCGATCGGGAGATAGCCATTGGCAACGACGATACGCGCAAAGCGTTCGCCGTGTTCGGCTGCTATGCGCAGGCCCAGCATCGAGCCCCAGTCTTGGCAAATCAGAGTGACGTTTCTGAGGTCCAGTTGCTCGATCCACGCCACCAACCAATCGACGTGCGCCTGGTAGCTATAGTCAGACGTCGCCGAGGGCTTGTCGGATTTACCGAAGCCGATCAGGTCGGGCGCCAGCGCACGATAGCCAGCGGCTGCGAAAGGCGGAATCATTTTGCGATACAGATAACTCCAGCTCGGCTCGCCATGCAGCATTAACACAGGCGAACCATCGCGCGGTCCCGCGTCCACGTAATGCATGCGCAGCTCGCCAAGCTGCGCATAATGCGGCTCGAACGGATACTCAGCCAGGCTGCCGAATCGCTCATCCGGAGTACGCAAGATTTCCATTTTCTTAGCCTCTAGTTTTGAGTCTCGTCAACTCGCCACTCCTGCGACCTCGCGAACGTACATTCGTTGCTCTACGGCGTCCAGCATGAAGGCTGCCACGGCACGGAATGATATCGAGTAGCCACTCGCCGGAAGCACATCGCGCTCGCTCCGATAGATATCGTCGGCAGTGTTGATGAGGCGGGGCGGCCTCACGATAGTCCATTCGAGCGATGTGGCGCGCACGATCTCCTCGGCATTACCGAGGTCGCGCCTCACCTGCGTGAGGATGAACCGGAAAAAGTCGAAGAATAAGCCTTTTCCGGGGAACAAGACCGCAGCTGAGACTAGGACAAGCCGTTTCACCCCCGCTCTGGTCATTGCACCCACCGTGCTGGCGGCACACTCCTGGACGAGTGTGTGCGGGCGGAACGCCTGAGGTGGGCGAACGCCCAGCGCCGAAAGCACGGCATCGTGTCCCGGGAGGACCCTTGCCATCTCATGCACGTTGCGGGGGTCGCCGTGCAGCACCTGCAGGTTTGGATGGCGGCGTGTGATCTTCTCCGGCGAGCGCACGAACGCCGTTACCTGATGATTTCGAGCGAGCGCCAGATCGACGAGCTGTGTTCCTGTCTTTCCATTGGCACCGAGGATAAAAAGTCGCATGGAGCTGACCTCCTAAGTAATAGACCAGAGAGGTCCGCGCTTCGTGACAGATGGCATTCTCCAATCCAAGAACAGCACCAGAGCCAGGAGGAGGTCAAATGGCCAGCAGCGTTCGTTTCAACATGTCCGGCCTGTCACAAAATGTGCGCCTCCGCGGTCTCCTTTGCATAGGCTGGTTTTACTAGTGGCCTGTAACATTGATATTGGTACCGGCTGGATTCGTTTGCTTATATCGCAGTAGCTCCATCGAATCGGCTTGGGATTCCGGTTACCCTGACGGATGTATTTCATCAGCTTTCGGTTTAGGTCGGGGATAGAAGTAAACACTCCTCGCGCAATGACATCGCGTTCGATCTTATCGAACCAAAGTTCAACCTGATTCAGCCAGGAGGAATAAGTCGGAGTGAAGTGGATTCGGACATTCGTGTGAGTGTTTAAGAATTCCTGAACGCGTTTAGTTTTATGAGCAGAAAGATTATCTGCAATGATGTGGATCTCTTTACGGTCGGGTTGCTGCTCGACGACATCGGTTAAAAAGCTGACGAATTCTTCACTCGTGTGCCGCTCGGCGGTCTTCCCAATCACTTGGCCCGTCATCGTGTTCAGAGCCGCGTACAGCGATAGCGTTCCATACCGGTAATACTCGAAACCGTGCCGCTCGACTCGGCCCGGTGACATGGGCAGAACGGATCCAGACGATCCAAAGCTTGTATTGCGGTCTTCTCGTCGACGCAAAACACCGCGGCATGCTGTGGCGGATTCATATACAACCCAATGATGTCTGCTGCTTTGCTTTCGAAATCGGGATCGTCGGACAAAATGTAATGATCGACTCGATGCGGCTTTAGTCGCGCGCGGGCCCACACTCGTGCGACTCGCATATGATCAATGCCCATTTCGTTAGCCAGTTTTCGAGTGCTCCAATGCGTCGATCCGTCTGCGGGTTTCCGCTGCGTTTTGGCCGAAATCGCGGCGTTGGCACGCCTCGTCGAAGTCTAGGCTGGAGCACGCGGGTGCAATCGAGCGGGATCACCATTATCCGAGGTTGGAAAGGAAGTTGGACCGAGTCCTGCTAGGCTATGACCGCGGCCTACCGTACCCCGTTGGCACAAGACGCCCTTATATGTTACTTACCAACGGCGCCTGGTGCAAATTGGCCCGAGGTCCGTCATCGCATCGTCTATGAGAATCTGATGGAGAAGTATCAGAACACCGACCCATTTAAGTACATCCTGTACTCGGCAAAGATCAGCGAAGAGACTCCGGCGATGTCGAGCAAATGACGGATTTCAAGCAGTACCCAGCACAAGCGGTCCCCGGATTATTCGAAGCAGCTGCGCTTGTCGGTCAGGATCAATTCGTAGGGGTTCTTGATTTCATTCTTCAACCGAAATCTGTCGAATGGAGCGATTCTCGCCCGTCATATGGATAGGCGGCCGGTAAAGGCCGACGAGAGTTGCGCCAAAGGAGAAAACTGATGCAATTTGCTCTGCTGATCTATCATTCGCCGGAAGAGTTTGCCATGCGGAAAAACGAGTATAACGACCCTCATCTCGGCGCCTGGCGGGCTTACTATAAGGCGCTCGTCGAGGCCAACGTCTACGTCGGTGCCGACGCACTTGAGGTGGCCGAAACAGCAACAACAGTGCGTCTTAGAGAAGGAAAGCGCCGCGTGCAGGATGGCCCATACGCGGATACCAAGGAGCAATTGGGAGGATTCATTATCCTGGAACTTCCTTCCATTGACGCAGCCCTCGAATGGGCTGCGCGATGTCCGGGAGCATCGCTTGGCGCAGTTGAAGTCCGGCCGCTCGCGCCTGAAGCTAAACGGCGGGGGTTCACAGGTGAGTGGAATCAATGAGGAAAATACCCACCGGACCATCGAGCGCGTAGCCCGCGAGTCCTACGGCCGTCTGGTGGCGTATCTTTCCGTGCACACGCACGATTTGGCCAGCGCTGAGGACGCTCTCAGCAACGCGTTAGTGTCGGCGCTCACGCATTGGCCAAAGGATGGGGTGCCGCAAAATCCCGAGGCTTGGCTGATGAAAGCGGCACGTCGTTCTTTCATCGACGTGGTTCGTCATCACAACGTCATGCAATCGAGCGTGCCAACCCTGAAATTCCTAAAAGAAGATTCCGTGAAGACTTTCGTAGCCGAGTTCCCGGATGAACGGCTCAAATTGCTCTTCGTTTGCGCGCACCCGGCGATTGACCCGGCGATGCACACTCCCCTTATGCTGCAGTCGGTATTGGGTCTGGACGCAGCACGCATTGGCCAAGCCTTTCTCATCGCACCGAAAACAATGGGCCAGCGCCTTTTCCGCGCAAAGACAAAAATCCGTAGCGGTGGCATTCCGTTCGAAATCCCGCAGGAGCCTGATCTTCCGGAGCGCCTTGACGCTGTACTCGAAGGTATTTACGCCGCCTTCGGAATCGCCTGGGACGACATGGCAGGCACCGACCAGCGTGGCCGCGATCTAGCCGAGGAAGCGATCTGGCTCGCGCGGGTCCTACTGCAACTAATGCCCGGCGAAGCCGAAGTTCAAGGTCTGTTAGCTCTCATGCTCCATTGCGAAGCGCGACGCCCGGCGCGAAGAAGGGCTGACGGCCGATATATTCCTCTGTCCGAGCAGGACCCGAAGCAATGGTCATTTCCGTTAATCGAGGAAGCCGAGCACCATCTGACCAAGGCATTCAAGCGGGCGCGCTCGGGAAGGTTTCAGCTAGAAGCCGCAATTCAGTCGGTACATGCCGAGCGGGCGCGCAGCGGCCGGACCGACTGGATGGCGATCCTGCTGTTCTACGAACAACTGCTCAGGGTATCGCCAGCGCTCGGCACGCAAATTGGATATGCCGCCGCGGTTGCCGAAGCGAACGGACCTGAAACAGGGCTCGCAGTTCTGGACGCGATGGATCTGGAGGCTGTCTCTCATTATCAGCCCTACTGGGCTGTGCGCGCTCACCTTCTGCAACGGATAGGGCACGCGCGTGAGGCCGCAGACGCCTACGACCGCGCGATCGGCCTTGCGGAAGACCGGGCCGTGAAAGAGTTCCTGCTCCAAAGACGAGGCTAATTTTTCCTTCATCGCCTGTAGAAATCCACCCACCTTGCCCGTCATCCATACAGAGGCGGCCTAGCGATCACGCTTCGCCACCCGAACTAGAGGTGATGTGATGTGCCCTTTCTGCTTGTCGACGATCGGACTGGTCGTAGCCGGTGCAGTTTCTACCGGCGGGCTGACGGCGTTGGCTGTGAAGCTGTCTCGCAAGGAGAAGAACGGAAATGAAAGCACTCTCAACTGCAGGGAAAGGAGCAGTTCCAATGAAAGAACCAGTCAAGACCTCGACCAGAACAGCCGCTAATCCGAAAATCGTGTCGCAACAGGAGTGGGAGGCCGCGCGCCAGCATCTCCTCGTGAAGGAGAAGGGCTTGACCCGCTCCCGTGATGCGCTGGCCGCCGAGCGTCGACGGATGCCGTGGATGGCGGTGGAGAAGAAGTACGAGTTCGACGGCCCCAAGGGTAAGGTTAGCCTGCTCGACTTGTTCGAGGGCCGCCTTCAATTGATCGTCTACCGCGCCTTCTTCGAGCCCGGAGTGTTCGGCTGGCCCGAGCACGCCTGCCGCGGCTGCTCCCTGGGCGCCGATCAGGTCGCCCACCTGACCCATCTGAATGCCCGCGACACCACGCTCTCGTACGCCTCGCGCGCGCCGCAGGCGGACATCGCGCGCCTGAAGGCACGAATGGGTTGGAAGATACCGTGGTACACCATCACAGGCAGCTTCGACAAAGACTTCGGCGTGGACGAGTGGCACGGCCACAATGCATTCATCCGCGACGGTGAGCGGGTGTTCCGGACATACTTCATCAACAACCGTGGCGACGAGGCAATGGGGACCACTTGGAGCTACCTCGATATCACGGCGCTCGGCCGTCAGGAGACTTGGGAAGACTCGCCAGAGGGTTACCCGCAGACCCCGCCGTACAAGTGGTGGAACTGGCACGACAACTACGACGCCGAGGCCTCACCTGACCCGAAGTGGGTCGAGGTGTCCGACGCTGGAGAAGCCGCCTTTCGAAAGCCCGACGCTAGTGAATAAGGCCCAGGCAGCAGAGGCATCAACGAACGTTGGATATCAGCTTTTTCATGTTTTGAAATTGCAGTGATTCAGAACCGCCCAACTGCGGTTCAAAAGGAGAACGGTCATGAACATTACGAACAAGACAGTTTTGATCACGGGCGCTAACCGCGGCATCGGCAAAGCGCTTGTCGATGAAGCGCTTCGACGCGGAGCGAAGAAGGTATATGCGGGAATGCGCAGCCCCGTCCAACACTCCGATAAACGTGTGACGCCGCTGGTGTTGGACGTGACGAACGCTTCACAGATCCAACGGGCAGTGGGAGCGGTCGACATGCTCGACGTCCTCATCAACAATGCCGGCATTGCCATCTACGACGATCTGGGCAATCTCGAAGTGCTTGAACAGACCTTCGCGGTCAATTTCTTCGGTCTGCTCAGAGTGACCAACGCGTTCTTGCCGCTTCTGAAACGCTCCAAAGGAGCCATCCTCAATAACCTGTCCCTGGCGGGGCTCGCTCCCTTGCCGATCATACCGTCCTACTCCACCTCGAAGGCCGCCGCGCTTAACCTGACGCAGTCACTGAGAGCGCTATTGGCCGACCAAGGCATCACGGTTCATGCCGTCGTCATCGGCCCCGTCGACACCGATATGAACCGCGGCTTCGAGATTCCGAAGGCGCCGCCCGAAACAGCGGCAGCCGGCATCTTCGATGGTCTTGAAAAGGGTGAAGAGGAGATCTTTCCCGACCCGGTTTCGCACTCGATCGCGGAAGGATGGCGAAACGGCGTATCGAAGGCGCTTGAGCGTGAGTTCAGGGCATTCGTGCCTGCGGCCGCGGCGAGAGCCGAATAACGTCGGCACCGAAACGACACAAAGCATAGAAGATTCGGTACAGAGTTGAAGCCGAAAGGAGAACTCAAATGAGAAAGGTTCTGACTACTTGGATGGTCCTGGCTCTACTGGTATCAATAACAGCGAGCGCGCAAAATACCAAGAAGACTCGTAAACTTGAGCCGTTGCGCAGAGATCTAGAGATCCAACTTGCGCTCAGCGCCCTGCCGCCCCACCTCAGAGACGATGCAACCGTTTATGTCTTAAATCCCGACTTGAAGTCGCTCGCAAGGGCACGAACGGTTTCCACGCTCTTGTTGCTCGAACCGGGGATGATTCGTTCAGAGGGACTTGGCCTCTGAAGGAGTATCGAGACGACATTCTCTACCCGATCTCCTTTGATGAAGCGGGAGCTAAGGCGCAGATGCGCGTCTTCTTCGATGCCGCTGAGATGCAGGCGAAGGGGATGCCACCTGAAGAGCTGAAGAAGATGATCCAGGGACGTTACAAGACAGGCTACTACAAAGCGCCGGATCGGGCCGGTGTGTCATACATGCTCTCTCCGATCCTCCGGACTTACGTGAGTCCAGACCAGAATGACAACGTAGCTACATCTAGCGTCCCTCACATCATGCACTACGCCCCGAACGTATCGAGTGGCGAGGTGGGCGCGGCAGCGCCAACGCCCGAACAACTGCATTACTACAGCGAGCATGGGCACTGGCCGGACACTCCCTATCCCTTTGTCATACTTCACGGTCCCCATGGATACTTGATCCAGTTTGTCGGCGCAACGGAAAGAGAGGCGATTGCTAAAGAATACGAGGGGATGCTTTCGCAGCTCTGCAAGATCAAAGAAGTGTGGTGCGTGCCAAGGTAAAAGGGTCGAGGAGATCAAGATGCTGCTTAAAGACAAAGTTGCCGTTATTTACGGAGCTGGAGGTGCAGTCGGTAGTGCCGTCCCTCACGCGTTTGCGCGTGAGGGAGCGAAGCTATTCCTCATTGGCCGCCACGGAGCCCCCGTCGAAGGCCTCGCTCGGGAGATCGCTGCTACAGGAGGGTCAGCCGAAGCTAAGGTGCTTGACGCCCTCGATGGTGAGGGCATCGATAAACATCTCGACGCCGTGGTCGCGAAGACGGGTCGCATTGACATCTCGTTCAACGCAGTAGGCATCCGCAATACGAAGCTCCAAGGCGTCCCGCTGGTTGGGTTGGACGTCGAGGAGTTCGTCCGGCCAATTGATACGTACGCGAGATCGTATTTTCTGACATCGCGGCTTGCCGCGCGGCGGATGGTCCCGAAGCGCGCCGGGGTCATCATGACCGTCACGTCGACGCCGTCTAGAGAGGGCATCGCTTTGATGGGTGGCGTCGGTCCGGCGATGGCTGCCGTTGAGCAGCTCACGCGCAATCTATCTGGGCAGAGCTCGCTCCGAGCGGCATTCGCGTCCTTGGCCTGCGACCCACCGGTATGCCGGAAAGCGACACGATCCAAGAGGTCTTCGCGATCCCCGCGAACGCGTGGGGCATCACGTGGGAACAGTTCCGCGAGTTGATCACCGCCCGAAGCCACGGGAAACGACGTCTCGACGCTCACTGAGATGGCGAGTGTAGCGGCTTTCATGGCTTCCGACCGGGCCAGTGGGATGACCGGAACCATCGTGAATCTCAGCCTGGGCGCCTTGGACGACTAGGTTGAGCGGTTGCGAGACTGGCACCTTTTCAATTCACGAAGTCCACGAGGAGAGGAGAGATCATGAGCGAGCGAGAAGACACGAAAGCCGTCGTCGTTGGGGCGAGCCGCGGTTCTGCGGTCGGGGTATCGTCGAAGCGCGCGGCAAGGCGGGGGCCGAAGTGCACGCGTTGTCTCGGGGAGACTCCTCGGACGTCGTTCGCGCAACGGGCGGACGCGCTCACGCGATTGGTGCCTATGCCGCGGACCCTGCAATCCTTTCGCGGTATACGGCAAACGGTATCAATCTCAAACTCGCGGCCCGTGCAACAACCATTTTTTGACGCACTTCCGCAGGACAGAGGTGGCAGGTCCATCATCAGGTCTTCATTTGAAGATTCTGGCTCGCGGCTGATTACCAAGCTGCCATACAGCAGTCTTCAATCCGGACTTGATGGAGTTGGGCGGTCGGAGGGTGGAGCTGCAAAGCGCATGGGTGCACTAGTGGACTGTCGCAGTGAAGCGTGAGTACGTACTTAGGAGGAACAATGAATTTCACAGGACAGACCGCGCTAGTAGTGGGTGCGAGCCGTGGCTTTGGTCGGGGTGTGGTTGAAAGCCTGCTCGCAAAGGAGATGATTGTCACCGCCGTAGCTCGGAATCGAGAAGATCTTGAAGACCTGGCACGAAAAACGTCGGCGAAAATCATCGTTGCTGATGCAGCTGGCGAGCAAGCGGCCGAGCGAATCTTGTCTGAAACCAAGCCGAATTTGCTCGTTCTAAGTGCAGGTACTTCTTTGGATCTTAGGCCACTCTACGAGCACACGTGGGAGACCTTTTCGAGACCGTGGGAAGTTGACACAAAACTCACCTTTCTTTGGGTCCGAGCTGTGTTGCGAGCAAACGAAGGCCCAGAGCATGTTGTTGTGTTCGGCAGTGGCGCAGCACTTTTCGGTTCCCCGCTCAGCGGTGGTTACGCCGGAGCAAAGAAGATGAACGCCTTTATCGCGGAGTACGCCAGTGGCCTTGCGTCGCGTACCAAGCGCCCGATTCGTTTTCACTGTTTGATTCCTCCCATGAGCCCGCATACTGAATTTGGGGCGGCCGCCGCAAGCGCGTACGCCCAGATGTCAGGGCAAACTTTCCAAGAATTCGTGAAGCAACTTCCGTCGCCTCCCTCGCCCGCCGACATAGGTGCGGCTGTAGTTGCACTTCACGAAGATCCAAAGAAATGGAATCAAGTGTCCTACCGCATCTCCGCAAAGGGATTAGCTCCAGTTGAGTAGTTTGTCTGGGGAGATGCCCGTCGTTACAGCGTGGAACCAAAGGAGGAGCTACATGAAGAATCGGATCATAGCGGTCGCAGGTGCTAGTGGGCGCGTGGGGCGTCTCGTAGCGGAGGGTCTCCTCTCGCATGGGCACAGCGTAAGAGTCATCACCCGATCAGACCAGAAAATCGCGGATTTAGCTGCAGGCGGCGCCGAAGTTCATATCGGTGCCCTTCATGATCGGAGTTTTCTGACAAATGCCTTTCGGGGAGCAGCCGCAGCTTTTGTGCTAACTCCCGTGGACCCAAAGGCTCTCGATGTCAATGCAGATCAAAAGCGAAACGTCGAAGCCATAGTCGGGGCAATTCGCGATTCAGATGTCAGGAATGTTGTTGCGCTGAGTAGCTGGGGCGCGGATTTGCTGGAAACGGAACTGAAAGGCAGCGGCATTGTCGGATGTCGCTGGCTTGAGGAAGGATTGAATCAGATCTCAGGCCTTAATGTCGTCCATCTACGGCCGGTTTGGTTCATGGAGAATTTTCTATTCAATATTGGACTGATTAAGACGGCGAACATCAATGGGTTGGCGATCAAATCAGATTTTGCATTTCCCATGATTGCCACCAAGGATATTGCTGTGGTGGCCTCTGAATACCTTAAAAAACTCAATCTTAGCGGTCGAACTGTCCGCTACCTCTGTGGTCCGCGGAATTACACCATGACCGAAGTTACCGCTGCCCTTGGAAGGGCTATTGGAAAACCGAACCTCAAGTACATCAAACTCCCCCCTATCCTACTTCGTAAAGGGATGATCGACAACGGTGCTCTTTCGCCAAACGGGGCTGACCTTGCTATCGAGATTACCCGCAGTATTGAGTCTGGCAGGGTTCACGCTGAACCAAGATCTGGATTGAATACAACTCCTACCACGTTGGAAGAGTTTGCCACGACCACCTTTGCCCGCGCTTATCTGTCTGCTTCGGCCGCTTCCTTATCGGATCGAGTTGGCGGACAGATACTCCGATCTCTACTTTTCTTGTCGGGTCGCTATCGTGGTGCGGCCTGAGTTGGTGAAATCGTGTGGTTCCTCTCGATGACAACCTGGCGATCGGCGGTGAAACGAAATAAAGAAAGGCCGCGACATGCGATTTGCGATCTCTATCCCGCAGGATGTGACGGACGGCGCATTCAATCCTGATCGTTTGCGAGCCTATCTACAGCGTGCCGAAGATTCAGCGCGGCTTCCACGGCTTCATCATAAAGCCGAGATCTGGGCGGCGGCTTCGGCGTTTCCGGACTCGTCATCATTTTTGCCAGCACTCGTATCGCGTGCTTCCGGTGAAACCCAGTTACGTTGACGAACTCGTCGAGAATCTCTTTCTTCTCCGTTCGTGTCCCTGCGTGGTAGCGCGTCGCAACCGCTCCAATTAATTCCCGTCTCGTTGCCATGTGGTTCTCCCACAGGAGTGCCATGAGCACGTTGACGTCAAGCAGGAACGTCATGCCAACTGGGCTTCGATATCTTTGACTAGCTGAGAAGTGATGACGCCGTTCGCTGCGCGGATGATGGGCAACCCATCTTCACCGGTCACGATGCTGAAGGGTTCGGATTTTGCCCCGGGCACCACGACAAACACTTTTGTGTGGTCCGGCAGGTGAACGGTCTCCGGAAGCTTGATTTGACCGTTCTCGACGGTCGCTTCATAAGTCGTGGTTTTCATGCTTTGTATTTTACTCTCGGCCCGAAGTCGGCGACGAACATCCTTATTTAATAGCCGCCTGAGATTTGCAAATTGTTGAAAATTTGAGACTCAACGACGACTCCACAACCTAAGTCACATCAGATCAATCAATTACAAGGACGGAGGAAGGGGGATTCGAACCCCCGGTACGGTTCCCCGTACAGTGGTTTTCAAGTCGAATCCCTCCCGTGACTCCCACCAACTCAGCGCGACTAAGCCCAAGAAAACTATCACAATCCGCCAAGCTCATTCGGGCAGAGTTGAACTCTTTCCGGAACAGTTCACGGACAGAAGACGGACAATTCCTCTTCTCGGCCACGATTATGAGGGCCACTTCTGGAACAGGCTCCAGGATGTGGGTCGAGTTTTTTTCCATTTCGTCCTAACCCCCAATGTTGTCGCTTTGTTAGGACGCCGGCGCCGGATGGGGCACTCTCTCTTATTTCCTCCGGAGGGCGGCGGTTCCACTTGTCAGTCTCGTCGGCAATTCGGACTACATGTCTCCAACCCATTTCGACATTGCATCACTAAATCGAGCAAGGCAGCTGCACGAGGCGATTTATTTACCTGTAACGCGTAATCTGCCTTGTCATTTTTCCTCGCTGAGTAGCCTCGGATCATATAGCCGAAAATTCGGTGCCGCTGGTTTGATCAAGTTTCCGCTGATTAGAGGCGGAAGGACTGAGCATAGACGAGAAGGAGGGAACTCAAATGATATGTCAGGCTTCGACTCCGCACTTTCATTGGTTCGTCAGCGCGAAAACGTCTTCGTGATCCCAGTCTTCCAGCGCCCCTTCGCCTGGCAGGACGAGCACATCTGTGAGCTACTTGAAGACCTGGACGCGATGCGCAGACGCAAGCCACCGATGCACTA
>WNGP01001703.1_pt1 | contig 18147 bp, 14 predicted proteins | sample 5407671 | NCBI WGS metagenome assembly WNGP01 (sample SAMN13153381, study PRJNA577476) | soil metagenome | isolation source: 40 cm soil or saprolite under Garry oak tree replicate 2 | place: USA:California | collected 2016-06-15 | reverse complement strand
CATTTGTAAGGTCTCAGGACTTCGGTGACACGCTGGCAGGCTCTTTCTTTGCCAAGAGCCGCTCGTAGGGAGTCTGCCCATCGAGGGCTCCGTGGGGCCGGTGGTAATTGTAGTAGTCCTCCCATTCGCGAAGCTTGTCATTGAACAGATGGATATCGTCGGCGATGCCGTCTTTGTCCAACAGCTGGTAGAACTCTTGCTCGTCCACTCGGTGTGAGCGCTCGACCTTACCGTTCAAGTGGGGCGTCCTGGGTCGGATATAGACATGGCGGATGTCATGCTCCTCGAGGTGCCAGTGGAAGTGAGATTGGAACTCGGCGCCGTTGTCTGTCTGGATAACCAGCACCCTAAAGGGGAGCCGCCGGATGACCTCGTCCACGAAGCGGATGGCTGAGGTTTGGTTGCAGGCATCGTAGATCTTGAGCACCCGAATACGCGTACAGTCGTCGATGGCTGTGAACTGATAGAGGCGCTTTCTAGAGCCTGCGATCCGCTCGAGGAACTTCACATCCACTTGTACGCGGTGCCCGGGCTGTGGCTTCTCGTATCGCTTCCAGGGCCGGCCTGTCGGCCGACGCTTCTGGTTGGCCGGTAGCCGGTTCATTCCGTAACGGATCAGAATGCGATGTACCGTGGAGCGTGCCACCGCCAGATGATGAAAGCGCTGCAAATAGCTGGCGGTCCTTCCGGGTCCAAAGTGGTAACGATCCCGTAGGTACAGGATCTTGGAGATCACCACACGGGGCGTTGCCTTCGGAAAGTGCTGCGGGACTCGCGGTCGGTCGCATAAGCCGGCCTCACCGTGACTCTTGTATCTGGCTCTCCATTTGTAAAAGGTTTTGCGAGAAAGGCCGACGTGTCGGCAGGTCTGGGCGACGCTCCTGGGCATGTCACTGGCTTGGCGCAACAGCTTCAAACGCCAGGCAACCACTCGGTTCTGTTCGTTCTTGTTCATGGGCTCTCTCCTGGTTCGAGAAGGGAGCCAGAATGTCACCTTAGTTCTGGGACTTCACAAAAGTCTTAGCCGCTGCACCCGTTGTGCACTTTCGAAAGAGTCGCCACCGAGTCACCACACGGACACTCAGATGCTCGTGTTGGCGCGCATTCCGGTTGCAACTATTGGTCGCGATGGCTCGTGAGAGGCTGTTAGCTGCCACATTGCGGCGTGGAAACTCTTGCGCGTCTTGCGGATCATAAAACCGGCGGAGAGCCAAATAGGCACAAGGGACGGGTGATCCATGCATCGCTTCACTCTCATCTTGATAGCGACCACAGCCGGCGCGCCGGCGCTCGTCTGGACGGATGCGGGGGCGCAGACTGACACGCAGGGCAGTGAGCGCTCGGAGTTCCGCGAAGAGTTCGCAGCAGTCTCGGGCGGACATTACTTCGGCGAGGACGAGCCTGCGGAGGTGAAACGCCTCGCCCCGAACGAGCTGAAAGCGCGGCTCAGTTATGGTTCCGACAATTTCCATCGCGCGCAGGCCAAGGGCCAAGTCGCCCAGCTGCGCAATCGGCTTGACAAGGCCAACGCGCTGACGAGTGAGCAAGCGCTGCTGATGGAGCGGATTCTGATTGCGGAGCGTGACCGTCAGAACCGAGCGGTGAAGGAGCAATACGCGGGGCGTCGCCTCAGCGAACTCGGCTCCACATGGTATGGTGCGCAGCTCTGTGCGAGTGACGAACTCGGAATTTCCGTCGCCGATCAAATCATGGCGCAGCTCGAAGAGTTCAGTCGGGAGCAAATAGCCGCAGTTGCCCCCGTCCTAAGCACACAGCAGTTCAGGATTTACCAACAGATCCAGCGCGAACGCATGGCGCAGGAGCGCGGATTCCTGGCGCGTCGCGCGCCAATTACAGGACAGTTACCCATCTCCGTGACGTGCGGTGACTGAACCGTCGGTCTCGCTCCTGTGGTAGACCCGGACCGTGCGCGGGCGATCCTGCAGCGGCTGGGGGAAGTACCGAAGGCGGACGGGCTTTACGCCGCCCCGACTTCGCACCAGGCACGCCTGCTGCTCCACTCCGGGCCCTGGCCGAGCCGTACAGCACCGGTGCCGCAACCTGTCCGAAGTGCGCTGGACTCGTGGGTGGTACATATCCGCAGGCGAGTTCAGAATCCCAACTACCATAGGGCATGGAATGCCTCATCGATAGGTCCTGTTGGAGGATCACACGATGAAATGGCCTGTTTTCGTGTTCACAGGGACGACGCTCGTCCTGTCCCTGGCCTGCGCATACCTCATAAACCAAGTGCGGATCGCACGCGCACACGCGCATGCCGAGGCGGCCCTACGGGGTCAGTGGGAAGCTCGTTTCAAAGACCTTGGGCGAGCTCGCTCACTCAGCGAGTCTGCCGGGACGACTCCGGGCCCATCGGCGGGCGCTGGGCACGACAGTACAGCGGGCGTGCGCGCTGCACCGAAGCCTCCTGCAAAGCTATCCCGGGATGAGCTGTTTCTTGCCAAGCTCGCGAATCCGGCTGGCCACGCGCAGCTGCTTGCCGAAGAGATGCTGAGCTATCCCGGGCGATGGCGCCCCGATCTGGCGAAGCGACTTCATCTCACGTCCGAGGAAGAGAACCAGCTCATGACCCTCGAGGCCGACCAGATGTTGAATGATCGGGCCGTGAGGACGCGCTGCAGGCTCGAGCCCGGATGCCACTTCGAGTCCCTGAGTTATCCGGTCGATCGCGAGAGCGACAAGCGGCAGCTGAGGGATCTGTTGGGGTCGGAGAAGTTTGACGAGTACGAGGCATATCTCGAGACCGTGGGGGAGCGGATGCAAGTCCGCGAGCTGCGTGCCCGACTGGATGCCTCGAGCGCGTTGAGCGATGACCGCGCCGAGGCACTAATTGCCGCGATACACGATGAGGGCAAGCAATTCGCGACCGAGACGGAGCAGGCAGGGCAGGGCATTTCGGCGTTCGGATTCTCAATTGGCGGGCAGCTCATGGCGGCACAACCATTTGGCGAACCGCAATCAGATGCACAGACCGTTAGCTCCGCTCAGGAGTTTGCCCGTCGCATCAGGGAGCGGGCGGCCGGGCTGCTCACCGCAGAGCAGCTGCGACAGTTTGCTGCTATCCAGGACGAACAGCTGAAGCAAATGCGACTGATGCTTCGCTCGCAGCACGACACCCTAACTTCCAACGAGTCAGAGGGTCGTAACACCCGATGAGCCTTGTGCATGCCAGCACGGCTGCGTCACCTTGGCCAAGTATCTATTCGATCGCTTACGACTGACAAGCGCGTTACACCAGTGTCCATTCCACGCCTTTGGTGCCCGGTCTCCTGAGGCACCGAAGAGTCACCACGTCGACGCCAGCGTTGGCACTCAAGTGCCGGTGACCGAACGCCAACGCTCCAACGCTTACTCAGCGCTACTCCTTCGCAACATGAGCCGCTGATGCGAACCAGGTCATCTTCGCGGAGAAGCTCGTGCGACTGTGCGAGCGCCGCTTGCGACGCGATCAGCGCGGCTGAGCGCATCAGCGACCCCAAGCGCATGAGCGACTGAGCGACTCGATAAACAAGAACTCGTCGCGCCGACTGCATGCGACGCTCGTCGCACTGTCGCCTCTTGCGCGCTCCCTAGTCCGGCCGAGCTATTGCGACACAGTCGACGTCGGAAATAACCTCCGCGCCGGTCGGAAATTTAATTACATACCAGTCGTCGTTGAGCGACAGCAACGGCGATGTGTCGCGATCGCGTGACACGGGGGGGTCCGATGCAATTGTTGCGCGTCACCGCGCTCGCGGTGGCGATTTGCGTGTTGGCGCCGCCGCCGCCAGCCAGCGCCCAGATCTCGCCCAATGCGGTCTGGTCTTGCGAGTTCGCCAACTCGGCCACCGATTGCGGTTTCTACCTGCAGGCGGCCGCGTCGAATCGCGCCGCAGTCGTTGGTCCCGGGCGTGACGGTTCCACTGCAATCGAGCTGACCACGCAGCTGGGGGACATCAACATCGCTGGCAGCGATTCGAACGAGCGCGCCGATCTGGCGCTCTCACCGTCCTCGAGGTATTGCAACCAGGGACAGGACGAGTGGTGGGCGCACTCGCTCATGTTCCCGCCGAGTTATGTGCCCCCACCGGTCGCTGCGGTCTGGAACTGGGGCGCGCTCTTCGACTTTCACAACTCGTCCGCTGGCGGCGGACAGCCCAACTTCATGGTCTACGCCACGCCCACGGGCCTCGAGCTCCATATGGCGGGCGGCGCCAACACCGTCAACCGGCCGAGCGATCCCGGCTACTACAGCATCGCGATCGGCCCGATCACCAAGAACGTCTGGTACGACTTCGTCTATCACGTGAAGTGGTCGTCCGGCTCGGACGGCCTCTTCCAGGCGTGGCTCAACGGCCGGCAGGTCATGAACTACAGCGGCCCCAACCTCTACGTCGGCCAGAGCTGCTATCTGAAGCTCGCCAACTACCATACCCCGCTCGGGGTGCCCATATCGGTCATTCACTCCCGCGTGGTTAGAGGCACCACCCAGGCCGACGTGGAGATCGGGTCCGGCGGCACGCCGCCCAATCCGGTCGGGCAGGTCGAGGTGCCGAACGTCGTTGGCCAGACGCAAGCGACGGCCACGAGCGCGATCACCGGCGCGGGCCTCACCAGGGGTGCGGTCGCGCACCAGTCGAGCAGTAGGGTGGCTTCCGGCAGCGTCATCAGCGAGAGCCCCGCGGCGGGCGCCGATGTGGTGCGCGGCTCCGCGGTTAACCTGGTCGTCTCGACCGGCGGTGGCATCAGCAGCGGCGGCGGCGGTGGCGCGTTCGACGCCTCCACACTTGCTGCGCTTCTCAGCTACCTGATTGGCGGGTTGTGGAGAGCTCGCAGATCCAGGTCACTCGCGAGCACTCTCACGTTCTCGACCAGCGCTAGCGCACGGTCGGCGGTGCAGTTGTTGAAGGCTGCACTTAGTGCGCGACGGTGATGGACGTTGGACCAAGACCCTGTTGGTTTGAGCCCGGAAACAGCGGGAAGGGGTTTCCGGCGATGAGCTTTAGCGAGCCGCTCGTAGCGTCGATCGAAAACACCTCGACCTGGTTGTCCACATTGTCCAGGGCATACAGGAAGTTGTCCGGGCCGTCGACCGCGAGCGCGGTGGCTCGTCCGTTCGTCACGGACGTTCCAATGGGTGTCAGGGCGCCCGAGCTGGCATCGATCGTGTAGCAATCCACATTAGTGCCGTTCGCGATGTGCAGCAACTTGCCGGAAGCATCCGTGACAACCGACAAGGCCCCGTTTGGGGCTGGGAACGGGCTGCCGGAGATGGCCGTTAATGCACCTGTACTGACATCGATGGTGAATCCGGACACTGCGCTAGGTTGAGAATCAGCCGCGAAGAGGTGAGTGCCGGAGGGATCAACGACCAATGCTCCGGGAGATGCTCCGACGGGAAAGGGACTGCCCGCCACCGGCGTCAGAGAGCCGCTGGTCATGTCAATGCGGTAGGCGGACACGCTGCCACCGACCTGGTTCGCGGCGTATACATAGTGACCCGCGGCCACGACTATCGCGCTGGGATCAGCCCCCGCGGCAAAGGGGCTCCCGGCTACTTCGGTAAGGGCGCCCGTCGATCCAATCTCGAACACCGAAACAGTGTTCGAGCTGCCGTTGGCTGTCAGCACAAATTGTCCGCTGGGATCGACGGCGATCGCGACCGATTGCGCGCTAGTCAGAAATGGACTGCCGCTCATCGTGGTCAGTTTGCCGGTCGATGAATCGAGCAGGTACCCTCTGACCTCGCCCGAGGGGCTGGTAACGTACAGAAATCGCTTCTGGGGATCGACCGCAATGCCCCGGGGCATCGGCCCGTCCGGCAGAGGACTGCCAGAGAGCGGCGTTGGGATGCCCGTCTGCGTATCGATAGTCAAAGCGTCAAGGGTCCCGGCCGCCTCATTCGGGACGTAGAGGAGTGTCGCGCTCGTAGGTGGTGGCGGGGGGTTGTTGCTGCCGCCGGAACTGCCGGTGTAGCCGCCTCCGCCACAGGCGCAGGCCACACCGCAAAGTATCGCCCCCAGGAACGTCCGCGCACGTCGTGGCGTGCCGTCGGCGCCAGGCTCGCACGACTCGTCGGGTCCCAACGGTCCGTGAGTCTCCTTCAGGTCGATAGGCTCGTCGCACAGCATTGCGTCCCCCCGCTGCCTTTGACGCGATCGGGGTCATTGCGGAGGTCGTAGATCTCTTCGGGAGGGAGTCTGCGGCGGCGGCGTTTCGTTTTGTCTTGCTCTGGAATAGGCCGGCCGGTCTATCCGGGTCGAATGGCGTCGCCACGGACTGTGCCGCCGAGGTCAAGCCTGAACGACGTCCTGCCTGACAATCTTCCGACTACCTCGCGGACCAGCCGTGCTCTCGCGCAGGCGCTGGCGACCTCAGTTCACGGCCACCTGCTCCACGAGTACGACTTCGCATGAGCCGGGCCCAGTGTCGCTCCGCGTCAGCGAAGTGTTTGTGTACGCGCCGTCATCTCGCACGGCGTCGACCAGGAAGCCGGTCAAATGCACAACCTGGCCGACGCGCAAATGCTTGAGTTCGCGGCGCACCGCGGAATCGGCAGGTATGACGTGGGTATTGGCGCTATGCTCGATCACGACCTGTCGCGGGACGGGCAGGTCCTGCTTCGGTATCCATGAATAAAATCGCGCCCCTTGCGTGATCTCAAGGGCGCGGAGGACGCGATTGTCCGACATGGGTCCCCAACCGAGGGCAAGATCCTCCGGGACAAGATCGGCGAGCAGATCAAAGTGATAGTCCTCGCGACTTAGAATTCGGGCTGTGATGTCGTAGCGCGCCCGAGGCTTGAGTCGCCAGCGACCCAACGTCGTGACTTGTGCGCCATCTGCATCCATCTGCTGTGGGTCGGCGGGGGCGATCGGCCCGTCTGACGGATGGACGGGTCGCAGTTGCCAATCGTTGTAGCCCTGCAGCAGCGCCGCCGCCGCCAACGCGGTGAATAGAACGGTGCGCACTACCATGGCCGCTCATTATCGCAACCGTCGGCTGTTTCGTCGGGAATCCCGTCCGTTTTCCCGCACCGGCCGCACCCCCAGGCGCACGCCCGCACCATTGCGTGCGGCAATGCACGGACACCGGCGCGGGCGGCGTGATCCGGCTCACAGTTGGCCGCCGGACCGCCCCCCAGAATGGCTCCTGGGATGAGGCACGACTGGTAAATGCACCCATGAACATGACTCAACTCGTGTTCGGCGCCGCCTTGGGCTGTCTGCTCGCCCAGGGTGTGCTCTATTGCATCAAGCCCTTCATCGCCTGGCTCAGGCGCGACGAGCTGCGTGCCCGGCTGCGCGCGCTCACTCCTCCCTCAGGCCGTGCGATCGCCCACGCTTCCATCCAGTACGCGGTGCTCCTCGGGGCCGCCGCCGCCCTGATCACGCTCGGCGTATGGGCTTTCGGGGACTATTTCTCGGGCCGGTCCGCACGCGGCGCGACGGGCGGCGACGGCGAGCCCTCCGTGGCGCTGCCGCTGGCCCCGGCCGCTGATGCGCCGCAGAGACTCGCCGAGCTCGCTACGGCGCCGAAGGCCGACGCTTCCGCGGCGACCCCGGTTGCGAGCGCTGACCCGTACGCCGACCCCGACTTCAAGGTCCGGCGCCGCGCGCACCACGCGGGGACCCACATGAGTCTCAAGGAGACCCTGCTGCAGCGGGCTGAAGCAAAGGCGCACGACGAGCTGCTCGGCGAGATGAAGCAGCATCAGAACCGCTCCCAGTACGACTGCGAGGCGGCCGATCGCGCCGTGAAATACCTCAAAGCGGGCCTCGACGTGTGGGGATTCGCAGCGTGGCAGGTGAAGCACTTCCCGATGGACGGCTACGAAGGCGCCACGCTCTCTCAATGCCAGAACATCACGGACGTCGTGGATCCTTCGCGGTTCGACATGCACGAGTCGCTCGCGCAGGGGAATGACCCGGGTCGCGACGCCACCCGCGACCCGCGCGAGGGGAGGGCGGCCACGCCTGCCGGCGATGCAGGCAAGAACCGGCCCTGATCGCTGTCTTCCGCGTAGGCCGGCCGTGCGCACCGCGGCCGCGCGAATCAGCTTAGAATCCTTCGCGGGCACTCGTGCGGTGACCGCGCCGCGCTGCTGCGTGCCGATCGGATCGGGGAAGCCATGCGCACCGCGCTCGCGGACTTCATCAAAGACACCCCCGCCGGGCGCGAGGCGCATGCGATCCTGCGCTCGTGCGTGCACTGCGGCTTCTGTCTTCCCGCCTGTCCCACTTACCAGCTGCTCGGCGATGAGCTCGACAGTCCGCGCGGGCGCATCTATCTCGTGAAGCAGTTGCTCGAGGGCGCGCCGGTCACCTCGAGCACGCAGCTGCATCTCGACCGCTGTCTCACCTGCCGGGCGTGCGAGAGCGCCTGCCCCTCGGGCGTGCAGTACGGACGGCTTCTCGACATCGGCCGTGCGGTCACCGAGCAGCGTGTGAGCCGGAGCGCCGCGGCGCGCCTCAAGCGCTACCTGCTGCGCAAGATCGTGCCACACACCCGCCGCCTTCGCGCGGCGCTTGCGTTGACGCGTCTCGCGCGGGGGCTGCTGCCGCGAGAGCTGGCCGCAGCCGCAGCCCTCGCGCCGCGCTCGAGCGCGCCCTCCTGGCCCGCCCCGCGTCACGCTCGCCGCGTGCTGCTGCTGCCGGGGTGCGTGCAGCCGGCGCTGAGGCCGCAGGTCGATGCGGCCGCGGCGCAGGTGCTGGACCGCGTCGGGATATCGGCCATCGTGCCCCGCGGCGCCGGCTGCTGCGGCGCGCTCACGCATCATCTTTCTGCCTCTGACGAGACACTCCGGCAGGTGCGCCGGAATGTCGACGCGCTGTGGTCGCACATCGAGGCGGGCGTCGAGGCGGTGGTGTCGACCACGAGCGCCTGCGCGTCGATGCTGACCGAATACGGACGCCTGCTCGAGGCCGAGCCCGCTTACGCCGCCCGCGCGTCGCGCGTCGCGGCGCTCGCCCGGGACATCGCCCAGGTCCTCGGCCCAGAGCGCGAAGCGTTGAGCGCTCCCCTCGGCGGCGCATCGGCCATGCGGCCGCGGGGTGCGGGGCGTCGAGCGGCGCGGGTCGCCTTTCATGCCCCGTGCACGCTGCAGCACGCGCTCAGAGTGAGCGGCACCGTCGAAGCGCTCCTTTCCGCCGCTGGATTCGAGCTCGCTCCGGTCGGCGACCGCCAGGAATGCTGCGGCTCGGCGGGCACCTATTCCATCTTGCAGCCGGAGCTGTCGGAGCGGCTGTTGCGTGCCAAGGTCGCCGCCCTCGAGAGCGGCGCGCCGGAGCTGATCGCCACGGCCAACATCGGCTGCCTGACGCACATCCGCGGCGGCACTTCGGTGCCGGTCGTGCACTGGGTCGAGCTGCTCGCAGAAAGACTCTCGGTGGCGAATGGCTGACCAGTGGGGCGAGCGCATGCCGCGCTCGGTCAGCCTGCTGCAGACCGTCGCGGTGTCCGTGGGCATCGCCATCGGCAGCGGCATCTTCCGCGTGCCGGCCGCGGTCGCGGCGCAGCTGCACGCCTCCGGGCCGATCTTGAGCTGTTGGGTGCTCGGCGGCGTCATCGCGCTCTGCGGCACGCTCACGGTCGCGGAGCTGGCGGCGGCGCTGCCGCGCTCGGGGGGCATCTTCGCCTATCTCCTCGAGAGCTACGGGCCGCTGCCGGCGTTCCTGTTCGGGTGGACGGAGCTCGTGGTGATCCGCGCCGCGGCGCTCGGGGCGATCGCGACCGTCTTCGCCGAGTACATCGGTTACTTTGTGCCGCTGAGCGCCGCGCAGGTGCGCTACCTGGCCGCCTTCGCCATCGTGCTCATCGGCAGCATCAACCACATCGGGGTGCAGCGCGCGGCCGCGGTGCAGAGCGTGACCACCGTGCTCAAGTACGGCGTGCTGGCGGCTCTGGGACTCCTCGCGTTCACGGCGACCGGCGGCAGCACGCAGCATTTCACTCCCGCCTGGCCCGCCGGCGCGATGCTCTCGCCGCTGGCGAGCGCCCTGATCCCGGTACTGTGGACCTACGACGGCTGGGCGGACCCGGCGACCATGGGCGGCGAGATCAGCAACCCGCAGCGCAACCTGCCGATCGCACTCATTACCGGCGCGCTGTGCGTGATGCTGGTCTACCTGGTGGTCAACGTCGGCTTCCTGTACGCGCTCGCGCCGGGAGAGATGGCCGGGTCGAAGCTCATCGCCTCGAGCGTGGCGGCGCGCATCCCGCTGCTCGGGGGCGCGGGAGCGGCCGTGGTGGCCGCGGCCGTCGTGGTGTCCGCCTTCAGCGGCCTCAACGCCTCGATGATGACAGGCTCGCGGGTGTTCTTCGCCATGGCCGATCGCGGCCTGTTCCTGCGCGCCGCGGCGCGCGTCTCGCCGCAATTCAACACCCCCTCCGTCGCCATCTGGCTCGCGAGCGCGCTCGGCGTCGGCTACGTGCTCGAGAACGACTTCGCGCAGCTCGCCGATAAATTCATCCTCGGCATCTGGCCGTTCTACGCGCTCACCGTGGGGGGCGTATTCATGTTGCGCCGGCGCCGTCCCGAGCTGCCGCGCCCCTACCGCGTCTTCGGTTACCCGTTCGTTCCGGCGCTATTCCTGCTCGCTTCGGCGCTCATGGTGCTCAACGCGTTGCTCACCGATCCCGGCAACACAGGTGTCACCCTCCTCATTATCGTCGCCGGGGTGCCGGCGTACTGGCTGCGCGGGCGGCTCTGGCCCCGACTCTCAACCGGTTCGCGGCAGTAATTCTTCACCGGTTCGTGGCCGGCACGCGCGTTCGGAAAGTGAACCCAAGCACAATATCGGAGGCTCCAAGCTCGTTATCCGAGCTGGAGGACGAGCGCCGAGGTGGAGGACGAGTGGTGGGCGCGGGCGGCACGACGACCCCGGAAACGCACGAGCCCGGCACGGAGCGCGCGCCATGAGTGCCCGCGTGCGCGGGCTCGCGGCCGCGGCCGCTCTCGTGTTGGGGGCGGTGGGCTGGTATCTCTGGCGCGCGCACGGGGCGGACGATCCCAACGCCGCGCTCTCCCTCTTCGGCAACGTCGACGTCCATCAGGTGGAGCTCGCATTCCGCGTCACCGGCCGGATCGCGGACATGCAGGTGCAGGAGGGCGACAGGGTCAAGGCCGGTGAGACGCTCGCCCAGCTCGACCGCGTGCCCTTCGCCACCGACGTCGCCGCCGCCCAGGCGGACGTGGAGCAGGCGCGGGCGCAGCTCCAGAAGCTGCGCCGCGGCTTCCGTGTCGAGGAGATCGCCGGGGCGCGCGCCATCGTGGCGCAGCGGGCCGCCGACCTCGCCAACGCGCGCGTGACGCTCGAGCGCCAGCAGGAGCTCATAGCCGCGGGACTGGTCACGCATCAGCAGATCGACGACGCCGAGGCGCGAGTGGCGCAAAGCGAGGCGCAGCTCGCCGCGGCGCGCGAGCAGCTGAACCTGGAGTTACACGGCTCGCGCATCGAGGACATCGCCGCGCAGAAGGCGGCGCTGGCCTCCGCCGAGGCGCGGCTCGCGAAAGCGCAGACGGCGCTCTCGGATACGACGCTCCTCGCCCCGAGCGGCGGCATCATTTCGGTGCGGGCGCGCGAGCCCGGCGCGATCGTCCAGGCGGGACAGACGGTCTACACGCTGACGCTCAACGATCCGGTATGGATCCGGGCCTACGTGCCGCAGCCGCGGCTCGGGCGCATCAAGCCCGGGATGGGGGTCGGCGTCAGCATCGATTCGATGCCCGGCAAGCGCTACGAGGCGACGGTGGGCTTCATTTCCCCGGACGCCGAGTTCACACCCAAGACCGTACAGACCGATCAGGTGCGCGACGATCTGGTCTTCCGCATCCGCGTGATCGCGACGGACCCGGACAATGTGTTCCGGCAGGGCATGCCGGTCACGGTGCTGGTGCCCGCCGCGCGATCCGAGGCGCTGGCGCGCGATCACTAGGACTGGCGCACAGTGAGCCCGGCACCGGCAAGAGACGGCGAGCCGGCGGCCGCGACACCCGCGGCGCGCGTCACCGGCCTCGTGAAGACCTTTGGCGCGACGAAGGCGCTCGCCGGCATCACCGCCGAGCTCCCGACGGGAAGAATCCTCGGGCTGGTCGGTCCCGACGGGGCCGGCAAGACGACCCTCATTCGCCTCCTCGCCGGGCTGATGGAGCCGACGGCTGGCGCCGTCGAGGTGCTCGGGCGCACGCCGCGCGCCGAGGGCGGCACGACGCAGGCGGAGACCGGCTACATGCCGCAGCGCTTCGGGCTGTACGAGGATCTCTCGGTGCTCGACAACTTGAGTCTCTACGCGAACCTCCGCGCTCTCGACCAGTCGACGCGCCAGCGGCGCTTCGCGGAGCTCCTGCGCTTCACCGATCTCGCTCCATTTACGGAGCGGCTCGCCGGCCGCCTCTCCGGCGGCATGAAGCAGAAGCTCGGCCTCGCGTGTGCGCTGCTCGGCCGGCCGCGGCTGCTCCTGCTCGATGAGCCGGGGGTCGGGGTCGACCCGCTGTCGCGGCGGGAGCTGTGGCGCATGGTGAACGAGCTGGTCGTCTCGGGAGTGACGGTGCTCTGGTCGACCGCGTACCTGGAAGAGGCCGAGCGTTGCGCCCACATCTGGCTGCTCGATAACGGGCGGCTCCTCTACGACGGGGCGCCGGTGCGTTTGAGCGAGCGGGTGCGCGGCCGGGTGTTCCGACGTCGCGTCGCCCCGGGGGAGGCGCGCCGCGCCGCCGAGAGCGAGCTCGAGCGCGAGGCGGTGCTCGATGCGGTGATCCAGGGCGCGAGCGTACGCGTGGTAGCGAAGCCCGACGCCGCAGGGAGCTTTCGCACTGACGGCTACGAGCCGGTGGCGCCGCGCCTCGAGGACGCTTACGTCGAGCTCTTAGGCGGAGCCCGCAAGGGCGAGAGCCTGCTGGCGCGCGGCTGGCCGGCCGTGGCGCAGCCGGCGGCGGGCGGGGGCTCCGCGGCGGCGGCCGATCGGGTACTGGTGCGCGCCGAGGCACTCACACGGCGCTTCGGGGATTTCGTGGCGGCCGACGCCATCGGTTTCGAAGTGCGCGCCGGGGAGATCTATGGGCTCCTCGGCCCCAACGGCGCCGGCAAGTCGACGACCTTCCGGATGCTCTGTGGGCTCCTCATGCCGACGAGCGGGGATGCGAGCGTCGCGGGGGTGAACCTGGCGCGCGCCGCGAGCCGCGCGCGCGCGCGCCTGGGGTACATGGCGCAGAAGTTCTCGCTCTATGGCGATCTCTCGGTCGCGCAGAACCTCGACTACTTCGCCGACATCTACGGACTGACGCGCTCTGCCAAGCGCGAGCGCGTGCAGGCGATGATCGACATGTTCGAGCTCGGGCCGCACCTGCCCTCTAACGCCGCGCTCCTGCCGCTCGGCTTCAAGCAGCGTCTGGCGCTCGCCTGCGCGACGCTCCACGCCCCGGCGGTGCTGTTTCTCGATGAGCCCACCAGCGGCGTCGATCCCCTGATGCGGCGCGAGTTCTGGCATCACATCAACGCGCTCACGACGCGCGGGGTGGCGGTCGTGGTCACCACCCACTTCATGGAGGAGGCCGAGTATTGCGATCGCATAGGACTCATCTGGCGCGGCCGCAAGATCGCCGAAGGCACGCCCGATGAGCTCAAGGCGAGAGCGCAGAGCGCCACGCATCCCGAGCCGACGCTCGAGGACGCGTTCATCGCGCTCATCGAAGGGGAGGCCGCCGCGTGAGAAGGATCGCACGATGAGCGACACGAGGGCGCGGATGCGTGCCTGGTGGCAACAGCTCGCCGCGATCATGCTGAAAGAGGCGAAGCAGGTCACCCGCGATCCCTCGAGCTGGATCATCGCGGTGGTGCTGCCGCTCACCTTCCTGTTCCTGTTCGGGTACGGCATCTCTCTCGACACCACGGTGATCCGGGTCGCCGTGGTGCGCGAGGACGACGGCCGCGACGCGCGCGCTCTCGCCGCGGCGCTCACCGACTCGAAGTGGTTCGCGGTGGTCGCCGCTCACGATCGTGGCAGCGGCGAGCGGCTGCTTCAGGACCAGCTCGTCAAGGCTGTGGTCATCATTCCCGCCGAGTTCGGACGGCGCCTCCATGCCGAGAACACCACCGCGCAGGTGCAGGTGCTCGTGGACGGCGCCGAACCCAACACCGCCAACTACGTGCACGCCTACGTGAACGCGATCTGGAACGGCTTCCTCGCGGCTCGTGGCCGCGAACAGGGGAGCCCCAGACCCGTGCCGGTCAGCCTCGAGGCGCGCTACTGGTACAACGCCAACGCCGTGAGCCGCTGGTTCCTGATACCAGGCTCCATGACCGTGATCATGACACTGCTCGGCACGCTGCTCACCTCGCTCGTGATCGCGCGTGAGCACGAGCGCGGCACGCTGGAAGCGCTCTATGCGACTCCGCTCACCCGCGGGCAGATCCTGATCGGAAAGACGTTGCCGTATTTCCTCCTCGCCATGGTGTCGATGGCGGTGTGCGTGCTGACCGCGCTGTTGCTGTTCCAGTTGCCGCTGCGCGGCTCGTTCCTGACTCTCGGCCTCGTGTCGGCGGTGTTCCTGGTGCCGGCGCTGGGGCAGGGGCTGCTGATATCCGTCACCATGCGCACGCAGATGGCGGCGGCGCAGCTCGGGCTCATGACCGGCTACATGCCGGCGATGATGCTGTCGGGGTTTCTGTTCGACATCCGCTCGATGCCCCCGTGGCTGCAGGTCATCACGCTCGCGATCCCGGCGCGCTACATGAACGTCTCGCTGCAGACGGTGTTCCTCGCGGGCGACCTGTGGGCGGTGCTCGTGCCCAACATGCTGTTCATGCTGGCCGTCGGAGCGCTGTTCTTCGGCCTCACCTGGCGGCGGCTGCACAAGCGGCTGGACTGAAGGGAGCCTCCGCGGTGCTGCAACGACTGCTCGCCATAGTCCGCAAGGAGCTGATCACCATGCTGCGCGATCCGCGCGCGCGGGGCGCCCTCATCCTGCCGCCGATCATCCAGCTGTTCATCTTCTCCTCCGCCGCCACCATGGAGGTGAAGAACATCGCGCTCGCGATCGTCGACCTCGACCGCGGACCCTATGCCGCCGACGTTGAGCAGCGGCTCGCCGGCTCACGCAGCTTCACCCGTCTGCCGCGTTATGCGAATGTGGCCGGCGCCCGCGTGGCGCTCGACCGCGAGCAGGTCGTGGGAATCCTCGTGCTGCCGAGCGGCTTCTCGCCCGACCTCGCCGCCGGCCGGCCGGCGAGCGCGCAGCTCCTGCTCGATGGGCGCCGCTCGAACGCCGCGCAGATCACCGCCCAGTACGTGAGCAACGTCCTCGCGGACGAGGGTGCGCCGCTCAGCGGCCTCACCGGTGCCAGCGAGGCGCTAAGCACGGCGAGGCCCGGCGCGGGTGCGCCGGGCACCACCTCCAAACCCAACGCCGAGGTCGTCATCGACAACTGGTTCAATCCGAACCTCGACTATCAGTGGTTCATGCTGCCTAACCTGGTCGGCACCCTCAGCCTCGGCGTGGCGCTCATGATCACGGCGCTCTCGGTGGCGCGCGAACGCGAGCTCGGCACCTTCGACCAGACTCTCGTGTCTCCCGCCACACCCGTCGAGATTGCGCTCGGGAAGCTCCTGCCACCGCTGCTGGTCGCGAGCGTGCAGGCGACGCTGTACCTGCTGATCGTGACGCTGCTCTATGGCGTGCCGTTCCGCGGCAACCTGCTGGTGTTCTACACGGCGGTGCTGACCTTCGCCGAGGCGTGCGCCGGCGTGGGCCTCTTTATCTCCTCCCTCGTGCGCACCCAGCAGCAAGCCTTTCTCGGCGCGTTCGCGGTGCTGCTGCCATTCGCGCTGCTGTCGGGGTTCGCGACGCCGATCGAGAACATGCCGTGGTGGCTGCAGTTCCTCACCACCATCAATCCGCTCGCGCACATGCTGCGCCTCATGCAGGGGCTGTTCCTCAAGGGCGCCTCGGTCGCTTCGCTCGCGCAGGATCTGCTGCGGCTGCTCGAGATCGCGCTCTGCACCACGGCGGCCGCGGTGCTGCTGTTCCGCAGGAAGGCCGCGTAGCGCTTCGTATAAGATGACGAGACCGCGGCCCCCTAGCCGTCACGAGAGATGCTCATGAGCTCGCGCAGCGCCGGCCGCGGCGCCTTCGTATTCATTTTCATCGCGGTGCTGGTCGACTCGATCGGCTTCGGCATCATCCTGCCGGTGCTGCCGCGGCTCATCATCGAGCTCACCGGGGTGGGCATGGACCGGGCCGCCGTGTACGGCGGCTGGCTCTCGTTCGTGTACGCGCTCATGCAGTTCTTCTGCGCGCCGGTGCTCGGGAACCTGAGCGACCGTTTTGGACGGCGGCCGGTGCTGCTCGCCGCGCTCCTCGCGCTCGGCTGCGACTATCTGATCATGGGTTTTGCGCCGGCGATCGGGTGGCTGTTCGCCGGGCGGCTGATCGCAGGCGTGGCGGGCGCCTCCTTCACGCCCGCCTACGCCTATGTGGCGGATGTCACCCCGCCCGAGCGGCGGGCGCAGAGCTTCGGCCTCGTCGGTGCCGCCTTCGGGATCGGCTTCATCGTCGGTCCCGCCATCGGGGGTCTCCTGGGCGGGTTGGGGCCGCGGGCCCCGTTCTTTACCGCGGGCGCCATCGCGCTCGCCAACACCACGCTCGGCTACTTCGCCCTTCCCGAATCGCTGCCGCAGCGGCTGCGGCGCCCGTTTCACTGGACCCGGGCCAATCCGCTCGGCACCGTGCTGCAGATGTTGAAGTATCCGGTCGTGAGCCGGCTGCTGGGTGCACTCTTCCTGTGGCAGATCGCACACCAGGTGCTGCCCAGTACCTGGGCGTTCTACACCATCTCCAAGTTTCACTGGTCGAGCGCCGAGGTCGGCTACTCGCTCGCCTTCGTGGGGCTCCTCATGGCCCTCGCCCAGGGCGCATTCACGCGGGTGCTCATCCCGTGGCTCGGCGGCGCGCGCCGCGCCGCCGCGGCCGGCATGGCCGCCGCGATCATCGCCTACGTCGGGTACGCCTTCGCCACGCAGGGCTGGATGATGTACGTGGTCGCGCTCACCACCTTCGTCTTCGCACTCAGTTATCCCTCGATGAACGCGCTCGCCTCGCAGCCGATCCCTCCCGATGCGCAGGGGGAGCTGCAGGGAGCGGTCGCCGGGCTCTATAGCCTGAGCTCGATCGTCGGGCCGCCGCTCATGACGCAGGTGTTCGGCCACTTCTCCGCCCGCTCAGCGGGGTTGTATTTTCCGGGCGCGGCGTTCCTCACGGCGGCACTGCTCACCGCCGGCTGCGCCGCGCTCTTTGCCCGGGCGCTGCGGGGGCTCGCCCCGCAGGAAACGGGCGCCGGGCGGTTGCCGAGCCTGACTCCTTAAATCCTCGAGGTAATGCCGCACTGCGGTAGGCTGCAGATTCACCTTCGCGACGCTCTCGGACTTCCCCGTATGGGGTATCTGCCCCAGCCCAAGTCTCCGGGCTATGTCGGGATGGCCCGCCGACTCCGTCCACCATGGATGGTTATGTGTTGTGTACTCGAGACGTCGTCAAACTTCTACGGCGCGGGGAGGTACCCGCATACCCAATTTCACCAATGGTGTCGATTTATGACAGAAATATGATTACCGTTTATGGGCTCGATCCTCATCGTTGAAGACGAGTTGGTCACGCAGCGGCTGCCGCCACCCGCAAGCTCGAACGGCTGATCCGGCCGATGACCGCCTCACCTACGTGGCCGCGGGGAGGCGACCTTCCGCACGAAGCCGAAACGCGTGCGCGCATGAGCGCGCGCCGCCGATCTTCCGTGACCGTGACGCCCGGGCAAAATTCCCGGGTCCCGGTGTAGGGGGCCGTCGTGGCGATCGCGCCGCCAGCCAGGGTGCCCACGACTGATGCGCCGATCGCTCAGGCGATCACCCCGGACATTTTCCGCGCGAGCACGTCGCCCTGCGTCCCGGCGCTCGTCCCGCCGCACGTGCGGGGCAAATTCCTCTTCGCCGGCGACGAGAAGCTCTACGTTCGCGGTGTGACCTACGGGGCGTTTCAACCCGATGCAAGCGGCCACGAGTACCACGACCCGAACGTCATTGAACGCGACTTCGCGCAGATGGCGGCGAACGGGATCAACACCGTCCGCATTCCGCACACGATGCCTCCCCGTTCCC
>WNGP01002109.1_pt1 | contig 18152 bp, 18 predicted proteins | sample 5407671 | NCBI WGS metagenome assembly WNGP01 (sample SAMN13153381, study PRJNA577476) | soil metagenome | isolation source: 40 cm soil or saprolite under Garry oak tree replicate 2 | place: USA:California | collected 2016-06-15 | reverse complement strand
TGGTTTAATGCCAGTTTTGCCCGTAAGGTAGGAAGGTAATTGAACTGTACGACCGTGTTTTCGGGGAAGCTCTCATTCAAATTATCCGCTAATCCCTGCGATTCGTCCCCTGTATAGGCTAGGGCAAGCACTACGGCATAATACTTATCTGGTCCACCCGAACGTTCCTTAGCCAGCGCTGTCCGTTGTCCAGCTCGGTTTGCATTGCCAAACAGGCCTTCTCGCAAAGCAGCCACGGCCTCGTAGGTCGCGGAGATTTCATTCTCCCCTGCCCGCTTGGCGGAACTTGCAGCCTGCCGTGATAGCTCACGCGCTCTTCCAAGATGTCCGAAGTAAGCAGCCGTGTCGGCCTCTAACGCCAACATCAGGTATTCTTGGTCCGGTTTGCCAGACCAAGCGGCTACTTGCCGCGACATTTCGGCGGTGTCATTCCGATAAAAGGCGAGTGAATAGAGAATGGCCCCAAGACCAGAGTCCAGGCCCTTTCCATGCGCCTCTCTAGCCAAGGCTGCAGCGTCCTCGTCTCGGTTCAGCAGCAAGTATGTGTACGCAAGAAATCGATAGCTAATGGGGGACGGAGCAAGACGCACGGCCTCTTGATTCTCTCTGAGACCCGCTTCATATTGCCCGAGAGCGTTATAGAGAGCACCCAGGTTGGTTCGGAAGTTGACCTCGCGTGGGTAGATTTGTTCGCCAAGGATAAAGCTCTGCCGTGCCTTCATGAGGTCGCCAATCACAACATTGTAATAATCTCCTTCGATGATCAACTTCTCTCGCTCACTCACACGTGCGCGCAGTTCGAAGGCCTTCCGCATGTTTTCCACGGCCAGTGCGGTACCTATCCACTGATTCTCGCCGCCCATCGCGTCGTAAGCCGCGGCGAAATTCGGGTCCAATTGGACTGCACGCTGAAAAAAAGCATCCGCCGCAACGTCGCCCGCGAGCGAAGCCTTAACCCCCAGACTGAAGGCTTGCAATGCCTCCAGAGATGGTGTCGTGGCTTGTTCGAGAGGGGTATTGTATTTCTGCACCGTACTCAAGGATTCGCCGAGTTTCCTGCGCATTTCCGAAGCGGTTGTGTTCAGCGCATCTAGAACATGGCTTTTGTCGTTCGCCTGTGCTTCCGTGCTCGCCAGCAAGTCGCCATTCACACAGTTCACGGCCTTCACGATTAAATCGTATCGGGCGCCAATCAAAGCAATCGAACAGTCTAGTGCTGCCGTACTGTTGGTCCTTTGACAAACTTCGCGCGTGATTTGCGGCGTGAGCCTGACATTCCCTGGTTGTCCCATCATTTGCAACGTCTGCTGGATTCCCTCCCCGGATACGAGACTCAGAAACGGTGACTGCTGCAATTGCACCGAGAGCCCTTCTCGCAACGTTCCATCGAAAACGGCATCCCCCGTGGAATTGGCGAAGTCTCCGAGAACGATGGTGTCCGTTTCCGTGAGATGCCGCGCTTGCCGCGAACGCCAGAGCAGTCCACCGGCCAATCCGACTGCGAGCATGGCGACTGCCAGCGTCATGAAGATCTTCCGGCTGCTTGGCAGCGCAGCCGCGCTCACCCCAGATGCGCTCCCTCTCGCTGTTCCATCTACGCCGGCGAAGGCAAGCCCGCGACGCGTATCGGCAGTCCGTTTTGTCCTTTCGTCGTTCTTCTTCCCGGGAACTCCCGCAGCTTGCTCTTCTGGTTCTTCCTCGAGAGGCACCTTGCGGCTAAGCTGCCAAGCATCGAGCTCCGAAGTGAAAGCGTAGACAGAGCCAATCCTGTCGTGAAGGTGCCGGTGAACGGGCATCTCCTCGTGCTTCTCCCAGCGCTGGACTGTAGTTACGTCTCGCTTGAGGTAGGCCGCAATCTCTTTCCAGGAGTCCAGCCGATTCCTAGGCGGGCTTTCGGTTGGCGATGTTCCCGGGAAAGGTTCGGACACTCGAATCTCCTGAAAGATAAACGCTTGTGCGATTGTAACTCTGGCTGCAAAGAACGGCAAAGTACGGCATTCAACGATAAATCAAGGAAAAAGACAGCAGTTCCGCGCCTTGCCGCTTGACTGCACCTCTCGCGGCGCTCGATCTTGTTGACGCGCGTCATCGTCCCGCGACGCTAACAAAAAGGTTAAGGAGATTCACATGAAACGAGGATTGACATGGTTGACCTTGCTGAGTGTTGCCCTCGCAACCATAGGGCTCTATTACGCAAGAACTGCCCGCGCCACCCCTGCGAACTTGTTCAAGGGCACCACAATCGCCGTTGGCAGCTTTGATGAATTTGATGTTTTTAACCAGTTCTCCAACAACGATCTCCCTTCAGGCTTTCCTGCCAACGTCTGGATATCCTTGCAGAAGACCAAGGGCCCATCAGACCTGTACGTGCAAAGCAATACCTGGCAGCCTGGCTGCAGCAGCGGTTGGCACACCCATCCGGGGCACAGCTTAATCATCATCACCTCTGGGACAGTAACCGAGTATGAAAACGATTGCACTCCTCACGTATACGCCTTTGTACCTGGGCAACCCGCCCCTACGCTTGTCGATCCCGGCCAGGCACACGGACACGTTCATATCATTAGGAATGAAGGGACGGTTCCAGCGACGTCCATAGCTGTTCAACTTGTTCCCTATGATCCTAACAAGTTGAACCGGCGGATTGATATGCCCGCCCCCGGCGCCTGCTCGAACATCAATTGATCTAGGGAAGTGCAAAAGCGGAGAGAGAATCGCCGAGCTTTTCTTCGGTGATTTTGGGATGACCGCCGGCGGCGATAACCAGGTATTGCTTGCCCGTGGCTGACACGCGTTAAGTCATGGGCGTGACGTTGGCGCCCTGGCTGAACACGCGGCTGTCTAAGTCGCGCCTGGCAGTCGTGCCTGGCTACAGCCACTACAATTTCACTCACACATCGGCCGGAAGGCGCAGCCGCCGCGTCGCAGGTCGCGTCGGAGAAGACGCAATAGTTCGGACTGAACCCACGCGGTCATTACCGTTGCCGACGACTACATTGTGAGGACGGCGCGGAACCGGGCCTTGCCATCCACGACACGCTGGTATGCCTTCGGAGCCTCGGCCAGTGGGTACGTCTCGACTATCGTTTTGACTTTCCCTTGCGCTACGAAATCTAGGGCTTCGTAGAGATATTCGGGCCCGTTTTGCTGGCTGCCAATGACACGAATGCGCTTCGAGATAAGGTCCATCAGAGAAATCGTAAGCGGCTCTGCGTCCGCACCCATGGTGATAAGCCGGCCGTCCGGCCGCAGTCCCTGAATGCTGTCGTTCATCGCTTTAGTCGAATTGGAAGTGCTGAGGATCACATCCGCGCCGCCCGCCGCGGCAAGGCTCTTTCCATCGCGGACAATTTCATCCGCGCCGAGATCGCGGATCAGCTTCTCTTTATCTGGGGAGTGCGAAATGGCGATGGTCTCAAAGCCCGTAGCTTTGGCGTATTGCACTGCCAGGTGCCCGAGCCCGCCGATCCCGAGCACGGCTACGCGCTCGTGCGGCTGGGGATCAGCCCAGCGGAGCCCGCTATAGACTGTATAACCGGCGCAGAAGATTGGGGCGGCTTGCTCGAAGGAAACCTTGTCGGGAATCAGGTAGGTGGCGTCGGCATTCATCGGCATGTACTCGGCGTGACCGCCTTGTGCTTCGCCACCCGTACCCTTCAGATAGGGACAGAATTGCCTGCGGCCACGCTGGCACCATTCGCAGCGGCCACAAGTGGATTGAATCCATGCAGTGCCGACGCGATCGCCTACCTTGCGTGTGGTGACATCGGGAGCGACGGCAACGATCTCGCCGACGGGTTCGTGACCGAGGATGCGGGGAAATGGTCCTGGGAGATGTCCGAGTGTTTGGTGGACGTCGGTGTAGCAGATGCCGCTTGCGCGCACCTTCACCAGCACCTGGCCGGGTCCGGGTTGCGGCTGAGGAACATCTTTGATCTGCCACGAACTGCTCATGGCGGGAACGACCGCAGCTTTCATGGGTTTTCCTCCTGGCACGCTTCGATGCGAGTGCCGTTACGCTGGGTGCATGATTTTACATCCCCCACGGCCAACCGCACAGACAAGTTGAGGTTGACCGCACTCAGCGAATCGTCGGCCAACAGGAAGTTGGGATTGTCATGTAGAACTGGACCCCGGACAGCCGACCCCTTGACAACCCTTTCCGTTCTGATCAGAATTAGCATAGGCGAACAAAAAGCGAATATAGGACCATGGGCGCAACCCTTCTGAAACAAGGAAGACTCGAAACAGTTCTCGTTGGACGTGGGCTCGTAGGATTTCAGCACCGCGTCGCGGTTGAACTTCAGACAAGCGGAATTGCGGAACTCGACGCCGTGCTCGGTGGGGGTTTTCCGCGTGGCTCGCTGGTTGAATTATGCGGGCCTGCCTCCTCCGGGCGGACGAGCTTGGCTTTCTCTTTGCTTGCGCAGGCCACAGAACGTCAGCAAGCTTGTGCGTTCGTCGATGTCGCCGATTGTCTTGACCCGTTGTCCCTCGCGTCTGCGGGCGTGGACCTTTCGCGGCTCCTTTAGATTCGATGCGGAGAAACCGGGGACCGAGGACCGAATCTCAAAACGCCTTCGTACTTTGCTGGAGTGGGCAAAGAAACAGGAAAGACACGCGGCGTTGGTGCCGAGACCAAGAAGCCAATGCAGATACATGCCTGGCGGCATCCGCGTGACTTGATGCGCGGCGTCGAGAAAGCGATTCCCTCTATAGTCGGAAGGCAAACTGTGGCCGCAGAGTCCGCGCAAATCCATGTAGTCTCTCGCTGCGCGGGAGCACAAGTCGAACGAGACAGGGAGCCGCCGCGGCGAGGGATTCGGCCACAGCGATCTTTGCCTTTAGTTCGCGAATCCACTCCACCGCCTTCAGTGCTAAGCGGTGGCAGAAGCCTGAAACCGTGGAAACGACTCGAACAAGCGCTGAAGACAACCGACCTGCTGCTGCATGGAGGCGGTTGGGGCGTGGTGGTCTTCGATCTCGGCGAAATCTCCTGGGTGGATGCGCGTCGCATCGAATTGAGCACATGGTTTCGTTTTCGGCGTGCGATCGAAAACACGCCGACGATTCTGGTTCTGCTCGGAGAAGAATCATGCGCGAAAAGCTGTGCTTCGCTGGTTCTCCGCTGCCAGCGAAGAGCAGACCATTGGAGCCGAGCCGCAGCAAATATTCAAACAGGGCCATCGACGTTCGAAGGTTTTGAAGTTCAGGGAGAAGTGACGCGTTCGCGAGTCCTGTCGCAACCCGGCGATTTAGCTCGCTGGCAGACGCACACGCCATAAAGCACTAGAAGGTCAGGTTTGTTTCCCTCTCCTCTACCAACTTCAAGGGATGCACGTTGGCTTTCGCATGTCTATTCGTTCCGGATTTTCCCGCGCAGGCAGTTGTTCGCCTTGAGCCGGACCTTCGACAAAAAGGAGTTGCGATCCTCGCGGGCGCAGCGCCGGTAACGAAAGTATTTGCTACCAATCGCCAAGCCAGGGACCTGGGCGTCGAAACCGGAATGACGAAAGTGCAGGCAGAAGCGTTCCAAGGAGTCGTGTGGCGATGGCGGTCCCTTTCTCAGGAAGCGAGCACCTATGCCGCGCTTCTCGACTGTGCGTGGGCGATTTCGCCCCGTGTTGAGGATGGGCCAAAACTCGCGGAGGAGAAATTTTGCGACACGGTCGTACTCGACCTGGCTGGTTGCGAAAAGCTCTTCGGTTCTCCGGAGAAGATCGCGCACGACTTGATGCGTATCGCTTCGGAAGTCGGCCTTGAAGCAAACGTTGCCGTTGCCGGAAATCCCTTAGCTGCGGTATGCGCGGCACAAGGCTTCCTTGGAGTGACGGTGATTCCAGCCGGAGACGAAAGACTTCAGATGGGACGGCTTTCGCTCGAAGGTCTGCACATTCCGTTTGAGTTCGTCGAAACGTTGAGATGCTGGGGCGTCCACACCTGCAAAGAATTTGCGGCTCTCCCTGAAATTGCGATTGTCGAGCGACTCGGGCAGGAAGGGCTCCGCTGGTGGCGGCTGGCGCAGGGCGCGAACGCTCATCCTCTGATCGCCAAAGATTTTCCATCGAATTTTGAAGAGCACATGGACTTGGAGTCTCCGGTGGACTTGCTGGAGCCGTTGCTCTTCCTCCTGAACAGGCTGCTCGAACAGTTGTCTGCACGGCTGCGCATGCACATTCTTTCCATCGGAGAGATCAAAGTTACCCTCACGCTCGAACGAAACGACTCGCGGAGGAAGGAACCTGTTTATCATGTCAGGACACTGCGGCTTCCGGTGCCGGCGCGAGACGGCAAGCTTCTCTTGAAACTCTTGCGGCTCGATCTCGAAGCGCACCCTCCGTCCGCGCCTGTTGCTGCGGTCTCCATGTTGACGACTCCCGCGAGAGCACCTTCGCAGCAGCTCGGGTTATTTATGCCCCTATCTCCCGACCCGGAGCGCCTAGAAATTACGCTCGCACGAATCCAAAACACAGTTGGGGAAGGCCGAGTGGGGGCGCCGGTTCTGCTCGATACGCATGGTCCCGATTCTTTTCAACAGAATCGTTTTGTCTTACCGGAAATGAGGGAAAAACGCGGTGGCGGAGAAAAGCAAACTACCGCTGTGATGCGCATTTACCGGCCTCCACTTCCTGCTACGCTCGAGCTTCGAGAGGGAAAGCCGACGTTTCTCAGTTGCGAGGGTATTCGCCGGCAGATCCTCGCGTTCGCGGGACCGTGGAAAAGAAAAGGTGACTGGTGGTCTGAAACGGCATGGGCGCGCGAGGAGTGGGACATTGAGATAAGGACGTTACGCCCCAAAGTTCGAGCGGAACTCTCGGGGAATGGTGAAAACGAGAGTGCACTGTATCGAGTCTATAAGGACCTGCGTGCGAAGCGCTGGTTCGTGGAAGGAATCTACGATTGAAGTACGTGGAACTCCATTGCGCTTCTGCATTCAGTTTTCTCGAAGGTGCTTCGCGCCCGGAAGACCTGGTTTCTCGCGCTAAGGAGCTGGAACAGCCAGCCATTGCGCTGGTGGACCGCGACGGAGTCTATGGGGCTCCGAGGTTTCACATGGCGGCAAAGTCTGTTGGGATTCAGCCTCACGTCGGCGCCGAGATTTCGGTAGAAGGTTTTGGAAACTTGGCAAGGCCGCCGTCGTGGATGCCGAATTCTTTTCCCGCAAGGCCAGTTCGGTTGCCTCTGCTCGTTAAAAGCCGGACGGGATATCAGAATCTCTGTCGTCTCATGACGCGTGACAAATTGCGCGAAAAAGAAAAAGGAACAGGAACAGGAACAGCAAATCTGGACGAGGTCGCGGAACACGCCGAAGGTCTGGTGTGTTTGACGGGCGGCGAGGAAGGCGTGCTTGCGGCCTCGCTTTCAAACAAGGGTTTCGAGGATGCACGAAAGGACATTGAACTGCTGACGACCATATTTGGCAGAAAGAATGTTTATGTCGAATTGCAGCGACACTGTCACGTTGTAGAAGAGCGCCGCAATCAGGCGGCGGTGCGGATTGGCGAAACGCTGGGCCTGCCGCTTCTCGCCACGAATGGCGTTCGCTACGCGACGGCACCCGAGCGCGAAATTCTGGATGTGTTCACCTGCATCCGGAATCACTGTAAACTCGAAACGGCCGGCCGGCTGCTTGAACGAAACGACGAGCGCCATCTTCGTTCGACAGAAGAGATGGTGCAGCTATTTTCGGATTTGCCGCAAGCGATTCACAACACGCTCGAACTCTCCGCAAGGCTCGAATACACGCTCGCCGATCACGGTTACGAATTTCCGCGATATCCCGTTCCAGAAGGAGAAACGATGGATTCGTTTCTCCGAAAGCGCACTGAAGAAGGATTTCTGAGTCGTTATGCAGTGAAACGAGACGATGACTTGTTCGAACGCGCCAAGCGGCAAGTGCAACGGGAATTGGCGCTGATCGAAAAGCTGCACCTGGCCGGTTACTTCCTGATCGTTTGGGACATCATTCGGTTTTGCCGCGAACAAAAAATCCTCGTGCAGGGCCGCGGTTCGGCCGCAAACAGCGCGGTTTGCTATTCGCTTGGAATTACGGCGGTCGATCCTGTCGGGATGAAGCTGCTCTTTGAACGATTTCTCTCGGAAGAACGCGGAAAATGGCCGGATATCGATTTGGACTTGCCGAGCGGCGACCAAAGAGAGAAGGCAATTCAATACGTGTATCAACGCTACGGCGAGCTCGGGGCCGCGATGACGGCGAATGTCATTACCTATCGTGACCGCTCCGCTGCGCGAGAGGTTGGCAAAGCGCTTGGATTCGATCAAGAGACTCTCGACCGGCTTTCAAGTGTGGTGAACAGCGGAGAATGGCGCGGCCCATCCGACAATTTCGAAAATCATTTTCAGCAAGTTGGCTTCGACCTGAACCATCCTCGCGTCCGAAAGTACTGGGAGCTGTGCGAACGCATTCAGGATTTGCCAAGACACTTGGGCCAACATTCTGGTGGCATGGTGGTCTGCCAGGGGCAACTTGATTCAGTTGTTCCCCTCGAACCGGCAACGATGCCGGGCCGTGTCGTCGTGCAGTGGGACAAGGACGATTGCGCCGATATGGGCATCATCAAGATCGATTTGCTGGGACTCGGCATGATGGCGGTGCTCGAAGATTGCCTAGAACTCATTCCCAAGCACTACGGCAAACCCATCGACCTAGCGCAACTTCCTCCCGACGATCCTCCGGTGTATGAAACGTTGCGGCGTGCGGACACAGTCGGAATGTTTCAAGTTGAGAGCCGCGCACAGATGGCTTCACTGCCGCGAAATGCACCCGCCAAGTTCTACGATCTCGTCGTACAGGTCGCCATCATTCGGCCCGGTCCGATTGTTGGAAAAATGATGCATCCCTACATGCGTCGGCGTCAGGGAAAGGAGTCCGTAACTTATGCGCATCCTTCACTCGAACACGTACTCGAACGAACGCTGGGCGTGCCGCTCTTTCAAGAACAACTGCTACGCATGGCCATGATCGCGGCGAACTTCACAGGGGGCGAAGCGGAAGAGCTGCGCAGAGCGATGGGTTTCAAGCGTTCGGAAGAACGCATGCACAAAATTGAGGCGAAGCTGCGGAGCGGTATGACCAAGAACGGCTTCAGTCCCGAAACACAGGAAGAGATCATCACCCAGATTACTTCCTTCGCGCGCTACGGGTTTCCAGAATCGCACGCGGCGAGTTTCGCTTTGATCGCCTATGCCAGCGCGTACTTGAAATTCCATTATCTGGGAGCGTTCACGGCGGCATTGCTCAACAATCAGCCAATGGGTTTTTATAGCCCGGCAGTGCTTGTGCACGATGCGCAGTTGCATGGCCTGCGAGTGAAGCCTATCAACGCCCTCAATTCTGAATGGAACTGCACCATCGAGCACACGATTAAGGGTGACAAGGATATTCCGTGTCTGCGCATCGGGTTCCGTTACGTCCGCGGCCTGAGGCAAACGGCGGCCGACAAGATTGTCTCGGAGAGGCAGAAACGTCCGTTCGAGGGGATTGATGATCTGGTGCGCCGTGTCCCGGAACTGCAGAAAGCGGAGTTGGTAACGCTCAGCGAGATTGGTGCGCTGAACTCTCTTGGAAGGAGAGTGCATCGAAGAACTGCTCTGTGGCAAGTGGAACGCGCGGCCCGGCTTGCCGGGCCGTTACTGAATGCGATTCCGGAGCAAATGGAATTGTCGCCACTGCGTCAGATGACGGACGAAGAGTGTCTTGTTGCGGATTTTCACGGGTCGGGCATGAGCACTGGCCCACATCCGATGACGTATTGCCGGGAAGCTCTATCCAAGCTGCAAGTAAAACGAGCGTGTGATTTGGCTCGCGTGCCGGACGGGCAATACACGCGGGTAGCAGGATGCGTAATCGCTCGGCAGCGTCCGGGCACAGCGAAGGGCTTCGTCTTTTTGAGTCTGGAAGATGAGACAGGCATTTCGAACGTGATTGTGAATCCTGACCTTTACGAGAAATACCGCGTGGTCATCAACCGTGAGAAATTCCTTTGCGTTGAAGGTGTCCTGCAGAATCAGGACCACACCATTTCCGTCAAGGCTTCCCGCGTGTTACCGCTCTCCATCACTGCAGCGGACACGCGGTCCAGCGATTTTCATTAATCACTTACGCTTCTAGTTGGAGAGAGCAGGTTGAGCGGATATGTCCTCCCAGTTCACAACTGCCGGTACGACACGGACCAGAAATTCATGATTGAGGCACCCCGAGCTAGTCACAGACCACTATCTGAACTGGACTGCATATTGCTCCAGCTAGGTGTGGAAGGTAGGGCCGAGACGTGATTCGGACCATATTACGCAGGGTTTTTCTGGCAGCCTGTATGGTTCTCCTGGCGCTTGTCTTGTCAGCTTTATTGGCTCTAGGCGGATGCGCTGCCGGAGGAGCCTCCGGCGGGGGCGGGGGTGGCAGCGGGGGTTATGCTGGAGGTCCGAACCCCGTGCCAAGTATTGTCTTCCTCGACCCAAGCTCCGTCGCGATGGGCGGGCCGGATTTCTATCTCACCGTGTATGGAAGCGGATTCTCTCCTTCTTCCGTCGTCCAGTGGAACGGATCCACTCTGGCGACGACGTTCGTAAGCGGTACTCTGGCCTACGCCGTTGTGTCCGCAAGCTATCGGAGCGCTTCTAGCACAGCGTCCGTCGCCGTTTTTAATCCAACACCCGGCGGAGGGCTTTCCAATGCCCTCCCGGTTTTCATTGGACCAGTTCCACAGCCACCGGCTGGCATCGGTGTAATTCAGTTGGTTTCGGCAGCACCGGCCGGGACCCCAGGTAATGGCCACACTTATACTCCTCCTGCTGTTAGTGCCGACGGTCGCTACGTGGCCTTTCAATCCGATTCGACGAATCTGGTTCCTGGCCCTGCCAGCGGTTTCACCGATATCTACCTCCGCGATACATGCATCGGCGCAGCGACGGGATGCACGCCTACCACGACGCGGATTTCGGTGGGCAACGACGGCTCACTGCCGAATGGTAATAGCCGGTCGCCAGCGATCAGCGCGAGCGGGCGCTACGTAGCTTTCGATTCCAGCGCTACAAATTTGTTTCCGGGAAGCACGCAGACTGGTGGAGCCGCGGACGTTTTTGTCCGGGACACCTGCTTGGGTGCGCTATCCGCCTGCGTCCCAACCACTATTCTGGTGTCTGTCGCCACCGACGGGAGTCAACCTACGGGAACGTATCCCAGTTATGGTGATTCGCGCGACGCAGCGATCAGCGCTGATGGACGTTTCCTCGCCTTCAACTCCGCTGCCACAAACCTAGTGCCCAACGACACGAACGGATGGCTGGACATCTTCGTGCGAGACACATGCATTGGTGTGCCTAATGGGTGCTCTCCCAGCACCTCAAAGGCTTCTGTCGCTGACGACGGGAGTCAGAGTAATGCTCCCGCATGCTGCCCTTCGATCAGCGCGGATGGGCGGTACATATCCTTCATTGCTGAGTCGACCAATCTTATACCTAATGACCCGAGAGCATCCGCGGTCCTGCACGACACCTGTTTTGGCGCACCCGTTGGCTGTACGCCAAGCAATCAGAGCCTTTTCGTTGGCTATGGCGGAACTCCTCCGACGGCCGGCTTTAGCCGATGGGTTCTAAGTACGAATGCACGCTTCTCTGGCTTTGATGCCGAAACTAACTATCTTGTCCCTGGTGATACCGGGCAGATGGTTGGTGCGTTTGTTTACGACGACTGCATCGGCGCTCCAGCAGGTTGTATCCCACACACCGACCGTGTCTCCGTAACCTACATCGGCGGGCAGGCCGACAGTGGCAGCATTGAAGCCGTTTCCAGCAACGATGGAAACTATGTCGCTTTCATTTCCGTCGCAGACAATCTCTTGTCCTATTCCTATCGCTCCAGTGCAGTCTACGTTCGGATGACATGCGCGAATTCTCCGACTAGTTGCGTCCCAACAACGTACTTGCTGTCCGTGGACAGTAACACTGGCATCCAAGGCAACAGTCAGTTTTCCGATTCCCCTGCTATCACGCCGGACGGCCGTTACGTGGTCTTCATCTCGACCGCTGCTAACTGGCCAGGAAGCCTTCAGTCCAATGGCAACCATCAAGTCTGGCTCGCTCGCGTCCACTAGGCACCTGACCCACAACGGTTTGTGGTTAGGTGAAAAGAGTCGGCAGCGCGGACGCATTCTCAGGGTCGCAAAAGTTGCTCAGGCCGACGCCAACCAGGCGAAACCGCTGGTGCGGGCTGAGGCCGACACGTTTTAACAGTGATAGGGCAACATTTGTCAGCTCCTCGCAAGAAGAAGGCGAAGAGCCTGGCGTGTGGCTGCGAGTGAGAATCTTGAATTCGGTGGTCTTCAGTTTCAGCACGACGGTGCGTGCTATTCGCGATTCCTTCCGCGATGCGGCCCATGTGTGCTCCGCAAGTTTTCGGATCATCGGCTCCATCTCGGTCAGCAAGACATCCTGTTCAAAGGTATCCTCCGCCGATATGGATTGAGTTGGCCTGTCAGGGACTACTTCGCTCTTGTCGATTCCCCTGGCCAATTCGTAGAGACGCACGCCATAACGACCGAAGCGGCCTTCGAGTGTTGGTAAATCCATTCGCCGCAGATCAGCAACCGTTTGTATCTCAAGGTGCTTCAGCTTCTCTTCTGTGACTTTGCCTACTCCAGGTAGACGACCCACGGGTAGGGGCAGCAAAAATGAATCTACTTCTTCCGGTTGTATGACAAAGAGTCCGTCCGGTTTTTTCCAGTCCGAAGCAACCTTCGCGAGGAATTTGTTCGGCGCTACTCCTGCCGATGCGGTCAAGCTCAGTTCTGAGCGGATTTGTTCGCGAATCGTGCGCGCCACTTGTGTCGCGGTCGGCAAACCAGTCTTGTTCTCCGAAACGTCGAGATAGGCTTCGTCGAGTGACAACGGCTCAATCATGTCGGTATGGCGCTTGAAGATTTCGCGCACCTGGCGAGAGACCGCTCGATAGCGCGGGAAGTCCGGGGGCAGAAAGATTGCGCTAGGGCATAGACGTTCGGCTCGAACAGCGGGCATGGCGGAACGCACGCCGAACTTTCGCGCCTCATACGAAGCAGCGCAAACTACCGAGCGATTCCCGCGCCATGCGACGACGACGGGTTTGCCGTGCAGTTGCGGATTGTCGCGCTGCTCCACGGACGCATAAAACGCGTCCATGTCCACATGAATGATCTTGCGGGCAGCCATCGCGCATCCATCTTATTCCGGGGTCCAGACGAGTGCGAGCGTTTGCTTATTTGCTCGGCCTTTGTTTTCCTAAGGAACGCGATGCAACGAAAGATACAGGCACGCTTGGCTTCGTTACCCAGAACACAGGCGTCATTTATCGAGCCGATGGAGTCTGTCGGTGTCAAGACTGCCGGAGGGCGTCGCCGTGCATTTGGGAGGTCTTATGTGGGGCCACATAAAATTTCATAGAGCCATTCCGGCCCCTCGATCAGGTTTGGGACGGGCGCACAGTCCATTGGCTCGATAAACTCGGCCTTCCTTTTCGGGAGGAGATTCATCTTGCGTTGATTGGGGGGCCACTGCTTCCCGCACAGCCAAAGGTTACAACAACCGATGGATTAGATCTTGAAAAGCAATGTAGCAGGCGTAAAGGCTTCAGGATTGCAAAAAGACTTCACAATCTGAATGGATATTCCCCAACGAACAGGGCGATCCAGAGGGGCATTTCCTTCGGAAGTTCAAGAAGATTGCATTCAAAGCAGGATTGAATTGCGGCAAATGCGTGACGACCAGGAGCGAGGGACGGTACACCAAGGCTCGAGTGGAGAAGAACTGCGCGACGTATAATGAAGGTTGCAGCCTGCATTATCTGCATCGCCTCCGCAAGACTCGCGCCACGTTCTGGCACACGCATGGTATTACATTGCGAACGATTCAAGCTTACCTGGGCCATGCGGACTTAAGCACTACGCAAAAATACCTGGGTATTCAAGACGCAGCGGAAGTGGAAAGCAAGATCAACAAGCCGATGTTCTAAAACCGAACCTCATTGCAGATCAGCAGAAATCGGCTGCGGCGGCTAGACACCACCGTGGCCGATTTTCTTTGATAGCTCCGGGGTCATCCCGCCTAAACTTTTAAATCGCTCCGCGATCTTGTCCAGGACGGCCTGCTGTTCTTCGCTAGACGCCAGGAGAAAGCGATACCAATACCCCAATTGCTCCGCTGATGCCTCCGTGACCTGTTTCATGGTAGGAAAATCATCCATAACGTCTCCTACCGGGATTATGCGACGTTGCGACCTCGACCTGCAAGAACGACCGTTTTGAAACGTCCACGGCCTGCAAGAGCACCGTTTTGAAGCGGCAGAGTATCGAAAAATGCATCGAGCACCTTGACAGGGATTACACGAGAATCACTTCCCGGCAGAATCTTGAACCCCAACAACCCATCTCGCATCAATTCTTCGATCCGAAACGGAGAGACGCCGAGGTACTGTGCTGCCACATCAGGGCGCATCCCTTTCGGAGTGATTTGAAGCACCACCGTTGTTGACGGTTTAGAAGTTTTCGAACGAGACATAGCAAAGGTGTTCCTGCGAACCAATCGGTTCGCCAGCAACCTTTGCTTAGAAGGTTTGTGGGGTTCCCCTACCGGGTTGCGTTCGCCACGGTAAACCTGACCTGTCTTGGTTCAGTCTGAAATGGAGAAGAAGTTCTTTCCGCTAGTGTAGATTCCGCCCCTTCGGGGCGGGGATTTTCAAGGCATGAGGGTCTATCGTCCGATGCCTGTCTCTGCTTAGGGATGCCCAGCGCGAAAGAGGATCCACTCTTCTCCCGCGCTGATGGCATCGGCTCGATGAGCCCTACCAGGTTATCCCTCAGCATGGTTGCATCCCTGCAGAGCCCACTTCTGTTTCACCCGGCGAGGTCATTGTGGGAGTTCGAAGAAAGTGCAAGCCGTCGGAGTTGTCGTTGGTAACGCGCCTCTTCGAGCTTGCGATCGCGCGCCGCATGAATTTCCGTCTGTCGACCGGTGAGCATGTCGTGCGGTGTCACATAGCCGATGGCGCTGTGCAAGCGCACGGTGTTGTAGTAATCCACGTAGGTTTGAATCAAACGCAGTGCATCTTCCCTCGTCAACGGTGTGCCAGGGCGAATGCACTCCGACTTTAGGGATTTGTGCCAGCGCTCCAGCTTGCCGTTCGATTGCGGATAGTAAGGCGAGGTTCGCACGTGGGTCATTCCCGCGATGCGGATGAACTCCTTGAAGTCCCGGGCGATAAACTGCGGTCCATTGTCGGAGATGATCCGCGGTTTTGCTTCCGGGTATTTCTCCCGCGCTCGCTGCAAGATGACTTCGATTTCCGCTTCGGTCATCGATTCCCGCAAATCCCAATGAACGATGGAACGGCTATAGCCATCCAGAACGCTGCACAGATAGTAGAAAGTGCCGCTCACGTTGATGTAGGAAACATCGATATGCCAATGCTGGTGCGGCTGTGGTGGCTGCTCAAAGCCGGTTCCTTTGCGCGACGGCTTACCCTTCCATCGGGAGAGCAACCCTGCTTGTTGAAGAACCCGCCAGACGCTCGATGGGCTGACAGCCACGACATCCGCGTCCAGCATCATGAACGTCAACCGCCGGTAGCCTTCCAGCGGATGGTCCAGATTGAACCATCCAGGTTCGCAGATACAATGTGCACAATGCGAACACTGGTACAACGGAACTTTTGTGGCTGCTCCATGTCGAGTCTCTAAGTTTGCCCTAGTACCGGCTTCGCAGGCAGGTGTACAGAGGGACTTCGAAATAGTTCAAATACTCAAGGATCATTTCAAGAGCGTAAAACGGAACTCGGTCTGTTCCATCGATGATCTTCGCTACCGTGTCCGGGACGTTGGGAGCAGTCTCTCCTAAGTTCTTTAGGGCAGCTAAAACACAATTCTTTCCGAGGATAACCATTTTGAAGTGAAGGCGGTGTCGGGCACCGCCCGTTATGGAGCTATTTTCGTAGATGTTGACGTAGGTCTTCCATTACCTTATGAACATCAGGGTGTGTTGCATTTGATATCCGCCTTAACACTTGCTCGACCCAGTTTTCTACGCATGCTAACTTGGCTGTCGCACGGTCTAACAAACTAGGATCGTCGATGACGGCTCTGACAACCAGGTTAATAACATCGTCTTCGCTCATGCCGTCTTTGCCCGGGTTGCCTTGTAAACCTTGCACGGTGGAGTCAGCACCTTTTTCTCCGCGAGGAAGAACTAGGCTCAGTACTTGAACCCCGTCAACTTCGCGTAATGTCGCAGAGGCTGTTTCTCCGCTGGTAACAGAACCCAGGGAAAGTTTCGCATCTTTGCCTGCAGGACCTACGATGGATTTGCCGTCAACGCCATTTCTGCCGTCTTTACCGTCCTTTCCATCGACTCCGTTGCGGCCAGGTTTTCCATCTGGACCCATAGGGTGTCATCGATCATCTGAAAACGTAGTTTTCTGAAGTCCTGCCGGATCACGGCATTTGAATTGCTTATCACTTCAGAGATAAGGACCAGCATCATCCCTCCACACATCATCCGCGTCTTCGCGTATCTTCGTGCATCATCCCTCCACACATCATCCGCGTCTTCGCGTATCTTCGTGTGTGCGGTGGAGTTTGTCGACTGAGTTGACTCCGCTCTCACTCATCAGGCGCTCTGGCCGGTTTTCCCTCCGGCCTCGGTTGGCGGGGCAGTTAGCCTGACTTCCCTTTCAAAATGAGAAAACCTCTCAGAGACAAGGATTTCCGTCAGAAATGTAGCAAGTAATAAGTCAAGATGTGTTAAGATTGTCCTTGCATTCCTGAAAATATGTGCTTCAATGTAGCACGTATGTTCGTGCAGGTCACCCAATGCAAGCATGGCAGCGCCACCTACTTCACCTACCTGGTTCGCGAGTCCTTTCGTACCCCAAAGGGCCCTCGTTCCCGCACCATCTGCAATATCACGGCACTGCCCCCGGAGACCCGCGAGCTCATCAGCCAGTCCCTTCAGGGGCGCAGCTTTGTGGCTGCAGAGTCGCTGCAACTGACCGAAGCCTGGAATTGCGGTGGGCTGGTGGTCCTGCACCAGGCTTGGGAGGAGTTTGGCTTGAGAGCGATCTTTGACTTCGTTGCGAATGCTCGGATGGCCGGTCTGCTCAAAGCCATGATCCTGGGTCGTATTCTGTTTCCCAGCGCCAAAATGGCCTTGGTCGATCACGCTCGCGGCACCCTGCTGGCCGCGGCCTGCGGCCTGGATGATGTGTGGAGGGATGATGCTGGTCCTTATCTCTGAAGTGATAAGCAATTCAAATGCCGTGATCCGGCAGGACTTCAGAAAACTACGTTTTCAGATGATCGATGACACCCATTATTGAAGGTCATCATCAAAGCCACTTCGAACGGAGGATTAGGGTACGTTGGATTCGGTTGAAAGTAAGTCCATATCGTGTTGCCGAGTGGGTCGGTAGCTCCACCGAGCCGCCAGAAATATTGGTCGTACCACTTCATCGTTGTGGTTTGACTGTTCTCATCGGTCACTGAAGATGCTACGCCACCGGTGCAATTCCAGGCCATTGAGCGGGACATACTCAGAGGCTCGCTGATGCTGATAGGGAATGCCCCATTGCAGTTCGCCGTGGTCGACGTGCCATAATTGTAGGTCGTGGTGGCGGTGTCGACGTCCTGCGATGTATTCGGCACACCTGTATCGTAGTAGGTGAAGTGCGAGGTGAGACGCTCACGGGATAATTGATGCTAGTGAGATTGCCGCGGGAGCCGGAAACGGACGTGTGCTGAGTAATTCCCCAGCCTGAAGTCGAGCCAGGGGTAGTCTCATCGTCATTGTAGTTCGTCTGGGCGATCACAGTTCCTGTTGAGCCTCCCGATGGACCGGCACAATTCGAGCTGCTGCCGGTTCCGTTACAAATCGTGACTTTTTGGCGGAAAGCGGTGATGTTGGGTGGGAGAGAGGCGTAGGTGACGAGGGTTTTTCTCAACAAGGCACCGTGCGCACCGGAGCCATAATCGTTGTTACGCGGCGCACTGATGCAGGAGGTCATCTGCAGGCTGCTCCAGGGTTGAATCACACGGGGCGATGGGCGTGAATCTTTGAACCTTCCCTTCCCGTTCTACTCTAAGGGGCGGGAACGGAAGGGCGATGGTCTG
>WNGP01004196.1_pt1 | contig 18157 bp, 11 predicted proteins | sample 5407671 | NCBI WGS metagenome assembly WNGP01 (sample SAMN13153381, study PRJNA577476) | soil metagenome | isolation source: 40 cm soil or saprolite under Garry oak tree replicate 2 | place: USA:California | collected 2016-06-15 | reverse complement strand
GTCATACTGGCGAGCCATTTTCTGTGCGGTCTGGAACGCCTCCAAAAAATGATCCGTAATTTCCTTGGACCCCGCCAAGGACCCAATCGCTGGGTATTTCACGAGCCCATTTTCAAAGGGATACCAAGAGTCAGACCTCTCGTTCGGTTTGCGCACGAAGTCATTACTGATGCTCTAAGTATCCTCGTGGTAGAAGGAGGGCAGCGCCGCGAGCAGTTCATTGCACTCAGTTTCGTAGCTCGGTGATGGATGCAACCGGAGATAGAGAAGCGATGGCCACAGGACATCCGCGATGGTCATGAGCTCAAAGTTGTCTCGAGGCTGCTGCCAGATCTGAGAGCTATCCTTGACATATGCCCGTAGACCCGCTTGGCCATTCACTTCGACCCGAGTCGCACTCTTCTCCTGCAAATCTCCTACCGTCGCCGCTGCGAATTTCTTCCAAGTGGTGGCGCAGTCAGGCCATGCGAGCCTCTCCTCGAAAAGAGGAAGCAGTGCGGGCATCCAACGCTCGACCGCTTCCTGCTCTGTAACTAACCGATTGAGCGGTCTCTGAAGCAAGAAGCATGTGAAATGCACGTCGCCTGCTGGAAGTACATTCCCCGTTGCTTGATCGGCGATCAGGCCCACACCAAGGCGCTGGGTACCGTCACGTCCAATTTGCGAGATGGTTGAGCAGCGATAGACTAGAAATCGCGGAAGATTCTCGATCGACATCCAGGCCATGTCGCTGACGTCGAAGAACATCATGGTTTCGATGCCGGCGTTCTGATCCAGAAGATAAACCGCAGGCAAGTCGTTGCCGTAAGTGCCCAACGAGTTCCTGGTCGGCTGGGCGAGCGCAACGCGCCGCCAGCTTCCCGACTGGCCTTCCATCAACGTGGAAGTCGAGCTCAACCAGGTGATGATTTGCGGCTCTATTCTGCCGTCTTGATGCAATCGAATTGGCTTAGGAAGATGGAGCGTGGTTCGGAAACGAAACCATGGCTCACTATGGCCTACGGCCGGAGCGCTGATTTCCGCAGTCCACTCGTATTCGAAGCCTTTCCCGTCCAGGCTCACCGCAGCAGCTGTTCCGTCACAGATGATTCGTTGACCTTCGCGGCTTACGTGAGATGTCACCATCGGGAACGAAGCACCGGTCACGAGCTGGACACCTGGTAGTGTCGCGAGTTTCCATTGGCCCTCAACGAACAAAAAGTTCTGGAACGTCAGTGGCGTGCCAACACGCGAAAGCCGGAGTTGCTGCGCGCCACTTTCAAGAATCGTGGAGGAAGAAGAGGCTGTGTCAGCGGAGGTGGGGAAGGAAACCCCAGCATAGAAACCAGCGCACGCGGGTGAACCGCTCGCAGCCGTTGCCAAAATCGTTTTCACGAAGCTGCGCCGATTGAGAAGAGTCATTGGCTGAGACCTTAGGGCAAGATGGACCGTGTGCCCTGCTCGAGATTGTGCCCGGGCAGGGCCTGCGCGGTATTAGTATTGGATCTTCAAGCCAAATTGTATGGTCCGCGGTCCGCTCGTATCGGTGACAGCGCCGAAGTTACAGGCGAGCCGTCCCGGGCATCCAGGATTACCGGGAGTTGCGGGAGTACCGGCAGGAACGAACGCCTGCTGCAGACTGGGACCGAAAACTTGGTTGGGAACAGAGAAAATGTGCCGGTTGAACATATTGAAGAAGGAGGCGCGGAAATCGATTGTAGCCTTCTCGCCAAAGAGGCGCGTTTTCTTCCCTAGTGTGAAGTCTTCATTTTTCCCCCCGAACGAACGCGCAAGCGGTAGGGAGCGGCCCTCATTACCAAACGTGAAGGCGGCTGCAGGCGTGAACGCAGCTGTGTTCCAGAACGGTGTGGTCGCTGGATTGAAATTCGACTTGTTCGTCTGCGGCACTCCGGGAACGATGTTGACACGGGCACCTGCGCCCGTTGTGTTGCATCCGCCGAACAAGACAGCGCCCGCAGTGACAGTGCCCCCAGTGCCTTGACAGCTCCCGTAAACCTCCGTTGGAGTTCCGGAATGGTAGCTCAGAATGCCCGAAACGGACCAGCCGCCCAAGACGCGGTCCGTCGCGCCACCCGAATTCATATAACGCTTTCCATGTCCGAGCGGCAGTTCATAGAAGAAACTGGCCACCAAAGATTGCGGAGTATCGAGCTGGCTGACCGCCTTCTCTGCGTTCCGATTGTAGGAATTCTCGCCAATGAAACTGCTCGTGCCGATGAAACCAGATACGCCAGGCCCGGCTGAATCAGCGTCGGTGATGTTCTTCGAAACGGTATAGGACACCAGGAAGCTCAGCCCCTGGGCAAAGCGCTTATCGACTTGCAACTGCATCGCATGATAAGTGGAGTTGCCGGTGCGATCTGGTGTGAATGAATTGTCTTCCTGGTTGAAGTTGCCGTACTGGGGAAAAGGTCGAAGAGCTTGGTTAATATTTCCAGTAAAGCCGGCGTAAGGCAATTTGACACCGGCGGCAACCGATTTCGGACAGGTATTGGCAGCAAGGCAAGACGCAGGCATTGTCAATTCGCTACCAAGCGAGAGAAATGAAGGGTTCACTTGGTTTGGAATAATGTTTAAGGCCGGCAAGTGGGTTCCTTTGGAACCTACGTAGGCCACGCTCACCATCAGGTTGCTCATGACCTGCCGCTGTATGTCCAGGTTCCACGTCTGGATGTCCGCGGGGCGTCCGGAGTTCGCCGGAACCAGGATGACGCCGTTTTGATTGTTTTGACCTTCTGGAGTAAAAGGCCCGAGAGGCGGAAAAAGATGCGTCACGCCGCTATCGATCTGGGTCGGGCCACCGTTTGTGACGTTCACCGTCTGCTTGTTGAAGAACCCCAATCCATCCTGGTCGGCAAAAGATCCTTCCTTCAGAGCCTCGTAGAAGATGCCATAGCCGCCACGGAGCACGGTCTTGCTATTGATGCTGTAAGCGAAGCCGACTCGTGGACCAAATGCTTTATGGTAGGTGTCCTGTGGACGCTTTCTTCCATTGCGCCCTGCCCCAGTCCCGAAGTAGGTGTAAGCTCCCAGAATGTTTCCGGCTCCGGGATTCGGGAGTGTCGGATCAACCGCGGAAAAGCGATTGAATGCTTCGGTAGCGGGCAGATCGAGATCATAACGCAGGCCATAGTTCAGAGAGAGGCGCGAGTTGAATTTGTAGGAGTCCTGCCCATAAAGGGAAAAATCCTTGTATCGAACGCCGCTGAAAGCCCCATAGTTCAGTGTGGTGGTATCCGACAGGCCGAAGAGTGAACTGGCCACGGCATCGCCCCCCACTCCAGTTGTGGTGCCGGTACTGCTGGTCTGAGCGGGACTAAAATCAAACTCTCCCGAACCTTGGGTCAGGCGCCGCACGTTAAATTGGAGCATGCGGACTTCGCCGCCGAACTTGAAGTTGTGTTTGCCTTTGACCCAGCTCACGGAATCATTGACCTGGTAGACGTTATCCGCAAATTCAGAATCACCGCAATTGTTCACATTGTAATTGAAGCCGCCCCCCCACTTGATGCACGGAAAAGTAGCGTTACTGACTCCGGTTAGTCCGATTTTCGCCGGAAACCCTAGGCCAATACTGTTCGAACCCTCGGCACGGTAGCGGCGGCTAAACCCGAAGAGGAACTGGTTCACGAGTGACAAGGTGAAAATGTAATTGTCGCTGAAACGCGCGTAGCGAGTGTGCTGGGGAATGCTCTGGCCGAAGATGGGTCCCAGATCGGAACTTCCGCCGGTTCTGGTGTTGTCATAGTCAAATCCGCCGGAGATACGGTGCTTATCAGAAAAGGTGTGATCGATCTTCACATCGTATAGGTTCGCCGTGGTGCTTGAAACGGTGTGGTCCGTTACGTTGTTGCTGAGGCTGCCGTTTGTGGGTGGCAATAGTGCAAAAACCTTCGTCATCACCGCGCTCGGCTTGAAATTTGGGTCGTTCGTCAGAATGTCGCCGGGGATCGCTGCGTGCGTGACGGGATCGTAAAGCTGTACGGCGGGCAGCAGGGCGGAGAAGTCTCCTTTGCGGAAATTTTCGTTGGGAAAGCTTTGAGTTCCGGTGCCTCCGTGTCTCAAGCGGAATCCCTCATAGTCGAAGAAAAAGAAGGTCTTGTTCTTTCCATGATAAAGTTTGGGGATAAATACAGGACCGCCCACGGTAGCGCCGAAGTCATTCTGGGTATCCACGTTCCTCGGTGAACCGAGAAGGTTGTTTTTCCAGCTGTTCGCGTCAAAATCGCGATTACGCAAATATTCATAAGCGGAGCCGTGAAACTCGTTGGTACCGGATTTCATTGTGAGACTCACGATGCCGTCGCCGGATTCCCCGTATTCTGGAGAAAAGTTACTCTGCAGCACCTTGAATTCCTGTACTCCTTCCGCTGAAACTCCCTTATTCCACTGCGTGTTCGCAGATACCAGCGAGATCGACACGCCGTCGACGAGTACGTCGGTTCCACCCTCCTGGCCGCCGTTCACCTTAAAGTCGTCACTCGAATTGCTCCCGGGATCATTGGCAACGCCGCCCACAAATCCGGGAACCAACTCGATGAACTGCACGGGGTTACGGATGGTACCGGAGACCTCCAGGGGCAAATTAGCCACCAGCGTCGACTGCACAGTTGCTCCCATGTCGGAGGTCGCGGTTTGAAGCTGACTGGCGTCGGCAGTAACCGTCACGTTTTCGGAGACCGGGCCAAGCTGCATCTGGATGTCCAGCGAGATGGCGGTGCCTGTTGCTACCGTGACGCCTTCCTGCGTGTATTTCTTTAGGCTGGGTGCATCCACACTCACGGCGTACCGTCCCGGCGGAAGGTTGGGCACGGAATAGAGTCCGGCCTCGGTGGTCACCGTGGTGATGGCCAGTCCCGTATCCATGTTTCTTGCGGTTACAGTAGCTCCCGCGAGCGCGGCCCCGCTAGGATCAGTTACCGTTCCCTGGAGACTGCCCGAGTTGGTCTGCCCCCAAAGAGGAGCCGCAATGAGGCAGCACGCCAAACAACCCACAAGACATAGAAAATATTTCACGGAAATCCTCCCCCGGTCCTACCTTTTTGGAATCAGGTAAGACTTGGAAGCCGACGTCACAGACGGAAAAGCTGTACTGAAAATTCAGCGACCCAATCTGCAGTCTGCCGACCTCGCTTGAGCACGAAGCCTACGTGGCCGTACTTACAATCAGATCTGCCCGTTAAGGGATGAGTGGAATACGCATCTTTGAAGCTTCCTCCAGAAGCGCGAGTTACTGCTAAAAAGGCGATGGACACCTACGCTTCCATACCCTTCGGGGAGCGCAATTATGCGATTTGAACCATACCCCAAACGATCTTGTGGCAATTTACGCCTCCTGACAGTAGGAAGTAAAGAAGCTAGCTTGTGAAATCTTTGTGATTCACGGGTTATGTATCAGCGCAACATGGGGCTGATTGCCACCAAACTATCAGAGCTTGCTGGACATGGACGCTTGACTTGGACAGGCTGCGGGGCTAAAAATAGCCTCCGTCTATTGAATTCTGGATACTGCAGCCTTCCGGCGGCAATGTTAGCTCCAAGTCCAAAAACGACAGTGGATATTCTTGCTGACGAACGGTGGCAACTCGTTCAAAGAATTGTGTCCAGTCCGCCCTTTCAGAAGAGTACCCGTCTGCGCGAGCTGTTGGAGCATGTCACTGAGCGGGCCATTCATGGGCACGCCCACGAATTAACGGAACAGCAGATCGGCAGCACACTGTTTCACAAGCCCTCTGGTTACAGTTCCCTGGAAGACAGCTCTGTTCGCGTCCACGCCCGCCAGCTTCGACTGAAGCTTCACGAATACTTCGATGAAGAGGGGCGAAACGAGCCACTGATCTTGAGCGTTCCGAAGGGGAGCTACACGCCAATATTCAAGCCAGCCGCGAAGGCCGCTACCCCTATCGCGGAATCTGCACCCGGCGTTAGTCCGGCCGTGTCCCGGCGAAACGAAGCGATTCTGGCGTGGACGATTTGCGGCGTCTTAATAATAGTTTGCGCTGTCTTGGTATATCGGTCTGCTCGGCACGGGGTGTCCGGCTTGGCAGAAAGCCCCAGCAATCCGCCATGGCCATTTTCGCAAGTTTTTGATCCCCGACATCAAACTTTAATTGTCGTGGCAGACAGCAATTACGGCATGTTCCGAATACTCACCAGCCAGCCGGGTTCCCTCGAACAGTATCTTCATCGGGACTTTCTGCAATCACCTTCAAAACTTAAGCTCGGAGGAGCCGACTTCCGTTTGAATGAGTACATGACAAACTCAACGCTGACCTCGTTTGCCGACGTCGCGGACGTGGCCACCCTGCTCAAGATGGCTGGACCATCTGAAAAGCAGGCATCGGTTCGGTACCCGAGGGACTTGGCTATGCGCGACTTGGATCACGGTAACTACGTTCTTATCGGGAGCCCTGGGTCGAATCCCTGGGTATCGCTCTTCCAGAACAAACTAAATTTCCGCGAGAGCGAGGCCATAGTAGGCAACAGCGCTAAAGCATTCGTGAACACAAATCCGCTGCCCGGTGAGAAAGCCCGATACGAAGGCTTGAGATGGACCGGAGCTATGGGAGAAGACTACGCCACCATTGGGCTGCTTCCGAATGTCACACACGACGGAAGCGTGCTCATCATGCAAGGACTTCAACAAGAGGGAACGGAAGCCGCGGGACGGTTTCTGGCTGATCCGGAAAACCGGCGGCAGTTGAAGGCGGCGCTTGGGATTACAGGTACAAGAGAGAACTCCTTTGAGAATATTTGGTTCGAAGCGTTGATTCGTTCCCGGACAGTCGCCGGGGCGCCTAATTCAACGACTCTCGTCGCAGTCCGCCGCATCAACTAGTAGAACCCCAGGTCGTACTCCTGGCTCAACACCATGGGCAGTGAGTAGGCACCCTCCATGTACAGCATGCATGCTCCGCAAATAAGGGTGTTTGTCTTTCCCGAGCGTCGCCTGGAGCGGATTGCTATACTTTCTTCTGTATTTTATTTTGTCTGAGGGCCGCCACTTGGTAGGCCTGTCGGAAGCGGTCTGCCGGGCGAAAACAAGATGTTTCTATCCATTCGTTGCTTGCCATGTGGTTTGCCATGTGATTTGCGCCTCAATGTGCCTGACATCTTGTGGGCCGTTCTTGTCTGCCTGATTACCAGTGTCCTGCCCGTAGCCCCAGCCGCCCGCACGCAGAGCGACGTAGGAACCCTTCTCGAACAAGCGCGTGCGGCTGAAAAGACGGGAGATTACCAAGCGGCGGAACGTGTCTACCTGCAGGCGCTGGCGCTTGCCCCAGGCCATCTTGAAACCCTCAAGCGTCTCGGCGTGCTGCAACAAACTGAGCTGAAATTCAGCGAATCGGTCGAGAGTTTCAAACAGGTGCTCGCCCACGATGCGCACTATCCCGACGTGAATTTTTTCCTAGGTGTCTCCTATTTCGGCGAAAACGAAAATAACGATGCGATACGATGGTTCGAGTTGGACCTCGCAACTCCTAAGCCGCATTCCCGGTGCCGGTACTACCTCGCGCTAGCGCTCCAGGCTGCCGGCCGGATCGAGGAATCCATCTCGCAACTGAACCGCGCAGTAGCTGATAATCCAAAGGACGCGGATGCGCTTTACCAGCTTGCCCGCATTTACAAGAACGCTTCTCTTCAGTCGATTGAGAGTCTAAAGGCTCTGGACCAGGACTCTTTCCAGCTGCACGCCCTGATGGGAGAGGTTTACGCGGATGAAGAACGGCACGCTGAAGCTATCAAGGAGTACCAGGCGGCACTCGCGAAACGTCCCGACGCCACGGGAATTCATTATGCAATTGGGGTAGCGTATTGGGTCCAGCATCAACTGGATGCCGCCAAGAAAGAATTCATGGATGCTCTGAAGGAAAACCCTAACGACGCGCTGACCAACTTGTACCTCGGCGATATCGCGGTTCACGACCAGCGCTTTAGTGAAGCACACGGATACCTGAGGGTAGCAGAGAAGGGACAGCCCAACATGCCTCAGTTGCACGTGCTGCTCGGGAAATGCTATCGGGGCGAGAACGAACCGGAAAAAGCAAAGACTGAATTCTTGGCCGCGATCCAAGCGGACCCCACTGCCGCGCAGCCACACTATTTGCTGGCCCAGGTTTATCGGGAACTTCGCAACCCGCAAGCAAGCTCGAAAGAGTTCAGAGAATTTGAAAGGCTTTCACAGTTGGAGAAGGATAAACCTCCTCAGCATGGGCCCCAGAACTGACATGGATTGCAGGCCAGCGCAGAGATCTGGATCCAGCTTATGAGTATCTTCTCTGGGAACGTCCGGAGGCTCACCGCCGCTGGGAGTGGCTATGCTGCAATCGTCCTACTGCTCGCCGCCAGCCCATGCCAAATCGCTGGACAAACGGAAGCCTCGCACCCGGCAAATGCTCCAACGGTAGAAGCGCACCTTGCCGCTGCGCAACAGGCCCAGAAAAACAGTGATTATGTCACTGCCGAGCGAGAGTACCGGGCCGTGCTTGGAATCAGGCCCGATTTTGCTGAAGTTCATATGAATCTGGGACTGGTCTACCAGCTGCAAGATCAAATTTCCGACGCGATGACCGAGTTTCGGCGTGCGCTGCACCTTAAGCCCACCCTGGCCGGTGCGAATTTTTTCCTCGGGGTTGACTATTGCAAGAACGGCGAAGGGATTAAGGCTCTCCCCTATTTGAAGGCTGCAGCCAAGCAGGATCCTGGACGACCCGACATCTGGTCTTGGTTGGCGACGGCCCAGGAAATCTCCGGTGAGTTTCATGCTGAAGTAGCGACTCTTCAGAAAGCACTCCATCGGCAACCCCAAAACGTTGATTTGCTCTATCTGCTTGGTCAGGCTTATGAGCGTTTGGGAAAAGAGGAGGTCGCGCGACTGCAAAAAACGGCACCGCACTCTCGGCGCTCCGAGCAACTTCTAGCAGAAAGCTATGCCGCAAGCAGCGAGTGGCCATCTGCGGTGATTCATTTTCAGAATTCATTGGCTTCATCGCCGGATACCCCGGGCTTGCACGTGGAGCTAGGCGAAGTGCTTTTGCGAGCAGGAAAACTTACGCGGGCCAGCCATGAGTTTCGAGAAGAATTGCACCTTGTTCCTCATAGCTTGCGTGCCATCGTCCGCCGGGGAGAGACAAAACTCATCCAGGGCGATATCGAAGGTTCTCTTCAGGATTGGAACACCGCAATAGCCGCGGACGGCCTGCAGGCTGAGAGAATCCTTGGCGTCCGAGAGATTGGACTTGGTGATGCTGCCTTCGAGCAGCTCCCGGATCCATGGCGTGAAAAAATCGAGAAACTTGCTCCCGAACTGCAGCGGCGCGACACTCCGGCTGCGCACTTAGCGCTTGCATTTCTCGCCATGCAAAGTGGGGACTCGCCGTTGCAAGTTTCTGAGGGTGAACGAGCCCTTTCTTCCTCCGAGACGGCGCCCTCGCCGATGAACTGCTCTCCAGCCGAGATTCAACAGGCGCTCACGCAAGAGCAATTCTCAGTTTTCGCTCACTGCATGCCGCAGGTTTTGACGCCTCGGCCATCCGCCAACTCTGGTTACGCTTTCGCTCGTGCGCTGTTTGAAGCGGGGGATTACGAAGCGTCTCTCAAATTGCTTTCCGGACTCGCACCGCCTGATCGGAATTCTCCTGAGGCATCCTACTGGCGTGCGCGTTGTTATGAGAAGTTAGCCACCGTGGCCTATCTCCGTCTCTTCCAGTCGAACCCGAACTCTTATCGCCTGCATCAGCTGACGGGTGATTTGGATGCCGCGAAAGGCAACGACGGAAAGGCCATCGAAGAATATCGGCAAGCAATTGCGTTGAAACCATCCCTGCCAAATTTGCATTACCGTCTGGGCCATCTGCTATGGAAGGATCTCAAAGTCAGTGAAGCACGTCAGGAGCTCGAAGCTGAGCTGGCGCTGAGTCCAAGACACGCAGGTGCGCTCAACGACCTCGGCAATACCTACCTTCTGGAGCACCTGCCGGACAAAGCCCTCCCCTATCTAAGCCGGGCACTCGCAGCGGACCTGCAAAATCCTGAAATACATCGTGACCTGGGCACTGCCTATTCCGAACTAGGCGACTACGCGAAGGCAGAAGCGGAATTCAAGATCGCGGTCTCTGCTGATCGTGATGGCTCGGTCCACTACAAGCTCGCCAAGGTCTATCAGGCCCTTGGACAAAAAGAGAAGGCCGCGCGTGAGTTTGAACTCTCGACGGCACTGAACGCGAAAACCCACAGGAAACTTGAGCAGCAAAGGGAACGATTGGACGAAGTTGAGAAGTCAACTCAAGATCCGTAGAAGACCGGCAATCGGCAAAACAGTGTCGTAACCGCCGTCAAGTAAAGTTTCCTCGAGAGCTGTGAGGCCCGAGTTTGGATGGAATGGCAGCAACGATAAGTTCGCAGCTGTTGTCTGGCCCGCTAGCAGTTGACGCGCACATGATATTAAAGCTTCGCTTCCTTGGTTTTGTTTCTTGCCTTTGGGCGACCGCACTGTTTCTTCCTCCTATTTCCCATTGCAAGTCGGCCAATCATCAGCAGCGGACACCCCCTCAAGACTCCATCGGCCAAGGAGAATCCTTCAGGAGGGGCCTTAGCGCATTGAAGGAGAACCGATTGGAGGCGGCCCTCGCAGAATTAACGGCCGCAGAACGCGAGGACGCAAAGGACCCCCGAATCCACAATTTCCGGGGGATTGTGCTCGCCCGCTTGGGCCAAAGCACGGAGGCTGCTGCCGAGTACCAGGAAGCCATTCGCTTGGACCCTCTCATAGAGGATGCCTACCGGAATCTCGGCTACCTTGAGTGGACTGAGCACCACCTCGAGCGAGCGCGTGAGGCACTCTTGCACGCGGTGAGACTCACGCCCAAGGACTCTTTTGCCCATTATTATCTCGGCAGAGTGCAACTCGAAGGGCAGTTCTACGCTGCGGCTTTTCTGGAGCTGGAGCTGTCGGATGTACCATGGCCTGCCGAACCAGGTTTTCTAATAGAAGCCGCCGCCGGATACCTGGCGCTCGGACGGCAGGAAGAGGCACGGAAGACGCTCCATCAGTTGGCATCACTCCCTCTCCTTGATGCTCAAACTGTGCGCGCCGCTTCACTTCTCTTGGCCGTGCACGAGAATGACACCGCTATCGGTCTAATGCGAAAGCTCAGCGGCCGCCAGGGCGCTGAGCTTGCTCCCTGGGCTCAGTTTGACCGGTCGCTGGCGGAACTCCTTGCCGGGAGATACCAGGAAGCAGCTAATCAAGTCCAACACTTCATCAGCGCCCTCCATTCGACATCGGAATCTGGCCAGATAGTCCCGTGGTGGTCCTTGGCCGGGATTGCATACGCCCGCCTCGGCCAGGGGGATCGAGCAGTGGATGCCTTCAACCGTGCAGCCGCGCTCGCCCCGGACCGCGAAGAGCACTGGCTCAATTTGACGCGCGAATTAATGGAATTGAGCCGCTACCGGGAAGCAATCTCTGCGGTTCAGGAGGGTCTTGCAGCAAGTCCTGAGTCCTACGCTTTGCATCTGCGGCTTGGAGCGGCGGACCTGTCGGCTGGGCGTTACGAGGAAGCGGAAACTATTTTTCGGAATCTCGTGGAAGCCGGTGACCCCCTGCCGACGAGCTACATCGGATTGGCTCAGGTGCTGCTGCGCATGGGTCGGGCTGAAGAGGCGGCCTCCGAGCTCTCTGCCGCCCAGCGCAAGTTGGGAGCAATATTCCTCATCAGTTATTTTCGAGGCTTGTCCCTCGATCGCGCCGGCAAGCGGGACGAGGCCGTCCCTGCGTTTCAGGAAGCAATACGACTGAATCCGAATAGTCCGGAAGCTCACTTGGAGCTGGGAGTAAATGATGCGATCGTTGAACTTCAACACGCACGGCATCTGAGTCCTGGCAACCTACAGGCGCAGCGGCTGCTCAGCCAGGCTTATCGACGGGCGGGAGACGCCAAACGCGCCGCACAGTTTGCGGACACTTCACCCGAAGCGCCGCCAGCCGCGGAAGGCGATCTGCTAGGTGACTTCGTGCTCCCGGAATGGCAAATGCCTGAGGAAAGCAAGAAAGACTAAGCTCTTGACCGAGAGGAACCTTGTGTGTCGTCAAAGCTCATTGCTTCACGTATCCATCGTTTGCCCGCTAGTCCTAGGCTCAGCCGGGTTCCTCGTGCTGGCCGGCGGCTTGGTCCCTGCTCAGGAGCCGATAGCCTCCGAGAACGCAAAAGCTACACTGGCCAATTTCATCGATATCGGCGAGAAGGCTGGGCTAACGATGACCAATGTTTTCGGCGGAGTGGACACCAAGAAATACATCATCGAGACAACCGGAACCGGTATCGCCATTTTCGATTATGACAACGACGGGTGGCCCGACATCTTCATCGTGAATGGCACAACGCTAGAGGGCTTCCCCGCCGATAAGTCTCCCACAAACCATTTGTATCACAACAACCACGATGGAACTTTCACGGACGTGACGGAGAAGGCCGGACTCGTCGCGACGGGATGGGGACAGGGGGTTTGCGTCGGAGACTATGACAACGACGGATGGGAAGATCTGTTCGTCACCTATTACGGCAAGAACCGTCTTTACCATAATGACCATGGCGTATTCACGGAGGTGGCCGAGAATGCGGGGGTAGCCGGATCCGGGAAAGCCTGGGGTACCGGCTGTGCGTTTATTGACTTCAACCGCGACGGACACCTGGACCTATTCGTTGCAAATTACGTGGATTTTAATCTTTCCACGGCCCTGACACCGGGCCAGGGGACATCCTGCACCTGGAAGGGAGTGCCGGTCATGTGCGGGCCGCGTGGACTGCGCGGTTCAAAAAACATCCTTTATGAAAACCGCGGTGATGGCACCTTCAGGGATGTCACGACGAAGGCCCATATTGATCGCACCAGCGGGCATTTCGCATTCAGTGTTTCTACGCTGGACTTTGATGACGACGGCTGGCCCGATATCTACGTGGCTTGTGACAGCGCGCCGAGCATCCTTTATCACAATAATCGTGATGGGACCTTCACGGACGTAGCGGTCATGGCGGGCGTGGCGTTTAACGAAGATGGACGCGAACAAGCTGGCATGGGAACTACGGTCGCAGATTACAACGGCGACGGGCGGCTCGACCTTTTCAAAACCAATTTTTCAGATGACACTCCGACTCTGTACCGCAACGACGGCGATGGAGTTTTTTCCGATGTCACGTATAACGCTGGCTTGGGGCGGCATTCGCAATACCTAGGCTGGGGCACCATGTTTTTTGACTTCGACAACGACGGCTGGCCGGATCTTATCCTCGCTAACGGCCATGTCTATCCGGAAGTGGACAAGTATGACTTGGGAAGTACATATAAAGAGCAGCGGCTCCTGTATCACAACAACGGTAACGGAACCTTTACTGATGTTTCTGCGGATGCTGGACCCGGTATCAATGCGTCGTCGTCCGCGCGTGGTTTGGCCGTGGGTGATCTCTGGAACGATGGGCAACTCTCCGTGCTGATCAACAATGTATATGCAACGCCGAGCTTGCTCGTGAACAGCGTCCATTCCGGGGACCATTGGATTGCATTTAAGACCGTGGGCACCCGCTCTAATCGTGACGGGATCGGCGCAAGAATTAGCGCGAAGAATGGCGAGAGAACGCTCGTCGACGAAGTGCGTAGCGGGTCTAGCTATATTTCGCAAAATGACATGCGCGTACATTTCGGCCTTGGCGTAAGAGCCAAGATCGATTCTGTGGAGGTTCGTTGGCCGAGCGGGCTTGTGGAGCACTTCGACAATCTATCGGCAGATACCATCCACACTTTGAAGGAGGGTTCCGGCAAGATGGTCAGCACGACTCCGAAAAAATCCTCAAGCAACAGGTAGCCGGTCATTATTTCACTGCGCCGGAGGTTTCCTTTCCCCCGCACTGACCAAAGGCTCGTCGACCTGAAGAATTTGGTCGCCGCGCACACTCTTCAGGGTCTGACGGATCCCGCTGGGCCAGCGAATTTCGACCGTTGCAGCGGCGGTCTCCGTTCCCAAACCAAAATGCACTCGTTTATCACTGGACGAAAGATAGCTACTGGCGGTCGTTACGGTTGCGATTTGAGCGATCCTCCCGGTCACAACCCTCACTTCCGCTCCGATGGCATCTCGGTTGCTCTTATGCCCGACGAGTTTCAAGATCAACCAATGGTTAGGTGTTGAGGTCGCATTGTGCAGGACATAGAGCGGTCCGTCATTGGTGGTCACGACTGCGTCCAGCCGACCATCATTGTCGATATCCCCGATCGCCAAGCCACGTCCTACCCAGGCTTCTCTGAAAACGCTGCCCGCCTCTGCCGAGACATCTTCAAAACTGTGGCCCGTATTCCGTGCCAGCAACATGGGTTCGCGGTAGCGGAGGTTTGGATAGGTCAGTTCGATCGTGTCCAAGTCGTGTCCCTGGGCAATGAGAAGATCTCTCCAACCGTTATTGTCATAGTCCAGGAGCCGAACGCCCCATCCAGAGTGCGCCATGCTCATGCGGCCGACGCCGGAGGGATAACTCTCGTATGTAAAGGTGCCGTCGCCGTTATTTCGGTAGATTGCATACATCTGGTTCGCGAGATCGGTGATCACCAAATCCGGGAGGCCATCGTTGTTGTAGTCCGCGAAATCGACTCCCATTCCCGCAAACGCATGGCCCTCTCCATCGACGGCCACACCAGATACCAGCCCAACCTCCTCAAACATGCCATCGCCTTTGTTGTGATAAAGGAATTCGGACATGGAATCGTTGGCAACAAAGAGATCGATGTGCCCGTCGCGGTCGTAATCCGCAATTGCTAAGCCCAGGCCTTTGCCCGGCTTGGCCATGCCAATCTTTTCTGTAACCTCGGTGAAGTGACCGTTGCCACCATTGTGGAAAACCAAGGGGGCGATGGGCTTGAAATAGTCCGGATGACAGTACGCGCGATAGCCTTCCTGATGTTCGCCGCACCAGATGTCGTCAAAGTCCCACACTAAATACCGTAGGACCACTAAGTCGAGAAAACCATCACCATCCAAGTCAACCCATGCGGCGCTGGTGGACCAGCCGCTCCCGCCTACACCCGCTTTTTCCGTGACATCCGTAAAGGTGCCGTCACCATTGTTGTGATAGAGCTTGTTGCCTCCGTACGCCGTCACATATAGGTCCTCGTTGCCATCATTATCGTAGTCCCCCACTGCAACTCCCATTCCGTATCCGACTCCCTCTAGGCCAGCCCTTTCGGTAACATCTTCAAACGTGCCGTCTGGTTTCTGATGATAGAGCCGATTCCAGTACTGGGGACCCGTCTTCAGCGGGATAGCTCCCTTGGGGGTCGGGTCAGGGAGTGGCGCTCCATTGACCACAAAAATATCCAGACGCCCGTCGTTGTCGTAGTCAAACAGGGCCACACCCGCTCCCATTGTTTCAATCAGGTATTTTTTCGAAGTGTGCGAGGCCATGTTCCGAAAATTAATTCCGAGTGCAGAGCTCGTCTCGATAAACTTAGGGAAAATTTTCCTCGCTTGTTCTTCCGTCCCGACCGAGTCGCGCTGGGCTATAACTGAAAAGGCTGACGATACGAACATCGCCAAGAAGAATGGGAGTTGCTTGGGGAGGTGAAATCTCATGTATCCCATCGCTGTCTTTGACGCTAGCGAAGGCATGACCTAGAAGGCCGAAGACATCTTACATTACACATATTTCTCTCCCTAGAGCGGCAATGCCAGTCCGCTAGTTCTTTGTCCGGAAAGAGCAGTATTCGGCCGAGAAGACTGGCGGAAATAGCCCTTCACCGTCACGCGCGTAGCGCCTTCAAGCTCGACCAACCGAATCGGCCCGATGAAAAGAGAGAAAATAGGTGTACAATTGCCGCGCTTTCGAAACCAAGGTTGAGGGAATTCCGGTTGCCAATGTCGATTCTGCTTGGAATGTAGCAATGAATAAGAGGACTTTTATCAGGCTCTTCTCTGCACTGATGGCAAGCCCTGTTATCTCGCCTCTCTTGGCCCGGGCGGCCAAGGACAAACTGACGAATTGGGCCGGTAATCTCGAGTACGCCACGGACCGCTTGTACTCTGCCAACTCGCTTGAACAGGTGCGGAGTTACGTTAAGAAACAGAACAAATTAAAGGTGCTCGGAACGCGCCACTGCTTCAACAACATAGCAGATAGCACGGACAATTTTCTGTCCTTGAAGTCGCTGGACAAAATGGTTGCGCTGGAGCCGGAAGCACACACCGTGACGGTCGATGCCGGCATGACCTATGGTCAACTGTGTTCGCTCCTCGATAGCAAGGGCTTTGCGTTGCACAATCTTGCCTCGTTGCCTCATATTTCGATAGCGGGAGCGATCAGCACGGCAACGCATGGTTCGGGCGAAAAGAATGGCAATCTCGCGACGGCGGTGTCAGCACTTGAGATCGTTACGGCTGCCGGCGAGGTCGTTAAGCTATCCCGCCAACGAGACAGCGAAGTGTTTCTGGGGACGGTTGTTGGGCTTGGCGCGCTGGGCGTGATCACAAAGGTCACGCTCGATATTCAGCCAACCTTCAGGATGCGCCAGTACGTGTACGAAAACCTGCCGCTTGCTGAAATGAAAGATCACTTTGATGCAATCCAATCCAGTGCTTATAGCGTCAGCCTGTTTACCGACTGGCAGAACCAGCGTATCAACGAAGTTTGGATCAAAAGCCGCATGGAAGAAGGGCAAGCATTTGACGCCACGCCGGAATTCTTCGGGGCGAAACGTGCTACTAAGAATCTGCACCCCATTGCGGAACTGTCCGCTGAGAACTGTACCGAACAAATGGGCGTTGCTGGTCCATGGTATGAACGACTGCCGCACTTTCGCATGGGCTTCACCCCTAGCGCCGGTAAAGAGTTGCAAACGGAGTACTTCGTGCCCCGCCAGCATGCGGTCGAAGCAATTCTGGCAGTGGAACGACTGCGCGATCGGATCAGTCCGCACCTGATGATTTCCGAGATCCGCGCGATCGCCGCTGACAATTTGTGGTTGAGTCCCTGCCACGAACAGCCTTCGGTGACCATTCACTTTACCTGGAAACAGGACTGGCCAGCGGTCAAAATGCTAATGCCATTCATTGAAAAAGAATTGGCTCCATTTAAGGCTCGGCCGCACTGGGGAAAGCTATTTACAGTGCCGCCGTCGGAACTGCACTCTATTTATAAGAAATTGCCCGACTTTGTCCAATTGAGCAAGAAGTACGACCCGCACGGAAAATTCCACAATGAATTCCTGAGCACGAACATCTTCAGCAGTTAATGCTCGCTTTGCGTTGAAACGCAAACTTAGGAAATTTTGAACACCCTGAATCAAAGAGGGTTAGTGCGATCTTCAGACGGGCCAGAGGTCCGAAAGCGCTTGTATTAAGCCAGAAACGCCTTTGTACCATAGCAACGAGCCAGCTGCGGGCGCGCGAGGATTTGCATCATAGACGCAACAAGCGATCGCAGCGGATTGGGCCGGTCGCTGCGAAGCATTTGTTTCGTTTGTTCCTTGAGGCTGCGTCGAACTTGCACCCGCGCAGACAAACGCCGTGCATGTTAGGACAGACGTCCCAAAGCCCAGGACCATGCGCTTCCTATCCACGTCCTCCTGAGTTCATAGCGCAACCCAACTTCCCTGCCGCAGCCAGCATGATCAGACCGGCAACCTGAGCGTATATCGGAAACTCACTCGCTAACCCACATTTGTCAGGGTTTTCGTTTTTCCGTGTCGATACCTTTTGATCGGTTGGGGAATTGCGATTTGGTCTGCGTAATCGCGCTCATGCGCGACACAGGTATGCAGGTGCATAAGGGAACACGCAACCGCCTCCGCGGCCTCTAGGATGCTACCTTGGTGAGTGCTGGAGGATTGTCGCCGAAGCCAGTCCACCAAGCCGGCGCACGACTACCTGGGAACGCGGAGCATACGATGACATCCGGACGAGGAAAAGTACAACTGCTGTCCACGATCGGCTTGGTGATGTGCGTGTTCCTCGCCGGAACCCCGGCGAATGTTTCCTTCGCCCAAGAGACATCCGTGGCCCCGCTCACGGCAGATCAGGTCGTGCAAAGAATGGTGGAAAGGAACGAACAACGCGCCCAGGCCCTGGAGAGTTACCGTGGGACCCGCATTTATAATCTCGAATATCACGGATTGG
>WNGP01001700.1_pt1 | contig 18167 bp, 16 predicted proteins | sample 5407671 | NCBI WGS metagenome assembly WNGP01 (sample SAMN13153381, study PRJNA577476) | soil metagenome | isolation source: 40 cm soil or saprolite under Garry oak tree replicate 2 | place: USA:California | collected 2016-06-15 | reverse complement strand
GGCAAGATGTCCGCTGGCCAACGCCACCCAGACGATGCCATCGCCCCCGACGTCCATCCCGCGGGGAGAAAAGCCCCACACGGGAGCCCTGGGATCGTTCCAAGGCACCTCGTAGTATTCTGCCAGCGCGGTTTCCGGAGGATTCGGGCCTGGATTCAGCCGAACGAGCCCGCCGGGAAAACCCAGCACCGTGCCCCAAATCATCCCGTCCGGACCGATTCCTATGCCGTAGAACGCCGCATTCAAGCGGGTGTCCTTGGTCGAATCGGCGTTCGTGCTCACAGCCTCAGAAGTGCCCAGGCTTTCGCCGCTGGGCGCGGTCGTGACCTTCTGTTCGCCTTCCACGTAAGCATCGCGCTTGCCATTGCCGTTGGTGTCCAACACCAATGCGGTCCAGCCCTGTGACTTCTCGGCGTCGTGCGTCCGATCCCACATCTTCGTGTTGAGCCAGCCCACCACTCCGCCGCCGCCACCGCTGCTGGTCCAGAGCGTGTCATTCGCATCCTTGGCGAAGAGGAGGTGGTGCGTGCCGAAGCAGGTGTCGATCATCTCCGTCTTCTTGGTCGCGGGATCGTACATCTCCAACTGGCGGCCGGATCGCTCGACCGGAGTGAGCTCAGCCGAAGGAACGCTCGATCCTTTCTTGCAGAACTCCGGATCACCGGCCGCGCGGATTCGCCCGGTGTACCACACGCGCCCGCGCTCGTCGAACATGGGATTATGAACCGTAGTGTGGGTGTCCCAAATGGGCTCGTCGCCCCAAAAGTTTGAGGCTGCCAGCGGCTTGGGCTGCCCGGGCGTGTCCGGATCGCGATAGGGGACCTTCACCTGAGCGATGGTGTTGTGCACCGGGTCAAGCACCGGCAGGTAATCGCGGCTTTCCTCAGGCGATCCGTAGATGAGCCCGTTCGCATTGAGCTTTGGATTGCGCTTGTCCGTGGCGATTTCGTCATGCAGATAGGCCTTCGGATCGGCCCAATCCCATTGGGTGATGACGATGTTGCGCTCGACGCCCTGCGGCCGTGGCGGCGCCTCGGCAGGCAATTCGCCGTTCTTTATCCGCGTGGTCCAATCGCCAAACAGCTCCGTCGCTCGCTTCGGGCCAAGCTGGCCCAGGCCACCCATCATGGCCGTGCCGGCCTGTCCGGACTGCACGCGACGCAACCAGGCTTGGGGCGGATCGAGGTTGCTGAACATAGACGGAATCGTGCGCGTATATTTATTGCCGAGCTGGTGGCACGATTCACAACTATCCGTCTTGATCAGGTGGATCCATTGGGCCTGGCTCTTTACGCCCGGCGAGATGCCATTGCTACCGGTGCCGGGAAATTCGTTCTTCGCGGGTACCTGCAGGAGGGCATACCAATAGTTCCCAGGATAGTATTCCGCGGCGCTCTTCGCGTCAGGTGCCACGCTGGGCTTTAGATCAACCGTCTTGCCCGGCTCGCATTGCACTTTCGGTGAATCCAGTAGTCCGTAGCCTCGCGCCCACACGTTGTATTTGGCCTTCGGCAAGTCCGGGATGAGGTAACGCCCGCTGTCGTCGGTAACCACTTCCTTGATGTAGCGCGTCGGCAGGTCCGTCGTCTCCGCGATGACCCACACTCCGGCTTCCGGTCCCTTGCTGCTGGAGACCACGCCGCCGATATCGTTCGCGCCGACTTGCACCGATGCGCGCTGCTGCGCATGGAGACTGGTCCGGGCAGTAATCAGGTATCCGGCGATGGCGATGAGCACTGCGCCGCCGAAATAGAGAACTCTGGCCCTCCGCATGGCAGACCTCCTCACGTAACCCGCACGATTATTGTGGCAACCTAAGTCGGGCGGATCGCTAACTTCTGTTCTGAGCCACCTCGATAGTCCCCTTATACACCCCAAGCATCTTCCGAGTGAATCAGATTATTCTCCATAGCCTTGGAGTTCGGCATAACCTTCCAGTTCGGGAATCCGCCTCCGAAGGTATATACTCCCTGGAACCGAAAGGCTGCAGTATGCGAATCGATCTTCCCAAGCAAGGAGCGATGACGATGAAAATTATCTCCAATTCAGTGGGGCGGGCAATGCTGGCGATTTTTGCGGTGTTGGCCGTGGCGGCATATTCCCAAGCTCAGGGGCAACCCGATTTCAGCAAGGTGGAGATTAAAACCACCAAACTCAGCAACAACTTCTACACCCTCGAAGGTCAGGGCGGCACGATCGGCGTGCTGACGGGCCCGGATGGCATCTTCATGGTGGACACTCAGTTCGCGCCGCTGAGCGCGAAAATCGCGGCGGCGATCAAGCAGATTTCAAACCAGCCGGTCCGATTTATTGTCAATACGCACGTACATCCCGACCATACAGGTGGCAACGAAAATTTCGCCAAGATGGGCGCGGTGCTTATTTCTCGAAATCAATTGCGCGACCGGCTGATGCACCCGGTGCCCGCGGCAAATGGCACGCCCGGTACCCCGGCCCCTGCAGCCGCGCTCCCGCTCATCACCTACGAGGGGCAGCTTACGTTTCACATGAACGGCGAAGAGATCAGGATGATTGCGATTCCGCGGGCGCATACGGATGGCGACACGCTCGTCTATTTCCCCCAATCTGATGTCATCATGTGCGGCGATTACTATCGCTCGATCCAGTACCCCAATATCGATCGCGCGAACGGCGGCAGCCTCAACGGCATGGTGGATGGGCTCGGGCGACTGATCGGCCTCGCGGGTCCGAATACCAAGATCGTTCCGGGCCATGGCCCTGTGGTTGGCAGGGCAGAAGTCATGGCGCACCGCGATATGATCCTGGCCATTCGCGATAAGGTGTCGCAACTAGTGACGCAAGGCAAGACGCAGGATGAAGTGATGGCCGCGCATCCGACGGCCGACTTTGATGCGAAGGTCCCCAATTCCAAGGAAACCACGGAACGCTTCGTGAACCAGCTTTACGCCGAGCTAAAGCCTGCGAAGTAGATCGGCGCCGAGCGTTCCATACGAAACGATCGAGGAGGAGTTTGCCTGTGAGAGTCGCAACGTTTGCTCTGGATGCGTGTATTCTGTTGCTCATCGTAGGCGCTGCGGCGGCGCAGGATCGCATGCCGCCTATCCCAAAGGACAAGATGACTGAAGCGCAAAAGAAAGCCTTCGACGAGGTGACCTCAGGGCCGCGCGGAGCAGGGGGAGCGGAGGGTCCTTTCGTTCCGCTCCTCCGCAGCCCTGAGTTCATGAGCGTGCTGCAAAAGACGGGCGAGTACGTTCGCTTCCACAACGGCATCGGGCCGAAGCTTACCGAATTCGTCATTCTTTTGACCGCGAGGCAGTGGACGCAGCAATACGAATATGACGTGCACCAAGTCAATGGATTGAAGGCCGGCGTGAAGCAAGAGACGATCAGCGCGATAACCGAAGGGCGCCGCCCCACAGGAATGGCAGCGGACGAAGAGATTGTCTACGACTTCTGCACGGAACTACGGCAGAACCAGAGCGTCAGCGACGCAACCTATGCCCGTGCCGTAAGCAAGTTTGGCGAGCAGGGTGTGGTCGACATGACCGGTCTGGTTGGCTACTACACGACGCTGGCCATGATTATGAATGTGGCGCGCTCGCCCTTGGCGGACGGCAAAAAAGCTCCGTTAGCTCCGTTTCCCCACTGACGATTTTTTCGGCAAAGGACTTCATACAGTGAGTGATTTCCTGCGAGGCAAGCGGCGGAAGCCGCCTCAGCTGGCCGAAATGGTCCGCGGCCCGGAACCCATTTTGGCGCCGGGTGCCTACGACGCCTTGAGCGCGCGGATGATCGAACAGGCCGGCTTCCCCGCGGTTTATATGACCGGGTTCGGCACTTCGGCATCTTTGCTCGGCCGGCCCGATGTTGGCTTGCTGACGATGTCGCAGATGGTGGATAACGCGCGGCGAATTGCTCAAGCGGTGGAACTGCCGGTCATCGCCGATGCCGATACGGGTTACGGAAATCCACTTAACGTGATTCGCACGGTCCAGGAGTACGAACTTGCCGGGGTTTCGGCGATCCACATTGAAGATCAGGCCATGCCCAAGAAGTGCGGGCACATGGAAAATAAACAGGTCGTTCCCACCGCCGAAATGACGGAAAAAATTCACGCCGCGGTCGAAGCGCGCCGCTCCAACGATTTTCTAATCATCGCGCGGACCGACGCCCGCGCCGTGGAAGGCCTCGATAGCGCATTGCGCCGGGCGAAAGCCTACCGCGAAGCCGGGGCCGACATTCTCTTCATAGAAGCGCCGCAGGATAAGGAAGAAGTCGCGCAGGTTGCTCGAGCTTTCCCAGATGTGCCCCTGCTCTTCAACTGGGCGGAGGGCGGGAAAACTCCGCCGATGCCGCTGCAGCAGTTGAAGGAACTCGGTTATCGCATCGTTATCTTTCCGATTAGCGCGCTCCTGGTCGCCGCCAAAGCGATCCGTGCGGCACTGGCAGAGATCAAGACTGAGGGCACGCCCGCGCGTATCTTTCCCGACCGCACGTCCTTCCAGGAATTCAACGAGATGATTGGACTTGCTGAGATTCAGCAACTGGAGCGGCGGTTCGCAACCAAAGCGGGACAATACGCCGGGAAGACCAACGACTGAGGTTCGAAGATCCCGCGGTTATTCAGCCGCTCTACTCACGGTCTCGCGCACTGACGCATCACGGAATGACCGGCGGAAGATAGGTCAGCGTGCGAGCGAAGAACCACACCAGGAAAAGAACCAGTATGGAATTCACCATGAGCTGAAGCGCGGTAAACCCTACCAGATCGCGCGCGCGTACCTTCAGTATTCCCAAAATAGGCAGCATCCAAAAAGGGTTGATCAGATTGGGCAGCGCTTCCGAAGAGTTGTAGATCTGGACTACCCAGCCGAGATGAACATGCAGATCGTTGGCCGCCTGCAAAACATAAGGCGCCTCGATGATCCATTTGCTTCCGCCCGATGGGACAAATAGTCCCAAAATCGCGGAGTAGATGGACACCAACAGCGGGAAAGTTCCGTGCGAGGAAATGCGCACGAAGAAATGAGCCATGTCTCGCGCGATGGCCGACATGGTTACGATGCCAAAAATCCCGCCATAAAACGGGAATTGAATGAGCACGCCAGACGTGGCCGGGACGGCATTGTTCACCGCGCGAGTGAAGGAACGCGGCCGCCAATGCAGCAGCAATCCGGCCATGAGAAATAGAAAGTTGTAGCTGTTCAGGTCCAGCGCCGCGAGCGGCCCTCGCGCGGCCAGCAGCCGCGCAAGATAAGCCAAGCCAATCACGCCGATAATGAGAGAAAGCAGTGGAAAATATTCCAGCCACTCGCCCTTTGTTGCAGGCCCGGCATTCTCCGGCGGCGCCTCCTCTGGCTCGGCCACTCCGAACCATTCCGCTGTCTTTACCGAGCGCGCCGGAGCGGAGAGATAGGCGACCAGCACGGTGGAACAAATCAGGACCAAAGCCATAATCATGCTTTGCGGAAGATAGAGCGTTTGCCCCAGAGGGATCACCCCGCTGATCTTGAGCAGGTTCGCGGGAATCGCCGCCGGAGTGGCCATCAACAATGCCGCAGAAGAGGAAAAGCCCAAGGCCCACACGGTGCCCTGGCCGAGATAAGCGGCCGCGCCGATGGCCCGGTAGTCGATGCCGCGTATGTTTTTCACAACCTCTCGTGTCAACAGGGCGGCGAAGATCAGACCGAGCCCCCAACTGATCAGTGAGGTGAGCATCGAGAACAATGCAACAAAAGCAATCGCACCTCGAGGCGTCCGGGGAATTCGCGAAAGCCTCCGGATGATCCGGGAGACCGGCGGCGAGACCGCCACCACATAGCCGCCAATGATGATCATGGCCATCTGCATGGTGAACGGAATGAGACTCCAGAAGCCCTGTCCGAAATAATCAATGAGATCTCGAAATCGAGATCCCGTAAGCATCCCGGCAATAAAAACAATGATCAGTGCGAGCAGGGCAAAGACGAAGGCATCCGGAAACCAGCGTTGCGACCAATCGGCCAGCCCCACACCCAAGGACTCGAGTCTCCCCAACTGTTCTTCTGCGGCGCTATCGGGAGCAACCTTCATGGCATCGCCAATCCTTTCCTGATGGGCCCTGATGGGTCCTGATGGGTCCTGATCGGCTGCATTTACGTCGCACCTAGGGTATAAGATCGGATGGTGTAATTGTCGCCAGGAGAATCAGCGCTATGTTCGCAAGATGGACGCCCATGTTCGCAGTCGCGATGCTGGTCTGTTGCGCCCTGCCAGCACCGGCACAACAGGCCGCGCCGCTAACAACCATGCCGCCCAAGGAAGGCGACTTCGTCGCGCGCGATTTCAAGTTTGCCGATGGCCAGTCGCTTCCTGAGATTCGCATGCATTACACCACAATCGGCACTCCGCGACGCGGCCCTGACGGCCACGTAACCAACGCCGTGCTCATCTTGCACGGAACCAATCGCAAGGGCGGCGTCTTCCTCGTGCCGTCATTTGCGGGCGTCCTCTTTGGGCGCGACCAGTTGCTCGACGCGTCCAAATATTACCTTATCCTGCCCGATCAACTCGGCGCGGGATTGGGCAAATCGAGCAAGCCTAGCGATGCCTTGCGCGCGAAATTCCCGCATTATGACTATGGGGACATGATTCGCGCCGTCCGCCTGATGCTGCGCGACGCCTTGCAAGTCGATCACCTGAGCCTGCTCATCGGCACCTCCATGGGCTGCATGCAGGGTTTCATGTGGGCGGAGTCCAATCCCGATGACGTCGACGCCCTGATGCTGCTCTCCTGCCTTCCTACCCGGATCGCCGGCCGCAATCGCATGGTGCGCAAGATCATGATCGATGACGTGCGGCTCGATCCCGCATACAACCACGGAAATTACACGCAGCAGCCGTACGGTTTGCGCGCGGCGCTGGGGCACTTGCTCGTCGTTGGCAGTGCGCCGACGTTGTGGCAAGCGGAATATCCCACCGCGGCGGCCGCCGACAAATACGTGGACGAATACATTTCCGAAAACATGAAAACCACCGATGCCAATGATTTCGTCTACCAATACGACGCTTCGCGCAACTACGATCCGCAGGCGGACCTCGGCCAGATCAGCGCCCACGTCATGCTGGTCAATACTCTGGACGATTTCTGGAACCCCGGTGAGATGGGCGTCGCCGAACACGAAATGCCCAAAATTAAAAAGGGCCACTTCGTCTTGCTGCCGATTACCAAGGAAACCCGCGGCCACTATACTTTTTTCCAGGCTGCGGCGTGGCAAAAATATCTCGGGCAACTTCTCGAGGAGTCGAGGCGCTGAATTCAGGCCTCAGCTAGCGGCAGAGACCGCTCAGTGCTTTAGTGAAGGCGAGCGCAATCAGCAACGCTAGCGTTCCGGTCCCATTTCGAACCTGAAGGGACGCTCTCATGGTCACCTTAAGATCCTGCTGATGCCGTTCCAACTATTTGCACCAAATTCTCTACTAGGCCACCCCACAGCCAATCGCAGGCTCTTTGGGCCGAACCTCTCGCCGGATCAAGTTGGAACGGCACTGGCGGAGTGTCCTCACGCCACGCGGCGAGCTACAGTGACATTCGACTGGACCGCAGGGCCAGCGACAGACCTGCGCCGACCAGCGAAAGTACAGTCAATTGGATTTCCCCCGCTAAGACCCAGCCGCCGTGACCTGCGATCCAACCCATCAGGTAGCCGCCCACCGCGGCGGAACCGTATAGGCTGCTGACAAAGATGCCCGAAGCGCGATTGGCCAAATTATTCCGCACCGCCTTCACGTGGTAGCCCGCCAAATTCACGTAAATCGTTCCGCTCACGATCAAACCCCAGGCGAATGACAAAGCTAACTGAACCGCAAAGGCCGATGCATGGAAGATCAGGTATCCTAACGCGGCGGCGCACAGGAAAGCCGCGCCGAGCACGTGCCGTGCTGAAAAACGGTCCCCCAGCCAGCCCCCGCCTAAAGAGCCTAGCGCACCCAATCCGAAAGCGCCCACAACCGCGCCGGCAGCCGTCGGCGTGTAATGAAGGCCTTCTCGGAGGAAGGTCGGATACATGCCGAGATAACCGTAAATGACGAGGCCGCCAATCAAGCTCATAGTCGTCAGAAGGACGGTATTCCTGTTCAGGAGCGTTGGCGCGCCGGACCCGCTGGTTGGCTCGTGTGGGCCATCCTGCGCTTCGCTGAACGTTTCCGTGAAAAACGGCTTTACGATCAAGGCGATGAGGACCATCGCCAGCGCGCCGAGCAACCCAAAAAAAATCATGGGTAGGCGCCAGCTTTGATAGGCGCTCAGGACCACTCCGCCGAGGATGGGGCCGATAATCGCGCCCATAGCGAAGCAGAAGTTGACCGCACCGACCGCCACAGCGCGACGCCGTGTAAAGTGATTCGCGGCGATAGCCAGAAGAGCCGTGAGTTCCATGGCTTCACCGATGCCGGTCGCGGCGCGATAGCTGAGCATGTCCAGGAAGCCGCGGGACGCCACCGTAAGCACCGTCCCGGCCGAGAAAATCGCGATCCCCATCTGTAGCACGGTCTTACGCGAGAACCGCGCCAGGAGATAGCCCGTCGGCAGCCCCGCCAACGCCATGCCGAGGGTGAAAATTGTAGAGAGGAGACCGATGCGCGGCAGCGAAAAACCATACTCCCGGCGCACATCGGCGGCAAGCAACGGGAAAAGCTGCCGGTCCATCGCGTTGATGACGTAGGAAAAGAGCAGCACGCTGAACATTGCCGCGGCGGGCACTCGCGTGCTGGATGATTGGCGCGCAGCCTGGCCGGATTCGCGGATCCTTGCCACGGAATCCGCTTTTGTGATTTCCTGTGCGGCCGTCAGTTCATCTCCCGAGCTCTGCCGTTCGTTGTTGCGTCTGCTTGATCGCGCCGAGATACCACTCGAGAATTTCTTCGCCCGTCCAGAAAACGACGCCGGGACGCGGCTGGATATGTTCGAGAGCTTCGCGGAGATAGCGAAGCCGATGGGGCGCGCCCATGATGTACGGGTGTATCACCAGCGCCAGGATCCGCGCCGAGTCCGCCGCATCGGCATACAATTGCTCGAATTGATCGATCGCGCGTTGCCGGTATTCTGTTGCTGTGTGGTGCTGAATCAGCATCATGGCGACATCATTGATTTCCTGCGTGTAGGGCACGCTGACCAAGGTGCGCGTGCGCGTCTTGAGCAGAACCGGTTGATCGTCGAGGACCCAATCACACACATAGTCGTAACCTTCCTCGGCAAGAATATCCGGAGTATCCCAAGTCTCCGTGAGACCGGGGCCCAGCCACCCGCGCGGTTTGCGTCCCGTAAATTCGCGGATCACCGCCGTCGTCTTGGCGATATCGGCCCGTTCATCCGGAACTTTCTGCATATTTTTCTGGCCGAAACCGTGGCCGATGAACTCCCATCCGCGTTCCAAAGCCGCCCGTGCAATCGGCTCATACTTTTGGATGACAGAGCCGTTTATGGCCAGGGCAGCGCGGATGTGAAAGCGATCCAGGACGTCGGTAAATCGCCAGAAACCCACGCGATTTCCGTATTCATGCCACGCCCAGTTTGGGATATCCGGAATTGGGGAACCACCCGCCGGCGGTGTAAGAACGGTCCGCGGCAGCGGCTCCTGCGGATTCCAGTCCTCGACGTTCACAATCACCCATACCGCAAGACGCGCTCCGCCCGGCAAGGCGAGCCGCGGGCGGTCTTTGATCGGCGAATAGGGGACCCGTTCATGCGGCAACATAACCATTCCTCCGCGCTGTGCGACAACAGACTCAGAAGCTGGAGACCACGCCGGAAAAACTCGCTGCATTGTGTGTGCGCGGCGATTTCCATGTCAAGGGCGAAACATTTACTCACACTATCCGGACCCTCAGGTCTCCTACGCCTTCGATGAACCCGTGCAGGACCTCACCTCGTTGTACGGGTCCGACGCCGGCGGGCGTTCCCGTAAAAACCAGGTCGCCCGGCGTCAATCTGAAGAGTTTCGAGAGCTGCGCAATAATTTCGGGAACGCTCCAGATCAGGGCCGAAAGGTCGGAACTCTGCACGCGCTTGCCATTGCGTTCCAGCCAAATCGCTCCTTTCTTAGGATGGCCGATTTTGCTCGCCGGCGCCACGGCAGAGCAGGGAGCCGAGTAGTCGAAGCCTTTTCCGACGTCCCACGGCCGGGCCATCTTCTGGGCCTGCAATTGCAGATCGCGCCTGGTCATATCGAGCCCCGCTGCATATCCATAGATGTGGTTCAGCGCATCTTCGACGCGAATGTCCGTGCCGCCTTTGCCGACCGCGGCGACGAGCTCGAACTCATAATGCACGTCGCGGGAAGATGACGGATAGGGGAAATCTCGCCCTTCCGGCAGCAAAGCATGGCCCGGCTTGAGGAAAAAGAACGGTGGCTCGCGCTCAGGATCATGGCCCATTTCACGCGCGTGGTCGGCATAATTGCGTCCCACGCAGAAGATTCGATTTACCGGGAACAGGTCCGCCGTTCCTAATACTGGCAGTGCGGGTATAGGCTCAGGCGCAATGACGTAAGCCATCAGTTTCCCCTTTGGATAACCCGGCGCTAACGGCGCGCTCCGAAAAGCTGGTTGCTAGCCGCGGGTTAACTCGTAGCTTATGCTTGGCCACAGACTCGTATGACAGAGTTGGAGTATGCTCGGAGCCGTACGACGCGAAAGAAGGAGAATAACATGAACCGATTGCTGCTTGGATTACTTGCCATTGCCGGAACTGCTTTGTGGCTGTTCACCGGAGCGAATCTCCACTCGGCTCCGCAGCGGCCCTCCTCGCCCGCCCAATATCTGGAAGGAGACGCTTACCAAAAGGCTCGCGCTTTTTCACCCGCAGTAATCACCAGAGGCGGGAGAATTATTTGGTTAGCGGGCCAAACCGCTACCCAAGATCTCAACGGCAAGTCGCTCCTGGGTGACTTTCAGGGCCAGGCACGGACCGTCTTCGCGCTCATGGACCGCACCTTGAAACGCGATGGAGCGAGCCTTCAGAATGTGGTGAACATGACTGTTTTTATCAATGATCCTCGCAATGGCGACCAGTTAGTGAAATTGCGTCAGGAGTTTTTTCCGGACGGCAAGTACCCGGCAAGCACGATGATTACGGTTTCAGATTTCGCGCAGCCGGGAATGCTGATCGAAATTCAAGGTGTGGCCGTCGTCGGCGAGTAAAACCCGGCCATTTCCGTCTCTAGCCAGCAGCGAACCGTCTTCTCTGAATCGGCTGTTTACTTGTGAGGTAAAATAGAACATGCTCGAATTTTGCCGAGCCGAGCGTAGCACCCAATTTCAAATTGGCGCCAAACTGCCTTTCTGCGACCGTCATCGCCTCTTGTTTATTGGCCCGCGTCGCGGCCGATCTAACCTCTTTAGAATGATATTCTTGTACATTTATAGGACGGAACTCCTTTGGAATGATATCGTTGCGAAAAAAACGGGGGGGTGGGGTGGGCGCCTCAACTAAAACTTTAACTTTTCGCGCCTGTCGGATTGAAGGGTCCGTGTTTCGGTCGCGGGCCATGCAGAATGAGCACGTGCACGAGGTTCGCTCGGAAACATTGTAGAATGAACAGTTACGAAGGTAACAACATACTAGGTCTTGCCTTTTCTGCGCTTTTTGGAGTTACGTTTTGGAGCTTGGAAGAGAGCCTTCATCGTATTCTCGAAAGCCTCTCTGGCTCCTGCTCCTTCTCGGTATTCTGGTTTCTTTTTTGGTGATTTTTTCAAAATTCTTTCCCTCAAAGAGACAGAACATCAAACGCCCAAATCAAGAGCCTACTGACCACCGCAAGCCCGATCAGGGTAATGACCAGCCACAACAGCCAGTTACTATGATCGCGCATTTGCAAATTCCAGATGAGGATAAAAGAGAGAGCCGCACCTACCAACAACGCAATTTCCGCTTGCAATTGGCGCTTACGGTCGGTACTTGGCTGGCCTTTTCTGCTGCCGCCTATTATGCCCATGTCGCTAAACAACAGTGGCAAGTAATGCAGAGGCAATTCGAGTTGGCCCGAATGCAGCAACGGTCCCTGATTCAGGTCAATCTTGATGCAATGCTCAAGCTTACCGCCGACACCTTCAAAGAATTCGCCATCCCAGTCACTTTGGAAAATCTCGGTAATTTTACTGCGTCTAAAATAGTGCTTAGAGGACGAATTGAGATTCCAGAAGCAGTGCAAGAACCTTCGTTTGACTTGGAACGCGCTTTTAGCGCTACGGGCAACCCTATCGTTCATGGTGGCAAGGGTACTATTGAGATATGGGCAGGAGATGAAACCGGGGCTGTTCGCAAGGTGCCAGAATCCCTGAGAAATGAGCTTAAGTCCGGCAAGCGTTACCTCGTAATCGTCGTTAGGGTCGAGTACGAAGACTCTGTTGGGACTTGGTGGACGCAGTTTTGCAATTTCAGAGTTTTGACTCCGCCAACGATCACAGTTCCCGCCATAGCGGCTAGGCGGTGTATTGACTACAGTTCCGAAGGCGGTGCCCTTAAGAACCAATAGCCCTGTCACAGCGAGAAATAAAATGGCACAGAACCGTCTTGTGCGTTCTAGTATATTGTTGCCCTTGCAAAAAAATGACAGGGGGGTACCCGACTATTGGTCATTGTATTCAGAGGCGCTCCGTTGTATTTTGCCGCTCGCGGCGGAATCAAAGCGATTCCAATCAGCAATCACGTCTGGGAGGCGGCACGTGCCATTGAAAACGGCAGGCTATTTTTCATCAGTTCTGGCGTTCGTCCTGATCCTGAGCGTCGCCGGCCGGCCTGCTCAGAACCATGAGTCCCAGCGCGGCAGCACGAAAGCGCCGCTCAAACTTATTGGGGTCATCGCCATCCCGGGCAATCCCCTCTTGAGCTCCGATATTGCCTGGGTGGATTCCGGGACCAAGCGATTCTACCTTTCCGACAGATCCAACTTCGGCATCGACGTCATCGATGCCGAGAACAACCTGTTCGTGGGCCGCATTACCGGTTTCGCGGGTCCCGGCAACGCCACCCCTCCGCCCCCAAACGGTCAGGGGCCGAATGGCGTCCTGGTGACCCCCGGCAAGAAAGTCTGGGCCGGCGACGGCAATAGCACGGTACAGGTGGGAGAAGTGGATCCGAGTTCGCCGAACTATCTCAAGATTATCCACTCCATCAGCACGGCAATTCCTGAGTGTGGCTCGCACTGCGATCGCGCGGACGAAATTGGATACGACGACGCAGACCGCCTCATTTTGGTCGCGAATAACCAGCCGCTCACTGCGAACGCCACGAATCCGCCGACCCGATCCAATCCCTACGCGACCTTCATCTCTGCGGATAATTATCAGCTGCTCGGCCATGTCACGTTTGAGGGTGCTACGGGCTTGGAACAGCCGTTGTGGGTACCCGAACTGCACCGTTTCTTCATTACTGTGCCGGGCTATCGTAACAACGGCGGAAGCAACGGCGGATTTGGGGAAATTGCGGTGATCGATCCTAAGAGCATGAAAGTGGAAAAGAGATTGAAGCCGGGCGATTGTCACGCCAGTGGCGAGACGCTGGGGCCGTCACACCACGTATTGGTAACTTGTGGGGGGCCGGTCGTCATGAATGCATCCGATGGCGCGATTATCGCCAGGATTAGCCAGATCGGCGGCGGTGACGAGGACTGGTATAACCCGGGAGACGGCCGGTTTTACTTCACCGCGGAAGATAAGAGCACCCCGCCCGTAGAATCACTGGGAGTGGTTGACGCTCAAACGGGTGCATGGTTGCAAAATGTTCCCGATCCAGGTGGCCGGCAGGCAGTAGCGTTGGCTGAGAACAATCACATTTTCACTCCCGTGCGAGCCACGTCAGCGATGGTCAAGGACCCTTCCACTGACAACACGACATGCGCGCAGTTTGGGTTCAAGGGCACGGGTTGCATCGCTGTCTTTGGGCATTCCGGTGAAGGAAGAAGTGAGAAGAAGTAAATACTTCACAAGAGCGGGAAGTGCTATCTTGCTAAATTAACGTGGTCCATGGGAGGTCGCAATGGAAGAGCGTGACAAAGCAAAGATTGCCGAGTTGGCAGGTGGGGTCGCAGCGGGGAATGGTCTTCTTGACCGGCGCTCATTGCTGCGTGCTGGGGTTTTGGCTGCCGGCATAGCTGGCATTGGCGCGGGTGTTGCTCAAGCGGCCGAAAGCGTTGGAGCGGATGCACCCGAATGGATGAAGACTCCCGGGCGCTCCTTTTCGCCTTACGGCATGCCTTCCAAGTGGCAGGAGAAGGTGCAGCGTTCCTTTACGCTCCTTCCCGGACGTCCATGGACAGGCACATCGCGAACCCCACTGCATCTGCTCGAAGGTACCCTCACACCCAATGGATTGCATTTTGAACGTCACCACAACGGCGTTCCCGATATCGATCCGAACCGTCACGAATTGGTGATTCACGGGCTAGTCAAGAGACCGCTGGCCTTTTCCGTTGAAACGCTCATGCGCTATCCCATGGAGTCGCAAATTCACTTCGTCGAGTGCTCGGGCAATAGCGGATCGTTCAATCAGCGGGAGCCGCAACAGACCACGGCAGGGGGCCTCAATGGTCTTCTATCCTGTTCTGAATGGACGGGCGTTCGGTTAGCCACGCTTCTGGGGGAAGCGGAAGTAAACCGCGAGGCGAAATGGGTTATCGCCGAGGGCGCGGACGCGGTGGCAATGAGCCGCAGTGTGCCGCTGGAGAAGTGCCTGGATGACGCCATGATTGCGCTCTATCAAAACGGAGAAGCCATCCGTCCCGAACAGGGCTACCCGATGCGTCTTTTGCTGCCGGGGTTTGAGGGAAATATGAACGTGAAATGGCTGCGCCGGCTGAAAGTAATGAACGAGCCAGTGAATGCGCGCGATGAAACCTCGCACTATACGGAATTGATGCCCAACGGGAAGGCGCGCCAGTACATGTTCCTCCAAGGCGTGAAATCCGCGATCATCAAACCGTCGTTTGGCATGAACATGAAAGGGCCGGGATTTTACGAAGTATCCGGCCTGGCATGGTCGGGGTCCGGGCGAGTTTCCAAAGTAGAAGTTTCCGCGGACGGAGGGAAAAGCTGGGCAGCTGCCGCTCTGACCGCGCCGGTCTTATCCAAGGCGCTGACTCGGTTTCGGCTTGCCTGGCGATGGGATGGCCGTGTTTCCACCCTGATGAGCCGGGCCACTGATGAAAAAGGAGACGTGCAGCCCACTAGGTCTGCTTGGGTCTCCCAATATTCGCCAATCCAGTTCTATCACTTTAATGGCATTCAAGGCTGGCGTATCGAAGCGGATGGGACGGTAAAACATGTTTATGTTTAGATTTGGAATTCTGTTGCCGGCGGCGCTTTTTCTGATCTCGTCTGTTTGCTTCGCGCAGCATCCAAATCTTGGCCGGCCCTTGAGTCCGGAGGAGATAAGTAAGCTGGATATAACCGTAGCTCCGGACGGTACCGGATTGCCCGTAGGAAGCGGCTCTGTTTCTGCGGGAGCCATGGTCTATGAAGAAAAATGCCAATCCTGCCACGGGCCGAAGGGCCAAGGCGGACCCCAGGATCAACTCACCGGCGGAATCGGTACGCTCACGTCAGAGAAGCCGGTGAAGACGCCGGTAAGCTATTGGCCGAGCGCAACCACGATTTTCGATTACGTGCGGCGCGCCATGCCTCTGCAGTCGCCCCAATCATTGACGAACGACGAAGTATACGCCGTGACGGCGTATATTCTGTCCATCGACGGCGTTGTTCCTCAAGACGCCGTGCTGGACGCCAAGTCCTTGCCGCAAGTCAAAATGCCCAATCGAGACGGCTTTGTGCGCTGGTGGCCGGTACCGAAGCGATAAAGTCAAAAGCACACAAGAATAAAAAAGGGCAGGAGAAGTCCTCCCCTTTTTCGTTGCAGTCATGGTCGGACCGGCGTACGATGCCCGCATCTTCGTAATCTCGCAGGAACGCACCACCCCGTTCCTCACAAATCTACAGGAGGAATTCCATGCCAATCGCCAAAGAACTTAACGTCCAGCTCGAAAACCGGCCGGGTACGCTGGCCAAGATGTGTAAGGGTCTTGCCGAACGCAAAGTGAACATCCTCGCCGTGCAGGCCTCTACCGCCGAACGCCGGAGCCAAGTACACCTGGTTGTGGAGAATCTGTCGACAGCAAAGACGGTCTTGGCTGCCGAAGGATTGACCTATACCGAGGCGGACATAGTGCAGCTCAGATTGCCCAATCGTCCGGGCGAACTGGCGCGTGTCGCGGCAAAGCTTGCCGAAGCCAATATCAACATCGACTATGCCTATGCGGGTGTGGAACCGGTAACCAACGCGCCGTTGGTATTCTTCGGCGTCGCAGAAGCCGAACGCGCGGCAAAACTTCTCGATCAAGCCGCCGCTGCTGCAGCGAGCAGCTGACGACATTCTCGTTTCGGGTTCCTGCAAGCAAGAAAGTCTCTTGAGAACTGGAAAGGAGATTAAGTCATGAGTGTGACCGACGAAGTACTTAGGGCCAACGAAACCTACGCGCGGAATTTCGAGTTTGGGCAACTTCCCCTTCCTCCCGCCCGCAAATTAGCGGTTCTGGCGTGCATGGATGCTCGACTCGTGCCGTCGCAGATCCTGGGGTTGAAAGCGGGAGATGCGCACGTGATCAGGAACGCAGGTGGGATTGTAACCGAGGATGCGCTGCGGTCCTTCATCCTCTCTCACCAGCTACTGGGAACCCAGGAATTCATCATCATCAACCACACAGACTGCGGAATGCTGACGTTCAAAGATGAGGATCTGCGGGCGAAACTGATACAGCAGACGGGAAGTTCGCCGGTGGCTCCGGTTGCCTTCCATGCTTTCCGCGATCTGGAGGAAAACGTCCGGCAGCAGATCCAAAAAATAAAGTCCCATCCCTGGTTGCCGAAAAGCATCTCGGTTCGGGGCTTTATCTATGATGTAAAGACTGGACGATTGAAAGAAGCCCTTGAGGCACGTGCGGCTTCTTTGCGGCAGAGCTAAGCTGACTTCGCTTCCAGGGCGATAAGCGGAAGACCGGAGAGTCGTGCGGCAGCCAAGCCGTGGGTGCGCTCGAGCGCGGCGCAGAACGATAGAGCGCACGGCGTGACCAACGCGCTTCCTTTGCGCGATGGGTGATTAAATCAGCCATTCCGCGCGCAACGCTACCGAGTCGATGGTCTTCATTAACTGCCGCATTTTTTGTTACCTGCGATCCAGGGGCCGTTCCGGCGCCTGCCGATGGATCTGCTGCCTTCCCCCGGTTGATGGGCTATTCGATCGGGTCTATCAATACTGGCGAGCAAATCGCAGCCTATTCTCGGAGGTTCTCATGAAGACAATCCGTTCTTTCACACTCGTGTTGGCGGTGATTGCTGCAGTTAGCCTAGCGGATCGCTTCCACTTCAGCGCCGCGTTTGGAGCGGCCTTGCCGCCGTCGCCAGGTTTTGTGCTCGTAGCTCACGGCGGGGCGGGAGATTACAGCAACATGAAGCCTGAGCAGATCGAGATGCGCCGAGCAGCAATGGTGAAGGCCGTACAGGCTGGCTATGCGATTCTGGCAAGGAACGGCTCCAGCTTAGACGCCGTGGAGGCGACAATTCGCGTCATGGAGGATTCCGGGTTGTTTGACGCAGGGCGCGGTTCCTACTACACGCGTGAGGGCGTTCCGGAAATGGATGCTTCGATCATGGATGGCCGCACGCTCAATGCCGGGTCTGTCGCTTCGCTCAAACACATCGCCAATCCCATCCACCTGGCTCGCCTCGTGATGGAGAAAACGCCGCACGTCATGCTGGTCGGCGAAGGCGCTGAAGAGTTCGCAAAATCACAGGGGATCGAACTGGTTTCTCCGTATCTTTTTTTCAATGAACCCGAATGGGAGCGGTATAAGAATGCGAAATCGGCCGAAGAGAAAAACAAATCGGCGGGATTTTCAGCAAGTGAAGAGCATGGAACGGTTGGGGTGGTGGCGCTGGACCAAACAGGCAATCTCGCCGCCGGCACTTCAACGGGCGGAACTGTAATGAAAATGCCGGGACGCGTAGGAGACTCGCCGATTCTCGGTGCGGGAACTTACGCCAACAATGCAAGCTGTGCAGTCTCGGGAACTGGGACAGGCGAATTTTTCATGCGCAATATCGTGGCAGCGGACATCTGCGAGCGCGTGCGCTACTTGCATGTCACTTTGGACCAGGCG
>WNGP01001835.1_pt1 | contig 18170 bp, 21 predicted proteins | sample 5407671 | NCBI WGS metagenome assembly WNGP01 (sample SAMN13153381, study PRJNA577476) | soil metagenome | isolation source: 40 cm soil or saprolite under Garry oak tree replicate 2 | place: USA:California | collected 2016-06-15 | reverse complement strand
GTCTCCCTCGCACAGGCCCGGGATCAGCACGAGGTCGGTGCCCACGGGCACCGCCAGGAAGCGTGCGATCCACGGCGTCGTCATCAGCGCGGCCACGGTGATCTTCATGACCGCGACGTCGTACGCGAACGCCGGCGCCATCTCGGCGAGCGTGCGGCGCAGCGCCGGCTCGGCGAGCCGGCCCGTCACAAACAACACGCGTCGCGGTGCGGCTGCGTCGAGGGCAGCGGTCACCGCGGGTCGCCCGCCCGCACGAACTTGTTCGGCGTGCCCTCGAGGGCGCCGCCCTTGGGACGCCACAGCACCACCTCCTCGAGCTTGCGGGCCAGCTCGAAGTCCTTGTCGGTGATCCCGCCGGCGGCGTGGTTCTGGAGCTTCACGATCACCCGGCCCCACGTGACCGACAGGTCCGGATGATGGTACGCCGCTTCGGAGAAGTAGCCGATCGCGTTCACCAGCATCAGCGTGGTCGGCCAGCCGTCCGTCTTGTAGGTCCGCCGGATCCAGCCGTCCTCGTACCACCACCCTGGTAAGTCCTTCAACTTCTGCGCGATCTGTGCCTCGTCGTACGTCGGGTCTTTCTGCGCCATGCGTGTCTCCTTGTCCGGGGGCTAGACGACGGCCCCGCCGTTGATCATCAACATTTGGCCGGTGACGTAGGCAGCCGCGTCCGAAGCGAGATAGACCGCTGCGTGGGCGACATCCTGCGGCGTGCCCCAGCGGTTCAGCGGAATCGATCGCGTGATCCGCTCCTTGACCGTGGGGTCGAGGGACTCGCCGTACGCGGTCTCGATCCAACCGGGCCCGAGCACGTTCACCCGGATGTGGGGCGCTACCGAGCGGGCCAGAGCGCGGCTGAACGAGTACACGCCGCCTTTGGCGGCGCAAAAAACCTCGGCATACCCTCCCTTCGTGCCGCCCGCCAGCACGTGGTCCCAGGACACGTTCAGGATGACCCCGCCGGCGGGCTGCCCCCGCATGAGGGCGACCGCTTTCCACGAGGCGAGCACCGTTCCCCGGAGATCCACCGCGAGGAGCCGGTCGAGCTTTTCGATCCAGGTGAGGCGCGCCGCCTCTCCCGTGAGGATGTCGGCACCGGCGTTGTTCACCCACACGTCCACGCGGCCGAACGCCTCGCGGACCTGCGCGGCGAGGGTCTCGAGGGCCCGCTCGTCCGCGACGTCGACGGAGAGCAGCTCGACCCGGCGGCCGTGCCGGCGGACGCTCTCGGCCGTATCGTCGGCGCCGCGGCGGTTGGCGCGGTACGTGAGGGCCAGGTCGGCCCCGGCCTCGGCGCAGGCGAGCGCCATCGCCCGGCCGATGCCGCTCGAGGCCCCGGTGATGAGCACCACTTTTCCGGTGAGCGTCGGGCCGGCGGCACCGTGCGCCCCACCCGCCCCCTCCTGCGGCGCTGCCTGCACCGCCCCATCCGACTGTCGTTTTGACATCAGGTCTCCGGAAGCCTAACCTATCGGCGACTTTGGGAGACCCACAAGGGAGCCACCGCACATGCAGCTACTGGTCAGCGTCGCCGACGCGCCCGAAGCACGGGCCGCGCTGCTCGGCGGGGCGGACGTGATCGATGCGAAGGACCCACGGGGCGGCGCGCTGGGGGCCGTGCGGCCGGAGCGGCTGCGCACGCTGCGCGACGCCGTTGGCACCGGCCGTCCCCTGAGCGCGGCGCTGGGGGACCGCGGCCCCCCTGCCTTGGTGGAGTGCCGTGCCGGGGCGGCCGCGCAGGTCGGGGCGGCATTCGTAAAGCTGGGATTTCGAGGCGCCGCGGCGGTGTCACAGGCGCGGCGTCGCGCGGCGGCCGCCCGGCGCGGCGCGGGCCCGCGCACCGGGCTGGTCCTGGTCGGCTACGCCGACTGGCCGCGCGCGCACGGTATCGACCCCGATGCGCTGCTCGCGCTGGCGCTGGAGAGCGGCGCGGTGGGTGTGCTGCTCGACACCGCGCTCAAGGATACGGGCCTGTTCACCCGGCTCGAGCCCGACGCGGTCGCGACGTGGGTCGCCGCTGCGCACGCGGCCGGGCTATTCGCCTGTCTTGCGGGGAGCCTCCGCGGAGCCGACTTCGCCACGGTCCGCGCGCTCGGTGCCGACGTGGTCGGCGTGCGCGGCGCGGCGTGCGTAGGCGGCAGGACCGGTCGCGTGTCACGCCGGCGCGTGGCCGCGCTGTCAGCCCTGGCGCGCGTTGCGTCCCTGGCCACGGCCGCGGCCCTCGTCTAGCGCCACATCGAGCTGCCCGAGGTCGTCGGCCGTGATGATGAAGTGCTCTACCGCCGGCGGGAGCGTGCGGATGAACAAGGGATCGACGAGCTTGCGCGGATCGCCCCCTGCCGGCTTGATCAGGACGATGCGCCGCGCCCCGAGCATACCGGCGAGCCAGGCGGCAATTGAGTCGCTCGTGATGTCCCAGGTGTGGGGGAGCGGGTCGGCGGCGCGCACCCAGCGGTACGGCGCGAGGACGGGGAGGCGGCCGGCCTGGCGTGCGGCGGCGATCTCCGCCTGCTGCTCGACGAGCACGGCACCCGGCAGGCGAGCGGTCAGGGCGTGCGCGTACTGATCCATGCCGAGCACGGCCATCCAGTGCGCCGCGTCTTCGCCGATCTTGATGCGGCGGAACATGGTGCGGACGGCGTCGGCAAACGGTCCGCCCCCGGGCACGATGACGAGCCGGCGCCGCGGGCTGAAGGCAGTGAGCGCCTCCGTGACGAGATCGAAGGCGCCGGCTTTGCTGAGCAGCCCGCCGCCGACCTTGACGACGGTGTGAATGACCTGCGTTTCGCCGGTCACGCGGTCACCGTCTCCGCTGCGAGCTCTGCCGCGAGCAACAGCGCGGCCGCCGCCGCAGGCGCATGACGCGCGCCGGGGCCGAGCGCGGCCGAGAGATGGGTGACCCGCAGGGCGGCGCGGCGGGCCGCTTCCGCGGCCAGGAAATCACCCAGGCCTGTGACCACCGCAAGCCCGAGCGCGGGGTGGCGCCGCCGGGCGCGTCCGACGGCCTCGGCGATACGGGTCACCTGGGCGTCCCACAACGCATCCGCGATCGCGTCGATCGCGGCCTCGTGGAGGATCTCCCGATCGCCGCACACCACGCGCGCCAGCCGCTCTCCGGCGAGCTCGCGAGTGACGGCTCGCCCGTCGGGGGTGGGGACCGTGTAATCCGAGGGCGCGAGCTGGCGCCGCCATACGTGGACGTCGCCCGCGAGTGCGAACCCCTCCGCCGACACGCCGGTGGGTTTGCCCCCGAGCGGGACGTGGGTGGCGATGGCCTCGGCCGGCGTGCGGAGTGCTCCGGTGTACACGAGCTCTCCTTCGCAGAGCCGCTCAGGGTCGGTGCGGCCGAGGGCCGCCGGTACGCCGCCCGCGATCGGGATGATATCGGTGGTGGTGGAGCCGACGTCGATCAGGATGCAATCGGGGAAGCTCCGGGCCACGAGACGCGCCGCGGCCGCCCAGTTGGCGGCGGCGATCGCGAGCGGCTCGCGACGTGCCTCGTCGGCTGTGAGCCAGCGGCCGTCGACCGCGTACACCCGCACCAGGCAATCGGGAAAGGCGCGCGTGGCCGCCTCGACCACGAACGCCACGCCGTCGCGCTTGGTCCGAAAGATCTGCGACAGCTCGGCGGTCATGGTGACCCCGTGCGCGTCCGCCGGCTTCCCGCCCAGCTCCCCGGCGAGTCGGGCGAGCAGCGGCGCGAGCGCCGTGGGGTCGCGCTGGATCTCGTACGGCACCGCCCGGACGGCGACGACGCGGCTCCCTGCGACGCGCGCCGCCTTGGTGTTCACGCCGCCGATATCCCAGCCCAGCACCCCCTTCATACGCCCGGGCGCCAGGAGACGCTGTCGTGCGCGTGATTCCTGTGCTCGATCTCAGGGCGGGTCGCGCGGTGCTGGCGCGCGGCGGCGTACGAGACGCGTACCAGCCGGTCGAGTCGGTGCTGGTGGCGGCGGTGGGAGACGCGGTCGGGCTCGCGCGCGCGTTCCGAGAGCGGCTCGGCTGCGACGAATGCTACGTCGCGGATCTGGATGCGATCACGGGCGGTGAGCCGCAACGCGCCCTGCTGCGGGCCATCGCTCGCGTCGGCGGGCGGCCGCTCGTCGATTCGGGCGTCGCCGGTCCCGCGAGCGCCACGGCCCTCGTCGCAGTGGGGGCCGCCCGGGTCGTCGTGGGGCTGGAGACGTTGCCCAGCTTCGACGCGCTGGCAGCCATTGCCGGCGCGATCGGGAGTGAGCGCGTCGTGTTCAGCCTCGACCTGCGCGACGGGCACCCGGTGCTCGCGCCGCGGGCGCCCCATCACGGGTCGCCGCTCGAGCTGGCGCGCGCGGCCGTGACCGCGGGTGCGGCCGCGCTGCTCGTGCTCGATCTCGCCCGCATCGGAGACCGGCGCGGTCCGGATACGGGGTTGGTGGGCGCCGTCCACAGTGCCCTGCCGGAGGTCGAGCTCCTGGCTGGGGGCGGCGCGCGGGGGCGCGAGGATCTCGAGCGGCTGGCGGCTGCGGGGTGCGACGCGGCGCTGCTCGCCACGGCGCTGCACGACGGCCGAGTGCAACGAACGGATCTCGACGCCGTACGCCGTCTCAGGCCGGCACCGCTCCAGCGCCGGCGTCACTCCAGCGACTCGCGGTAGGTCGCGGACTGGCCGAAGTTTTCCTCGACCTCGACTTCGATGGCCCGGAGCTTGACCCCGGGGGACGCCGTGAGTTCCCGGCTGACGCGCCCGGCGAGATACTGCGCCAGCATTTCGACCGTCGTGTTCGGGATCGGGAGCAGGGCGCAATCGCCTTTGGGGAAGACGTAGCGGGGCCTGCCGTTGACGGCGACCGCCACGCTATCGCCGTCCTCGCGGACCTGGATCTTCGGGTTCTGCAGCGGCAGCAGCACCTTGTGGTCGATCTCGTCGGTGAGGCGCTTCATCAGCTGTTTCAGCTCCGAGAAATCCACGACATAGTGCGCTTCGGGATTGAGGCCGCCTTCGACCACGACCTGCGTACGGTAGTTGTGACCGTGCAGCGTCTCGCAGCGGTGCCCCGGGAAGGTGATGAAGTGTGCGGACGCGAAGACATGGTTGTCTTTCGTCACGGCGACGCGGAACTGCTTATCGGCGGCCATCGCGTCTCCCCCAACCGCCCTCGAGTAGGACGACGCAGACCGCGGCGCCGGTGAGATCGGCGGTGGCGCCGGGGTTCTTCGTGTTGCGCTCGTCGCGCAGCTCGCGATCGAGAGCGGCGATCGCCGCTCGTCCCGCGGGCGAGCGCCCCCCCCCGGCGTCGATCACTTCCCGCGCCCGGCGCTGCACCCGGACCGCTTCCTCGGGGCCGAGTTTGCGCGCGATGTGGCTGTCGGGCCAGGCCGCGAGCAGGGTGAGGTACGTCTCGACCACCGCATCGTTCCAGGAGAGCCCGGCGGCGAGCCCGCGCCGCAACACCGGCGCACCGGCGTCGAACGTGGTCTGGAAATCGGTGGCGTACTCGCGCGCGATCGCATCCCGCTCGACGGCGAGCGCCATCGCTTCGCGCAGCGTCACGGTCGGCGTGCCGGCGACGTCCTGCTGCGGCGAGCGGCCCAGACCGCCGGGCCGGGCCTGGCGGATGGCGGCGTACACCTCCTGCGCGTCCGCCACCGTGGTCTCGCCCAGTGTGGTGGCCACGGCGGTCCGCAGCGTGGCGGCGCCGTCTGAGGAGATCAGGGCGGCCCGGGCGAGCGGAGCGAGCAGCAGGACCAGACCGAGGTTCGTATTGGACGGCACCCAGCGACCGGTCGCTTCCACCGCGGCGCGGATGGTGGCGCCGAGCGGACGCTCCCCCGCGGCGGCGAGCGCGGGGCCGATCGCCACGGCGCTCGCGAGGAAGTCCTCGTAGGTTGCGTCGTGGAAGCGGGCGAGTGGAGACACATTGCCGGGTTTGGGGGCGCTCGCCTCGAGCAGGCAGGCGAGCTGCGCCGCGGCGGCGACCTCGGCCGCGCGCGCCGGCGGGCTCACGCGGCCGTCAGGCGCCCGAGGAGATGCTCGACGATCGTCGCCGCGACGTCGACGGAGGTTGCTTCCTGCAGGCCGCGCCATCCCGGGATTCCGTTCACCTCGACGACATAGTCCGTGCCGTCCCGCGCCGGGAGCAGGTCGACGCCTGCGTATTCGGCACCGACGGCCCGGGCCGCGCGGAGCGCTAGGTCCGTGCGCTCCCTCGAGAGCGCAGTCGCCCGCGCCCGGCCGCCGCGTGCGAGATTCGTCTTCCAGCCGGCCGCGCGGCGCTCCATCGCCCCGACCACGTGGCCGCCCACCACGAAAGCCCGCAGGTCGCAACCGTCGTGGTCGACGGCGCGCTGAACATAATATACCCCCCGGATCGTCTCCAGCGTGCGAAACACGCGGAACGCCATCTCTTCGGTCGTCACGCGCACCATCCCGAGCCCCATCGAGCCGAACAGCGGTTTCACGATCACGTCCTGCAGCTGGCGGAACGCCGCGAGCGCTGCGTCCGGACTTTCGCACACGACGGTCTCGGGGACCGCGAGCCCCGCCTGCGCGAGGATGGCGGTGGTCCAGAGCTTGTCCACCGTGCGCTCGATCGCACGCGGAGAGTTCACGACCGGGACGCCCTGCTCCTCGAGCGCGTGCAGCCCGTCGACCCGAAAGATGATCTGCTCGAGGGAGCCCGCGGGGATGATGCGTGCCAGCACGGCGTCGCAGGCCCCGAGGTCGGTCTCGCCGGCGGCGAATCCCGGTGCCGCGCCGCCGAGACGCGCCACCAGCGCCTCGTACGGGAGGACGCGCCCCTCGTGCCCCCGCGCGGCCAGCGCGCGGCACAGCTCGGCAGTGTGCCAGCCCTGCCGCGCGGCGAGGATCGCGATGCGCACGGTGCCTAGTTCGTCTTCTGGCCGATCAACACCGTCACGCCGCCCGTGGCGAAGTTGGCCAGGTCCGCCGCCGCCGCCTTGAATCCGGCGGTCGCGATCCCTTTCTCGAGCGCCGCGCGGGACTCGAACCGGATATCGGCCATGCGATACAGCGCCGGTCGCTGGCCGTCGATGGTCGCCGGAAACTTCACCAATTCGACGCGCGTGACCCCGATCTCCTGCGCATGCGACGCGAACAGCGGCACGTGCTTCTCGGCGTAGTACTTCTCGAACGCCGCCGTGTCCTTCGGCTGGTTGTACAGCACGACCACCGCCCACTGTACGCCCGCCGCCTGCTGTGGCGCCGGCTTGGAGCAGGCGGCTGCGAAGCCGAGCGCGGCTAGGGCGGCGAGGCTCTGCAACGATCGCTGCATGGAATCACTCCTTGGTGGTGAGTGGTGAGGCGTGGCGCGTCAGCTCTCGACGAGCGACGCGCGCAGCACCTCGGGGTTGAGGCGTCCCGCGTGGTACGTCTTCCCGCTCTGCACGCTCGTCAGCCACACCTCCGCGGGGCTGAAGAGCAGTGGGTCGATCTTGTAGAAGTCTCCGTCGTATCGCTTGAAGACGTCGTAGAACGGCGTGCCGTAGTCCTTCGAGGCCGAGGCCGGGATCTTGGGCACGAGCTCGGCGAGCTCCCCGTCCTCGGCGTTCACCGTGTAGTGCGCCTGCCCGCCGTACAAGATGCAGTCGTTGGTGCGGCCGATGGCGCGCAGGTCGTTCTTCGCGACCGGCGGGAGCGGCGCCGTACCGATCCCGCTCACGATCTTCTTGAGGTCGAATCCCAGCGTGTCCATCTTGTGCAGGCCGGTCTCCAGGATGCGGGCCGCGATCTGCACGCCGCCGGCGAGGCTCGCCGTCGGCGCCACGACGAAGCTCACCTGCGCCGGAACGAGCCCCGCCTTCCCGGCCACCCAGGCGGCCACGGCCTCGGTTGGGGCGCTCCGCGTCTCCAGCACCAGTACCCCGCGCCGCGCGGTCTCGGCGTACCCGAGCTTGGCGAACAACTCGCGCTCCACGCGCGCGTGCGCGCGCAGCGGTCCCGAGCCCATCGCGAAATACTTGTCCACTTGGATCGCCCAACCCGCGTACTGCGACGCCATGCAGCTCACCACCGGATGATCGGTCCAGACGCGCACCCCGGGCCACGCGTCGCCGCCGATCAACAGCGGTGTGTAGTCGACGTGCCCGAGGCCGCCCATACAAATCTCGGCGAGCGCGAGCCCAGCGGCGTAGCCTCCGGGCGCCGCGATGCCGGCGTCGATGACGCGCGCCCCGCCCGGCGGCGTTCGTGCGACGACGCGCAGCGCAGCGGCGTGCGCCGCCAGCCGGTCCGCGATCTCCCAGGCGCGCTCGTTCAGGCCCAGCGCCTCGCCGCTCATTCCGCCACCCATTGCAGGATCTCTCCCTTGCCGAGCTCGGCCAGGTCGCCCGAATACCGCTCGTACCGACCCGTGATCTGTGGGTCGCCGATCGCGAGCTGGTAGCGGGCGCGCAGGTAGCGGAGCAGCAGCAGGAGGTGAGGCGGCCGGTAGGTACAGGCGTAACGGAACGTCGCCAGGCGGTCGATCGCGCCGAGCGCGACGATCGAGCCGCGCTTGAGGAACCGGCCCGCCCCGGGCGCGGCCCGGCCGAACACCACCACGGTCCCCGCGATCATCCCCCTCCCCGCTTGCGGTCCCGCGTCGCCCGTCACCACGATGAGCCCGCGGCGGGCGGCGGCGCCCGCTTGGGCGCCCGCGTCGCCCCGAATGACGATCTCTCCGCCGGTCATGCCGCGGGCGGCTCCCGGGGGCGCGCCGCCCGCATTCTCCCCGGCGCTCCCATGCACGTCGATGCGGCCGCCCGCCATCGCCCGGCCGAGGTCGCGTCCCACGCTGCCATCGACGACGAGCTCGCCGCCGGCCATGCCGGCCCCTATGCCCTCGACCTTCGCCAGGTCACCGGCGATGCGCAGCGTGGCGGAGCGCTCGCCCGTCACGGTGAAGAAGTCGCCTAATGGCGCGCGCCGCCCCCCGTGCGTCACGGGCAGCTGCCCGATATCGCGTGCGCCGAGTGATGCAAACCGGTCGGCCGCGATGCAGTCCGCGACGAGCGGGTGCGTCGGCGCGGTGGCGAGCGTCAGCACCACGGCGTCGCTCACGCCAGAATCTTCTGGAGATAAAAGTGATGCGGCCCGAGCTTGCCACCGTAGTTCCCCGCCGTGATCGCCACGACTCCGGGTCGGCACGCAGCGCGGATCCCGGCGCGCATCACTGCCTCGATCGCCGGGGCATCGGTTCCGTCGAGCACGATCTCGAGCACGCTGTTCACTCCCGCCGGGACCTGTGAGGCTGTGATCGCGCGGAGCGTGGGGTCGAACACGTCGTTGGTGGTGGCGATCATGTTCTTGTAGCGCTGCGAGCCGACTTTGCTGCCGCTCCGCACCACGCCGCCCGGGAAGGGGAGGATCACGCCCCGGATGTTCGTCATCGCGACGACCGCGGCCTCGGCGGCGGCGAGCGCCGCGTCGGCGTCCTGCGCCAGGATCAGGAAGTTCCCGCCTCCGACCCCCTTCTGCATCCCGAACGTCTCTTCGATCAGGAACTCTCCTTCCATCACGGGCAGCCGCCAGTAGCGCTTGCCCCCGATCACCTTGCTCGACTGGAACCCGTCCCCGAACACCCGGAGCGCCTTGCCCACCGCCAGCCGGTCGGGCGCCTCGGGAAGGCCGTCGAAGCAGGCCGTGGTGGGGCAGGTGAGCACCGTCTGGCCGATCCGCACGATCAGCTGTTCTGGGAGGCTTTGCTTGTCCTGCGTCAGAAACAACACGCTCACCCCCGGCCGCCCGTCGGGGGTCTCGTCCACGGCGAGCTCGCGCTCGATCCCCGCCTCGCACTTGCAGCCGATCACCGATGTGGCGAAGCCGGTGAGCTTGACGGCGGCCTCTCGCGCCCACTTCGCGTTCCGCCCCGTGATGATCAGCCGGGCGACCCGCATCGTGAACGCCTCGGCGAACGTGTCCTCGATGGTGACGCCGTCGATCTTCACGTCACCGGCTCCGCGCCGTAGTTCGCGAACGCCACACAGGCGTAGTCGTCGAAGAAGCGCTGCAGGTCGCGGGTGACCGCGGCGTCGTACTCGGGGCGCACGGTCAGCCGCCGCCCGGTGGGCGCCCGCCGCAGCTGGCCCTCCTCCACCACGACGACCCCCCCTTTGATCACGTGGCGCGGCGTCGCGAACATCTGCGTGCGGTCGGGGTCGTCGGCATAGATGGTGATGTCGGCGTCCGCACCCGCGCCCAGCTGCCCTTTGTTCTTCAGGCCGAGCAGACGGGCCGGGCCGGCGCGCGTGACGACGGCGATCTCCGAGAGCGTGTATTCGCGCGCCAGCCCGTCGAGCAGCGCGCTCCCCGCGAGCATCCGTTGGTTCACGTGTTTCAACTGCTCGTCGCGATACGCCCGGTCCATCAGCAGCCGGATGAGCCGCGGATAGGAGAGAAACGAGCCGCCATTCGGGTGGTCGGTCGAGAGCACGACGCGCCAGGGATCGCGCGCCAGCAGGAACAGCTCCAACCCGACCGCCCACTGCAGCGCCGCCACCGCGGCCGTCTCCTTGTACGAGTACGGGACGATCCCGCATCCGGTCTCGAGCTCGATATCGATGTTTACCCAACGGCGTCCCGTGCTCGCGTGCAGCAGGTACTCGACCGGTCCGTCGGCGGTGACCGTGGTCGCGGGGCCGAACATTACCTGGCCGACGTCGACGCTGATTTCCGGATGCGCGTTCACGTGCTCGATCACGTCCCGCGCGGCCGACGTCCACCCTTTCCCCTGCTCCCCGCCGTAACTGTGAAACTGGATATGCGTGAAGTGCGCGCGTTGGCCGGCCAGCGCGCGCATGCTCTCGAGCGTGGTCGCGACGTTCCCCGGCTGGCCCAGGTTGTTGCAGTGGATGTGCACCGGATGCGGCAGCTCGAGGGCGTTCGCGGCGCCGGCGAGCGCCTCGAGGATCTTGCGCGGCGTCACGCTGCTCGACCCGACCGGATCGTCGATGCCGCTCACGTTGCGCTCGGCGCCTCCCCCCGCTTTCCAGCGCGCGATGCCTCCCGGGTTCACGATCTTGATCGCGTAGCCCCGCGTCACTCCGAGGAGCCATGCGGCGTAGTCGCGCGCCCGCGTCGGCTCGCCTGCCGCGAGCTGGCGCAGCAGGTAGTCGTCGTTGCCGAGCAACACGAAACAGCCCGCATCGATGATCGGTGTGTCGTCCAGCTCGGCGTGGGCCTGCCGGGCCGCGAGCGGGGCGACCGCCGCCTCCATCACGGTCGTGTAACCGAGGCCGGCGTAGCGGTACCCGGTGGTGAACGTACTGGGAATCGTGCCGCCCGTCCCTGAGCGGGCGGCGGCGCCGTCCGCGAGCCGCGGCGCGGGTACGGGATCCGCCATGTGTTCTTCCGGGAGCAGCCGGCGGCCCTGGTTGACGCTCGAGCCGGCGATGTGCGCGTGCATATCGACGCCCCCCGGCATCACGATCATCCCGCGGGCGTCCAGCCGTGGCGCGCCGGCGGGAAGGTCGTCGACGATACGGTCACCCTCGATGCACACGTCGCGCACCCGCCCGTCCACGCCGTTTGCGGGATCGTACACCGTGCCGCCGCTGATGCGGAGCTGCCGAGCGGCGCTCATGCGCCGAGCCGCTCGCGCAACGAGCGCAGCGCGCCGGCCGCCGTGGGTGGGCCGGCGAGGGGAGGTCGCAGCGGCAGCGGGACGTCGTCCATCCGGAACGCCGTGCCCCCCTCGTGGATTCCGGCGACGCCCGTGTCCACGGCGACGGCGGGCTTGAACGACGCCGCGCTCGCCCGCGGCCCGATGGCGATGCTCGGCAGCCGCGTCAGGGCGCCGACCAGCGGCTCGGGGACGCTCGCCGGTGAGCCGACGACGAGTGCGGCGTCGATCTCGCCGGCGGCGAGCAGCGCCGCCGCGCCGGCATGGGGCCGGTAGGTCGGAAACCGGGCGGCGAAGTCCACCGCGAACGGAAACCCGGTCTGCCAGGTGAGCACCGCGTCCGCGCCCGAGCGGTTTCCGCCGCCGCGCAGCACGACCAGCGCGCAGCGGGTCGGCGCATTCAGGGCTTGGGCGAGGGTCACGAGCGCCTCGGCGCGGTCCGGGTCGGCCGGGACGGCGCCCGGCTCTCCGTCCGCGACGAGCGCGACGTAGTGTCCCTGGCTCATGCGGCGGGCGAGCTCCGCCGCGCCACGAAACCGCGCGTCGTCGCCGGCCACGCGGCCCTGCACCGTCGCGCGCATGACGCCCAGCGCGTCGACTTCGTCCCCGCCGGCGATCGCGACGCGCACGTCGGCGTCGGCGGGCCCGCGGCCGGTGCCCACGTCCACGGCGATCACCGTACGGCTGGCGCGGCCCCGCGGCGCCGCGAGACCGCGCGGCTCCACCGCGTAGCGCGCGGCAAAGCGCGGGTAGCGCTCCGCCGGGTCTACGCCCCAGAACACAATCACATCGGCTCGCTGACGGATCTCGCCCAGCGTGGCCCCGGCCCGGCCGCGCCGCTGGGCCGCCAGCACACCGGCGGCGGCCGCGGCCGTGACACTGTCCAGCATGGCGCCGAGCCGATCGCTCAGCGCCACGGCCTCGCGCTGCGCTTCGCACGACAGGTCCGCAGCGAGATAGACGAGCGGCCGCTGCGCGGTCCCCAGGGTCCGCGCGGCCTCGCCGAGCGCCTGCTCGAGCGGCGCCGGGCGGCCGTTCACGCGCACGTCCTGTGGGATCCGTCCGTCACCGAACCACGCGGCGCCCAGCGCGCACGCGTTGCGCGCTTCGGCGATGCGATCCTGCTGCACGACGACGGTGATGTCGTCGCAAGCGCACCCGCAGCCGAGGCAGGTGACGTGCTCCACGGTCCGCGCGGTGGGGCTCATGCGATCCGCCGCTCGCGCGCCTCGATCTCGCGGTACAGCGAACGAGCCCGGCGCACCAGCGCCGCGTGACAGGCGGCGGGATCCGCGGCGTGGGCGAAGATCGTGCACACCGGGTGCCCGCGCCCGATCCGCTGCCCGGGCGAGGGGATGTCGCGCACGCTCTCGTCCTCGAGCCAGCTGCTGGTGTCGCCGATCACGAGGTCGCGCCTCGCATACAGGATCGCCTTGCCGAGGGCGGCTCGCGGGTGCGGCGGAGCTCCCGGCAACTCCCCGGCGCAGGCGCGTGCGTGTGTTTCGAAGATCCCCAGGCCGTGGGCACGCTCGACCAGCTCGAGGGCGGCCGTGTATCGCGGATTTACCTCGAGCGGATAGGGCACGCCGCGGCGCGCCACGAAGTCGATGCCGTTGACTCCCACGAGGCGAAATTCGCGGGTGACGGCATCGGCGATCCGGCGCGCGATGTCGGCCAGGCGGGCGTCGGCCCCGCCGAGGATGTTCCCGCAATACCGGAAGGGCCCGGCGCCGAACGCCCGCTCGCCCGCGAGCAGGCGCGACATACCCAGCGGCACCGCGCGACGCCCGTCGGCGGCGAACACGATCGAGCCGGGTACGCCCGCGATCCACTGCTGCAGATAGCTCCCGACCGGCACGCTCCGGCCGCGCCACCGCGTGATGCCGCTGCCGCCGCCCGATGCCCGCGGTTTCAGGAGCCAGCGAGTCCGCGCCGGCGAGCGCGGCGCGCTGAGCCGGACCGCCGGCGCCGGCAGGCCGTGGGCGGCGAGCGCCCGGGTGAGACGCACGGGGTCGCGCACGCGCCGCAGCACGGCGGGTGGGTTCCCCCACAACGTGCCGCGGCGCGCCAGGACGCCCACCGCGTCGGGATGGTTCTCGAAGCTCGCCACGTAACACACAGCGTCGCAGGCGACGGCGCCCGCGGCCCGCAGCGCGGCGGGCACGCTGAAGCGATCGCTCCCACGCGCGACCAGCACCGTCCCAGCGCACGCACGCAGGTCGAGATCCCCGAACCCATCCACCGCGATCACGTCGTACCCCGCCCGCGCGGCCGATTCGGCGAAGCCGCGGGTCGACACACCCGCGATGAGCACGCGCGGCGGCATCACGCGAGCCCCAGGCGCCGCCGCGCCTGCTCGGGGGAAATCACGTAGAGATGATCGAGTACCGTCCCCTGCGCCTCGCGGATGCCGAGCGCCGTCACGAGGTCGCGATGCCGGCCGCCGGACAGCCCGTCCGCGATGAGCGCGGCGCCCTGCGCGCCTTGCTTGGCCTGCGCCGCGAATCCTTCGAGCAGCCGCACCGGGGAGATACCTTCGAGTCGCTGCGTGATGGCCCGGCGCACCCCCTCCACCCGCGCGAGGCGTCCCGACAGCACGATCTCGCGCGGCGCCGGCACGCTCGCCCGCAGGAACCGCACCGCTTTCACGGCGCCCTCGACGAACGCGTCCAGAGCGATCTGCTCCCGGGGCGTCCGGGGGTTGCCGAGCGCGTCGGGAGACCCGAGCCCGGTGTCCCACCCCGCGACCGCCGCCGCGCCGCCGCCGAACAGCAGCGACTTGGATACGGACCCGGCGAGAAAGGCGACTTCCCCGTCCAGCGCGCCGGACGCGCGAAAGCCCAACGGCCCGGCCGATCCCCCGACGCCGTCCACGATCTGTCCCTCGGCCACCGCCAGCGCCGCCGTGAACGCGCCCCCGAGCTCGAGCAACAGCAGCGACACATCGCGCAGCGATCGGCCGCTGCGGCGCGATTGCTCGTCGATGGCCAGCGCCGCGGCGCAGACCTTGTCGGCCGTGCCCATGTCCACGCGATTCACCTTGCGGTGCGCCGGCACCGAGGGGAGGTGGATCACCCCGGGCGTGAAGACCACGGGGAGCGCCGACCTGCCGAGCGCCCGGGCCAAGGCCCGCAGGCCGCCGATCCCCCCGGGCTCCCCCTCCGCGGCGAGAAACGCGAGCCGCAGGTCCTCCTCGGTCGCCTGCTGTGCGGGGGTGAGCGGGAGACCATAGCCGGACGGGCCGGCGATGCAGTCGACCGGCCCCGCCCCTGCCAGCAACGCCACGAACCGGGCGGGATCGGCGAGCGCCTCGGCGGTGGGAACCGAGCGGTCCAGGAACACGCGCCCATGCTCCAGCCCGCACAGGTCGATGGTCAGCGTTCCCGGGTCGATCCCGATCACGCGGGTCATGCGCTCTACTTGGGCTTCGCGCTCAACTCCCGCGCGACGTTGGCGATCGTCTCGGCGTCCAGCACGAGGTCGTTGCGCTCGAACAGGCGCGCGATGCACGCCTTGTGCAGTTTCATCTTCAGGTTGCCGATGGCGAGCGCCCCGAAGCACCGCACGCCGTCCTTCGTGACGCCGTCATCCATCACGTCGACGCCTTCGATCCCGAGCGGGGGGACGGCGTTCACGTCGGCGACCACCTTGAGGCCGGGCCGGTTGGCCCACGCCTGCTTCGGAACGAGCAGGACGCCGGCCGGGCCGGCGTTGAGCAACAGCGTGGCGCGCTCGCAGGCGCGGATCGCCTGGCTCGCGTCCGGCATCGTAATCGCCCGCACCGTCCCGCCGAAGCGCTGGACCACCAGATCGCGCGCCCGCTCACCCGCCTCGGGCTTGCGGGACGTGATGACCACCTCCGCTCCCGCTCGCGCGAACAGCCCGGCCGCGCGGATCCCCACCGGTCCGGTCCCCGCGACGATGAGGACGCGCTGGCCGCGCACCTCGCCCGCTGCTTGGACCATCTTCTCCACAGCCGCCACGGCGGTCGTGTTGGAGCCGTTCGAGTCCAGCATCAGCGAGACGCGGAACGGCCCGAAAAACGCCTGTTGCGCCGCGGCCAGCAGCCGCTCCCCCGCCGCCATGTCCGCCCCGCCGATGAACCCGGCGGTATTCCTCAGGTCCTTCGGTCCCCGCGTAAAGATGCAGCCGTGCATCAGGTCGCGAACGTCCGCCTCGACGATGCCGCCGTAGCTCATCACCTCGTCGGCGCCGCCGTCGTACGCTACGACCCGGTCGAACACGCTCGGCAGCCGCGAGCTGTCGAGCTGCAACAGAAGCTTGCGCATCAGGGGTCGGACTCCAAGGCTCGGACACGGAGAAAACAGTCGAGGGGCGGCAACGCCACCGCCCCCCGGACCAGAGCTGCCGACGACCGCCGGGGCGTCAGCTCTTGTCGGCCCCGCCCGCGAACGGGTGAGTGGCGGTCTTGGCGCCCGAGATGACCGCGTCGATCCGAGGCTGACCCTTCAGGGCCCGCTCGATCGATTCCTTGGTTGCGCGGTAGTTGAAGTCGAAGATCTTCTTGTCGTTCTTCGCCTGCCAGTGGATGAACACGCCTACCAGGATGCAGTAGTCGTCCACCTTGTCGCGCGGGATCACACCCGACGACACGCTGTCGACCACCGCGCGCGCGACCGCCGCCTGCGCCGGCCCGAACATCTGGACGGCCTGCGTGGCGTTCTTCATGGTCACCTTGTTGAAGAGCAGCGTGTCCGGCTTGGCCGGCAGGTTGGGCGTGACGACGGCGAGCAGCTTGGTGAAACCGTCGGTGTTGCTCGACAACGTGCTGACGAATGCCTGCCCCGCATGGCCCGACTTCGACCCGATAATCAGGTCGATGTGGGCGACTTCATTCCCGTCCCCTACCAGCGACTCGCCGATGAAGAAATCCGCTGCCATAACGACCTCCCGATCCGGATGGGGTGCACGAAATCCTGCTGCTGGTGTCACGAATGCGGCGTTGAGAGCGGCGTGGCTGAGGGGGTCAGAGGAACCACGCGGTCCCGCCTTTGCGGGTAGCTCCTTACGGAACCGTATCGATGGGGAGCTAACCTGCCCGCCGGGTAGACCGGTGTCAAGGCCGCGCCGGAAGCCGGGAATTGGAACGTTTTCGGGCGCTACTCGGGGGGCGCCTCGCCCGTCGCCACGCGCCACACCTCGTCGGCGAGCCACTCGAGCCGCTGCTGGGAGTATTCGAGCTCCGGGGGAGTCATCTGCTTGGCGCGCCGCGCGATCTCCCGCGAGTGGACGAGCAGCTCGTCCAGCACCTCGCGCAGCGGTCGGTTGCTGCGCCGCTCTGCCTTCGCGCGCGGGCTCACGCGGTCTGGATCCCGAGGGCGCGGTCGTCCGCCTTGCGGAACTCTTGCGCCGCGGCGCGCAGCGTCGCTGCGATGCCCCGCTCCGCGAGGTAGTTCTCCACCAGGCGCGCGCCGAGGTAATATCCGGCGCGCTCCGGCAGCACCTTCCCGCCCATCAGCCGGGCCGCCGGCGTCATCCCGCCCGACAGGAAACGCAGCCGCAAGCCCAGCCCCGTTTGGTCGAGCACGGGGGTACTGACCCGGCGGAGGAAAGCGTCGAGCTCCCGGATGCGCCGGTACTGTCGGCGCGTATAACCGAAGTACTCCCACGGCTCGAGCCCCGGGGCCACCGCCTGCGCCGCGGCGACCGCCGCGCCTTCGTTGACCAGCAGCTCCCGCAGGCTGGCGCGACTACCCGTGTCCCAGTAGTCGTAGTGCGGGTTCGCCCGGCCGGTGAAATGCTCGAGGCACAGGAACGCGATGCCGCGTCCCCCCACCACCAGCTCGCCGGCGTTCGCCGCGCCCACGCCGACCATCAGGTAGAGGTCCACCGGACAGTCCGCCTCGAACCGGTCGAGCGCCCGCTGCAGCGCGTCCTCCGCGATCGACACGACGTCGACATCCGCGAGCAGGCGTTTCAGATCCGCGCGGTCCGCCCGCAGCGCCGCCGCAATCACCTGCTCGGCGTGCGGTGACGCAGGGTCGAGCACGTAGTTGTGCCAGTAGCTCCCGAGGACGGGCCCGTGCCGGTCGAGGTACTCGTGGTATGCCGCGGCGGGATCGGGCGCGGCCAGAACCGCCAGGAATTCCGGGACGAGATTGACGAGCATGGAGCGGCCGGCCCCAATTTGGGAAGCCGCCCCGCGGGAGACAAGCGTGCCTCAGCGGACCGTGATCTCGACGGCCACCGACTCCGCCTTGACATTTCGCACGACGTCGGTCACACCCAGCGTCACGCGGTAGCGCCCCGGGGGCAGTCGCCCCGGGTCGAGCACGAGTCGCTCGAGTGCGACGTCCGCCGCCGGCCCCTCCCGCGTGAACTCAAAGACGACGGGATGACGCGTGCCGAGCAGGCGGGCGAAGAACGACTGCACCGGGGCGAAACGGTAGCGCGCCACATAGCGGGCCGCGCCACGCTCGTCCGCTGCGAGGCCGTAGATCTCGGCGTACGCCGCGAGCGACGCCCCCGCGCGGTACACCAGATCCGCGGGACCGGCCGCGAGCACGGCCTCGCGGTCGCCGCTGCTGTCGGTTGCTCCCAGGATCAGGCTCG
>WNGP01001697.1_pt1 | contig 18186 bp, 16 predicted proteins | sample 5407671 | NCBI WGS metagenome assembly WNGP01 (sample SAMN13153381, study PRJNA577476) | soil metagenome | isolation source: 40 cm soil or saprolite under Garry oak tree replicate 2 | place: USA:California | collected 2016-06-15 | reverse complement strand
CCGTAATCGACAACAAGGCGATTAGTCCGAAACCGACCCTTTTTTGACTAATTGGAAAGTCCCCGAACAGGTCCCGAAGGAATAGTTTCACGTCACCCGGTCTTACTCTGGCATGGCCAACACGTAATGGCGCAGTTGTTCAACTTGTCAGAGCCGCCGCTGCTCTCCGGGACTATATGATGCGCCTCCCAAGCCCCCTCCCCCTCCCTACCACGACTAGCCAGACGAAGAGAGACACCCCAAGGAACAGCATGCTGATGATCAGCCAATCTACACTCACAAGCCGCCATCGACCTCACCCACGCTTCGCTCAAAACTTTCGGGGAGAAGGCCAATTATGGTCTCGAGGTGCTTAGGAAGAGCTTTCGCATTTATGATTTCAGAATCAAGGACTTGAAACCATGCTTGTTCTTCGAACGGAAAAAGAACCGGGCAGCCTCTTCGATCTCTATCACAAAGAGCACTCTTGCGTCGCGAGGAGCAACTGCTTTTCACGTTTCCTCGATGGTAACGGACCTGGCAACCGTGAATAGTAACAGTCTATCTGCTTGAAGTCGAGAGCGCAGAAGAGAAGATACGTATTGACCGCATGCCATGGCTCATGCCCACATTTACCTAAGTGATCGGGTCCCGGCCACAGTCTGTGGACTCGCTGAATACTTAGGCTTCTCAACTCACGAGTTTGGACTAGAGCCAGCTGAGAGTGACGTACCAATCCTTGCTTTTGGGCGAAAAACAAGCATTTGTCTATCTCCAATATTCTGACAGAAATGACGGTTAGACGTTTATGCCCTCTGTTAACAGCGAGGCCGATGAACGCAGAACGATTTCCAACTTGTCACTAAGAGTCTTGGATTTTTTCTTGAATGTTGCATCAACATACGATCCAGAAAGAATAATCGACACTATGAGTTCAATTCTTGGAGAGCCTAGGAATCTCCTGTTCAAGAGCTTCGACGAGCTTACTCAGTTAGGCGACCTAGTGAAGTCCGATTCCACCTGGAAAGTCAATCCTAAAACGTGGGATGCCCTAGCAACAAACGTTCACCACTTTCTCAATTCGCAGAATATTACTCCGGCGAATGCAACATTGTCGATCGAGAAGCAGACGGACGACACATCTAGTCTCGCAGTTGGAGTTGATCTAGCCGGGAGAGTATCCGAGCCAAGCGATCAAAAGATTGTCTCCTTTACTGACCATGAGTGGGTGCGCCAACCCGGCCCATTCTGTGACGAACTAGCGAGACTAAGTCTAATGTTTAGAATTGACTGGGAATCCAAGAAGCATTCATACCGCGAATATTATTTCCGAAAGTGGCCTTTCGAAGTGTATGAAGTCTTGAGAGATGTACTGCTCAAACGGCTAAACGTATCGGGTTTGTCCAACGTTGAGTGGAATGTCGTTTCTCTCCTCTTTCTAGGCAAAGGCATAGGACTGACTCACGAAGTTCTCCGCAGGAATACAGAACTTTCGCACCAAGAACTTAGAGAGATAATTTCCGTCCTGAAGGATCGAGGCTTGGTGGATGAGGAGTACGAAAGAGTGTTCTTACGACGCGGTCTTCAAGAGGCCTTGGTTAGTTATTATGACGGCACAGTTTATCCAGCCAGGAAAATCGCCATCATCGCCGAGCTGAAGCAGAAATTAGGCAAATCACTGTCTGCCCTCGAGACATTTCTGGTTGCAAAAAAGATCTACGACCTTCCTCTTGGGCAAAATCGGCCTTTTGGCTCCGTCATCATGAAAGTGGTTCGAAGAACAGAATTGAAGGAACACGAGTTGCAGCTGGAGTCCCTACTTAAGATGCAGCTCGTAATAGACCTAGACGACGAGATTCTCATTCAGGCTGACGTGTTGAAAGATCTTGGAAAGTGGGTGAGAGGATCACTTCAGCAGTCAGTCACCTTTATTCCTGCGAAAGACATGTGGCTCGCGCGAAATGTCCTTCAAGGAATATTCTCCCAATGCCAAGAATACGTTAAAGTTCAGGATCCATATGTTGGTGAAGAGACATTTTTTCTCCTCGAGTACATTCCGAGGGAAATCCAGATAATGCTCCTAACTAGCCAGATGGTAGGAGCAGGCGAAGATCCTCAAAGAATCGTTCATCAAATTCAACGCTTCAAGCAAGACAGGCGTGATTTCCAGGTGCAATTCATCGGAGACAAAGTAGGCGAAGCACCTTTTCACTACCGGTACATCATGACCAAAGACAAATGCTGGCACATTGACACGTCTCTTAAGCAGATCGGTAAAGGAAAAGACACACTCATTTCAGAGCATTCAAAAGAAGAAAAGGAAGAACTCTTCGAACCAGCTTTCGATCTCTATTGGCGAGCAAGAGAGAATCAGCTACGTGAACGAGGCTTGTCGAGATTGCCATTCGAGACATGGAAAGGTAGAGTCCTCGGTTCTCCGACCCATCCCTCCTAAGGCCCACCATTACGATATTACGATCCTTTGTCTCGCGATACGAGACCTCAATTGGAAATCGAGAGTTTGAGAAGCTACTGGAAACATGGGTGAAACGAATGGGTCTCGATGAACTACAGTTGAATCCCTTCTATGATTCAATCGAAAACGACGTTCTTTCGGAGTTCTATGTCCCTGTACTCAGCAAATCCCAGACTTACGATAGGTTGGCTGGGTTCTTCTCATCAAGCGCGCTAGCCGTAGCCGCACGTGGGATCGGACAACTCATTCGGAACAATGGAAGGATGAGACTTGTTGCGGGCGCAAAACTGCGTGAATCAGATGTGCAGGCGATAACAGAGGGAAAGGAAGATCCTGGAAGCGCGATAAGCCGTCTAGCTCTGGCCGATCTCTCTCATATTGAAACAAGCTTTGTCAAAGATCATGTTGCTGCGCTGGGCTGGATGATTGCGAATGACCTATTGGAAATAAGGATCGCGGTGCCGTTATCCCGAGAGCAAATCCCTTTGGACCAAGTTACGGTCGACAACATAGGAATGTTTCACCAAAAGGTGGGCATATTTCGCGATTCATTTGGAAATTGCGTGTCGTTTAGCGGATCTGTGAATGAATCTGCGACAGCATGGATAGAGAACGTTGAAGAGTTCAAGGTGTTTAGGAGTTGGATTGCAGCAGAGAATCCTTACCTCAGGAATGACCAAGAGAAATTCGATAGATACTGGCATGGGAATGCGCCCGGGGTTCTGATATTAGACGCCCCTCAAGCTGTTCGGAAAAAGCTGATTCAGATCGCCCCCGATAAGATTGAGCAACTAAGTCTGCAATTTGAGGGTTCGGGACGAAGGCCTGCACTTCGGCCCTACCAATCGGAGGCAGTGAATGCTTGGCTTAATCACGGTGAACGAGGCATCCTGGAGATGGCTACGGGGACCGGCAAGACTTACGCAGCCATTGCGTGCATCAGGGAAGTACTAAAGCAAAAAAGCCGCCGAGCAATAATAATTTCCTGCCCATTTCTTCACCTGATTGAACAATGGAATCAAAGCCTAAGGAGATTCGGATTGCATGCCATGGGATTGCATGGGGGTATACCCAATTGGGCTGACAAGCTTGCTAACGAAGTTCTTGACTTCAACAGTGGTGTCGCTAAGAAGTTCATAATAGTTACGACTCATGACACATTCTCGAGCGAAAGATTTCAAGAGATTGTTGAAAGACTGAGCGATCCCGCCTTTCTTATCGCCGACGAGGTACATTGGTTAGGTGCCCCCGAAAGAAGAAAGGGCTTGCTAGAATCTTATGCGCCTCGTCTCGGTCTGAGCGCGACGCCCGCCCGGTGGCTGGACGATGAGGGAACCGCCGTCGTAAGCTCATTCTTTGGGGGGACTGTTTTCGAGTTTCCGCTGTCAAAGGCGATTCCTGAGTACTTGGTGCCATACCGTTACTATCCGCACTTTGTCCAGCTGAACGCAGACGAATTGGAGGAATACAAGCGAATGACGGCCAAGATTGCTCGCGAGTACTCGTCTCGGAAAAGTGACGATAACAACCAATCGTACGAATTGTATTGCATCCTGAGGCAGAAAATCGTTGTTAACGCTCGGCAAAAGTATCAAGCGCTCGATACCATTCTTGATGCAATAGAAGATGTAAGGTACTGTCTGATCTATTGCTCAGAACATCAAATAGATTCGGTGTGTGAGGCGCTTAACAAGCGTGGTATCATTCAACACACGTTCACTGCCAATGAGGGAATCTGGCAGAGGCAGGAATTGCTCTCATCATTCGCTCAAGGTCATTGCCAAGTTCTTGTTGCTATGAAAGTTCTTGACGAGGGGGTTGACCTGCCGGAGACCAGGCTAGCGATAATCCTTGCGAGTTCTGGCAACCCTCGTCAATTTATCCAGCGGAGGGGGAGAATCTTGAGAAGAGCTCCAGGAAAAGACCTAGCCGTTATCCATGATATCATAGTCATTCCCAACATGACCGGGCACATATCTCCAGAATATCTTGAGTTAGAAAAGCGCATTCTGCGGAAGGAGCTACTGCGTTACAGAGAGTTTGCCATGGCTTCTCAGAACCCGACTTATGCCTTAAATCTGATACTGCCTATTCAAAGAAGATACTCCGTTGACTCGAGGTGATGAGCTCGCAGAGGGTCACTATTAATCGGATAATTCTAGACAAAGTGCAAAACGCCACTGCAGACGAGAAAACCAAGGACTTTGTCTCTGAAGTCCTACTCTACGAGCTTTCAAATCTCCACATGGAGAGAGTACACTACGGCAGAGATTTTGATTCGATGATTCTGAAGTATTCCAAGAAGGACAAAGAATGAAAATCTTGAGTCTAGAACTCGAGAACTACCGACAGTACAAGGGCAAGCAGAAAATAGAGTTTAGCGCGAGCGACGAGAAAAATTTCACTATCTTTGTAGGTGCGAACGGAGCAGGGAAAACGAATCTGCTGAATGCCATAACGTGGTGCCTCTATGATCGAGAGGAACACCTGTCAAGTACCCCACCCGAAATGATGATGAACATAATCAACGAGCAATTACTAAACGAGCTGCCTGTAGGTGGAAAAGCTGTCGCAAGGGTGAGAATCCTCCTGGGAGAGACTTCACCGACGCGAGTCTTTGAGCGGAGCTCATCCGCGAAGAAGGTAGAGCAAGGCAGATTCGTGCAAACTGAAGAACCGCTTCGCGCCTGGTTTCTTGTAAACAAGAACTGGGAGGAGAGTAAACAACCTTTCCACACGGTGAGCACTCTGCTCCCGCAAGGTATCAAGGATTTCTTTCTTTTTGATGGGGAGAAGCTTGATAGGTTTTTCCAGGCCGGCAACGAAGAGGAGGTCAAGCGAGCCGTTCTAAGTGTATCTCAAATCGATTTGCTGGATCGCGCGGTGGATCATCTCGACGAGAAGTTGACTCAAATTAGGCGTGACGCCAAAGGAATTAGTCCCAAAGCGACTCAGATAATGGCCGACATACAAGACACAAAACAATTGCTCGAGACCGTCAAGAAAGAATTGGAAACCTTGCGTAAGGATAAGGGCGAAACTGCGAGAAACCTCGCCGATGTAGAAAATAGACTGAGAGAATCTAACGTACCACTTGTCCAAGCCCTCCAGGAGCAGCGAGATACATTATCTAGAAGAATGGATCAGAGCCAAGAGAGATCATCGAATGTTCGTGAAAAAATTCTGAATCATTTGGTGAGCATAGGCCCAATGATATACGCAAAAAAAGCTCTGGAATCTTCTATCGATTTGGTCAACTCAAAGTACCGGTCTGGCGAATTACCTCCTCAGATCAGAGACACTTTCCTCAAGAGCTTGCTCACAAGAGGCCAGTGCATATGTGGCGCCGAAATATCACACGCAGGACCAGGTCGTACGAACCTCGAAAACCTTCTCAAGATGGCCAAGTTTTCACAACTTGACTACGGAGTAACCCAGGGAAAATTTGTCATCGAGCACATTCTCGGTACTATAGCTTCATTTTTTGAACCTCTCGACGGTCTTGAAAAAGATCTGCGATCTGAAAGTGAACAGTATGAGAGAGACGCAATCTCACTCAAGGAGGTCAACTCAAAGTTGAAAGGAATCAACCTTGATGAAGTTCAATTGCTTGAGAGTCAACGAGAAGAGCTCAAGAAAGCGCATGAAGACCTCATTAGAGATGTGAGCATTAGAGAAGCTAACCAACAGGCTCTCGAGAGCAAGGCACAGACCCTAAGCGCTGACCATCGAAAGGAACTTGAAAAGGAGCGTAAACATGCTGACCTACTCGCAAAGATAGACCTCTGCGATAAAGGCATCCAACTGCTAAAGTTTGTCAAAGACGAAGTCGTTGGAGAGGTTAGGCGTACAATCGAGAGTAAGACTAAGGAGTATTTCCTCTCTCTAATTTGGAAGCGGGAGACCTATGTTGATGTAGGAATCGACCCGAGTTTCAGGGTGAGTGTAGTCAATCGGTTAGGGGGAGAGTCAATTGGCTCACTATCCGCAGGGGAGAGACAAGTTCTCGCGTTGGCTTTCATGGCGGCCCTAACGAAAGTATCAGGGTTCAGAGCGCCTGTCGTCATAGACACTCCGCTGGGACGAATTTCCGGAGAGCCAAAGGACAACATTGCCGCGGCCCTCCCAGAATATCTGAAGGATACACAAGTAACGATGCTCATGACTGACCAAGAATACACTACCTCGGTGAGAGGGAGGTTAGCGCCGCGAGTCGGTCATGAATGGTCACTTGAATTCGACGAACCTAACTTCGAGACAACGGTGAGACCGTACAATGCCTGAGGAGCCTCGAGACCTAGACGTCGACGAGGAGAGACATCATCTCTACAAAGAGCTGACCGAAGTTGAAAGCTCGCCGTTCTACGACCGAACAATGAAAGATGTTTTCGTGTTCGCGGCTGCATACGGGTTCTACTACCACGCCAGGGAAAAACTGAAAAAGAAAAAGGGGACGATTCCCCTGTCAGCTTTCTCCAATGAGGACAGATGGCTACTAATGTCCATAGCGATTGCCGATCAGAAGTCTATCGATGTACTCTTCGACATTCGACAAGTTTTTGAAATCGGGCAAGAGTACGCGAATGGAGGAATCACAATCTTGCGAAATGCGATAATTAGCGGGCACCCCGGAGATCCTCACAAAGTAATGGAATCAGAACTTAGAACCATTCTTTCACCGACTTCGTCTAAAACGCCTTAGGCAATCAGCCTTAGTTTACGTTGGCGGAAATAACCTCATTCCTCACTCCGATACTACGCAGTCTATTAGTTGCGGTATCAACCGACTGCATTACCAAGTTTACCTCGTCTTCAATGTTGAATCTCCCCAAGCCAAATCTTATCGAAGAATGGGCCCTTTCAGGTCCATAGCCGAGTGCTAGAATGACATAAGATGGTTCTACCTCTTCGGTCGTGCAAGCTGATGAGGCGGAGATCGCGACTTGGGACCGAACTGATTGGATTAACGCCTTGCTCTCCACTCCTGGAAAGTACATGTTAAGATTATGCGGGAGTCTGTTGAACGGATGTCCATTGAGTTCTGCCCCAGCCGAATTTTCAAAGCGTTCTCTCATTTTTCGAGTCCAACCCGCGAGACGGTCAGCTTCCTGCGTCATCTCTCGCCGCGCGATCTCGAATGCCTCGCCCATTCCTATGATGGATGGGACATTCAGTGTTCCTGAACGTAAACCTCTCTCTTGTCCTCCTCCGAGCAAGATCGGGGCGACCTTCACTCTTGGGTTATGGCTCCTGACGTAAAGAGCCCCCACACCTTTGGGTCCGTAGGCCTTGTGGGCAGAGATCGACATCAGATCTATTCGAAGCGCCTGAACATCCACAGGAATGTGTCCAACGGCTTGGGCAGCGTCCGTGTGGAACAGCACACCATGTTCCTTCGCAATCCTTCCGATTTCTGCCATGGGGGCAATGGTCCCGATCTCGTTGTTTGCAAACATCACCGAAATCAGAATGGTACGGTCAGTTATTGATGACTCCAACCTATCTAGATCTATGATTCCATAGGAGTCGACGGGAACGTATGTAACAACCCATCCTTGACTCGCCAGATATCGAAGAGGGTCAAGAACCGCTTTGTGTTCGGTCGTACAGGTTATGATGTGACCACCCTCAGCGGAACGCGTCCTTGCAATTCCTTGAATCGCAAGATTATCGGCCTCTGTGGCCCCGCTTGTGATGATGATTTCGTGAGCTGATGCATTGATCGTCTTCGCCAGCTGTTCTCTTGATCTTTCAACTGCGTCAGCAGCTTTGGCTCCGTAGACATGATCTGTACTTGCCGGGTTTCCGAAGTCTTGGGTCAGATACGGGAGCATCGCTTCCAGAACTCTCGGGTCAAGTTGCGTAGTAGCGTGGTTGTCCATGTAGACTGGCAATCTCAAAGTGAGATCCGGCCCCTCAGGATCCTTGTGAGGTCCCTGCTGTCGGCCGTAGTCCTGCAGAGGGCAGGAGGCCCTGGAGATCCGAGAGAGACTTGATTCTGCCGTAAAGCAACGAGACGCCGCGATTTAGATGCCCCTTGAACTGAGGGAGCAAGTCGAGTGCGATGTCCAAGTCGTCCTGAACAAGTCTCTCTTTGAGTAATGCTATGAACAGCTGGTCCCACTCCCCAGTCAAGGTGTAACGGTTGAACTCCTGCCCTTGCTCGTCATAACTTGACGTATTTGGAAGACCAGGCTCGCCGAGCGATATTGTGAGAGCAAGCCTGCACAGAATGTTGGGAGTGAGTCCTGTTCTCGCCTTAAGGACCTTAAGCTTGTTAGTGGCCTCAGCACTAACTCGAATTCGATTAAAGCTCAAGCGACTATCTCCAAAACGTTCTCCCAGAAGTATCCAGAGGAGACAGACGTTGATTCTGAAGGGTCGTCGTATCTGAGGAGGAAGGCATTAGCGATATGAGGCTTCAATTCGGCAAAATGGCTCTTGTCGATTTCGCTATCAGTCGAGAAGACAACGACTTGATGACTAGCGGAGGGGAAGAATCGAGCCACGAGATTCGTCCTGTGGTCCGCGTCAAGGCGAGCCAAGGGGGTGTCTATGATGAAAGGGAGTGGTTTTCCTGAAACTCTGGCGAGTGCCGTGAGCATCGCAATGGCGTACAATTGCTTCTCACCGGCTGACAGGGATTCTTTGGGGACGCGGGTTCCGTTTTTGCGAAAGAGAATGGTCGAAAACGTAATGGGATCTATCACCATGCTTGATACCAAGTTCCTCTTGCTTGCCAGCTGATTGAAAACCTCCACAAATCGGTCAGACACCATCGTAGTCCTTTCGTTTCGTAGTGACTTTGCAAACTCAGTTAGAGTCTCCTGGACCTGTTTTCCGAGTTCGACTCTCTGCTTCATCATCTCGAATTGATGCCGCTCCTCAAGTAGTCTTCCGCTTTTTCTTCGATTTTCGTTTAGCTTATACTCGAGTTGGTGAAGTTTCTCGTCAAGTAGTCCCATCTGATGATTGCGTTCTCCAAGTCTCTGGTGAAGAGAGTTTAGATTCTGGACCAATGGAGAAACGGCCTCGTCGGGGGGAACTCTCGAAAGTTCATCCTCATGGCTCTGAAATGCGCGGACCTTTTCCTCTAAGGCTGTAGTTGTGGAACGTAATTGTGCCGGGACCCATTCTTGAGACAGTTCTATCCAATGAATGATTCTTTCTCGGTCGCCAGGTGACAGATGATGGATGAATCTTCGCTCATCTTCAGATGGAGTCAGTGTCGAATTAAGAACGTTGATAATTTTCCCTAGGACGATGCCTCGGACCTCCCTATCAACCGGGATGTCCGTCCAAAAGCCTTCACTCATGAGTTTCACATTCAAGGCCTCCACTGCTCCGCGAATGATTGATTCAGATGCCGAGGCCTTCTCATGCGCTTCCTCCATGAGCAAGCGCCTTTTTACCGCGTATCCAAGAGAGGGGGCGATTGCGAAGGGGAGGAGGGAGGCAGCCAAGTCCCTCAATTTGCCCTCCAACGTTGTGATTTCGTCCTGAATTTCGACCTTCTTCGCCTTCAGATACAGACGGCGATCTGCAAAGCCCCCTCCTTCAGAAGCAAGCTCGTGTTCTCTTCTCTCGATCTCGGACATCACTTGATCGATCTCGCTTTGCTTCTGGGCTTTGTCTTGTCTGAGAGCATTGGCGTCGAGTTCAAGTGCCCGTTCTTCTTCCGTAAGTGCCTCGTAAGATTGGGTCGGTGATGACCGTTCGCCCAGTTTCTTGGAAAGATGGATGCGTATGTCTGTTTGAAGATGTTCTAGAACATCAACTCCAAGAAGTGAATTAAACGCGTCAATCAGGTTTCGGTTGTCAGGCTGATCTTCTGCGAGCTTCTGGATGAGCTCGCCATCGAAGAAGAACAGTTTTGATAGCCCGAGGGGTATCAAATCGATGAGAAAATCTTGAGCCTGTTGCTCTGAAACTTCGTCAAGGGGTTTTCCGTTTCGTGAGACATCGAGAGCTTCATTTATCCTTCCAGATGATTCTGCCCAGTGGCGTCTGACAAAATATCTCGAAGGTCTACCCTGATGAACGTGTTCAAATTCTAAAGATACTGATGACCCCTCAGACTCAGCTAATCCGAAGCGGCGGTGGATTCTACCTCTCAGGTATTGCTCATACTCGGGTTTGCTCAGTCTCGACCCACGAAAGTTTGGACCATATAGGCAGAGTTTGATTGCCTCGAATAAAGTGGTTTTACCCGCTCCGTTCTTTCCTCCGAATATTATGATCGGTCTTAGACTATCACTTGTGTGGAGGTCAAACGCATGTTTGCCTCGAAATACGCCAAAGTTCTCAACCGATAGTTCGGTGAGAATCATTCTGCTGCACCTGAAAGCAATCTAGTTTCTAGCTGCGGGCAATTGTGCAAGGATTTCTTCAGGAGAGCGCCATTCTTCACCGAGGATTCTCTCAATCTTCGAATACACAGACGATCGTCGACTCATTCCTTGCGAGGACAGTTCGGCGCTGATGAGTTTGACGAGTAACATTGGTGGAGTTTTCCTTTCATTGCAAATCTTTTCGAGAAGCGCTAGCTCGGACACTCCAAATGGTCCGATGTCATCCTTTGTCCAGACCATATCGCTTCCAATTACATCTTTGCAGATTTCGGGAACCGAGTCTTGCCAGTCGCCTCGTTCAGTTCGCCAAATGCGCCTAATCTCGACGAGCTCCTCGTGTCCAATGAGCTCAGCAGATGGGTCCGGGCCGTTCTTTCGGACTTGAGATTGCGCATGAAGAAGCTTTCTGAGCACTTCCTTGCAGAACTCCAATTTGTAAGGTCCCGGAACCATCTTGCCATTCTTCGTATTGAAGGAGACGAATCCGGTTCTTCGCTTGAATTCCCGATATTGAGGTTTCACTTCCGGATCTTGTGTAGACGCGAGCAGGTTCCTAATCTCAAGTAATGGTTCCATCCACTCTTCGCCCGAGTCGATCAGCGCTTCCATCGTTTTGTCTTGACTAACTACAGTGCAAACCCAGCATCCAAATCTGCTGTTTCCGCAAGATGGGGTTGTGTCGTCAACGACCAATGGACACTCGCCAGAGTTTGCTGTCCGGTACAATGCTACAAGGTCACGGTTGTTGTTGCCCCATGGACAAGGAATCTGTAAGAGGTAGCTCCAAACATCGTCGAGGCTGAAGTCTCTGATTGGTGTGTATACGAATGCGCCTGAGAAGCGTGTATGGCGTGATAGAATACTTCCCTTTATCTCATGAAGGCTCATGACTTGGGCACGTGTCATGCTCTCCGACCTTCGCACCCCCAGAACAACTATCACTTCTCCATGTTGAGACACTTTTTCTCTGATGAACCGATCTGCAGGCCGGATCTTCATTCTGTCCGTACACCATCTGAACTGCTGCTGAGGCGCTGGGTACCCTCGACCTATGAGGTTGACCCAGAATGTCTCGGAAACCTGAGGATGAACCTTCGCTGCTGAGAAAGGCATTTGCTTAGTCCGAGCGACCTCGTTTACCTTCGAAAGCGTCGTATCGATGTAGTCGACTATGACTGGGGTTTCGACTAGAGTGTCGGACGCTATGACATAGATTGGTTTGGTTCTCTTATCGAGAGGTAGCTCCGCGAGTGCAGACCATACTAGTTGCAGGGCCGCGGTGGAGTCCTTTCCTCCGCTGTATCCGATTATCCAAGGTCTTGTATCTGACAAGTAGACCTGCCGAATTTCCTCGTAGATGTCGCTGAGGCGACGCTGGTCAAATACCGAGGGTTCCGTAGTTGTCACTTCGAACTCGACTCACGTGCAGGGTGTTCCACAAATTCCTTCTCGACTTCTTGCTCTTCAACTGTCAAGCTCAGCCCAAGTCTATGTTTGACATAATTGGTGGTTAATGTTACATTGGTCTGTGCCTTACTCAGTCGACCGTTCACCAGAGCTCTTCCCTTCCAATCGCGATTGTTCTTTAGCCAACTTACAGCTCTTAGCTGTCCGAGCATTGACTTCCATTTCGTCGGATTGTTGGCTATCAGACAGTTTCCCGCGGCACCCAAAGACTGGAGCACAACACCGTGCGCGTGAACGTATCTTTTTCGGAGCTCGGCGCTAGAGACCTTCCCCTTTAAGAGAAGCGTCCATTCGGGGATGGATCTCGTAAGTTCGATCCAGAATTGCGTCGCCAATTCGAAGTCGTATGGAGATACTGGATCTTCCTTCCTTCTTTTGCCAAGTAAGGCCTTTGTGGCTTGGTAGATACTGCTCAGGGTGAACAGTTTCACAGATCTGTGCGAAATAGTCGTTTTCTCTTTCTCGATCCTATCGGTGAAAAGAGGAATTCTCAGTAGTAGCTCGCGAACCAGACCCGCGAGCGGATCTCTATGGTCGTAAAGGACGCCTAACGATCGTGATGGTCGAATTGCGTATTTGTTAAGGTCCGCAAACATTTGCTGGCTACGTTTGAGTCCGGCGTCAACGAAGAGGACCACGGGGATCGTTTCATGGCCGAGCTCTGGCTTAAGTTTTAGAGCCTGTTGAATCGCAGCCTTTCTATGTTGTCCATCATTTATGACGAGTCTGGCCTCCATCGGCACTTTGAGGGTTCCAACTCGCCCTTCTGGGTCATATTCCTTCAAGGCATTGAACTGGACTCTTGAATCAACTGAAGCTGTAATTGCGGAGAATGTGTATCCCTTTGGATTACGAACCATATAGTTGGCAATTTCAGGAACTCTAGCTCGATTGATTGCTCGCTGAGCTCTGAGTTCCGGGGGGACTGTGGCCTCATCGAAGAGGAAGAGCCTTGGAACTAGTTTGAGTGGGCACATCGTTACGTAATATTCGCGACCAGATTGAATTCCTCTAACAACCGGGAAGGTCTGGGTGTATGCGTCAACTTCTAACGCCGATTGTAGGCGAGAAGACATTATTGCTCATTGGACAATTCGCATATTTAAGTCTGGACTTCAAATCGATGCGTCCAAAATGAATTCGATCTGCTAGGTTCAACCGCGTCCTGAAAGGTCAGGTTTCAAGATTTACTAGTTCGTGTTCAAGAGTAACTTTGTTCCGGTCATAGCGAGATGCATAGCACAATACTTTCACTCCCGACTCTTGCGATTTTCTTAGTAGCTTCGCAAAATCCGGATCAATTTCCTTGTTAACGGCGAATGAGCTCACGTCCGGCCTCGTCGCGATAAACAGCACTATGCATTCATTCCCGATTCTTCTCAAGGAGGATAGCAACCGCAGATGACGGCACCCTCTTTCGGTGGGCGCATCGGGGTACATAGCAACTCCATCATCTGCAGTGGTTACTCCCTTTACCTCAAGATAGCATGCTCGCCCATTTTCCAATAAGAAATCCAATCGAGAGTCTTGTACCTTGACCTCACTTCTGACCACTGAATGGGCTGAAAGTTCAGGGATAGACCTATTTTTCACTGCTTCGCGAGTCAAAAGGTTCGGTATTCTGGAATCAACAACAACAGGGACGATGCCCTCGTATGCGATGAGAAGGTCGAATCGAACTTTTCTGTTTGAAGGTGCAGGCCGAAGAACGACTCTGGCGCCAAGCCTGAGAACCCTGTCCAAGCGGCCCGTATTAGGCAAGAATGCCGTCACTTTCTTACCATTATGCATGCAGGAGACTAGGAATCGTCGCCTTTTGACAAATCGAGCGGCGACGAGCGGGCCCCTAAATCTCACAGTCGACGACAGAAGATCTCCCGCTCTTGCAAGCCTGAAGTATCATATCGCATCTCGGACGTTGTCATGCTGAAATGGAAATGTGAAGTGTGTGGAGGTCGAAAAGGTCCGAAAAAGACTGATCCAACGGGTCAGCGATATTGTTGCGGGAGGCCCATGACGCCTTACGCTGCGAAGCAGAGACAGAGATAGCTGACCTCTACGCTGAGCAGGCATCGACAGTGACTCTCGGGATTAGTCAGGAGATTCAGCCAACGAAGGACCTCTGTCCCGTTAAGGGTCCGAATGTGGGACGATACGTTCAACGCTAGGTAAGTCCACAGAGCTTGCAGTTGCCTGGATGCGCTGCATTAGGGATTCGGAGCTTCTTAGGGATTAAGTGAAAAATCGACTGTTCTGCCCGATTAAGACCGTCCTTGTAAATATTCACAGTATTGTAGAACAGGGGCAGAACTTTCTGGGGAAAGTCGGCCTGAACTGTCCCCAAGTGGGTGTTGAGCCTATTCTTCAAATCAGTCGCCTGCCCGACCCTAACCTTGACCTCGTCAAATTGCTCGTTCAGGCCAATAATTGCATAGACACCGCTCCCGCTTTCCCCTTCAACAAACTCACTCTCGAACGGGCGCCAAGAGGATGGCTTCAACAAGTCTTCAAGCCTTCTCAACAGTCCGGGATCCTCTCTATCAAGATATTGCCATGCCCTGCTATCCGGAAACTCGCTTGGGTCTAGAGCGGGAACAATTGTCGTCAATATTCGATTTACGATGTTACGTCCACCCCCTCCTCCCCTTAGGCTTGCCAATGTTCCAGTCCCTGAACGCCATTTAGACTCTGGAAACTCCTTGGATACACGACGTAAGTATCGCTCCGGATTTCCGCCCAATTTGAACGACGCATGAGTAAACCATAGCAGTAGGATAAACGTCGCAGAAGCACCAATACCCCGGGTGAAAATGTGGCCACCTTTGAACATCTTCCGTCCGAACACTTTGCTGACAGAGAGACCACCTTCATCGATGAATTCGTTAAGGGTTGCATACCCCTTAACTCGTTGCAAGTAGTCTTTGGTAGCCGCACCTGTAATTGGTGACAGAGCCTTTGTGAAAGCTGGGAAATCTATGCGCATCACTCTTCTCCTTCTGGAACCCTTACCTTGTCATACCAAAAATGTCCCTTGTTCAGAACTTGCTCTGAGGCGATGTCCAGGGTCTTTAGATCAGTGCGTCCGAATCCGATGGCTTGCAGCAGAGGTTCCAGCTTCTTCATTGGCTGGCTCTTTCTCATTCCTGCGATGTCAAGTAGCCTAACTGTCGCGGGCACTTTCTTTTGAGTATGATTGATTAATAGAAAGAGCGCGCCCTCCTCCTGCTGACTCAGTCCGACCGTGATGGTCGCCGGAATCGTCAGATCACCTGAATATCCGATTAGAGCTTCGATTCTATGCTGGCCGTCCACGACTGAAAACTTGATGTCGTTGGGAATGCAATATAGTCCGCTGGCTCCTTTCTTCTGTTCGAATTTCTTCCGAACGTTCAGCACAACGTTTTGCGGCAATATCGGAGGAATGATAGAGTCGTTTCCGTCTATGCTTAGAAAGCGTCTGATCTTGTTTATTCTCCTCGGTTCCTTCGACCTCTGGTATCTTTCGATTTTCTTGCCGTGATGGCCTGTAACTATCTTGAGGTATTCGATTCTTAGCCTGTCATTTTGCCGCCAGTTCTTGAGGTCTGATGACTTTACCAGCGTCAAGTAGCAGTCGACGGCGCTGTTCGGAAAGGTGAAAAGGAATGCGTCAGGATACAAGGGACGCGCTCATTTCCTCCATGGTAAAGAACTCATGATCAATAAGCGGAAAATCCCTCTCACAATGAAGAGAAGTAGTCATCACTTATTCTTGGAATCTCCAGAGGCTGACTGGTGACCCCGAGATTGTGTTTGATGAGCAGTCTGCCTAGCTCTTGTCCGTCAATCAGTTTGACATTCGCAGATTTCTCCGCTGTCTCTTGGGCATCCTTAGTGAATGTCGATGTTGTGGCGAAAATTCCGTATTCGACTCTCTTGGTTCTTATGGCTCCGATGAAATCTCTCACTTCCCCCGCTGTGACTGGATTTCTCCATCTCTTCGCTTGAAATAGGACCCGGTAGAGTCCTAGCTCATCCAGAGAACATTCACCATCAATTCCGCCATCACCTGTTCTTCCCACGACCTTCGGCTTGCCATAACCCATCTTGGACAGGAGCTCGGCGATCAGATATTCAAATGATGAAGGTTCCATGCCGAGTGCGCGACCAGTGATGTCGTTCGCAAGCTGTTTGATCAGCTCGTCGTGGGCTTCTTGTATGGTTTCATAGGGATCGCTAGATGACTCCTCCTTCTTCGGAGTGCGGACAGCAGATGTGGTCGACCCTGTCTCAAGGTATCTTGGTTTCCAAGAATCCCACTCATCACGAACTCTATCCTTGCCCTTGGCAGTAATTCTCCACGTGCCCGCTACTGAATTATCTAGCTCTCCTTTTTGGACAAGCGAGAGCCTGACCCACCGAACTCTGTTTTTCCATTTTAGCTCTCCTGAGTTAAGTCTGCTCTCGAGGTCTTCCTTTGTCAGGCTATCGTATAGGGCAGTGACACCCTTGACCGCTGGCTCCATTGTCAGCTGGCCTCCGTTGTCTGCTATCACTTTCAAGAGCGGCAGTTCCATATTCGTTTGTGGAGGATACGGCAACCGATACCCTGTACTTTTTGATTAACACTTACTGTTATCTCTTTTGGATCTGTGAAGAAAATAAGCCGTGAGGAATCCCAAGGGTTATTCTAATCCCCAGAGAAAGAGCGGGATCAATTGAACTCGAAAGTTCGAGAAACAAATGTGATTCTGGACGTTGTTGTCACTCCCTTTGAGCCTCCGGCCATGGGGCAAGGCCAGGACAAGGTGGAGAAAAAAGAGCGAGTGGCAAAGGCGATTCAGGAAAGACTTCCCCCCACCAAACTAGCAGAACTGCAAGTACACCGAGCAGATAGGGTGGTGGCGGCAACGGTTTCTTTCTTTCTCTGGAGGGGCACCCCCCAAACGTCGATTACTAGATCGGTCAAGGATCTCGACGGCCTCTTAGAGGTGCTATTTGACGCCATCAAACGCGGCCCGCCCGGAATCGGAATTATTGCGTCTGATAGCTATGTCTGCAGAGTAAACGCGTCAAAGGTGTTGGTCGAGAAGGAGAGCCAAGAAGGATTTCGGCTAACCCTTGAAGAGATTGAAGACGAGGAAATGTTACAGACCTTGAGAAGACATCGACAATGACAACCTTGCCAGGGATCTCTTGGCTCCGAGTTATTCCTTCCCTAGACGGTTTCGGATTTCATCGTAGAGCTGGTCTCTTTTCTTGTCTGAGTAGCTGTCGTAGTTTAGTTCTAGGATTCTGTAGCCTTTCTTTCGAAGTAGTGTTCGTGTTTCTTCGTCTTTTGTCATCTGGCTTGTTTTGAGATGCACTCGGCCGTCGACGAATATGATCAATGGTCTGGGCTCTATGGGGAAGTAGAAGTCGGCCGTGGTTACGGCTATCTCGACTTGTGTTAGATACGATATCTGGTTGCTTTGTAGCTTGATTGCCAATTCTTGTTCCATTCGTGAGGGGTTGGCGTGCAATCGCTGGCGCCAGTCGCTCCGCTGACCCGACATCTGTAGGGTTGAGCAGTCCTTCGGCTATTGCTCAGACACGAGAACGAAACTGCTGGTAAGCGGTTCTCTCTCGGCGGCAGCACTCTTGAAAGGAGCTGCAGGATCCGGGACGTTCAGAACGTCTGTTCTGTACGGGTGGTGGAGCAGAAGTGTTAACAGTCAGCCGTGGCCTATCCATTAATGGAACGGGTCTGGTTATTGGCCGTTGCTAGGGATTTCAACTGGATAGGTGAGAAGTATCCACAGCTTCAGCGCAAGTATCCCGGCCAGTACGTTGCGATAAAGCACGGCAGGGTCGTCGCCCACGGACGAGACATAAAAAGGGTCTACGAGACGGCAGAGCGAAAAGTGGGTAAGGGTTTTGTCACGGAGTACATCC
>WNGP01003502.1_pt1 | contig 18188 bp, 14 predicted proteins | sample 5407671 | NCBI WGS metagenome assembly WNGP01 (sample SAMN13153381, study PRJNA577476) | soil metagenome | isolation source: 40 cm soil or saprolite under Garry oak tree replicate 2 | place: USA:California | collected 2016-06-15 | reverse complement strand
CATCGATTCTGGCAAGGCGATGCTGGTTGGCATCGATCAGAAGAGTTCCCTCCATGCCGGTGAGCACTAGTTCCACGCGCGACGGCGGAGTGTAGCGCGGGTTGGGACGAAATTTCAGACGTACGAGTTCATCGCCGGGCTTGCCCAAGCCTTCCTTGCCCACTTCAGTCCCATCCGGTTGGTAAAGAAACGCCTCGGGCAGGGCCTTCATGATTCGTGCCGTGCGATCGGCGTCTTCTTTTTCGTCCTTGATTTTTTTCTTCAGCTCCTCGGGATTCTTGACGAACCGTTCTATTCGGCCGATTTCCGCCTGGCGTTCTTCCGGGGTGAGTGGCCGGTCATTCACGGCGATCACCATTCCAGCCATGGCCTCGCGAGTTTCCACCAGCAACTTTGTCTGGGAGCCTCGCGGGGTTTCTTTCCGCTCGATGAACATAAACTTCACTCGCTCATTGGCGGGTCTGACTTCGTTCTGGACTGTCTTGCGAACCAATTCAACCGGAGATTCACTCTTGGGTTGCTGCGCCAATGTCCACGGCACACTGCTGAGAGCGAGTGCGAATAGCAAAATTCGAAGAACCGGACGGGTGCGAAGTCTCATTTTGCGCAAGCCCCCTACGTAATATTAGACGAGAGCAGGTCCCTTTCCTGTTGTCCGTACATCTGGAAAGATACTCCGGCTGGGCTGATAGTGAGAAAAACAGCCGGATTCAGCAGCTCCGATTACTGGGTTGGGTTGCCCAGACGAAGCCGGTGCGCTATAGTCTGCCCGACTGCAGGTGCTTGTATCCGGTTGTCGAAAGTGGGGCTAAACTGGCAACTATCCGTTTGCCTATTCACCGGTGTTTTTCTGGCTGTCCGTCAAGTCGCAAAGTGATTTAGAATCTAGTGTTCCCGCTTGCGTTCCGCGGTAAGCAAGTCCCAAGGAGGCCACGTCATGGACACGCCGAAGATGGCGGAGTTTGCGCATATCGGTAAATCGGTAGTTGTCAAAGGAGACCTTACGGGCAGCGAGGATCTTTATGTCGATGGCCAGGTCGAAGGCAGCATCGACCTGCAGGGCAACAGTTTGACGGTTGGTCCGAATGGGCAGATACGAGCCAACGTAAGCGCCAAAACCGTAATCGTGCAAGGCAAGCTGGAAGGCAACATCAATGCCACGGAGCGGGTGGACTTCAGAAAATCCGCGATCGCCGTGGGCGACGTGATCACTCAGAGAGTGGCCATTGAAGAGGGTGCCTACTTCAAGGGCAAAGTCGATATCGGCAAGCCTGAGAGCTCGGGCGTAAGATCCGAGTTCAAGACCGATCGCGACGCGGTTTCTCCAGTCGCGAACCGGGCGGCCGTAGGTACGGGTTCGCCCATTCCGGGAGTTACTGGAAAAACTCCGGTAACCGATATCAAGAAGGTTTGATCGCCCCCTGCTGCCCGCTCGCGCTATATTAAAGTGCACAGCTAGGACCGGGGCCAGGAAGTTTTATGGCATCCGTCGCGCATAGTTTCATGAAAATCTTTCGAGGTTCATCCGCCGGCCCGGGCCAGATCGCCGCGCCGGCTCAGAAAAGTAAGCGGCTTACCCGACGCTCTAGTGGCTTGGCCGAACTGGCCAAATCCTTCGCATCGGAAGAGCCTCTGTGTGTGCTCGATCTCGGTTCTACTTCTGCCGCCAATATTCGCTATCTGACTGGGCGTGGGCACAAGCTCTACAGCGAAGATCTGCTGGTAGCCTCCACCGAGCCGTCGCTCGCGACGAAAGACGAGGCAGGCAAGCCAGTCCTGGATAGCAAGCGATTCCTGTCGGACAATCTGGCCTACGGCCCTGGGCAATTCGATGTGGTGCTGTGCTGGAATCTGGCTGATTACTTGGATGAAAGTTTGGTCAAGCCGGTAATGGGACGCTTGTGGTCGCTGATGAAACCGGGTGGCATGCTTCTCGCCTTCTTCCATACTCACGAAGCCGGCCCCGACGCCCCTTGCTATCGCTATCACATCGTCGAGGGCGATATTCTGGAAATGCACCATGTCGATCCTCGCCGCGAAGTGCGCAAGGGCCCTACCGGTGTATCACACACCACCATCGGCACCGGAGTTCGCTTGCAACGTGTCTTCAATAATCGTCACATTGAAAATCTCTTCCGTGATTTCAGTTCCATCAAATTCTTTCTGGCGCGGGATCATATCCGCGAAGTGCTCGTAATCAGATAGACCTCTCCAATTTTCCTTCTAACCAACTGTTTATTTCTACTGGATGGAATCAGCGCGTCTTGCGCACCATGTATCGCGCAACGGACGGAGCCTTAGTCAGAAGGAACAACAGCGGAATTCGGACCACTTTCGGCAGCACTAACATTCGCCGCAGGATCGACGACGCGCGAAAGACTAGCGCAAGCCGTTGTTCGTATGCTTCGCAATAGCTCTGCACTGCATGTTGCAGGGCAGATTCACCGGCAAAGAATGGAATCAGGCACCCGGCGGCCAGCGAGCCGCTGCGAACCGCCAGGGAAATACCGTCCCCCACAAATGGATCTACAAAACCGGCCGCATCTCCTGCCATCAAGACGCCGTCGCGCTCAGGCTGCGGCTTGTGAAAGATGAGTGGCGAGGTACTTACCGGATCGCTCAACGGTCGCCATCGCAGGCTTCGCTCCCGTAAGGCATCATGACGCGTAAAGACTTCCGGCAAGGTACTGGCAACGTCAGCACGCACCATGGCACAAGCATTCACGCGCCCGTTTCCTGAGTGCGCGCCGTTGACCTCCACGGGTTGTACCCCGCAATATCCGCCATCGAAGAAATACAAATCCACCGAAGAGTTAGGAAAGGGTTCTGCAAAATGCGCTTTGAGGCCAATCCATTTCTCAATTTGTTCTGTCTCGCCAGCGCGCGCATTCAAGTTTGACCAGCGGCCTGACGCGTTAATCACGGCACGCGATTCAAACTCTCCGGCGCTAGTGGCGACGCGAAAGGGACCGCTGCCGCTGATGCTTTGTACCGTGACTTGCTGCCGCGCATCCACGCCCGCTTTTTCGGCGGAATCCCAGAGGGCTAGATCGAGATCCAGCCTGGCAAGGCTTGCGGCAGGCGGATTTACTGCGGTAGGAAGCGTACGATTGTCGAGGAAAAGACGGGCGTTCGGAATTTGAACCGCATCGCGCAGCAGGCCCGAGTGTTGGGAATCAAGCAACGTCTTTAGCAGACCAAGAGATTCAGCCGAGACAAATTCGCCGCAAACCTTGTGCCGTGGAAATTTGCCGCGTTCCAGGAGCAGGACACGCCGCCCATTGCCGCCCGCAACAATCGCCGCAGCAGCGCCCGCTGGGCCGCCACCGATAACGATCAGGTCATATTTGCTTGCAGATGACATCGAGCTGCTTACTTCCAAACAATCACACCCATGCGGAACAAATAGTGGCGATGGATTTCTACGTGCGCTGCCTTGGTACGCTTGAGTAAATCCCGAATCTCAGCCGGCGTGTATGCCTGACGCACCGATGCCGGTGCGTCGTGATGGGTGAGCCGACTGCGGAACAACGGAAGTCCAGCGTACACCAGCGCCAGATGCATTGGATGCCGCACCACGTCATTGATGAGTACAGCCGTGCGGGACACTCGGAGAGCTTCATTAACCGACTGTATGACTTGGTCGGGCGACAGATGATGCAGGAAAATAACCGAGCCAACTAGATCAAAACTGGCGTCACGAAAGGGAAGTGCGAGGACGTCCCCGGCTATTGCGCGATTTCCGTTTACCAGATGAGAAGGGGCGCGATCCAGCAATGTAACTTTAAGCTCAATCCCATCATGCACCAGTTTTTGCCGAGCTCTTTCCGGTACATACCCGCTTCCGGCGGCAACTTCCAGCATGGAAAGGGAAAGCACGCCAAGTTTTTGCGCCACTCGGCGGATCATCGAAGTCGTGGTCGAGATGCCGCCAAACCAGCGATTGATTCGATTCAGGTCGGAAAGTGATGCGGCAATCTCGGCGGGCGAGCCGGAATCGGTGTCCAGCAGTTCTGGGATGGCGACTCGCTTCATGTAAGCGCCGGCGTCCCGCCGGCTTGGCCGGGTGATAGATAGCCCCCAACGTGCCGGCTAGACGCCGACGTTACCTAGACTTCGGCCAATTCCTCTTCCAGCAATTGCTTGTTGTAAAGGTCGGTGTAGTAGCCGTTCCGGCTGAGAAGTTCGTCGTGCGTTCCCAGTTCTACGATCTGGCCTCCATGCAGCACGGCGATCATGTCGGCGTTGCGCACGGTGGAAACACGGTGTGAAATAAAAATTGTGGTGCGGTCCTGCATGATTTCGCGCAGATGATTCAGGATCTTGTCCTCGGTGTGGGTGTCCACGCTGGAAAGCGCATCATCAAGAATCAGGATACGCGGATTGCGGATAATCGCGCGCGCAATCGCAGTTCGTTGTTTCTGGCCACCGGAAAGCGTGATACCGCGCTCGCCCACTAGCGTTCGGTACTGCTCGGGAAAGTTCTCAATTTCCGTGGCGATGTTGGCGGCCTCGGCTGCCGAGTGTACATCCTGATCGCTGGCGTCTTCTTTACCGAAGGCAATATTTTCGCGTACGGTTTCGCTGAACAGGAAAGTCTCCTGCGGGACGAAACCAATATTGCGCCGCAGAAAGTCGAGCGGATAATCGCGCACCGGTTTACCGTCGATCAGTACCGTCGCTGGCGAAGCATCGTAGATGCGGGGAATCAGGCTGACCAGAGTCGTCTTTCCAGACCCAGTAGGACCCACGATGGCCAGGCTGCTGCCCGCCGGAATCCGCAGGTTCACGTTATGCAGGACCGGCGTCCCGTTGTAAGCGAAGTTAAGCCCGCGAAACTCGATCTCCCCACGCATTTGTGCGGCGTGTGCAGGGCGGGTGCCCTCGCCCGCCGCCTTTACCTCGACACTATCTTCGATCTCCGGCTTCTCCACCAAAATTTCGTTGATACGCGCCATGGACGCTGTTCCACGCTGAAAGATATTGATCACCCAGCCTAAGGCAATGATCGGCCAGGTAAGCTGCACCATATAGGTGTTAAACGCTACAAAATCTCCCACGCTCATGTGCCCGTACAGTACTTCCCGTCCTCCCAACCAAAGCACTAGCACTATGGCTAGTCCCAGCATGGTTTCGAGAGTGGGCCACAGCATTCCCATCAGACGTACGAGTTTCAGGCTGCGCGCGATGTACTCCTGGTTGGACTTTTCAAAGGCGGCGATTTCGGCATCTTCCTGTACGTAGGCCCGGATGACGCGGGCTCCGGAGAAATTCTCCTGAGCGCGAGCGGAGATGTCAGAAAACATCGCCTGGATTCTCTCGAAGCGTTCATGAATTCGTTTACCGAAATACTGCACCACGATGCTGACCACAGGCAAAGGCAGGAAGGCGTATAACGTCAACTTCGAACTAATGGACAGCATGAAGGCCAGCGCTCCGGCTGTGAACACGATGGTGTTCGCCGAATACATGATCGCCGGTCCCAGCAACATGCGTACCGCATTGAGGTCATTGGTGGCACGGGCCATGATGTCGCCGGTGCGCGTACGTTGATAAAAAGAGTAAGAGAGGCCTTCCAGATGCTTGAACAGATCATTGCGCAGATCAAATTCGATTTCGCGTGAGACTCCGATGACGACCCACCGGGTCAGGAATTGGAAGATGCCCTTGGTGGCGGCTACGGCGAGCAGAAGCAACGCGTAGGTGGCGAGCTTATGTCGGGTGACGCCCAAATGCATGTCGTCCACTGCGCGACGGATTACTTGTGGAAAGAGAATCCAGATACCGTTGTTGCAGAAGACGCAGATTGTCCCAATGATGTAGCTATGGCGGTATTTCTTCAGGTAGGGAAGTAGTGGGCGCAGGCTTTTGAGCAGCATGTGCTTTATAGATGTGATTCTAGCAGCCCAAGCTTCAGGAAGTGGAACACGTTTACCCAACACAAAGAGGTGGCCCGAAGGCCACCTCTTTATCATTGCGGAGGTAAACTCTGCGGCTGGTTATTCGGCGGCGTCGCCGGAGTCGCCTCCGGGTTGCTAGTCGCCGGCGGCACATTGGTCGGCTGAGTTGTCGCGCCAGCCGGGACATTGGGAACGCTGGTCGCCGGTTGCGCGGGATTTGCCACGCCCGCAGTCGTTCCAATGGCTTGCCCAGTGACAACCAAATCCACACGACGGTTGAGTTGTCGCCCGGTAGCGGTTGCATTGGTGGCTACGGGCTGATCCATTCCGAAGCCGCGCGATTCGATGTCGGTGGACTTTACACCTTGCTGGACCAGGAAGTCCCGTACCGCGGCTGCGCGTTTTTCGGAGAGTTGCTGGTTAAAGTCAACTCCGCCGACGTTATCGGTATGACCTTCCACCTGTACGTGCAGGTCGGGATATGCCATTAGAATTCCAGCGACCTTCGCCAGTCTCTCTCTTGCTCCCGGCTTGAGCGTGTACTTGCCGGTGTCGAACAACACGTCGGGCATATCCGCGATCAGTCCCCGCGCGGATTCCCGCGTCTGCAAGACCTGATTCAGCTGCTGCAGGAGGCGAGCCCGAGTCTGCTCTCTTTCCTGCTCCGCCTGAAGCCGTGCTTGTTCTGCCTGGGCTCGGGCCTGATCTGCCTGCTGGGCTGCCAGTTGGGCCTGCTGCGCCTGCGATTGCGCAGTTTGCTGCTGAGCCAGGGCGTCAGCCTTGGCGGCTTCGGCTTCCTGGCGGGCGCGGTCCGCATCTGCTTTTGCCTGTTCCGTGGTCTGACGATCACGCTCCGCCTGCTCGCGTTGACGCGATTCCTGCTCGGCTTGGGCTTTGGCTTCCGCTTCCTGTTGCTGTGCCTGTTCAGCCCGCTCGCGCATGGCCGTACGCTCCGCGTCCTGCTGTTCCTGCTGACGGCGCTCGAGGGTCAGTACTCGCGCATCTTCCGCCGCCTGTGTTGCTCCACGAGCGACAGTGGATATCGCTTTCCCACTTTGTTCGCGGCGCAGATAATCCTCGGCGCGGGCCAGGAAGTCTTCCGCTTTGCGCATGGTGTCAGCTGCGTAGCGATCTCCCCCCTCCGCCTGGGCGATGGCGACAGCGTTGCGCGCTTGCAGCAAATCGTTTGGAGTCTTGGGGTTTGCGGTGCTGGAGGGAAGCTTCGCCGCTGTGATGTCAACCGTATATTGCCCACGTTCGACTACGTCGAACTTGGTGTCGATAGGCTGCTCCCAACCTTTTGTGTTCGACTTTACGACGTTTTCGAGAACCACCATATCGCTCGGCCGGGTTACGGAAAAATACGGCTCGGCCGTGACGATGACGCCGAAGGCTTGCAGGTCGGTGCTCACCCTCACCGAGGACTTCCCATTTTCAGGGACAATCTCGCCCAGGCTGACGGGACGACCTTCAGGGGTGATGGCCCACAATACGTACGTCAGGTATTCGGGTGCCAGGTTGCGGGATGGCCGTAGATGCTCAAAATCGGCATTGATTTCAATTCTGCCGGTCCTGCTTTCCACCTTGGCGTGGCCACTGGCCTCCGGCATTAGATCCGTTCCGCGGAAATCCACGCTGGTTGCGCCGCTATGGTGGCGGTAATTCACCGCCTTGGTGGTGCGGGACAGCACCTTCACCCGGAAAACGGGCGTGTGGTCCATAGGCTCAACCGATGTGGTTTGCTGCTGGTTGGCGTCGGGCTGCTGAGCAAAAAGCGCGGCACTCAGGAATGGGACTGCAAGGGAAAAAAGGCTTTTACGCATAAACCACACCCCGCGGACAGAATCCGGCATCGCACTTGGATGAGCGGTGGAGACTTAGGGTTTGCCCGCCGGACTATGCCGGAAAGGCCAGGCCTTCGGATTGGAGTTCAGAATGAATCCTGCCGGAAGGTGACTACGCAGGCCACCAGGAGAAGAACAATCCAGCTTAGAAAGAAAAACTGGCTCAAGTCCATTAGAGATGAGTAGAGCAGATCCATAGAGCTAGTGGTCAGTGGTCAGGGGCCAGTTGCCAGTCGAGCGTACTGCCTCGCTGACCATTGAGCACTGGCCACTTCTTGTTCGGCGCTGCAAGTGCTCTTTTCCGGTGAGACGTTTGTAATTCGCCAGAATTTGCGTCACCGCATTTAGCCGGCCGAGACTAGTCAAGTGCAGATCGGTGAGCGCCTCATCGATCTGCGCCATCCAGCATTCCACCGCTGTTTCAACTCCAGATGCCATTTCCCGGGCAACAACGTCCACGAAGTTGCTTGTGCTCACCACGCGATACCAGCCTTTCCTTGATGTTTGTGGTCAGTGGTTAGTGGTCTGACTGATCACTGAGCACCGGCCACTTGCTCTTAAAAAAACGGGGAAGGCTCCCAGACCTTCCCCAGGCTGCTCACTACTGGTTTGGTGTCTGTTCTGGCTGCTGATTCTGCTGTCCCTGGTGGTGCCTCATGAAACCATGCTCGTGTTTGCTCATGAGTTGGATCATCTTGGTTTTCTGCTCCGGAGTCAGGATCTGGAACAACTGAGAATGTATGCGCGCTTTCTCCACGATAAGGTCAGTCATGGTCTGAGCCCGTTGCGATGCCACACTGCGAACCTTGGCTTCGTCGAAGGTGCCGCTGGTTTCGAGCTGCACCAGCGCATCGTGTCCTTGTTTCATTTGCTGGGACAAGGAATCAAGCGTGGGCTTTTCCTTCGCCAGGATCTCTTTGGCTTGCGCTTGTTGCGCTTCGTTAAGGTTCAGGTAGTCCGTAAGGAATCCTATAGCGTGCTCACTGAACATTCCGTCTCCATGCATGCCATGCATGTGGGCTCGCTTAACGGTTTGCGATACTCCCACCGCGACCAACAGCGTAAGAACAAGCGCCGCGATCACTATCTTGATACGATTCGATTTCATTAATCCTCCCTGAGACACTCCCGTTGCCGGGAACGTTTGTTTCTCGTTCACTTGATAAGAACACTTTGGCGGCCTTGACGCGGTAAAGAGTCGGTCAACAGGAGTAAAGTTTTGTAAAGCGCACCCCAAGCGTCACCCTTGCTGTTGTAGAACTGTTATGAGAACTGTGGATCGCATTCTGGTCATCGACGACGACGTGGAACTTTGCTCGCTGGTCAGCGAGTATCTCCAACCGGAGGGTTTTCAGGTTGAATCCGCCCATGACGGCGAGCGAGGTTTAGAGCGCGCGCTGAGTGGAGATCACTTGTTGATCGTCCTGGATGTGATGTTGCCCAAGCTCAACGGCTTTGAAGTGTTGCGTCGCATCCGCCGTACTTCGCGCATTCCTGTATTGTTGCTCACGGCGCGCGGCGAAGACGTCGATCGGATTGTGGGATTGGAGATCGGCGCCGACGATTATCTTCCCAAGCCCTTCAATCCTCGTGAGCTGGTGGCGCGTATTCGGGCCGTCCTTCGCAGGACGCGGAGTTCCGAAGGTGCGCGTGAGACACAAATCCCAGAAACGTTGCGCGTCGGAGACATCGAACTCGATCCCGCCACTCGAACTGTGCGTCACGCCGGCCAACCAGTGGATTTAACTTCAGTGGAGTTCAATCTTTTGCAAGTATTGCTGCGTGAAGCCGGCCGGGTAGTTACGCGCGAGGATCTCGCCAGCTCAGTCTTGAGCCGCAAATTCTCTCCGTTTGACCGAAGCATTGATATGCATGTCAGCAAGGTACGCAAAAAACTCGGCGACTCCGATGGTGGTTCCGACCATATCAAGACGGTCCGCGGTGTTGGTTACATTTTCGCGCGTCCTCGCGATGAAGCTCGGCACGGAGCTAAATGAGAAGCCTGTTTCTCAAGATATTCCTTTCCTTCTGGCTGGCACAGGCGTTGTTTCTGGTGCTGGCAACCCTGGTGACTTTGGCCATACGCCAGCAAGCGGAGTCCGCCTGGGAAGCGGAACAAGCCCAGATCCTCAGCCAGACAGTTCAGACTTATGAAACTGGTGGACAAGCAGCTCTCGCGCAGTATCTCGACCAGGTACGTCAGTCGCAAGGTGCACGGGCTTACCTATTGGATGAAAATGATCAGGAACTTTCGGGACGCAGATCACGCGATTGGGCGAAAGACGGAGAACACAGACGTCCCCGTTCATCTCGCGGAGGTTTTCTAGGATGGATGGCAGCGCGTCCCCAGCGCCAGTCCATTACTTCCGCCAGCGGACATCGCTATACGTTGGTCATGTTTCCACCTCCTCACGGGCCTTTTGGAGATCTAGGAATACATGGACTGGGAATCTTCATCGCAATTCTTTCTTCCGGCCTGGTGTGTTACCTGCTTGCCAGATACTTAACCTCTCCGGTGGTCCGCCTCCGGGCCGCAACCCAAAAGTTGGCTGCGGGAGATTTGACGGCCCGCGCGGGCGTGCCTCCACCTGGCCGGCACGATGAAATCGCCGAATTGGTGCGCGATTTCGACACTATGGCCGATCGCCTCGAAACATCAGTGAAGGCGCAGGCGCGATTGCTGAATGATATTTCTCACGAACTGCGATCCCCACTCGCGCGTTTGAACGTAGCGCTGGGACTGAGCCGCCAGCGAAGTGGACCCGAAGCTCAAAGTGCGCTGGAACGCATCGAGCTCGAAGCCAATCGCCTGAACGAGCTGATTGGGAGACTGCTGACGATTGCGCGCCTTGAAAGCGGCGATCAAGCCATGAAGAAAGTCTCCATCCGCCTGCAGGAGCTGATCCGCGAAATCGCTCAGGACGCTGAGTTCGAGGCTCAAACCCGCAAATGTCGTGTCGACGTAACCAAGGTAGATGACTGCATGGTGATTGGAGATCCTTCGTTGTTGCGCAGTGCGATCGAAAATGTGGTTCGCAATGCAATCCAGTACACGCGCGAAGGCACGGACGTGCAGATCGGCTTGGAGTGCAGGCAGGGAACGTATGGAACGGAAGCTGTCATCAAGATTTCTGACTCTGGTCCCGGCGTGCCTGCGGAAGCACTCGACAAACTGTTTCGGCCGTTTTATCGCATCGACGACGCTCGCGGCCGGCAAACGGGTGGTGTTGGATTGGGCCTGGCCATCGCGGAACGCGCCGTTCGCTTGCATGGTGGAACTATCCAAGCCAGCAATCGAAGCGAGGGCGGTCTGATGATTGAAATCCGGTTGCCCGCACTCCCAGCTAAAAATGAGAATGGTTGAAGCCACAGGCGTGCCCAGGCAACTTTCAGACGTCCCGCCGGTTCCAATCACTGTCTGAAGTTTGCTCTTACCATGCATTCCTGATACACAAATTGAGGTTATCCTGAACCCTTTTCATGAACTCTGAGGAGAAAGAATGCGGATGAAGTCTGGCAGTTGGGTTGGGTTTCTGATTCTGGTCGGGCTGGGCTTACTGACCAGCTGTTCTACCAAAAGCTCCACTTCATCAGGCACGGGCGCGCTTTTCGTGACCACTCAGGGCGATGCTCTAGTTTCACCTTTCAGCGTGGACCTGAGCAAAGGCACCATCACCGCAAACGGTGCCGGCGTTGCTACGGGCATAACACCGTCAGCAATCTTTTTGACTCCATCAGGCGACGCGGCTTTTGTCGCTAACCGGGACTCTAATGACATTTCTCGCTACACCATAAAATCGAACAATACCCTGGTGGCGGTTAGTGGTAATACTCCAGCGGGGGTCACGCCGGTAAGTATGGCGATCGATTCCGCAGGTCACTTCCTATTTGTAGCTAACCGCGGATCGGATGACATCTCCGTATTTTCTGTCAGCTCGGGTGCTGGACTGACCGAAATCCCTGGATCCCCATTTCCTGCGGCGGCGAGTCCGGTTTCGCTTGCAATCACTCCTTCCGGCAGCTTCTTGTACGTGGCTAACAACGTCAGCGGGGCGGTCTCAGGTTACTCGGTGAGCTCGTCCGGAGCGCTTTCGTCCGTACCGGGTCCGCTGTTCACGGCGGGGACAACTCCTTCCGGCGTTGCGGTGACTCCCGACGGAAAATTCTTGTACGCCACGAACTCAGGTTCAAATAACGTCTCTGCCTTCGCCGTCAATTCCGACGGCAGCTTGACTCCGATCTCGGGATCTCCCTTCGCAGCGGGCGTCGGTCCTCTCTCGCCCGCTGTGGACCATTCCGGAAAGTTCCTTTACGTCGCCGATCAGCAATCCAATCAGGTCTCGGGATTCTCGATCAGCTCGAGCACAGGAATTCTCACGGCACTCTCTACCCCAAGCATCTCCACTGCAGTCAGTCCAGTCTGGCTCGCGATTCATCCTGGGGGGCAGTTTCTTTACGTGGCGAATAACGGTGCGGCATCGATCTCCGCGTACACCATCAACACCACTAGTGGAGTTCTGGGTGTGGTGGGTTCTCCGTTTACGACTGGCGGCCAGCCTTCAGCGCTTGCATTGAAATGATTTGAGTTTGGACTAGAAGATTTTAGGTGGGCACTTTCAGAATCAAATACCCACCGGTCAACCCAAAGATCAGGTCGGGCGCCCACGCAGCCAGTATCGGCGGTAATTGGCTGACGTTCCCCATGGCCTCGAACAAATTCGAAACCACGGTGTATACCACAGCAATCCCCACGGCCACGGCGACGCCGGTGACCGCGCCGCGTTTCGAATGGGTAAGCGAAAAGGGGATTGCCAGCACTGCCATGACCAGGGCGATGAATGGAAAAGCGAACTTCTTCTGCAATTGCACTTTTAGCCGGACCACGTCAAAACCACTCTGCTGCAGATCGTGGATGTATCGGCGCAGCTCTTCGTAATTCATTTCGGAAGACTGTTTTACTTCCTTCTTGAAGTAGAGGGGGGGCTCATTGATGGCGGGGAATGTGGACACGTCGAAGGTCCGGAAGGTGCCGATCGCGGGGCCACGCAGATTACGCTCCCAGCCCTGTTCGCAAATCCAGCGCTGCAGACTGCCCGCCCAATGAGCTCTTTCCGCGTAGACCCGATGAGTTAATTGAAAAGTCGCGGGATCAAACTGGAATGCTGAAAGATTACCGAACTGGTCGCGTTCTGAATCGAAGAATTGATAATAGTAGATGCTGGAGTGCTGCCCGAAAATCCACTTGCGCTCGGGGTTTAGATAAGTCTGCGCCGGTTTGCCTTTGATTAAATTTCGCAACGCGTCCTGCCGTTTATTGGCGTGTGGCAGATAGAACTGGTCGAAGAAAAAAAGCCCAGCGGTCAGCAGACTTGCAGTGATCAGCTGCATCAAGCCGAAGGTGATCAGCACGGCAAGCAATACGCACAACGGAGTGATGTTGTAGACAAAATAAGGTGAGACGCTGAGAAGGTATTCTCCCACTACAAGAGGGGAGACTTGATTTCGCAGAATATCTCCCAGCAGTTCGAAAAGAGTGAAGACCAAAAGCAACATGAGAAATGTAGCCGAAATCATCAGCAAATAAGCGATGAAGTCGCGCATCACATAGTCGTCCAGAATCATGGGGAAGCGGGCACTGAATACACGCCACCGGCTGGTCGCGCGTTTGAAGGCATCTTCCGGTGGGCTGGGGCGGATCAAGATTCCTCCGCCCTCATTGAGTCCCGCTTTGAAGGGATGCCACAGGTTACGCAGTGGTGCGACGTCGAAAGGTTTATGTTCTGCCCGCCACAGTAAAAACGCGCCTGCGATAAGGAATGCGATGTTCGCCAGCCAGACACCCAGACCAGGGGAAACCTTCCCTTGTCGTGCCAGTGAAACGCCTATCAGCGAAAACGAGTAATAAGCAAATACCAGCAAAATGGTGAGAACGAAACCTGTCGACTTGCCGCCTTTCTTTGACGACAGGCCTAGCGGAATGCCTACCAGTGCGAGTACAAGGCAGGCGGTCGGAAGCGCAAAGCGGCGATGAAATTCGATCCAATACCAGCGCGCCTGGTATTTTTTTACCCGGGCTGCCTCGACCGCCAGCTCCCGTGTGTCTAACTGCGCAACCGGCACCGCTGCCGGTTCGTCTTTGTTATCGTTCTGCGGTAGCTGGATGGGGATATCTGTCTGCTGGAAAGTGGAGACCTGATATTGATCAGGAATTTTGGGATCAGTCTCGTGGGTCGCGCCATTGCTCAAGTGCAGGTGAAGGGTGTCCGTATCCTGGCTCACCAGGATGCCTTGCTGTGCCAGCGTAATTCGCGGCGCAGAAGGATTACTGATATCGGCGATGAATACTCCTTTCCAGATGGCTGCGCCTTGGGCGCTCTGTACGTCCTGGACATAAAGCACCAGTTGAGGAAAACCTTCATAAAACACGCGTGGCTGGATCTCGAAGGAAGCCTGAGAACTCTTCAGCCGATCCTGCAGCCGCCCCAGTGCAGCCTGCGACCGCGGCGCCAGGTAAACACTGTTGACCAGCGCCAGCAGCCAGGCCGCGACAGCAAAAATAGAAACGATTCGAAGGAAGGTCCACACACCGATACCGCTGGCCCGCATGGCGGTGATTTCGCTATCGGCGGCCAGGCGGCTAAGGCCGATTAGGATCCCCACCAGGGCACCCATCGGAATGGTGTAGATCAGCGCGACCGGCACGGTGAAAAAGAAAATTTCGGCAACGCTGGGCAGCGGTGCGCTATTGCGGACGACCAGTTCCAGCAGTCGCCCCAAATCGCGAGTGAACAACACAAAGGTGAACACCCCCGCCCCGATGAGGGCGTGCGAGGTAATCTCGCGCAGGATGTAGCGGGTCAGAATCCGCATGGGTGCCGGTCAGTTTTTCGGTCTCATGAAATTCACAGCTCTTCCTCGGAATGAAAGTGAGTCTAGCATGACGTCGCCAATGAATCCTGAATCAGGAACTCGGAAGGATGTCTGGGGTAGCGTTTGGTATCTTTCGTGCAAGGACATTCACGATTTCTTCGTTCAGATGTTGCGGAGAGATCCTGAAGGGCCAGAGCCCTCCCCTTATGAACCGCCCGACACTGCTATGCGTGGATGACGACCCTGGCATTCGTGAACTATATGAAGCGATGCTAGGTACATACGGATACGAAGTGCTGGTGGCCGAAGGTGGTCATCAGGCTCTCGACTTGTTTCGTTCCAAAGTAAAAGAGATTGACGCTGTTATCTCCGACTATGAAATGCCGGGAATGAACGGGGCTCAGCTCGCCGCTGAGCTAAAAAGCTACGATCCCGACATTCCTGTGATCGTGATCTCAGGGTCCTTGCCGATCTTGGAACAAACTCCCTATTTTGTGGATGCTGCAGTTCCTAAAGGCGCATCGGTGGAAAAGATTGTGGATAACATTGAGGCTTTGCTCGAGGCACGACGCGCCGGACATGCTTCCGGTGGATTGTCACGGAAGATGCCACCTGATTGAATCCGAAGGTCACGATGCGTATGTAAAAGCGTCCTCATGTGCCAATAGCTCGGCATCAGTGACGGCTATTCGGCTTTGAGAAAGACTGTGGACAGCGGGGGTAGCGTCAGATTGAGCTGATAAGGGCGCCCGTGCACAGGTCCAGGCTCCGCGGTTCGGCCCCCTAAGTTTCCCAGCCCGCTGCCACCGTACTCCGCAGCATCGCTGTTTAGAAGTTCCCGCCAAAAGCCGGCGGAAGGAACTCCCACTCGATAGCTTTGCCGCGGCACTGGGGTGAAGTTGCACACGATCAATATCGTATCTTTCGGGGAACTTCCTTTACGCAGTAAGGAAATAACGCTGGCCGCAGTGTCGTTGCAGTCGACCCATTCGAATCCGGCGGGATCAGTGTCGAGCAGGTGAAGGGCAGGTTCGTTCCGGTAGAGGCGGTTCAGTTGCTCCACCCAGGTTTGAACTCCTCGATTCAGCGGCGATCCCAGCAGGTGCCAGTCCACACTGCGGTCGTGCGCCCACTCCCGTCCTTGTCCGAACTCGCCGCCCATAAACAACAGCTTCTTGCCAGGTTGCGCATACATGTATCCGAAAAGCAGGCGCAAGTTGGCGAATCTCTGCCACTCGTCGCCCGGCATTTTATTGAGCAGGGAGCCCTTGCCGTGGACAACTTCATCATGCGAAAGCGGCAGCACAAAGTTTTCAGTGAAGCCATACAACATCCGGAAAGTAAGCTGATTGTGGTGATAGCGGCGATGAATGGGATCGTGAGAGAAATAGAGCAGGGTATCGTGCATCCATCCCATATCCCATTTCATGCCAAAGCCGAGACCACCGATGTACGTAGGTCGCGACACCATGGGCCACGCCGTCGATTCTTCGGCGTAGGTCTGAATTCCAGGATGTTCCTTATAAACTGCCAGATTGAACTGTCGAAGGAAATCAATCGCCTCTAGATTTTCGCGGCCGCCATACTTATTCGGAATCCATTCGCCATGCTGGCGCGAATAGTCGAGGTACAACATGGAGGCCACCGCATCCACTCGCAATCCGTCGGCATGGTACTTGTCCAGCCAGAACATAGCGCTTGAGAGCAGAAAGCTGCGAACCTCGTTGCGGCCGTAATTAAAAATGAAAGTTTTCCAATCGGGATGGAATCCTTTGCGCACATCGGCATGTTCGAACAGATGTGTGCCATCGAAGTAAGCCAAGCCATGCGCATCGGAAGGGAAGTGCGAGGGAACCCAGTCGAGGATCACGCCAATTCCGTGCTGGTGAAGATAATCCATCAGGAACATGAAATCCTGCGGCGTTCCGTAACGCGAGGTCGGTGCGAAATAGCCGGTGGTCTGGTATCCCCAGGAACCATAAAACGGATGTTCCATTACCGGCAGCAGTTCCACGTGGGTGAACTGCATGCGTTGTACGTACTCCGCCAAGCGCGGCGCCAGCTCGCGATAATTTAACGAACGGTTATGCTCCTCTGGAACCCGCATCCAGGAGCCGAGATGGACTTCATAAATCGAAATCGGCGCCTGCAGCGAGCTTCTCGCCGGACGTTGGACCATCCATTCCCGATCGTTCCATTCGTAAGTTAGATCCCAAACAACTGAAGCCGTGCGTGGCGGGTTCTCGTGAAAAACTCCGAATGGATCCGCTTTATCGCCCACATAACCCTGATTATGCGAGACGATGTGAAACTTGTATAAAGTTCCTTGGTTCACTCCGGGCAGAAAGCCTTCCCAAATGCCGGAACTCGCACGGGCGCGCAGCGGATGAGAGTCAGGATTCCAACCATTGAAGCTGCCCATCACGGAAACTTGGCGCGCATTCGGCGCCCACACACTGAAGCTGGTGCCGGCTTGTCCACTTACGCTGGTGAGGTGTGATCCGAGTTTGTCGTAAATACGGTAGTGATTGCCTTCATTGAAAAGATAGATATCCTGATCCGTCAAAAGACTGACGTCAGCGCGACGCTCCGCAACCTGAATTATTTGGTTAGGCATTTTCAAGTCCTGCCCGCAGCCTCACTAGTGTACCGGAGTAGGGGCGCGTCACATGCTAGACTGCCAGTTCGCCCCATGTTTTGCCTTTTTGGGGCGAACTAATATCCATGCCTGTTTTACGCGTCATCATTCTCTGGCACCAGCATCAGCCTTTTTACAAAGACCTGGTCTCTGGCGAATATCGTCTGCCCTGGGTTCGCTTGCATGCCCTCAAAGATTATTTCGGCATGGTCAAGCTGCTCGACGAATTTCCCAACGTCCACCAGACTTTCAATCTCGTTCCTTCGCTGATCACCCAGATCCAGGACTACGTTTCTGGAACCGCGCAGGATCCCTTTCTGCAGGTAGCGGCCAAGCCAGCGAAAGATCTTACTCCCGAGGAGCGCCGCTTCGCCCTGCAGTATCTTTTCCAGGCTAACCCGGTTCACATGATTGGCCGCTATCCTCGTTACCGTGAACTGTGGGAGCGTTTTCGTGGCAGCGGCAGCAGTCCCGAACCAGCCGAGAAATATTTCCAGCCGCAAGACTTCACCGACCTACAGGTGCTTTCACAAATTGCCTGGTTTGACGAATTCTTTCTTCAGGACCCGGAAGTCGCCTCGCTGATCCAGAAAGGCCGGAACTACTCGCTGGACGATCAGCGCTTCGTCATTCTTCATCAGCGCGAATTACTGGCCAAAGTTCTTCCCGCACATGCGGAGGCCGCACAGCGCGGCGCCATTGAGATCTCTACGTCACCGTTCTACCATCCGATTCTTCCGCTGGTTTGTGACACGAATATGGGTGCAGTTTCCACCCCGGGACTGCCTCTGCCTCAACATCGCTTTCGTCATCCCGAAGATGCTCGTGAGCAGCTTCAACGTGGCCTTGATTTGCACCAGCGAGTTTTCGGTGTGCGTCCGCAGGGAGTTTGGCCTTCCGAAGGAAGTGTTTCGGAAGAAGTTCTCGCCATCGCTC
>WNGP01001696.1_pt1 | contig 18193 bp, 21 predicted proteins | sample 5407671 | NCBI WGS metagenome assembly WNGP01 (sample SAMN13153381, study PRJNA577476) | soil metagenome | isolation source: 40 cm soil or saprolite under Garry oak tree replicate 2 | place: USA:California | collected 2016-06-15 | reverse complement strand
CCTTGACAGTTCCTCAGGAGTAGGGGCGCGATCCCTGAACGTCACTCGACGGCTGAGAGGCTCGGACAGTTTGACGTCGACACCGTTGACCTTGTAGAAGGTCTTGACATGTTTGATGGTGCAGTGGACCCGGCCTACACTGAGACCGTCGTCTTGGAGATGTGCGAGGTAGTCTTCTAGGAAACCGATATGGCTCTGAACTCGGACCGCGTCGACGATGTTGCCTCCCGCTTTCACATCTTGTATGATGAAGTCGGGGCTGTGCCCGAGGAACCGGCTGTATCGGCTGAGAGAGTCGACGTAGGTGTAGAATGTCTGAGTGCTACCGCTGTAGTGTCGGAGGAAGTGCTTGGCGAGTCTGACGAGCGACTGATTCTCAAAGACCCACGGGATTAGGTTGGCGCGTTCTGAAGCGAAAGCACGCAAGATGTATACAATGAGTCCTTTCTCTCTCACGTCCAAGACCTTCTGCAAAGGAACTTCGACCGGGGTCTTGAACCGCCAGCCTCTCAGAGACTCTCGCAAGACTAGGTGACCTTCCTCAATCGTGGTGGGGACTGGAAGGTCGACTAACTCTTCGACCGCAAGCTGTCTCGGTCTCATGATGAGCTGAGTTCTCGTCCGTTCTGTCTGCGGCTGTAGCATTGGCTTCACCGTGTTTTCCTTCAATTCCTATTCTTCCTGTGATAAGAAATCATTGGAAAGCCTCCAACTTGACTAGGTCGGAGCGGAGAATCACAAGCCCGCTGGCCTTCGGGTCTCCGCCTTTCAACGTGGGCGGACCCGCGTCTCGGTCCGAGCAGACCACTACGTATTCGGAAGATTCGTATACGAGCCAGCCGAGACACTCCCTTGTCTGTGGAGCCATCAGAGTAGGGTCTGTCCGGTGGAACGCGACGTGGTCCTTGTAGACAGCGTGGATCCGTGTCTCACGTGTCAATGGTTCACGTCCTGTTTCACTACCTCCCAGATCGCCGTGTTGGGATAGTGATGATTGATGCTCCTTTGTGACCTCGCGAAGCCAACTCGGCGAATCTTGTCCTGTTGGGCTAGATGCAAAACGTCGACGCCTACAACTCGCAGGTCTCTGTGTGGCACCAACTCTCCGGCCTTGTCATACATATCGTCGGAACAAACCGTTTGATGCAGGCTCGTCTCGTCGGCGTTGATGCAGATCCAGAGGCCGGCACAGAGGTCCGTTGTAACGGCTTACTCTCCATACTATTCTCTGACGTCTGTTCTGCTCCGACTGTCATTACTTCTCTGCCCTCCGATTGATGAACTGTGCAGTCCTCTTCTTCCTCCCGTCGTTCACAGTCCGCTCTGACAGCGAATAGTGACTCTCGTCGTCGAGAGGATTCGAGTTACGACGTATCAGCCGATCAACGGTCTGCTGATCACACCCGAGGATACCTGCAAGCCTGTCCTGAGCCTCTCTGACAGTCACACCGTGATATCCGTAGGCTGCCAGATGCTCAGCACTCCCCGACTCAACCAGAATCCGGTCAAGCTCTACTCTGAACGTGGGTCCGAGTTCCAGAGCGCGTCGAGACTCGTAGCTGATGTTAAGCTCCGGAATCTCTTTTTTCTCTCTTTCAATTACACTTGTCGTCCTCTGTAAGACTCGGTTGTGATGTACGCATAGGAGTCGAAGCTTCTCTAGGACCCATGTCTCCCGCCGCCCGTCCTGGTGGTGAATCTCTAATCGACCCTCACAGTCCGGAGCTTGAACGCGGCAACGTTCACCATCCCGGTGAACGAGCGCCGAGTAGGTAAACTGGTAGAGGGCTGGGCTAGGTCGAAAGCGTCTGACCTGTCTATTCTCCCCCAGGTTTGCCGTCATCTTGATCGGTGATGCTACCGAACTCGCCTGGGACTCTTGCTGGATCCCCACTACTGTTTTATTCTGATGAGAACTAGCCGTACTTGGTCACTCCTGCGGATGCACTGCCGGGGCGGCTGACGGCGCGAGTCGTAGAGGCTTGGCGTTTCACGACGCCAAATCCTCTCTGTTTTTCTGAAACTCTAACGAACATATTCAATCGGCTCCTCAATCGTAGATTTCGAAGAGGCCCAACTAGCGGGTAGGTCAATGGAGTCAGACGTCTCAGATGTCTGCGGACTCATTTTGTCAAGCACTGCTCGGAGCTGGGCCACAGCGTCCTCGAACGAGGTTGTCTCGCTGAGTTCTCGTAGCATCCGGACTGTCTGCGAGTCGTGACCAGTAATGACCGTCAACACACAGCGAATCGACCGACTCATCTGGATTTTACCAGTTTCTTGTATAGGTCGGGGGCTTCGCGTTGTAGCTTCTCCCTGACGGCTTCACGCAAGAACTCGGACTCGTTCATGTGGGTATCTCGTGAAACATGCGCCTTCAGTATCTGGCGCAGTTTTGCAGGCACCCTAGCGGTTAGGAATACTTCCATTTTCGAATCCGGAATTGTTATACGCTTGTAGAACACATTAGTTCGGTTTTCAGGTGAAAACGAAACGGCGCGACCGGTAGACAAGTTCGGTAAACTCCCACATGAAAGCTTGGAAATTCTTGTCGCGCTAATGGCTGGACCGGCTGACAGCTACGGGAAACTCGCCGAGATAGTCAACCGTGGGAAGGGGCACGTCTACCAATGCGTCCAAGACTTGGGGCGAGCCGGCCTCGTAACCGTTCCCGGTCCAGATAGCGCACAGCCAATCGCGATTACAGATAGTGGACTGCGTGAACTGTTGGTTGAGGTAATGGAGCGAGTACCTGAGAAGGGGGTAACGGGCATGACCCCAAGACGAACTGAGAACCTGGAAAGGTGGTTGACTCTCGCTAACAAGCTGAAAGGATACAATGCTGGGTCCTACAGTGACCTACTCGCGAAGGGATGGTCCGAATTGGAGAATCATCGATCTGAGACTGTCAAACTGCTAGGGGGACGATCTTACTATGACCTGCAAAAAACGATGGCGAAGATCGCAGTCACGCAACTCAGAAAGAAGGGACCTGATCTCTCGGCTGAGCTATCCTGACTCGTTCAAGCCTCAAGCCCTAAATCTTGTCAGTCAACAATATTCCGGAACTCGTTGATCAGGTTGACAGAGAGTTCCGCCAATGGAGACGTTTTTCGACTCTTTGGATCTGGATCATCGCAGCCTTTCTTGTCACGTCCTTAGGCTTCATCGGGATCGAGTCGTACTCGGACCGGGCAGTTAGAATCGCAATCACAGCAGCGATAATCGCCGTACTTCTAGGAATGGTCCAAATCATATTGGATCAGTGGATAACTTGGATTGCGGATGCGAACTACAGTAAGATGAAAGGGGTCGAACAGGACCCTCTACTATTCTCTCTCGTCCTGATGAAGACCCATTAGCCAACAATCAAGTTGAGCGACGCTCTGCGATTGAATCCTAAATTGTTCGAAGCGAACATCCTGATCGCCAGGCTCTACGACCGATAATGAACTGTCCTACTGTCGGAAGAAACTCTGGTACGACGCGAACCTCAGCTATCCGAATCCGCCCTACGCAGGTGGTAGGTGCCTCTTCGTCAAGCCGGGTCCTCTTCAAATTCGAGGAGTTTCCGGCTAAACTGGGATACCAGAGGGTAGCGGTTACGAAGGTGACCCCGGCTCAGGACAGCTAGCCGAGCCACTCGTCAAACACTGGCTCCTGCTCTAAACCCATAGGACCGGAGAGAAGATCACCACTAAGACACCAACAAGGGTATTGGACGATAAGTACGCATTACAGGCTTGGATTGAAGAAAGGTAGTTGCAGCCTAGCGTTATTCCCCATCCAAATCCCCCCCAGAACAGTTTCCCAATTGCAACGTAGAGGACCGACAAATTCAGAAACTTGGAACTCGTGGCGTAATTCGCCTCGCTAAGTACTCCCTTCACTCTAGCGAAGGCGTACATGACGATGGCGTACCACAAGAATCCCCTTACAAACCAGTAAGCGAAATATGTCAGATATTGTCCGCTTTGCCACCAGGTTTTGTAAAGTGAGTTATTTTCCCATCGAGGACCCACGACAATTAGACCAACAGTCGTAAGGGAAAAATCCAAGAAAACCGTGGCGAAGAAGAAAAGTACCGTCTTATCGTGTCGGAGTAGCTTCAGGATGCTAAAGATCGTTTGTCTAACGTTGACTGGCAACCCTTGGCTCATGCTGTATTAGCCGGCCTAGCTCAATCTTTCGGCCCTGCGCGAGAATGGACCAGTCGAACCGTAGAAGGCGCCGTCGAGAGAGGAATCGCTAGTGGCCGGCGGTTGAAGCTATCGGCTTTTTCTCCTCTTTCCAGAGGTCAGCCAAATTATCTATTCCAATATGGAAAGGTTGCAGCTTCCCGGTGGTCCGCTGAAAAATGTTTGAAATGGAGCTGAAGTCCGTGTACTCAAACATCGTCCTTCCGTAAGAGTCCCCCTTGATGTCTAGGTTTTTGACATACTGAGCGAAGAAACGGTCACCGAACGGGCTGAGGAGAACAAGAACTGACTCGGGCCAGAACTGTTTGTAGCGCCCTATTTCCCAGTTCCCGAAACCGATCGCTGGGCGAGTCTGAGCATCCCATGTCTTTCTGAACTTGACCTCGACCAACTGGGGCGGTTCTTCGTCGCCAGCTACGAGAAAGTCTGGCATGGAGCGAATGCGCTGAGCTAAGTCGTTCCTTTCAAACCGCTTCTCTCTGAGATGCCGTTTTACTGTTGCGAACGTGCTCTCATATCCGAAGGGATAGACAGTGTACCCGCAATACTCAAGCAAACTCCATAGAATTTCCTTTGCGGCAGCACCGACGACTCTGTCGTGTTCGAATCCGCGGGAAGGAATCTTTCCTACAACGTCGGCCTTCACAGTTGAGCCCTTCGTGTCAGGAAACCGGCCAAGCTGAGTTTAAAACACCGCCGTCTAAGCCATCGACTCGTATTGACTCGACGACCCCCGGCGAGAAGGAACTCATACGAGAGCTGTCTCTTCGTGCCAGAATTGTAGTGATCCGGTGACTTGGTCGTTGGCTCCGGTGCAGAAGAAGCCTGGGTTCTGGATCTGGACGGAGTAGGTGTCGGCTGGAAGCCGGAGTACACTGTTGAAGCTGATCCTCTCCTGGCTGAAGACTGAGTTCTGATGAGAGTTGCTTACTGAGATCAGTAGAGTGTCGGGGGAAGAGGACATCGCAATTGTAACGCCACCCGGTTGATCCAGCAATACTTGTCTGGTGATAGTCTGGCATTCGTTGACGACGGTCGGGTTGATGGTCTGGTCCACGACTCTCTGGACTCTGATAGAACGGGAAGTTGAAGGTGAGAGCGTTGTTGAGTAGATTCCTGCTTGCACAAGTGTTGCTATCGATAAGGTGATCTGGTGGCTGGTTCTTCCGACTAGCAGCGCAGCATCTTGAGAATTGTCACTCACAAATCTTAGGTCGTAGCTGAGATAACTGTTTGGAGAGAAGGTGGAGCCCCTGGACGATATTGTGGGGAATGCAATGTCGTCAACCCACAGCCCGAATTGTACTTGGTCTATTCTTGTGTCGAGAGAGTTGCTGCTCCACACATGGGCCGTGATGCCAAACTGAATGCTGGCGAATGATCCTGGCGTGTAGGTCCTGGAGACCTGAACGATCTGAACGGTCAATCCCTTCACTGATTGGTAGCTTAGTCCGTATGGGATCGCGATGGAGGCTATCGCGGCGACGGCTACTATCCCAAGGACCCACAGTATCTTTCGTGCCTTCCACGATCCTCCTCTCGACGAGCCTTGAGCCGCTGACAACTATGAAAGGGAAACGACAATCGGGCTAATAAGTGAGGCTAGTGGGAACTAGAACTCATAGCTCCGAAGATCGAGCTGAAACAAGCCCCGATTCTTGGATCGAGCCTGTTCCTAGGAACCCCGCGACCACGGGAGTGGACCGCGGGACCGTGGAAAGTCTTTACGCCTATCGTTCCGAGGATCGTCCTTAATGCCGAGTCTGTAACAGCTGCTATCCAAGTTGGGCTTCCTCTCCTGGCTGAATGACTTCTTCGAATCCCGTGAGGAGTACGGAACGCCATCAGTCACACTAACAGGTCAGACGGTCAGGAGCAAGGGTGAGAGGATGATCGCAGACTACCTTACGCACCAAAGCATCGCCTACTACTATGAAGCCACTGCAATGACTAATGATTGGTTCATCTTCAAATCGAAAATTTCGAGACCAGACTTCTTCCTTCCACGGTACAATCTCGTCGTTGAATACTGGGGTCTAGTCGATTCGCCTGACGCACATCTAAGGAACGAATACACTCGGAAGATGAGGTGGAAGATGGCGCAGTATCGCAAAAACAACATGAGGTTCGTGTCCTTATATCCTTCCAATCTGTCTGACCTCGATCACTCCTTCAGAAGGAAATTCCGAGGAGTCATGGGCTTCGATCTTCCAACAGTAGCTCAAATGTGTCCCACGTGTCACATCCAAGTCTTAGATGTGCCTCTACACATCAAGTGGCACAGTACCCAGCCCAACCGTCGAAGTGTCATTCTGCGAGAAATCTGATTCGTCTATTCGATAGTGAAGGCCAGATCTCGGCAACGAATAACGCACACTTACATTCTCATAGAGCGTAATTGTCCTGTGCTCGATCCCCAAGAAAATTCTGGAAAATCCTCTCACGGAGAAGGAGTAATGGCAAAGCATCAGGCTGGCCCAGTCCATTACTTCTGGGTCCCGGTTGGATTCTCTGCTCGCAGGTCTTCACGCAAATCATGGAGCGTTGTAATGAGTTGCGGGTTCAAGAGACAAAGGCTCCGCGAGATTAATGTATCAAACCTCGGTTGATGCCTCCCAGGACTTTTTCGCACCGGTCCAGGTTTCTTAGGAAGAACTGTCCCATCATCACTGATAACGTAACCCGGATGTCGTAGTCCCGCCAAGGGTCATCGGTTCGCAAAGGGCTCGATCCTAAGACCGTCAATTTGCGTCGGCCTTCGACCGTTTCCAGCAAGCCTTTAGGAAACGGTGTCTGATGGAGCGTCTGGTCCAGTATGAAGTACATCGCGGGAGTCGAGATTCAGCCTTCGGGCCTGTTCGGAGTACCCCAAGGGGATACGGTCGTGGTTCCTGCCGGTAACCAGAACATCGTCGGTCCCTCGCTCCATGTGGCTTCAATGACCAAAGCTGGACATGGTACTCTATCCAGATTTCGTGACGATGCGAATGCCATCCAAAAGAATCTCAAAATACTTGACATCTCATGCAGGCTTCACGACAATTTTCTAACAATCACTTTGGAGGCAACTCGTGGTGGAGATGCATACGACAAGATTACAGTTGCGCTGGACAGATTCATGAAGCACTTGAGCGTAACGGCTGGACAACTCTTCTCCTACAAGGTGCTATACATAGAAGGAGAAAATCGGATCCCCTACATATTGCCTCGAAAAATTACAATGAGCATGGTTAGCTTCGACCTTGACCGCCTTGGCTCTGATATAGAAGCCGCTGAAAAAATGTCAGCGCTAAGCGACCCAGTTCTAGACAAAGCACTACAATACTATGAGCACTCAATGTTTCTTTCCGAGAAGAGAGCCCAAATCACAGACATCTTCTCAGGACATTTTCGCTATATGATATCGGAAATCTTTCTGAACATGTGGAAGGCGGCTACTACGGTCATCGGCGACCCGACGGTCGATAAAGACTATTCATCTAGGTATCGGTTACTGGGAATCGACAAAGATTTCTTTGAGAAAAGGATTGAAGTGGCTCACAAGTTTCGTAACGACTACGATGTCGCCCACTATCGTTTAGACGTGGAGCGTCTCGAAGACATCGAACGTAACTTCGGACTCGTTAAAGAGGTAGCCGAGCGCGTGATACGAGACTATCGAGAATACCTCTCCAAGGGTAAACCTTCTTTTGCGATGAAACCGATTATCAGAACAGACGACCCAGTTACTGTGGTTGCGATTCCGGCAGGATTTTTCGAGTAAGCATTTTGCTTACCTGGCAAGGAGTGAAATTCGAATTGCGACCTATGAACTACTAGACACAAGAAGTGAGTTGTCCAAAATGCCGAAGACGGATGACAGTGTTGAGGGACGTTTCTAACATTCGATACCGGGAGAGCGTTCACGGGTGTAAGCGCGACTTTCTGCCCGGTAGTCTGTGAAACCCAGGCACTATCCTCGGGCTAGCATCAAATCATCCCGAACCCAACTGGAAAAAAGTCAGCCCTAATGACTTTTTTTGGCTTCCAAAGAACTCGATTGGCCACACTCTCTTAAGAGAATTTTTCGCTCTCAATCCATCCGAGTAAGTCTGGTAGTTCTTTGAAGTTCGGAAGGAAGCTCAAAGCCCGCAAGTAGCAGAGGTATGCAAAACTGGTTATTTCTTGGAGGTCCGATTGGGCAACATCGACATCCTTACCGTGAGCAATATCGGAACGAAGTTGGTAGAGTTCCTTGACTCTCGCGTAGATTCTTCTCCTACTTGTCAAGTCTGTTCCGAGAATGAATGCGAGACGCTCCGAGAGTGGCTCTTTGCGGGGACCGTATTCACGGAAGAGGAACCCCTCTAGACTCGAGATGATCCCAACAAATGCGCTTCTGTCATCCAGCTGCCCGAGAGCAGACGCAAAGCCTCTGACGGCCCCGATCAGCCGGTTCTCCATCTCACTTCGCTTGTCAACGCTTTTGAGAAGAATGTCGTGCATTTTCTGAAATGCAGCACTGTTGGCCAATTCTGATGCTATGTGCATTGGTTCAAAGTAACCTACGATTGACTGTGGCATCGTAATCTCCTTCGCAGTTTCTGAGTAAACCCCTAAGTCGAGTCGGGTAGACCATGTTCGCCCCGTCACATCAACGAACATTCTTCTTTCGCGATAAACGGGAGCGAATATTAATCGGAGGGCGGCAAGTGCGTTCTGTAATTCAAGATCGGCAAGTGTCGTGGCTTGATTGGGGTCGACGGCTGTTACTGAAACCTCCGCGAGCGTAGAGCTTGCGAAAAGCAGCGAGCTTGCAATTATTTTTTCTGCTTTCCGTTCCGGGTCCAGAGCCTTCTTAGGATCTATTTCCAACAGTAGTCCCTCCAATTGTCGCTTTGACTCAAGAATTGCTTCACCTACGAGAAACCTTACGCGTCCGAGCGCAACCTCCGATGTTTCCATTTCGAGATTGGAAATAGGAAAGAGGATCTTCCACTCCATAGATTGTGCTTGAAGCTTTGTCTCTAGATCTAGAACCGCTTGCCTCGCAGCGGAGATAATGTCTTCTGCACCGACGTCAAGAACTTGGAAAAGTGATCCGGTCGTCAATTCTTCTAATCTCTTCTTCGAGAATATCGTGGAAACCTCGCCCATCGATAGAATTGTCTCCACAAAGTCGTCAAAAGCCTTCATGCCTGGTTGTGTAAGCACCGCCAGCTTGTCTGGCCTAAACATCATTCGCTTAGGAAGAGGTGGATCACTTAGGCCTCGATTGTATTGTGCATTCCTCCACATCGTTCTCAGGCACCCTTCGAGAGTTGATCTCTTGACTTCATTCAGGGGTGCTCTCATACGAGTTCTCGTATTCCCCAAATCCTACCGGACCCGTAACACTTTTCGCTTCTCTACACGTGCCGATAGAAACGTCCCTAGTATCATAAAGAGAATGGCGCCTAGAAGTTCATAGAAGAAATTGAACAGGGCTGCCACCGTTACAACCGTTGTGACGAAGTACAGAGTTCCTACCAGAAAGAAGGCCATCCCGGTGTAATATACGGCAGTCCCACTCCATGATAGGAGTCCCTTCCTGTACCACTTTCCTGTAACTATCTCGAACGAGAATTCAACGCTAGAATTAGCGTAACCCGCCCAAAGTTCGCTGCGTCGCAGAAGGTAGACGCCACCAGCGAAAAGCAGTAGAAGCGCACCCCCGGAGGAAGCATCCAAGTTGCCAATAGTAGCTAGGTTAGACCCGACCGCCGCGAAGAATATCGCCGACAACGCTGCGCCAGTTGCCGACCGAGAAATGAGAGGGGAGGAACGTTCACCTAAGACTCGAAAGAAAAAACGGTGAAACCTTCTAGCTACAAAATAAGCGAACAAGACCGCGGCTATTGCTATGGGGACGTCCGTAAGATACGAGAAGCGACCTACATAGAGTGGAAGCACCTGATTCATCCATCCTAAAGCAATATTGTACCCATAAGCGCCCAGTCCAACAAGAAAGAAGATCCAGCCGCGGTATCTGTCGACTGTCGACGATCTGACAAGTGCTCCCCTGACGTAGCCATAGTAGAAGGGGAGCACTATTCCCAAAACGATGAGTGGAATCGCGGTAACTATGCTCGCCGAAGGGTTGATCGCCGCACGTATCACGGCGAATATGATGCCGACAGTGGACGAAAGGAAGAGTAGGGCAGAGTCAAGTTTCCCTACTCGAAGCTTCTTGTCGAGGTAACGCTTGGAGACTCGCGTCAACGTAGGGTAATTTCGTTCGACTTGGCCCCTACTAAGTAAGCCTTCCACTCCGCTATGGTGAAAAATAATAGGAGGACAAACAAACCGACAGAGAAACAGAGCAAGTGCCCAGATGCGGCTGCGACTGCTCCAAGATAGAAGGCTAAGGAATGGGTTTGCATTTAACTGCGGCTACGGCTCGATGGCGCCTTCACCGGGAACGGGTCCCGGATATGAGCCAAGTGAAACGGATACGAAGAGACGACTCCAACTCTTGAACCGTGTAGCTGAGCAGTTTTGGCAAAGAGAAGGTCGATGAGGTTCTGAAGGAAGAACCTGGGTTGAAGCAACTGTGGGATCAGTCGCTACTGGAAGATGTTGCATGGGAGTTCGGGAAGGACAAGGCTGAGGCTCTGGTGAAGGATCAGCCTGAGCAAAGAGAGGATTTGGGAGAGGACAGCACAACTGACTGAGAGTGGGGAACCATTCTGGACCGAACGGAAAGACTCCCCTAGTGGGCTGTAGTATCTTGTCCCGGTACTGTTCAGCCTTCTAGGCGGCCTGATCGCGCATATCGCGTTGAGGGACCTGAGACGAAGCAATGGCGGGCACATGCTTGGCTTTTGGATCGTAGTAATGGTTGCTGAGTTCTTTCTACTCTTTTTCCGGTGAGAGCGTAAGCCAAGAAAAGCGGCGGGCAATGTGTTTGCTATGTTCGTCCAACGTCGGGTGGAGTTTGCTGGTCTCAGATAGTTTGCTAAAGACTTGACAAGGCGGACAGCCCAGAAGGACATCAACCTCACCTGCTCTCAATCCCGCCAGCGTCAACACATCTGCTCCACTTAGTAGTGAAAGGTCTTCTGCCATGGGCTTCGTTCCGATATTTCTCTCGTGCACCTGACAACGATGCGGGTCGATCTCGACCGCGGCAGCGATTGTGAACCCAACGTGCTTGAAAGCCTTGGACGCCAGACCACACCTGAGTAGAGGTCAACGAGTAGCAGGCCCGGCATTGTCGCCCAACAACTAATCAACTGTTCAGTGTGAGATTCAGCTGTCAGACGGTCTATTGCTTTCCTTATCTGGATGTCGGCTGCGATCTGTTGATACTTAGAACGATTCGAACTCAACGCTCTCTTCGCACCGTGGGCAGCTCAACTTCTCGGGTTCACCGGGTCGACATCCACAAATCCTGCTGGAGTCCACGACTGAGCACCACACCTTAGGCACTCAACCTCTATGAGTTTCGCCAACACCGTCAACTAGTGGAAACCAACAAAAGCGAGGAAAAAAGAACTGAGGGTGGCGAAAGTGAAACAGGCAGTGCAACCACGCATGGAATACGACATGAAAGCGATCTTGGAGAAAGCGGCTTCCTACCCTATGATTTTCAAACACCTTACTTGGATTGAGGAGATAGCTTCCTCGGCGCAAGGGAATCTTCATCCTTTGATACGAATTCTTTACTATAATAGAGTCGGCAAAACCGACCCATATTTGTCAGAATTGGACTCGGACCTGAGTGTCCTACAGGGGGTTCCTAACGTTTCGAAGGTCTGCTTGAGAATGAAGAACTATGACCAGTTCCTTGATGAACGACCATCTCTTCACTTTGCCGCCCAGTACAAGCTCCGTGATTTCGAAGTTGAATTCATTGCAGAGTCGGATGAAAAAAGACCCGACTTTCTAATCCGAGACCCCAAGAGTGGGGCTCGCGTCATTTTCGAGGTCAAGCACATTTCCGGGAAAACATCTCTAGAGCCCCTAATTCTTGAAGTTCAGGACCTTCGCTCTCCATACATTGTCTCAGTTTACACCGACAAACTGGAGTTAGAGATTCAGGCGATAAACCTCGCCCGCAGAATTGAAGCCGAGATTGAAAAGTTGCTGAAAAGTCCCGCGAAGATTAGCTATGCGGAAAGGCACGTTGTGGACCTAGGCTACTGCAGATTCGAAATATTCTCGAAACAATCTGACAAGAACGGCAACACGGGGGTCATGCTGACCTGGGGAGGCCCCGTAGGTGTTCAGGAATCGATTGACCGTGTTGCAAGAGTGGTGCGCGAATCGTTACCCCAATTGGTGAGATACGATGTCACCGGACTCAATGTAATCGTGCTCGAAGATGACGCGTTGCTCCATCAGGACGTCGTTCAGGACGCCCTTTACTCTACTCCTGGCCTTCTGAAGGATGAACAGTTTGAAGACGTCAGTGCCGTGAAATACGTCAAAAACACGATACCTCGTCAAGAGTTTCTGTTCCTGAACCAGAATAATATGCACGTCAAGAATGGAACTCTTGCCTCACTAAGTCTCTGATACAACCCACGATTATCTTCACTTAAAATGCCGGTCCGTCGAGGAGCCACCCAAGTCTAGAAATGTCACTAGACCGCTGGAAATCGTCCTAGGCCTGGCTTCCTCTAAGAAACGAGTGTATCCGGGTTATGTTGTACCGGGAATTCCGGATAACGGTAATTTTCTGCCCGTTTGAAGCAAACTTGGTTGTAGGAAACCGACTTGAGTGATTCTAAGTCTTCCTGAAGAGGTGAACCGGACGCGATGATGACGATCAGCAGAATGACCGTTGCCGAGGGCTCACTCTCTCAGCTCCCTCTGGCTCGACAAGAATTTTCTCAGCGCTTCTTCAGTCAGATGAGACGCAGTCACCTATGGTGCCGGGGTCGTGTCACGACTCAAGGGCTTCTCGTAGTGGCGAGGGCTCGTAAGATATACGCGTTGCTTCCGTAGATCGTCAGTCCTTTCGAAGCTCTACTATCGCCGTGCTCTCCACCAAATAGTAGAGGTCTCCGTCAGGGCCGAAGGTTCCAGGAACCGAATACACTTCTCCCACAATAAGCCTGACTTTGAACGTCGCCTTAACCTCGGGAAGCCGGTACATGTTCCAATCTTCCTTCGTAATGGTGAAGTCCACCTTTTTCTTTTTCTCGTTGGGAATGGTTTTCGGGTTGGGTTGGGGATTGGAAGGCTTTCCTCGTAGGCTCCCTGGAGCGTAGGTTACAAAAATGCTCTGACCTGACATACTCAGCCCTGAACGCCCTTTGGTTCTGTCTTTGACTTGGGATAATTTTGTTAGAACGAACTTGCCTTTCAGCGGCACATCAGCTTTGTCCTTGATGATATATTCATTCCAAGGCTCCTTAACGACCTCGAACCAGACAGGTCCAAGTCTCTTAACAGACATTATGGATCAGACTCGATTAACTCAAGCAAGTTGCGCCCCAGATCGACCCCGTTCTTGGCATTGGAAGGTTCGACCTTGGCGTCGGGAAAATAATCGGCAGTGACCCTTTGCCGAAAGAGTTCCCCGAGTTTCGCAGAGATGCCGTACTGCTTCTTCTTGGAGAAGGCAATTTGCAGCTGTAGGTGGTAGCTTTTCGTCTCATTGGAAGCTTCGTAGATCTCCAGACCGCCCTTAAGTTTGAGAGTTCCCAACAAATATGCCGCGTAGTAGGCTCGGTTTATCGCCGTTCGGAAATGTTCTTCAGAGTTTGTATCGTTAGCTAGTTCTTCAGCCAGCTGCAGGAATTTCTTCGGATCGAAAAAGTGTCATTCCTCTTGCCTTAGCACCAGGTGGACTTTGCCTCTCAAGCCCTCATCCAGACACGAAGAGAAAGCATTCGACATATCATCCCAAAGTCGAAGCAGTTTGTCATACGGAATTCCACGAACCGAAACAGCCACGAGAACTGCTTCGGAATCAGGTTCCTCGGGATCTTTGCTTACTTCCAAAGTAGAAGAGAAGTCAAGTTTCATGCTGTCGAGTCGATGGCGGACTGGACGAAAAGCAAGCGCAACGCTTCCAAGCCTATTCTCCATCTGACCGGGAAATTCAGGCCCTTCGGATAGGAGTACGTCTTTTCCTAGTTCGAAAATCGAAGAAAGGTTCGGCTTCAGGATTTCTCTGCGTTTGATTGGAACCCGACTGATCGTGTGTGAAGCTGTCGAGAGAGAACCAAGCGCTACTCTCTTTCCGGAGGAAGCGATTTGTGCGCCTCCATTCGTTCCTTGTTCCGTGAATGATGGAAGCAACTCTCCAATCTCAATGATCGGATTCGCATTATCGGCTTCCATGTGTCCCTGCTTCCACTCCTGATGTCACTTATCAGCCTGTCTTTTTCCATGGAGGGGTAAAGCTGTAGCCTGTCTAGCATTCGCCATCTCAGGTAACTGAAACTCAGCCCTATCTAATTATGGCAATCGTCAGAAAGAGTATACCGAGTTACCACAATATAGTAAAAAAGGTACATTGTTGGGCCCCACCCCCTGAGCGTTCTCTTAATTATGACCTCGACCTCTCAAGGTCAGACCAGCTCTTGGGGGACAACAAAGTAGATCTGTCCGTTGAGATTGCGAGTATCAAACCCTCAATCCAACAATTCTAGCTTCCGGCGAATCTGGGAGTCTCGGGTGAGATGCTTATTGTACTTGCTCGAAGAACTTCCTTGCTAAGGGCGTTCTGCTGAGCCCAGGTATCCACACACGGCCCATTGTAGGCTCGGGAAGGCCCTTACCCTACGCTTACAGGTGCTCGCAACCTAGGGGAACGGTCTTCGAGCTTGTGAGAGATCTCGAAAAACCGGACGTTGCTTTCTACTACAGAAAGCAACAATTTCGTTCCTGACAAAAAGCAACGAGCGTGACGGACTCTCTGTAGTAGTAATAGATCTAAATTTATAGGGTAACTTTGGTAGTAGAGAGAAAGAGAGATAGTTACTTTGGATGGTAGACGTGTTAAGAGACTGAGGGCGCTCGACCTGATACTTCAGCAGGCACATGAGAGCAAGTGGACGATAACGACTCCGGGTCTTGAAGATCGGATAGCGAGACTGCTCTCGCCCCTTCTGTTATCCCCGGATGCTCAGAAGCAGTACGTCGACAGCCTAGTGAACCTGTTGAGGTTGGAGGCTCAGAACCGTAAACGAGTCAGGATTGACTTCGCCTCAGGCGGTTACGAGCTGGTCGACGAGCCGACGACGGAGACTCTTCCGAGACTGGACCAGAGCGTCTCTACGAAGACGCCTGCTTAGACTCGTCCAGCCTCTCTAGAATCTTCCGCTTCTCTTCGAACTCGATGCCAGTCTCGTAGATCATCGTTGTCGTTATGCTCTTGTGACGCATCATGTCTTTGCGGAGTCCTAGGTCTATGCCTTTTCGTTTCATGTCATTGTTGAAGAAGGCTCGTAGACGGTGCGGTCCTATTCTCTCCCAGTCTTCGACCCCGGCGAGTTGAGCATACTTCTTGATTAGACGCTCAGCATGAACCTCGCTGATTGGGAACAGCTTATCGCTGGGTTGTAACGGTTCAGCGTAGACTCGGAGCTGGATCATGACATCATCATTCAGCGGATAGAGAGTGTCCTGAACGATGCCTCGGGCGTAGCCTTTGCCCTTGACCCAGATTCCCTTCAGCCGAAGGTCTTCCTTGTGTATCCCTGGAAGTCCACGCCAGCCTGGTGTCTTCCGAAGAGTGTCAGTGCCGGTGATCTCGCCGCAGCGTAGACCATACCGCATGAGCAACATCATGAGATAGTCTCGCTGAGACTCTTCTTTGGCCAGAGCCAGCATCCGGTCGACCGCTTCGCTGGTCAACCAGATTTTTTTCTTCTTCTCCTTCATTCGCCAGTCTACTCTCCACTCATCGCGATATACGCAATGGGGTTAGAAAGATGCCTCAATGAGTTTACCTATCTACTTCTACACTCTTGACGACGAGTCGCGAGCCCAGCTTCTTCTTCAGCCCGTCACAGAACTTGTAGACGAGACTATCGACCTCTTTCGCACTCTCTCCCCGGACCCTCAGGTAGATGGCCACATCATGCGTTTCCAGCCGTTTGCGGGTCTTCATGCTTCTGAAGCCTGTTGAATCCCGGAACTACTAAGCACTATCACACTGGCTCTCAGATGTTCATTCTTGTTTCCACTCAATGAGAAAAAGAGGGGAGTACAAAGGTGCGTCACGATGCGCGAATCCCACCGGTCCCGCTTTCCAGAGATTTCTTGAAGAATAAGCTCATAGCCATAGAGGGTTCGAATCGAAGTTTCTGAATAGGTAAACTCCGCTATGGCCTTAGAGGGCGCCGAAACCTCTTTCCGGTGTCGCGAGGATCAACTGCTTTTGAGATTTTTTGACGAGGGGTCTCGCCAGTTGAAGCTGTTCTCGGCGAGTCTCATGCTTCAGGGCCCAGAATGCACTGATCCGACGTTTTCGAGATCGTAAATTAAGCGCAGAGGTCAGCGCGAAAAAGTCGCAAGCTCAAATCGCCTGCCCTGATTTGTGATCAGGGCTTGTTTCAGGCGGGTATGGTTCGAATCTGAACCGTCTGCGGATTCCTATTCTCTAAGACTTGAAGAGGATAGCTTTGTAATCAGTCTGTCAGGCGTGGTAGAAACACGCCGGAATCTGGAAAGAGAATTGCGCGAACACTGAGCTACCACGATTTATTCCTAATCGTGAAACATTTCACGCAAGTCTCCACGAATCTTTGTTGAGTGGTCGCAAGGGCGTGGCTGAGTGGACTGTAGCCCTTAGCGTGGACTAACTTTCACTCATCGGGCTAGTAGCAGGGTGGACAGATTCTCTGCTGTAAGCGGGACTGGAGTGGCATTCCAAGCCCTTGCTGGAAGTAGAGGTACCCGTCGACATAGTTCTGGTGTGAAGAGACGAAGATGAAGTAGATGTAATTCCACGGCAACGGGAACGCTCCAGAAGGCGCGGTCCAGCCCATCGTAATCTCAGCCATGTCTCCCACCGGAATCACGATAGGAAGCTGGTTGCAGGTCGCGAGCAGTGCGTTTCCACACTGCGTTGGGTTTCCAGACGCAAGTTGCCATGAAGGACTGCCGGCCAGAGGGATGTTGGTCATGTACACTGCGACGAACTTCACCGGTATAGAGCCCGTGTTGCTAACGTCCACTTCAACATTACCAATACAAGTTCCAGTAGTCGAGCCAGAGATCTGGTTGTTCCCGGTGCCACACCAGCCATTCGTTCCGTACTTCGCTGTGCCATTCACAATATTCCCGGCGATTACGATCGTCCCGTTCTGGTCGAGATCGAGGCTACCGACTACATTGTTGATTATCTGACCAAGATCGGCACTTTCGATCTCCAATCTCCCGGTGATATGGTTATTATTGACAATAGTGTTATGGCCAACTTCGTTCTCCACTTGTCCTGTTACGTTGGAGTTGGTCATACTAAAGTAGCCGCGACCACCTGCGTACATGGCTGCACCACAGGCATCGGTGCAGATACCTAGGTTCCCAGAAGTGTTGAATCTGCTACCCGTGATGCTGACCGTCTGAACATTGTATAGACCCGTAAAGCCGGAGATACCAGCGTTCGTCAGGGTCACGCTTGATGCGGAGTCGACTTCCAACCCCCCATTAATTGTGCCGCCTATCACGGTCAAGTTGGCGCCATTGGACACATACACGTTCCCGTTTACTGTTGAAGTAATCAAGCAGACGGCGTTAACAGGGACAAGGACATCTCCCGTATGAGGGGATATGATAGACCCGCCGCATGTCAAATACGAACCACTAGGGGCGCATCCGATCGTGTCCTGCGATCCGCATGCTGCCACAGTCTCAGGAATTGACACGACATAGGTTGCGAATTGAGCCCGTACCGTCTCGAACTTTTCAGCATACGCAGCACCGGCGTTATCCTTGCTGGCCTGAGATGTGAATGCCGGAACCACCCAAACATAGACGATTGCGGACATGAGTATTACGATGAGAACCATCAT
>WNGP01001693.1_pt1 | contig 18205 bp, 11 predicted proteins | sample 5407671 | NCBI WGS metagenome assembly WNGP01 (sample SAMN13153381, study PRJNA577476) | soil metagenome | isolation source: 40 cm soil or saprolite under Garry oak tree replicate 2 | place: USA:California | collected 2016-06-15 | reverse complement strand
GCAAGAGTGCTTGTCAGACGCTTGAAAAACCCGCGCGCCCCGCCTTCGGTCTTTACATGTGCGATGGGTGACGAAATCGAGACGCGGGCCTTGCCTTCGAGCAGATAAAATGCGGTCGAGCCGAACTCACCCTCCCGGCAGATGATTTCACCGTGCCAGACTCGCCGCTTGACGATCGCGCCGCGATTCAATTCAAGAAATGTGCCAGAGATACCATTGAAGACGGGCAAGTGAAGAAGCTCTTCGGGTTCGATGAGCTGCGCATCGTCGCCGGCGGCGATGGCGGTTCCAACGACGCCTTTGTTTGTGAGGGCGCCGGTGGGGCAGGAGACCATGCACTCACCGCAGGAGATGCAGGTCGAATCACCCATTGGCGCGTTGAGATCGAACGCGACGCCGGCGGCGTAGCCTTTGCCCATGCGCCCGAGGACGAAATTGTTGCGGATTTCATTGCAGCCACGGATGCAACGGTCGCAGAGGATGCAGGCGTCATGATCGACAGCAATGGCAAGCGAAGAGTCGTCCTTCCCGCGCGCGAGAGTGCGCTTCGAGAAGCGCGGCTCTTTTATACCCGCAGCGCGTCCGAGCGCCTCGAGCTCGCAGTCGCCAGACTGCTGCTGGCGCGCGCAGGGCGAAGAATGATCGGCCAGAAGCAGCTCGAGCAGAGTGCGGCGGGCGCTTTGAACTTTCTCGGAGTTGGTGACGACGTTCATGCCCGGCTCGACAGGCCGGACGCACGAGGCAGAGAAAACGCGCGCGCCCGTGTCCACAACGCAGAGGCGGCAGACGCCGACGGGCGTTTCGTTCTGAAGGTGGCATAGAGTGGGAATGGCGATGCCCTTCATGCGCGCGGCGTCAAAGACGCTGGTACCGGCAGGGACGCGGACGGAATTTCCGTCAATGGTGAGATCTATCATGGCCGGAAGAGTGGCGCCTGTGCTCACGGGCGAATGCCTACGCGCGGGGCTTCACCGGTCCGGGTGGCCGGCAAATGACATGCGCCGGAAGGACATTGACCCTTTAACACGTGTGCGTCAACTTCTTCGCGGAAGTGCTTCAGTACCGAAGTGACCGGCGTGGGAGCGATTTGGCCAAGGCCGCAGATCGATGTCAGGCGCATGGCTTCCGAGAGTTCTTCGAGCAGCGCAAGATCGGCGCGGTATTCCGCTTCCGAAATGCGCCCCTGCGTCCACTTGACGAGCAGATCGGCCATTTTTTGTGAGCCGACGCGGCACGGGACGCACTTGCCGCAGGACTCGTTGCGATAGAAGCGCACCGCGTTGAGCGCCATGTCGAGCATGCAGGTCTCTTCGTCGCAGACGACGATGGCGCCGGAGCCGAGCATGGAGCCGGCGTCGGCAAGCGCTTTGAAATCGAGCCGCACGTCCACCATTGAGGCAGGCAAATAGCCGGACGATGGCCCCGACGGCGCAAATGCCTTGAGCCGCCTGCCGCCGCGAACACCGCCTGCATGGCCGAAGATCACCTTGGACATTGGCGTGCCCATTGGGACTTCATACACGCCAGGGCGCGCGACGTGGCCGCTTACGCCAACGAATTTCAGTCCTTTCGAGCCGTTCTGTCCCTGCGCTTTGAACCATTCGACGCCGCGAGCTAGGATTTGTGGCACGTTGGCGAAGGTTTCCACGTTGTTGATGACCGTGGGCTTTTGCCACAGCCCGGCCTGACCGGGGAATGGAGGCTTATTGCGCGGCTCGGCGCGTTTGCCTTCCATGGCTTCCAGGAGCGCGCTCTCTTCGCCGCAGATGTAGCCGCCGGGACTCACAAAAATATCGAGATCGAAGTCGAGGTCGCTGCCCAGGATTTTTTTCCCGAGAATGCCTGAGCGATAACAGCGCTGAATCTCTTCGCCCAGGATTTCTTCCTGCGAGCGGTATTCGTGGCGGATGTAAACAGTGCCTTTTCTCGCTCCGGTGACGAAGCCCGCGACGATTATGCCTTCGATGACGAGATGCGGCAGATGCGAGAGGATGAAGCGGTCCTTGATCGTGCCGGGCTCGCTTTCATCCGCATTGCAGACGACGTATTTCTCAGCGCCCGGCATTTTGCGGACGAGCGACCATTTCATTTCCGTGGGAAAGCCTGCGCCGCCCATGCCGCGAAGTTCAGACGCCTTCAATTCAGCGAGGACGCCGTCCCAGTCTCGCGTTTGCGCGAGCTTGCGGACGACCCCGTAAGGCTCGGCGCCCGCGTACGGGTCCGAGGCGCATGTCACCCGGGTCTGTTCGGGATGCGGCTCGTGCAAGGGAGCTCCCTGGATGGCAGCCCGAATGAGCGCTTCGGCGTGCTCGGGACTGAGGTCCATGAAGATAAGATCGTTGATGGAAGCGGCTGGAGCATGATCGCAGCGGCCGAGACAGGAGACTTCGCGGAGAACTACCTCGCCAGAGTGCGCGGAGGCAAACCGCTGTTGAAGCGCGGCGCGCAGCTCGCGGGCGCCGTTCAAGTGGCAAGACATGTCGGCGCAGACTCGCACGTCGGCGCGCGGAGGCTCGGTCAACTGAAAATGGGGATAGAAACTGGCGACGCTGTGGATTTGGTAGAGGGGCGTCTGAGTGCGCTTGGAAAGGGCCTGCAGCTCTGCCACGGGCAGATAGCCGCAGCGGAGCTGGATGGCCCGCAAATCGTCGAAGATCACAGTCCGCGTCTCGCGCGAAGAAGCGCAGGCAGCTTTCGAGGAGTGCTGCCCTGCGCCAAACGGATCGCTGAATCCTCTGAATACTACTGGCGCGGTGCGGCGGTGTCCAGAACCGGATTTCCGTTAGGTGCGGCGATGCGCAAAAAGGCAACGTGCCGCGTTGACTTCCCGACGGAGCGAAGTTATAAGCAACTGGAATCCGTTGGTTGAATGTTCCGGGGAGAAACTTGCCCGCCGCAGGTGCGTCTGGCGCCGAGGCGCGTTACGAGATCGAATGCATATCCAACCATTTTCCCTTGCGCGCACCTTCAGGCTATCTCTTGCGCTTTCGATCATCGTCTCGATGCCTATGGCCGCGCGCGCAGAAAGCCAGCGCAAGGCGCCCGCTGCCTCCGAGCAGCCGCGGAAATATATCGGGCCAGGCTCGTGCGCAGCGACGAGCTGCCACGGCAGCGTGCGGCCGGTTGCAGGCAGCCGCATTTTGCAATCCGAGTATTCGACGTGGATCCTGAAAGACAAGCACAGCCGGGCGTTTCAGGCACTGACCGGTGAAGTCGGCGAGCGCATGGCACGCATTCTCAAGCTCGGCGCAAGAGCCGAGGATTCGCCGAAGTGTCTGGCGTGTCATGCGCTGTACACGGCGCCGGAGCAGCGCGGGAGGCCGTTTGAGATGAGTGAAGGCGTATCGTGCGAGAACTGCCACGGGCCGGCATCGGGCTGGCTCGGGCCGCATACAACACGCGACTGGGCGCACGAGAAGTCGGTTGCGCTGGGGATGTACGATACGCGCGACGTGATTCGCCGCACGGAGAAATGCCTGAACTGCCATCTCGGAACACAGGAAAAATTTGTCGATCACGAAATGATCGCGGCAGGGCATCCGGATTTGTATTTCGAGCTGGATTCGTTTTCAGCGGTGATGCCGCGCCACTGGAAAGTTCCGCGGGAATCGGCGCCCGGGAAGCCGGCGGAGGACGAAGCGTGGGCGGGCGTGCGCGACTGGAGCGCCGGACAGGCCGTGCAGCTCCGCGCCGCTATGCAACGGCTGGCGTGGCGGGCGAGGGGGAGGAACTGGCCGGAGTATTCGGAGTTTTCGTGCTTCGCCTGCCATCATGCGCTGGGCCCCGCGAAGGATAGCTGGAGACAAGAGCACGGTTATCCGGGGCGGCGGCCGGGCGACCCGGCATGGAATTCGTCGCGCTATGCGGTGTTCCGGCTGCTCGCGATGCAGATTGATTCCGGCACGGGCCTGGAGCTGGACAAACAGGTCGCGCGGGTGAGTGAGCAAATGAGCAAGCTGAATCCGGACCGCGAGGCCGTGGCGAGCGAGGCTGCCGCGGCGGTGCTGCAGGCGCAACGAATCGCGGAAGAGCTTGCGGCGATGAAATACGATCACGCGATCGCCCTGCGCATGCTCCAGCGCATCACCAACGACGCGGACACTATTGCCATTCAGGACGAACGCGCGGCAGAGCAGGCGGCGATGGCCGTGGATTCGCTCTACATTGCGTACAGCCGCGACGCGAAGCCGGCGAACGGGGCGGAAGTGCGCGCGGCGATTAACGAGCTTTTCCAGCAGCTCGAGAATCCTTCGGCCTACAATGCCGACCAGTTTGCTCGCGGGTTGCGCCGCGTGGGTTCTCTGCTCCACTAGCCTCCGCATTGACCCTGCGAGTGCGCTGGCGTAGCATCGTCGCAAAATGCCATGCCCTCGAAAAAAGTTCCTCCCGGGCCGGTGAGCCACTGGTGGAGCGGCTTTTTTCGGCAATACAGCCGCGATCCGCTGGGCTATCTGACTTTTCTTTTTCGCACCTACGGTGACGTGGTGGGGCTGCGCTATTTCAGGTACCGCGTCACCTTCATCAGCCATCCGAAGGACATCGAAGAAGTGCTCGTCAACCAGGCGAAGAAATTCGCCAAGGGCCGGATTCTCAGGGCGAACAAGCGGCTGTTCGGAAACGGCTTGCTGACAAGCGAAGGAGAATTCTGGCTGCGGCAGCGGAGGTTGGCTCAACCCGCGTTCCACCGGGCCCGGGTTGCGTCGTACGCGGAGACGATGGTGCGGTACGCGGAGCGGATGCTCGAGACGTGGCGCGACGGCGAAGAGCGCGACATTCATCAGGAGATGATGCGGTTGACGCTGCAGATCGTGGCCAAGACGCTCTTCGATGCCGACGTTGAAAACGATGCGCGCGAGGTGGGGCGCGCGCTCCAAGTCGTGATGGACCTCAACTCGAATTTCCGGCGGCTCGTGATGACTCCGCCGTGGCTGCCGACGCGGCACAACGTCAGGGCCTTCTTCGCCGTGCGCAGGCTGAACAAGATCATCTACCGCATCATCGCAGAACGCCGGGCTTCGGGGCGCGACACCGGAGATCTCCTGTCCATGCTGCTGGCGGCGCAGGATGAAGACGGCTCGCAGATGACCGATCAGCAGCTCCGCGACGAGGTGATCACGCTTTTTCTGGCCGGGCATGAGACGACGGCAATTGCGCTTTCGTGGACTTGGTGGCTGCTGGCGCAACATCCCCACGCGGAAGCAAAACTTCAGACGGAACTCGGTGCCGTGCTGGGCGGACGCGCGCCTAGTGTGGAAGATCTTCCGAGGCTGTCGTATCTCGACAGGGTGCTCACGGAATCGATGCGGCTCTATCCCCCCGCGTGGGGCATGGCGCGGCTCGCGATGGATGACGTCGAAATCGGTGGCTATCACATCCCGAAGGGCGCCGGCGTATCGCTGGCGCAATGGGTAGTCCATCGCGACCCGCGGTGGTACGACGAACCCGAGGAATTTCGACCCGAGCGCTGGGAAAACGACTTGATCAAGCATCTGCCGCGGTTTGCCTATTTTCCGTTCGGCGGCGGCCCGCGAATGTGCATCGGCAACAACTTCGCGTTGATGGAAGCCGCGCTGCTGCTGGCGACGATCGCGCAGCGCTTCCGGCTGCGGATCGTGCCGGGGCGTCCGGTAGTTCCGCTGCCGTCGATCACGCTGCGGCCGCGGTATGGAATCCGGATGGCGCTCGAAGCGCGGCAAACGGCGATGCGCGCTTCTCCCGCAGGTGCGAACTCTGCTGTCGCGGATTAGCCCGCCCGTTCCATCTCTCGTTCAGCTTGCCGGCATGGTGCCGAGTTCAGTGCGCGTTTGAATGACGCGTAGGATGGAATCGCGCGTGAGCATGCCGACGATGTGCGATGTGCCGTCGCCCGTCCCGGTGACGACCGGCATTTGGTTGACGTCGGCGGAAAGAAGACGCTCAAGAACGGCGAGGAGAGGCTCTTCGGGCGAAGCCCAGAGAATTTTGTCGCGCGGAATCATTACGGCTTGGACGGAGGTGTGCGCCCACTCGTGGCGGGGGACTCCGTTGAGGGTGTGGACGTTCATCATCCCGACGAGGCGGTCGTCGGTAACGACCAGATGGCAGCGGCGTCCCGTGCGGAGAACTTCTGCGCCGTAGTCCTCGAGAGAGATTTCGCGCGGGACAGTGGGAATCTCGTGACTCATGACATCCGCGGCGCGCAGTCCGAGAAGGGCTTCGCGTATAGCAACCTGCGCGACGCTTTCCTGCGCCGCGGTCAGCAGAAACCAGCCGATGAAGGCCAGCCACAGGCCCGAAATCCACTGGCCCTTGCCGGCAAGGCCGTACCCAACTCCGAACAAGATCAAAGCGTAGGCAATGAGCTTGCCGGAAGTACCGGCAACGCGCGTGGCGCGGGAGAAATTCTTGGTTATGCCCCACACAATCGAGCGGAAAACACGGCCGCCGTCGAGCGGGAAGCCGGGGACGAGGTTGAAGAGCGCAAGCTGCAGGTTGATCCAGCCCAGCCAGTTCACGAGAGCCCCCAGCATTTCGCTGTACGGAAAAATGCGTGCCAGGCCATAGAACACGCCCGCAAGGAAGAAGCTGGCCAGCGGGCCGGCGATTGCGATGTTGAACTCCTGAACGGGGCGAGACGGTTCACGACTGATCCGCGCGACGCCTCCGAAGACGAACAGCGTGATGGAGACGACGGGAATTTTGTAATGGATCGCGACGACGCTGTGGGAGAGTTCGTGAAATAAAACCGAGCCGAAGAATAGCAGGCTGGTGAGAATGCCCAAAGTCCAGTGCTGCGCGTTCGTCCATTGCGGATGTTCGTGGCTGAATTGGCCTTCCAGGGAAAGCGTGATGAGGACAAAAATGATCACCCAGCTCGCGTGTAAGTAGATGGGGATTCCGAAGATTCGGCCGATCCGCACACCCGACTTGGCAGGCATCGAAAAGCCCTCGCGCCCTTCGTCCTTACGATACCTCTGATTCGGTACTGCGCCAAATCCGCCTCTGGATTACCTCGTCCTCCAGAGGCGCCGAGTGCTGCCCGCCACCCACGACGTGTGTTGCCAGCCACATCACCCGGCTCCAGCGCTAGAAATAAACCATTTGTTCTCAGTGCAGTACGGATGGCGCGTCGCGTGCCATCGCTTCTCCGCCGAGGCAGTTCGGCGCGGAGACCGTACCGCGGCGGCTTTGACGCAGTCAAGCCAGCGCGCCGGGAAGGCAATTGCCCTCATCGAGGTGAAACGCCATGGAAACGATTCTTTACCTGGGAGCGATGGTATTCATCACCTTCGCTGGCGCGACGCTGGCTTGCGCTCTGGATTGGCTGCTGCTGCACTTCGCCTTTCGGCTGATGCGGCCCGCCGGCACCCGCAAGCCGAGCTTCGTAAAGAGCACGGCAGTTGCGCACGCGGGCCAGGTGGTCACGCAGCGTTGAAGCCAAACGGCTCGATCGCGGACAGAGAAAGGTGCGCCACGATGTCGATCTTAAGGTACCTGCTGATGACTCTGAGCTTCGCGCTGTTCGGGAGCGCCGGTGTGCTGGTGGCGTACGACGTCTATCTCGCCGCGCAACTGCGGCGATTGCTCCGGCGATCGTCGAGTGAGGCGGTGCAAGAAGAGAAAAACACTGAGTCGCGACGTCGGCTATGGCGCCTGCCGTCTGGCCTGCCGCGTGACGCCAAGCTAAATCCGAAGCCAATTGGAAACCTATAGGGGGAAGCTGTAGCCGCAGAGTGCTGCTGGCAAATCGCCCTGCGGGAGGCTCACGCGCGAAGAGAACAAAAAAGGAACGACCTCGTCTACGAAAGCAAGCTCCGCCGCGCTTGCTGCCGCGGGTCACCTAGGAGTTCGCGAATCACAATGAGCAATTCCCGTTTGCCGATCGGCGCTTATTGGCTCACCGAGGGGTATTTCGGCCGCGAAGGAATGCCCTTGTAATTTTTCAGAGCCTCTTTAGCCAGCTCGATGGCTTTTTCGAGCTGCGGATCGTGGCCGCCAACGACCAGGTCGGGCCGCTGCGGCACCACGTAGTCGGGATCGACGCCATGGTTTTCGACAATCCACTCGCCGCCATTGTCCGGTACCCAGAAAGCGAAGCCCGGCGCGGTGACGAAACCCCCATCGAGAAGCGGCTGAACGTTGCCGATGCCAACGAGTCCGCCCCACGTCCGCGTGCCGACAATGGGGCCGATTTTCTCACGGTGGAAAAACCACGGAAAAGCGTCGCCGCCCGAGCCGGCAAGCTCATTGACGATCATTACTTTCGGACCAAAAATCCCTACCGGCGGCCACGGAACATCTTTCGTGTCGCGCGGCGCGACGAGCGCGAGCAACTGCCGCTTCAGCTTCTCCGTGTAGAAGTCGGGAATCTGGCCGCCGGAGTTGCACCGCTCATCCACGATCATGCCGTCTTTATCAAGCTGGGCGTTGAGCTGCTTGTCGAAGGCGATGATGCCGGGAATGCTCGTGTCCGGAACATGCATGTAGCCGATCCGGCCGCCAGTGGCTTCTTCCACTTTCCTGCGATTCGCAGCGATCCAATCGAGGTACCGGACTCCGTCTTCATTCGCTGTGGGCTTCACGGTGATCTCCCAGGCGCCGTCAACGCTGGGCTTGCTGTTGATCTTGAGCGTTACGATTTTTCCGGCAAGGTTCTGGAAGTAAGCGTACACGTCTTGATTCGGACGGGCCTCGCGGCCGTTGACGGCGGTGAGATAGTCCCCGGCCTTTACTTTCAAGCCCGGTTCCGTGAGCGGTGAGCGCGTCCTCTCGCTCCAGTTCTCGCCGGGGTAGATTTTCGCGATGCGGTAGAAGCCGCCATCCACGTCAAAATCGGCGCCGAGCATACCAACGCCGATGCGTTGCCGTTGCGGTTGATCGCCGCCGCCGACATACGTATGCGAAGTACTCAGTTCGGCGATCAGTTCGCCGATCAGGTAGCTGAGATCGCTGCGGTCCACGACCCAGGGCAAGAGCGCTTCGTAGCGCGCGCCGATTTTCTTCCAGTCGTGCCCGGTCATCTCCGGGTCCCAATAAAAATCCCGTTCGATGCGCCACGCTTCGCGGTAGATCTGTTTCCATTCTTCCCGGGGATCCACTTTCACTTGTAGTTCGTCGAGCTTCAGTTTGCCTTCTCCGACCTTGGCTTTGCCGGGAACCGCTTCCACAATGCCGATCACCGGACCGGCTTTGTAGATGACCTTGCTGCCGTCCTTGTTCAGGTCGTACCCATCGATGCCCTCGAGGAGCGGCTTACCCTCCCGTTTTTCGAGATCGTACACGTGGAGGACGTTGCGCGGCCCGCTATCCCCCTCGCCTCCGAATGCGCGGGCCTCTTGCGGCTGCGCCAGGTAGAAAAACTTGCCCTTCCGCGCAGCTAGGCTGTTCAAGATGCCGGACGGAATCGGTACGGCTGCGATGCGGTTCTGGATTCCATCGAGATCGATCTGAATGGGTTTGGGCGTTTCTTCCTTCTTTTCGTCTTTTTTCTCCTCGGGCTTCTTTTGCTCGCCCGATTTCGCCGCGGCGGGCTTCTGGTCCTTCTTCTCCTCAGCGGGTTTTTCTTCGTCGCTCTCCGGCTTGAACGGCGACGCCTCATCGGCCTTCAGCGTGATGGCGAAGACGCCGTCGGTCGTGTAGTAGTTGAAGCGCTGATCGAGCTGGCCGATGCTCGGGAAGAAATAGCGCCGGGAAAGGAAGAAAAGATATTTACCTTCGGGATCGAAGACAGGATTCGTATCGCTATAAAAGCCGCTGGAAATCTTCGTGGCTTTCTTCTGCTCGAGTGAATAGAGCAACATCTGGCCCGCGCCGCGGCGATCGGCCTTGGAATAGGCGATCCATCGGCTATCGGGCGACCAGCTTGCGTCGTAAATGTCTTCGTAATCCCCCTGATCCACCTGCACGGGCTTCTTATCCTCCACGCCGACCCACCAGAGACGATGCAGTTTGTCCCAGTAGAGGAGTTTCTTGCTGTCCGGCGACCAGACAGGGCCGTAGCGGTACATGTTGCCGTCGGTGGTGATGCGCGTTTCCGCCCCGCCCATCTGCGGGCGCACGAAGAGCTCGTATTCGCCCGTTTTGTCGGAGAGATAGGCGATGAATTTGCCGTCCGGGGACCACGCGGGATTCAACTCGTGCACGCTGGAACTATCGGTGAGGTTGCGCGCGCTTCCCTTTTCCGCGGGCGCCGTGAAAATATTGCCGCGAGCGGCGAGGACCGCGCGAGCGCCCGAAGGCGAGAGGGCGTAGCTTTCGATGTTCTGGGCGGCGGATTTGTATTCCGCGCGCGCCTGAAGATTCTCCGCATGAACCTGGATTGGGATTTGGCGCGTTTTTCCCGTGGCCAGCGTGTATTCGTAAAGCAGGCCGCCGTTTTCATAGACGATGGCGTCCGGGCCTAGGCTGGGCCATTTGATGTCAAACTCTTTGTAATCGGTGAGCTTCTTCGTTTGCTTGCTGCCGAGATCGTAGCTGAAGAGGTTCATCACACCTTCGCGGTCGCTGATGAAATAAATCGTGTTCCCATTCCACATCGGAAACATGTCCATGCCGTTCGCCTTCGGCAATTCCTCGTACGCGTTGTTTTTCAGGTCGTAGATGGCGATGGGAAGGCTCCACCCGCCGCGGTAGCGCTTCCAGGTGCGAAATTCCTGCGAAGTCTCGAGGTAAGCGATCTTCGTCCCGTCGGGCGAGAAAGAGGTGAGCTCGCCGCGGGGCACAGGCAGCACTTTTGCGGGGCCGCCCTGCGGCGAAACGAGGAACAGACGCGTCGTGCGTGCGGGCGGCGCGCTGATGCGGTCCGAGCGGAAGAGGATGTTTTTCCCATCAGGCGTCCAACCGAGCACGATGTCGCGCGACGCATGAAACGTCAGGCGGCGCGGCTCTCCGCCATCGGCGGAGATCACGTACACGTCCGGATTGCCGTCGTACTCGCCGGTAAAGGCGACCCATTTGCCGTCGGGCGAGAATTTCGGAAACAGCTCGTCGCCGGGATGCGAGGTAAGCCGGCGCGCGTCGCCGCCGGCGCGAGGAGCGATCCAGAGATCGCCTGCATAGGAGAAGACGACCTTATCTTTTGAGATATCGGCATAACGCAGAAGGCGTGTGGGTCCTTCGGGCGCCTGCGCCCGAGCCAGGTTGCCTAGACCAAGCAGAATCGCCGCGCACATGCAGACATACGCACCTATTCGCACGAACTTCTTTTTCATCTTGCTCTCCCGTTTGGCCGGAATTCGATGCGGCAACCCTGAACCCTTTGCTTTCGACGCGCGCCAGCGCAAAGCCTCGCCTGCACACTTTTGGCTTCGCCCGGTCAAAATACGCGCCCAAGTCAGAAAAAGTTTCCCGCGATTTGCGGGACCGGCACATCACACCTCTTCCGAGACGTGTTATCATCAGCCTGCGGCCCAGTGTACGCCAAGCAAAATCTCCTCTGTCACTCAACTCTGCGTTTCCGTATCTCGCCCCTTGGGGAATCGTTTGTCCATGACGCGCATCTGCGCGAGGCGCTCTCTGTTTCTCCCGGCCGAGTCACAACGCCGGAAATGTTGCTCCGGATGCGAACGGAGCCTACGGTCGCCCTTTTGTCGGAGCGGCTCTCCGGGTATGCTTTCTTGTTGAACGTGGAGACGAATCCTGCTCGCGCGAAAGACATCCAGTTGCCGCTGCCGGCGAATGTCGCCAGCGCCTCGCAACCACTGTGTCAGCGAGTGGACGCGCCGGCGCCCGCCACTTCCATGGCGAGCGATCCGCCGGGAGCATCGCCATGAGCTTTCGGACAAAACTCTTCTTCATATTTCTAGTGACGGTGCTCGCCTCGGTGACCGTGGTGGCGTGGGGGGTAACGCGCTACACGCGGAATGCCTTCGAGGAGATGGACACGCAGCGGACCGCTGCCCTGATCGCACAGTTCAAGAAGGAGTTTGCGCAGCTAGGTGAGGAAGTGACGCACCGCGTGGAGACCATCGCGAATGCGGAAGTGACCATTCGGGCGGCTATCGTGCTGGAGCAGCCGAATGCCAATGTTTCCCTACTTGTGAACGACGCGAAAGGCGCAGCTCAGGAGCAAGGCCTGGATTTCGTCCAGTTTGCGACCGCGGACGGCACGGTGATCTCCTCGGCGCAGTATCCCGCACACGTCGGTTTCAAAAGCGACTGGGTGACCGCCACGAAGGACTGGCGCGATTCGTCCGCTTTCCTCAAACGGGAAGAACTGCCGGACGCCGCCGCGCTTTCGCTCAGCGCCGTGCGCACGGCGCCCGTTGTGGACAAACCGTTCTACGTGATTGGTGGGTGGCGGCTGGACCAGAATTTCCTCGCCTCGCTCGTCTTGCCGGAGGGTATGCGCGCTCTGCTCTATCGCAATCTCGAGCAAGGTTTCGTCTCCAGCGCCTTGACCGATGTAACCGGCGACGTGAAAGAGGCTGACAGGTTCGAGCCCATCATCGAAAAAATTCAGAAGCAGCCCGGGTCACTTGTAGAAACGCTCCAGTGGACTCCTGACCCCGCGTCGGCCGAAACATTTCACGCCATGCCCCTGCTGGGTCGCAACAACGAACTGCTGGGCGTTTTGCTGGTGGGCAGCTCGCGCCGGGAACTCGTTCTGCTCACACGCCGCATTTTGGAGATGGCGGCCGCCGTCGGCGCGGCGGCCCTGTTGATCGGATTGTTCATCTCCTGGTGGATTTCGGCGCGTATTACGCGCCCCGTGCGGGAGCTTGCCCGTGGTGCGCGCGAAGTGGCTGGCGGCCGTTGGGACACGCGCATTGAGGTGCGCGGCCCCGATGAGGTCGGTCAGCTCGCCATTGCGTTCAACGACATGACGCGCACGCTCGCCTCGCAGCGCGAGCGGCTGGTGCAAGCCGAGCGCGTGGCGGCCTGGCGCGAGCTGGCCCGGCGGCTGGCCCACGAGCTGCGCAACCCGCTGTTTCCTTTGCAGATCACGCTGGAGAATCTGCAGCGCGCGAAGTCCCTCTCCAAGGAGCAATTCAACGAGATCTTCCACGAGTCCACCGCCACGCTCAAGACGGAACTCGCCAATCTGAACACAATCGTCGGGCGCTTCAGCGATTTTTCGAAGATGCCGGAGCCGCAGCTTCAGCGCGTGAACGTCAACGAAGTCATCCGCGGCGCTGTGCGTTTGTTCGAGCCGCAATTCCACCCTGTCGGCAAGCCGGCCATCTCCGCCGAGCTTTATCTCCTGGAGAGCCTGCCCGAAATCGAAGCGGATCCGGACTTGCTCCACCGCGCATTGCAGAATCTGATCCTGAACGCGCTGGATGCGATGCCCGCCGGCGGAACGCTTACGCTGCGCACTTCGGCGCGCGACTCCGGCGTGCGTCTCGAAATCGCCGACACCGGGCAGGGACTGGCGCCGGAGGAATGCTCGCGGCTATTTACTCCTTACTACACGAGCAAACATCACGGCACCGGTCTGGGCCTGGCGATCGTGCAATCCGTCGTCAGTGACCATGGCGGGACGATTTCCGTCTCGAGCGATGCAGGCCGGGGCACGACCTTCCGCATCGACCTCCCGCACCGGCCGCCGAATCGCCCGACCGCAGCCAAGAAGGAAACCCCCGCGCCGCCCTCACAGGCCCGGGCGAGCACCGCCGGATGAGCGGTTCGCCGGAACGCAACGTGCCGCGCAAAGCTCATCTCCTTCTCGTGGACGACGACGCGAACACGCTCGCGTCGCTTTCGCGCGCCTTCCGCCTGGCGGGACACGAGGCCACTGTCTGCGACAATGCCGCGCGAGCCCTGGAGCTGCTGCGCGCGGAAGCGTTTGACGTGATCTTTTCCGACGTGGTCATGCCGGGGAAGGACGGGCTCGCGCTGCTGAAGGACTTGAAGGCGGCGGGCGTGAAGGCGCCCGTTATTCTCATTTCCGGTCAGGCCAATATCGAAATGGCGGTCCAGGCGGTTAAGCTCGGCGCGCTCGACTTTCTCGAAAAACCGATTTCGACGGACAAGCTTTTGATTGCGCTGGAGAACGCGCTGCGGCTTTCTCGCCTGGAGGACGAGAATCGTGAATTGCGGCACCGCTTGGGCAAGCACGAACTGATTGGCAGCGGCAAAGCGATGCAGGACCTGCTGCGGCAGATTGGACGCGTGGCGGCAAGCGAAACGCGGGTGTGCATTCTGGGCGAAACCGGGACGGGCAAGGAGTTGGTGGCGCGGGCCATTCATGAGCAGAGCGCTCGGCGTGAAGGACCGTTCGTCACGCTCAATTGCGCCGCGGTCCCCGCCGAGCTGATCGAGTCGGAACTTTTCGGACATGAAAAGGGAGCGTTCACCGGCGCGGCGGCGCGGCACCTGGGCAAATTCGAGCAGGCGGATGGCGGGACTTTGTTTCTCGACGAGATCGGCGACATGCCCGTGACCATGCAGGCCAAGCTGCTTCGTGTCCTCGAGGAAGGAGAGGTCGAGCGCGTGGGCGGCGACAAGCCCGTGCAGGTGAATGTGCGAGTCCTCGTAGCGACCCATCGCAATCTCGAAGAGCTTGTCAAACAGAATGCCTTCCGCCGGGATCTCTACCATCGCATTTACGTTTTCCCGCTCACTCTGCCGCTGCTTCGCGACCGGCCGGACGATCTGCCCGAACTGGTTGCCCATTTTGCGCGTCAGGTCGCGGCCCAGAATGGCTGGAAGGTGAAGGAGTTCATCGCCGAGGCAATTGAAGAGCTGCGGCGTTATAGCTGGCCGGGAAATGTGCGGGAGTTGCGGAACGTTGTCGAGCGCCTCGTCCTGCTCGCTTCAGGAGACGCGGTCAACGCGGCCGACGTGCGCCTCGCGCTCCCCGGAGCGGACTCGCCGGCGGGAACTTTCTCGGCTTCTGCCGCCGGTTCTTCCGGCACGCTGATGGAGCGAACAGAAGTGTTTGAACGCGAAGTATTGCTCGCAGAACTGCGGAAGCACAATTTTCACATGACAAACGTGGCGCGCGCTCTCGGCATGGAGCGCAGCCATCTATATAAAAAGTGCCAGCATTTGGGAATAGATCTGCAATCTTTGCGTAATCCCGCAGCCGGCTAGTACCGTTCCAACTAAATGAGCCGGACAAAAGGACGTGGACTTTCACATCTACTCTGCCCGCCACGGCGGGCCAAGAAAGAAGTTGCTCCAACAAGTTGGAACGGCACTAGCGCATCGCGCCTTCTTCCTTTGAAAGAGTGCCCCGCCGCGCAGTCTGCCGCAGGCAGGCGATCTACTGCGCCCTTGCCGATTCGAGTCCCCGGCGTTTCGGCGCGTTCCACGCCATGTCGCCGCGTAGATACTGCCAAATCCCCTGCAAGCGCCAGAACATATGCAATTGCCGGTAGGGAAAATGCTCCAGGAAGCAGTAGCTGACCAGCCGCGCTACGTCCTGCCAGTCGTTGTACCGCTTGTAGGTGACCTCTTCTTGCAGTACGGAGCCGATGGAAATGACCGTAGCAAAAGCGTAGCCAAAGAGCAGGAACTGCAAGAAGAATTCGCGGCTCAGAATGCCGTAACACGCCGCCAGTCCGATTGTAATCATTCCGCCAAGCTCGATAACGGGAGCAAAAAGCTCGAAGAGCCACAAGAAGGGAAGCGCAAAGAAACCGATTCTCCCGTAACGCGGGCGAAAGAGCATGTCTCGGCACTGCCAGAGCACATCGAGAAGGCCTTTTTGCCAGCGCGCACGCTGCCGGGCCAGCGAGCGGAAATCACTGGGAACTTCGGTCCAGCAAACCGGGTCGGGGACAAACTGGATGTGGTAATCCGCTCCCCTGTCGAGCAAGTGCCGGTGCATCCGCGCAACCAGGTCAATGTCCTCGCCAATCGCCCGCGGCCTGTATCCGCCGACCAGTCGCACGATGTCCGTGCGGAAAATCCCGAACGCGCCGGAGATAATCATCAGCATGTTCCCCTGCGCCAGGGCTTCTCTGCCGATCAAGAAGGCGCGGAGATACTCGACCACCTGGATGATTTCGATGCTCTTTCGCGGCAACCGCACACGCCGGAGGCTTCCCCCGCGGACTTCGGAGCCGTTCAGCACGCGCACGATTCCGCCGGCGCAAACGACGCGTTTCGGATCGGCGAGCACGGGCACCATGATGCGCAGGAGGGCGTCGCGCTCGAGAACGGAATCGGCATCCACGACGCACACATAAGGAGAAGTCGCGGCATTCAGGCCGGCGTTAATGGCATCCGCTTTGCTCCTGCACGATTCTTTGTCCACAACCAGCAGGCGCGCGTCCTTCTCGCTCCGGAAGAGTGTCTTCACACGGGCGCACGGCGTTTGCGGAAGATAGAGCATTCTCACCGGACGCAAGCGGAACTCCTGTTGCAGCTCTTTGAGGGTTCGATCCGTCGAGCCGTCGTTGATGACGATGATCTCGAGTTCGGGGTAATCGAGTTCGAGCAGGCTGCGCACGGAAGTCCGAATGCACTTTTCTTCATTGTGCGCCGGCACAAGAACCGCGATTGGCGGAGCGAGCGGCGATTCCTTGATCCATCCCGGCCGCATGCTTTGCAGCCGCCGCTGGTGTGCCGCGGTCGTTTTCAGAGCGATAATCAGCATCACGAGATAGCTGAGGTTGCAAGCCACGTAGTAGTAGAAGAGCGCGCGGTTCGAGATTTCGAGAAAGTGAATCATCGCCGCGTCTCCACTCCGGCGACGGCGAAATGGCCGGGCGCCCGCCGGCCCGGCGAGACCAGGCCCGTTTCGAGTGCATTCAGGAGCTGCCCCTTTTCCTGTGGGCTGAGATGTTCGGCTGCTTCAAGGTCCTTTTCCAGTTTCTCCCGCATACCTGCATTCTCGAGCGCCGTCAGGAAGGCGTGGAGACCGTAGCGGTCGCGGGTGGCCACGGCGCGCTCGAAAATCGAGACCAGCTCCGCATCGAGCTCGACGAGCGCTTCTGCCGCGCGCAGGCGCACCAGGCGGTTCGAATCCGTTAGGCCGTGGATCAGAGAAGGTATGGCCTCGGACCGCCGAAGCTTTCCCAAGCTGACAATCGCGCGCAATCGCACGAACCACACACGATCCCGCGCGAGCTCGACCAACACGTCGAGCGCCAGCCCGGGCTTTGCGTGCGATAGCGCGCGAGCCGCCGCGGCGCGGAGTTCGTCGAGCGAATCGTCCGCAAACGGCAGCAACTCCTCCCCCAGCGACGATGTCGCCACCTCTCCCAGCACGCGCGCGAGAACTTCCCGCACCTGCCCCTCTGCATGTTTCAGATAGGGCAGAAGGATCGAAGGCCGCTCGGCGCAGCATTGGATCAACGCGCTTTGCAGAGGAAGCGGGGGAACAACCAAGCCCGCCTCGCCGGCCCACGCTAGAATTTCCTCACCGGCCTCCGGGCAGGCCGTGCGGCCGAGTCCCCGCAGCGCCGCCAGCCGCGTCTCCTGATCGCCATCGCGCAATCCTTCGGAGAGGGCTGGAATGCCTTCCGGCGCGCGCGTCCGGCCGAGCGCCACCAGCGCCCGCCGCCGCCGCCACCCGTGATGATGCCGCGCCTCGAAAATGCGCTTCTCGATCAGCCCGCTGCTGCGCAGGAATTTCAGCAGCCGCGCCGATTCTTCCGGATCCGCAATTTCGAAAGCGTCGAGAGCAAGTTCCTCGATGATGCGCCGGTCGAACGGTTTTCTGCGCCATGACCCGTATGGGATCCGCCCGGAAATAATCGCATCCCATTTGTCCCGGAAGTGCAACACGCGCGAGTCGCGTTTTCTGAAATATCGTTTGCGGTAGGTCCGCCGCAGCAGGATGAATCCCAGCAGCAACACGTCGGCGGCAATCGCCGCGACGATTGCCTCGACGACAAACGCCGCTGGCCCCAGCCTGCGGAAGGCTTCAAAAGCGGATGACATATGTGAATCCAAAACTTGTGTCGCTGCGGTTCTGCGTGCGTTTTTGATATGCCCCGGAGCCGGCGAACTCTTGGAGCGTGCTAAGTTGAAAGCGCAGCCCGCCGCCGTACGTCTGCGAAGCGAACTGTCCGATCTGGTCCACTTGGGCGAAGTTTTCCGTGCCGGTTGCAAAGAACACGTTGCCGCTCAGTCGGCGTTGGCCCCGGCTCGCTATAGGAAATGTGAGCCGCGTCGCGCCGGAGGGCCGCCATTCTGCCGCCGTGCCAGTGAAATGACTGCGCGACTCCGTGAAGCCCAGCGACCAGCTCCACTCCCTCGGCAGGTAGATAACGCTCATCCCGTTCAAAGCCAGGATTCGCGCCAATGCGTACCAATACCAGTGCGAGCCGTA
>WNGP01002522.1_pt1 | contig 18216 bp, 15 predicted proteins | sample 5407671 | NCBI WGS metagenome assembly WNGP01 (sample SAMN13153381, study PRJNA577476) | soil metagenome | isolation source: 40 cm soil or saprolite under Garry oak tree replicate 2 | place: USA:California | collected 2016-06-15 | reverse complement strand
ACGGCCCGACGTCGACGCGCGCTATCAGCGCGCCGTCCAGGCGCTGAGCGGACAAGGCGGCTGGCCGCTCACGGCGTTCCTCACGCCCGACGGTGAAGTGTTCTTTGGCGGGACGTACTTCCCACCCGACAACAACGCGTACGGCCGACCGGGCTTTCGGCGCGTGCTGATGGAGATCGCGCGCACGTTCCGTGAGGAGCAGGAGCGCGTGACCACGAACGCCCGCGCGATTCGCCAGCACGTGGTACAGACCCTCGACGAGGCGAAGCCCGGCGCGGTGAGCTCCGATCTGGTCAGCGGCGCCGCCGACCAGATGGCTCGCCTGTTCGACGTGCGCTACGGCGGCTTCGGCTCCGCGCCCAAGTTTCCGCATCCGGCGGCGCTTGAGTTCATGCTCGCGCGCTGGCACGACGGGAAAGGCGGCCTCGCCTGGCAACGCGAGATCGTCGACAAGACCCTCTCGGGAATGGCGCGCGGCGGCGTCCGCGACCACCTGGGCGGCGGCTTTCATCGCTACGCGGTGGACGAGCGCTGGATCGTCCCGCACTTCGAGAAGATGTCATACGACAACTCCGAGCTGCTGCGCGCCTACCTCTCGGCCTACCAGGCGCTCGGAACGCCGCTCTTCAAGGAAGTCGCAACCGGTATCGTGGATTGGGTGCTCGAGGTCATGGCCGACAAGGACCAGGGAGCGTTCGCGACGTCGCAGGACGCCGACCTGACGTTCGGCGATGACGGCGACTACTGGACCTGGACGACGCAAGAGGCGAGCAGCGCGTTGACGGAGCGCGAAGCCGCGGTGGTCGCGAGTGTGTTCGACATCCAGGAAACGGGGGAAATGCACCACAACCCACAGAAGAACGTGCTGTGGTGGAAGCAGGATCCGGCGAGTGATGACGCGTGGCCGGTGCTGCGCGCCGGGCTGAAAAAACTGAAGGCCGCCCGTGATCGGCGCACAGCGCCGTTCGTGGACCGGACCGCCTACGTCAACTGGAACGCGATGATGGCGGGAGCATTTCTGCAGGCCGGCGCGGCGCTCGATCGGCCGGAATGCAACGAGTTTGCACTGCGGGTTCTGGAGCGCATTTGGAACGAGGCGTGGGATGGGAAGCGCGGGATGTCGCACGTGTTGGGCCGGCCAGAGCCGCGCGGCATGCTCGATGACAACGTGCAGGCCGCCGCGGCGTTTCTCGACGCCTATGAAGCGACTGGCGCGTCGAGCTGGCTCGAGCGCGCGACTCACGTCATGACCTACTGCGACACCGCCCATGCCGATGCCGGCGGGGGGGCGGGGGGCTATTTCGACATCGCCACATCGAACGGTACGGCGTATCTCGCCACTCGGGCCAAGCCGGTTCAGGACGCGCCGACTCCCTCACCCAACGGGGTCGCCGCGCTCGTGCTCGCGCGCCTCTGGGCGCTGACCGACACGGGCGAGTGGCGCGAGCGGCGCGATCGTCATCTCGCGGCGCTCGCCGGGAGCGCGCGGGAATTGTCGCTGTACGGCGCGACGCTGCTGCGCGCCGTGGACTGGGCGGTGCACCCGATCACGCGCCTCGAAGTGCGGGGCCCCTCGGGCGAGGGACCAGCCTGTGCCATGCACTTGCTCGCGCTGCAGACCTATCGGCCCCGGAAGGTGGTCGTGCGCGCGATCGCCGCGGCGCCCGCCGCGACGGTATGCGTGGGAACCACGTGCTCGATGCCCGTGTCCACACCGGAGCAGCTCGCAAGGCTGCTCGAGGCGTGAACCGCCGCACGCTCGGCCGCACCGGGCTCTCGGTCAGCGAAATCGGGTTCGGGGCATGGGCGATCGGCGGCAACGCGTTCGGCAATTCGTACGGCCCGACCGACGACGCGGAATCCACCCGCGCGATCCGTCGCGCATTCGAGCTCGGCTGCACCTTTTTCGACACGGCGGACGTGTACGGGCACGGACACTCCGAGTCGTTACTCGGCGAGGCGCTGCAGGACGTGCGCGATCAGGTCATCCTCGCGACCAAGGTCGGCGCCGACTTCTACAAACCCGACCTGCGTCTCGACTTCACGCCCGGATACCTGCGCTTCGCGGTGCAACGCTCGCTCGAGCGTCTGCGCACCGACCACATCGACCTGCTCCAGCTGCACAATCCGCCCATGAGCCTGATTTCCCGGGCGGGCACGTGGGAGCCGCTGGAAGAGATGAAGCGCGAAGGGCTAATCCGGTTCTATGGACTGTCCGTTCACCCGCCCGAGGAGGGCGTGGCAGCCGTTCAGGCGACCATGCCTGACACGGTCCAGATCGTTTACAACTTGGCGCGGCGCGAAGCCGAGGACACATTCCTAGCCACGGCGCAGGCGGCGAATGTAGGCGTCATCGCGCGCGAGCCGCTCGCGAACGGCTTCCTCGCCGGACGGTACAGCGCCGCCAGCACCTGGGAGCACGGCGACATCCGCAGCCGCATGCCGCGGCCCTACGTCGCCCAGCTCTCCGCACTGGGCCAGCGCGTGCGCGAGTTGGCTGAGCAGTCGGGGATGACCGCTGCGCAGCTGGCGCTCAAGTTCGTGCTCGACCGCGCCGAGATCGCGTGCGTGATCGTGGGGATGAAGACGGTGCAGCAGGTCGAGGAGAACCTCAACTAGCGGGGGGTGGATGCCGAACAAGAAAGCGGTGATCGAGACCAAGAAGGGCACAATCGAGCTCGAGCTGTTCGCGGATGAGGTGCCCGGCACAGTCGCGAATTTCGAGAAACTGGCCAACTCGAGCTTCTACGACGGCACCAAATTCCATCGCGTGATTCCGAACTTCATGGTCCAGGGCGGCGACCCCTACTCCAAGACCGGTAAGGGGCCGGTGGGAACGGGCGGGCCCGGTTACACCATCAAGTGCGAAACGCAGAAGAACACGCACAAGCACGTCCGCGGGCACACTGTCGATGGCGCATGCGGGCAAGGACACGGGCGGCAGTCAGTTCTTCATCTGCCACTCCCCGCAACGGCACCTGGACGGCGTGCACACCGTGTTCGGGCAGGTCACCAAGGGCATGGACGTCGTCAACGCCATCAAAGGCAACGACGAAATCACGTCGATCCGCGTCTCGTAATTGGAGGCTCTTCATGTTTGCGCTGCTGTTGACGCTGGCGGTTGCAGTACAGGATTCAGGAGCCTTCATCACGCGGCTCGGCAACGACACCCTGGCGATGGAGCGATACACCCGTACCACGACGCAGCTGCGGGGCGAGTATGTGATCCGCACGCCGCGGAGTTTGCATCGCATCTACACGTTCGATCTGAATCCGGACGGCTCGATTCGGCGCTTCGAGCTGGTGACCCACAACATCGGCGGCGGGCCGGGGCCGATGGAGACGAAGAACTCGGTCGACCTCTCCGGTGATAGCGCCGTCCTGGTTTCGCCGCGCGGTGACAGCTCGGTCACGACGAAGCTCGCCGTCCCGCACGGCACGTTCCCCTACCAGTTCTACGTGTACGGCTTGATGGAGCAGATCGGCCGGTGGGCGCGCAGCACAGGCAAGGACAGTCTTCGGTTCAGCGCGCTGTACTCTGCCGATCGGACGAGCGGCGGCTACATCAAGAAGCGCGGTGGCGACACGCTGGTCTTCATGTTCGACGAAGGCCAGTTGGCCGGCGTCGGGCCGTTCACATTCCGGCTCGATCGTCAGGGCCACATCACCTGGCTCACCGGGAAGGGCAGCACGCTGCAGGTTGAGGTCCAGCGCGTCGCGTCCGTTCCGATGGCGCAGGCCGGTCCGATGTTCGCAAACCGTCCGCTCGGTCAACTGTCGGTGCGCGACACCGCACGCAGCAGCGTCAGCGGCGCCGAGGTATGGGTGGACTATGGCCGGCCCCAAAAGCGCGGGCGGGAGATCTTCGGCAACGTCGTCCCGTGGAATGCCGTGTGGCGCACGGGCGCCAATGCGGCAACGCAGTTCAGCACCATGTCCGATCTCGTGATCGGCGGTGCAACGGTACCGGCGGGCAAGTACACCCTCTGGACCCTGCCCACGCCGACCGGCTGGAAACTCATCATCAACAAAGAGACCGGGCAGTGGGGCACGGAGTACCACGCCGAGCAGGATCTCGTGCGCGTCGACACGAAGGTCGAAACGCTGCCCGCTCCGGTCGAGCAGCTCGTGATTGCGTTCGAACCGGGATTGCTGACCTTCACGTGGGACAAGACGCGAGTCTCCGTGCCCGTGGCGAAGAAATAGATGCATCTCGATTTCGCGGTCGTCGCCGATTACGCGCTGGTCGACCAGACGGGCAAGATGTCGGTGCTCGGCATCTTCCAGCACATCTGGGTGCCGCAGTTTCCGGCGATGCATCCGCGCTTGCACCTGGTGCTCCGCCTGAAAGGCAGACGCACCGAAGTCGGAGAGCATCAGGTGCAGATCAAGCTGCTGGATGATGCCGACGGGGAGCTGCTGGGCGGCTCGGGCACCGTGAACTTTGCGGAGCCGCCAGCCGGCGTCACCGAGATCGAGGCGGCGGCGGTTCTGGTGTTCGACGTGCCGTTCCCGCGCGCCGGGCAGTACCGCTTCGAGATCACCGTGGACGGCGAGCGCAAAGCCAACGTCCCGATCACCGTGTCGCAGATGCCCACGGCGCCCGCGCAGCCTCCCTCCACCCCACAGGCTCCCGGTTCCTAGCACATTGCCGCTCGGCGCCTACGTGCGGCTGCCGGTGTTGCTCCTTGCCGCCGCGCTGGCGCTGGGGTTCGACCTCGGTGGCTATCCGCTGTTCGATCCCGACGAGGGGCGCAACGCCGAAGTCGCGCGCGAGATAGCCGCGACCAACGATTACGTCCTGCCACACCTCGACGGACTGCCCTACCTCGACAAGCCGATCGTCTACTTCGCGGCGGCCGCCGCAAGCATGGAAGTCCTCGGACCAACTGAGACGGCAGCCCGCCTGCCCGCGTATCTGTTCACGCTCGCGACCCTCGCCCTCGTGGTCGTATTTGTCCGGCGCCGCTGGGGCGCCGATGCCGCGTGGCTCGCGGCGCTCGCGCTCGCGACCATGCCGCTCGTCATGGCGTACGCGCGCGCCACGATCATGGACAGCGCGCTCTCGTTCTGCACGACATTGGCGATTCTCGCGTTCTGGGATGAGCGGCCGGTGCTCGCCTGGGCCGCGATCGGGCTGGGCTCAATAACCAAAGGACCGGTGGCGATCTTGATCCCGCTCGTCACGCTGATCCCCTACGCGCTCCTCACGGGCAGGCCGGTACGGCGGCTCTTCCCCGTGGCGGCCCTCGGCGTGTTTGCCGTCGTGGCGCTGCCGTGGTTTCTCGCGGTCTCACACCGCATCCCCGAATTCCCGCACTACGTTTTCGTGCGCGAGACATTCGAGCGCGTGACGACGACTCGGTTCCACCGCACCGCGCCCTTCTGGTACTATTTCCCGATCGTTCCCGTCGCCGCGTTCCCCTGGATCGTGCCGGCCCTCGCGCGCTGCAAGAACTGGCGCTGGGCATGGCTCGCGCGCCGAGTCAACCCGTTCGCGCAGGAATCGATATTCCTGACGTGCTGGGTCCTGGGGCCGCTGCTGTTCTTCACGCTGAACCAGTCGAAGCTGCCGCAGTACATGCTCCCACTGATGCCGCCATTCGCGCTGGCGGCGGCGCGCATTCTGACCCGCGACGCGACGGACCTGGGCGGAGGAATCGGCGTGGCGCGGAAGGCCTACGCCGCCATCGCGGCGACGTTCGGCATCGCGCTTGCGTTGTTGACCGTGTGGCTGCCCGTGCCGCTCAGCCTGACGCCCGCCGAACGCGCCGCCATCCCCCCCACCGCGCTCGCGCTGGGGATCGCCTTGCTCGTATCGGCCACGATGGTGTGGTATGCCAGCCGCGCACCCGCGCATCCCCGTCCTGCGCTCGCCGTGATGGGGTATGCGCTCACGGTGATTGTGATGCCCATCGTCTCCGGCCGTTTGCTCGGGGCCGTCGGCGAGGATCGCTCCGCGGCCACATTGGCGCGCGTCATTCAGAATGTCAGGCCGAGGGCGGGGGATGCGCAGGAGGTCGAGGTGGTGGGCGTGTCGGCATTCCCCACCTCCCTGCCCTTCTATCTGAGGCACCCAATTGCGGTCGCCACGGCCGGCGCGCAGGAGCTGACAAGCAACTTCATCGTCGACTACCAGGACCGGTTCCGCGCCGACAGCACCTCCCCGCTCAAGCCGGCCGATTACTGGCGCGAGCGCGCGCGGACGTGCCGGACACCGACCGTCTTCGTGGTGCGCGCCAACGACGCGCGCCGGCGCGCCGAGCTCGACCCGGTGCTCCCGCTGCTGGCCGTCGAAGGTCAGTACGCGGCCTACGGACCATGTGCGGCATCTTCGGCGCGATAGCCCGCGGCGACGCACCGCTGCGGTACCCGGACGCGCTCGCCCGGATGGCGGAGTCGCTCCGCCACCGCGGGCCGGACGGTGAACGCATCGTGGGGCACGAGCGCGCCCGCATCGGCGCGCGGCGGCTCGCCATCATGGATCTCACCACCGGCGATCAGCCCTTCCAGAGCCCCGACGGCAAGATCTGGATGGTCTGCAACGGCGAGATCTACAACGCGCCGGCGCTGCGCCGCGAAGCCTCCGGCTGGGGTTATCCGTTCCGGTCGCGCGGCGACATCGAAACCATCGTCCCGTTTTACGATCGCCTTGGACCAGACGCGGTCGCCCGGCTCGAGGGAATGTTCGGCCTTGCCGTCTGGGATGAGCCCCGCCGGCGCCTGGTACTCGCGCGCGACCGCGCGGGCGAGAAGCCGCTGTTCTGGACCGACGTCGACGGCGAGGTCCGATTCGCGTCCGAGATCCAGGCGCTGCTCGAGTTTCCCGACCAGCCGCGCCGCCTGAATCGCACGGCGCTCGCGCTCTATCACGCGCTTGGCTACGTCCCGGCGCCTCATACGATGTTCGACGGGATCCAGAAACTCCCGCCTTCCGCCCTGCTCATCGCCGAGGGGGAGCGCACGGAGATTCGCCCGTACTGGAGCGCCGCCGAGGCCGCCAGCCGCCCGGCGACGCTGTCGCGCGAGACTCGGGGCTCATTGCGCGACACGCTGTTGCGCGCCGTGAAGCGGGAGCTGATGTCGGACGTCCCGTTCGGGATTTTCACCAGCGGCGGCCTCGATTCGTCGCTGCTCGTGGCGGCGACGGCGCGGGCAGTACCCGACGAGCGCATCCACACCTATGCCGTGCGCTTCACGGAGCCCGGCTACGACGAGAGCCCGTACGCCGAAGCCGTCACGCACGAGATCAGGTCGGTACACCATGTCGTCACGGCGGACGACGAATCGCTCGGCCGCGCCCTCGACGTCGTTTCGCGTTCGCTCGCCGAGCCGCTCGGCGATCCCGCCGTGCTCCCGACCTTTCTCCTGGCGGAGGCGGCGCGCCGCGACGTGAAGGTCATTCTCTCGGGCGAAGGTGCGGATGAGCTGTTCGGCGGCTATCCCACCTACATCGGCCACAAGTATGCCGAGCGGTGGCAGCGCGTTCCGCGTCCGCTGCGGCGCGCGGCGCAGTGGGCGGTGGATCGCTGGCCGGCATCGACCGGCAAGATGACGCTCGAGTACATGCTCAAGCAGTTCTTGGCGGCGAGCGAGCGCCCGTGGATGGAGCGCCATCTCACCTGGCTCGGGGCTATGGCGATCGCCGACGGCGTCATTGCCGAGCTCGCGTGCAAGCTCGACCGCTTCCCCCATGACGACGCGCTGAATCGCCCGATGTGGTTCGATTTCCTGACGTATCTGCCTGACGACCTGCTGGTGAAGGTCGATCGGGCCACGATGCTGGCGTCGGTCGAAGCGCGCGCGCCGTTCCTCGATCGCGAGGTGATGGAGCTCGTCCTGCCCGGTCCCTCGCGTCTCAAGGTGCGTGGCCTCACCACCAAGGCGATATTAAAGGAAGCAGCGCGTGGTCTTGTTCCGGATAACGTGATCAACCGGCGGAAACGCGGTCTCTCCGTGCCGGTGGCCCGCTGGTTGAACACGGGGCTCGCGCCCCTGGCTGACCGACTCCTCGACACGCCGCTGCTCGCGGAGCACCGGACCGGCCGCCGCAATCACGCGCGCAGATTGTGGCCGCAATTGATGCTCGCGCTGTGGAGTGAGCGCTGGGGGGTAGACACACAGTGAATCGCCAGGAAGCCCTGTCGCTGATGCAGGAACACACGCAATCGGCCTCGCTGCGGCAGCACATGCTCGCGGTCGAAGCCGCCATGCGGGCCTATGCCGGCAAGTTCGGGGAGGACCCGGAGCCGTGGGGGCTGGTCGGGCTGCTCCACGACTTCGACTACGAGAAATTTCCCAACCCGGAGCACTCACCCACCGACGGCCATCCCGCCTGGGGCGTCAACCTGCTGCGGTCCCAAGGCGTCGCGGAGCCGGTGCTGCGGGCGGTCTTGGGGCATGCCACCTATTCCGGCGTGCCGCGGGACACCCAGATGGCCAAGGCGCTGTTCGCCGTCGACGAGCTGTGTGGCTTTCTCGTCGCATGCGCGTTGGTGCGTCCCTCAAAGAGTTTTGCGGACCTCGAGGTGCCGTCGGTCAAGAAGAAGCTCAAAGACAAGGCATTCGCCCGCGGCGTCAACCGGGACGAGGTCCGTCAGGGCGCCGACGAGCTCGGCGTGCCGCTCGATGAGCACATCGCGTTCTGTATCCAGGCCCTCCGCCTCGTGGAACCCTCGTTGGGCCTCGGAGGTTGAATCCGTTTTCGCGGGCGCTCGATCGCGCGACCGGAGCGCGACCGATTCCCGGCAACGTCGTCCGACACATCGCGGTCAGCAGCGACTCGCTCGACGCGATGCTCGAGATGATCGCCGGCGCGAACCGCACCGTCCATTTCGAGAACTACATCATTCGCGGCGATGCCACCGGCCGCCGCTTTGCCACGGCGTGGGCGGAGCGGGCCCGAGCCGGCGTGCGGGTGCGCATCCTGTACGATGCTTTGGGGAGTCACGGCACGCGCCGCGCGTATTGGCGCGAGCTCCGCAACGCCGGCGTCGATGTCCGTCCGTTTCGCCCGATCTGGACGAGCGGCCCGATCGCGGCGTTCAGCCGCGACCACCGCAAGCTGCTCGTCGTGGACGGCGAACGCGCCATGACCGGCGGCCTCTGCATCGGCGACGAGTGGGCCGGGAACGCGGCGGAGGGGCGGCCGTGCTGGCGTGATACGATGGTCGACGTCTGTGGGCCGGCGGTGGCCGTGCTGCAGGCGGCATTCGCGCGGATGTGGGCGCGCGCCGGCCGCGCGCTTCCCGACGATGAGATCGCGCCCGCGCCCGAAGAGTGCGGTCCGTCGGCCGTGCGGGTGGTGGAAGGGTTCCCGGGGCAGTCGCGCATCTATCGCGCGGTCCAGCTGCTCGCGGCCGCGGTGACCGAGCGGCTCTGGATTACCGACGCGTACCTCGTCGCGCCGCCGCCGCTGTATGCCGCCTTCGTGGATGCGGCGAAGAGCGGCGTGGATGTCCGGCTGCTGCTCCCCGGGACGTCGGACATTCCCGTCGTTCGCATCTTCACCCGGAGCGGGTACCGCGAGCTGCTGCACGCGGGCGCGCGGATCTTCGAGTATCGTGGCCCCATGATTCACGCCAAGACCCTCGTCGGTGATCACGAGTGGGCACGCGTGGGATCGAGCAACCTCAACGTCTCGAGCCTGCTGGGCAATTACGAGCTCGACCTCGTCGCCGAGCACGATAGTCTGACCACCACGCTCGCCAAGCAGTTTTTGCACGACATGACCCAGAGCCGCGAGATCGTCTTGATGGCGCGCCGCCACCTGCCCTTGCCCCCGCGCCTCGTCGACACCGCCGCCGCGCATCTCCCGGCGCCACGGCACAGGCGGACGCTGCGGGAGCGCCAGGCGATTGTGGCAGTCGCGTTGCTGCAAGCGGCCGGCGGGGCGCGCCGCATGGTGGCCGGTGTCGCCGCGTCCGCCTTGCTGGTGGTAGGCGTACTGCTGATCCTCTTTCCGCTTAGCACAAGTACCGTCCTGGCCGGGGGGGCATTGGCGACGTCCATGTGGCTCGGCGGGTTTGCCTTGGCGCGGCGCCGGCGCCGTCGTGAGAGCGATGTCGGCTGACCTCCCTCCTCCCCCTCAACCTCCGGCCAGCCTCGCGCGTATGGGAAACAGCGCAGAGGACAAGGACTTAGTCGATCAGACGCTCGCCGGCGATCGGGAAGCCTTCGGCGTGCTGGTCGATCGTTATGCCGCGCAAGCGCGACGCGTCGCCCGGGCAGTGCTGGGCGATCCCGACGATGCCGACGACGCGGCGCAGGACGGCTTCCTCTCGGCACTGGTGAAACTCGCACAGTATGATGCCCGAAGGCCGTTCGGGCCCTGGCTGATGCGAATCGTCGCCAATGCCGCCACCGATCGACGGCGCCGCCGCAACGTTCGACGTGCCGAACCGCTCGACCCCTCGCTCGTGGGTGGAGGGCCGCGGCCCGACGCGGTGGCGATACGGAGCGAGTTGGGTGAGCGTTTGCGGACCGCGCTTGGCGAGCTGCCGGAACGCCGCAGGACCGCGGTGGTCTTGTTCGATGTCGAAGGGTACTCACACGCCGAAATCGCCGGGATTCTGGGAATACCGGAAGGAACGGTGCGATCGGAAGTGTTTCACGCGCGTCGCCGTCTGCGCACGCTGCTGGAAGACTGGAAGGAGCAAGTGAAATGAAAGACGCACAGTCGTTCGATCATCGCCCGGATCCCGAGCTGGGCGGCGCGCTCCGCGCCGCGCTCGAGCCCACCGCCGATCACGCGGCGTTCGTCGCGCGCGTGATGGGGCAATACGAGCGGGCACTCGAGCGCGGGACGATCCCGACGTTCGAGGTGCTGGCCTCGTGGTTCCGGCCCGGCATCGCCGCCGCGGTCGCCGCGCTGATCCTGGGGTTTCTGTTCGGGCGTGGGATCGTGACGCCGGCTCCCACGTCGATCGACGCCGCCATGGCGCCGTCCGAGGGACCCGGGCTGGCGGCATTCGTCACGGCGACGGATCCGCCGGATGCGAGCGTCGTGTTCGCATCCTTTGTCGAGCAACAGTAAAGAGGAAGAGGAGCCATGGTGAATAAACCGAAGCTCGCCGCCGTTGGACTCCTGGCCGCCGTCTTTGTGGCGGGCGGGCTCGCCGGGTGGGGCGGCCGCGAGGCGGTGGAACGCGATGAGCGGGGCATGGGCCCGGGCCGCCGCGGTCCGGACGCCATCGTCGCCTATCTGGGCCGCGAGCTGGACTTGAGCGCGGCGCAGCGCGACTCCATTCGCGCCATCTTCACGCGCCACCGGCCCGAGACCGACGCCCTCTGGGCGCAGGTGCGGCCACGGTTCGATTCCATCAAGACGCGCGTGCGTGCCGAGATCGATGCCCAGCTCACGGCGGAGCAGCGGACCAAGCACCAGCAACTGATCGACCAGGCCGAGCATCACCGTAGGGAGCGGGAAGACTCCACCAACGGGAAAGCTGGGGGGCGGAACTGATGCGCTGGGTGACCGGGTTTCTCGCAATTGTGATCGCGACGCCCGCGGCGGCGCAGCAGATCGCGGTGACGCTCAACGAGGCCGTGCAGCGCGCGCTGCAGGTGCAGCCGGCCATGGTCCAGGCGCGCGGCGATCAGCGCAACGCGGGTGTCGGTCGACGAGTCGCCTTCGGTTCCTTCATTCCTTCATTGACTGTCGGCGGATCCGCGGTGCGCAGCAATCAGCCGATCCGGCCGGCGGGCGATACCATCACGCAGCCAGCAGCTCGCTACACGTATACCGGTACCCTGTCGGCCCAGCTCGACTTGTTCGCCGGTTTCAAGCGGATTGCCAACCTCCGATCGGCGTATGCGACGACCGACGCGGCGACCGCCGGCGTCGTCAACCAGCGTTTCCAGGTGACGCTGCTGACCAAGCAGGCGTTCTACAACGCGATCGCCACCGAGGAGCTGGTTCGCGTGGCGGAGTCGCAGGTGCGCCGCGCCCGGCAACAGCTTCAGATATCGGTCGAGAAGCTCCATGCGGGGTCCGCGACACGCTCCGACTCGCTGCGATCGACGGTGGATTATGGCAATGCGCGGATCGCGCTGCTGCAGGCGCAGGCGAATCTCGCGACGGCGCAAGCGAATCTCGGCCGGCAGATCGGTATGGATCAGCCGGTGCGCGCCGTACCCGATAGCGTGTTGCCTTCACCGCCGGACACGACCGATCTCCGCGCGGGCACGTTGGAGCATGCACCGCAGGTCGAGCAGGCCGACGCCCAGGCACGGGCCGCGCGCGCCCAGGTGTGGAGCGCGCGCGCACAGTACTGGCCGACGTTCAACGTGTCGTACAGCAACCGTCGCGCCGGCCTCAGCGACCCGCAGCTGCCGTTCCTGACGCCTTACAAGGAGAATTTCAGCTGGACGTTCGGGCTCAACTGGCCGCTCTTCAACGGATTCATGCGGGAGCAAAGCCAGGTGAGTGCCAGCGTGTCCAGGGATGTCGCTGAAGCACGTGCGGCGGATGCGCGCCGCCAGGTGAACGCGCAGTTCACCCAGCAGATGGCTGCGCTGACGACGGCATATGCGCAGATATCGATCGCCAGCGACAACCTCGCCGCCGCGACCGAAGATCTGCGCGTGCAGAACGAGCGCTACCGCGTGGGCGCGGCGACGATCCTCGACTTGCTCACATCCCAGGCGGCGCTGACGCAGGCGGAAGTGAACGTCGTACAAACGCGCCTCAACTACCTCATTGCCCGCGCGCAGGTGGAAGCCGTCGTGGGACGGACGCTATGACGACCGCCCAGGCGATGACGTTCAGCACCGGCGACACGCCGACGCCCGACATCGTGATTCTGACGCATCACCTGACGCGCGAGTACGTCATGGGCGCCGAGGTGGTGCATGCGCTGCGCGGCGTGGACATCCAGATCAAGAAGAACGAGTTCGTGGCGATCATGGGCCCGTCGGGCTCGGGCAAGTCGACGCTCATGAACCTCATCGGCTGCCTCGACACCCCCACGACCGGCGAGTACTGGCTGAACAGCCAGAAGGTCAGCGACCTGACCGACGACGAGCTGGCACGGATCCGCAACAAGGAAATCGGCTTCGTGTTCCAGACGTTCAACCTGCTCCCGCGCGCCGACGCGCTGCACAACGTCGAGCTGCCGCTCATCTATGCCGGGATGTCCGGGAAGGAGCGGCGCGACCGGGCGGCGACCTCGCTCACGCAGGTCGGGCTCGCCGACCGTATGGACCATCGTCCCAACGAGCTCTCCGGCGGCCAGCGCCAGCGCGTCGCGATCGCGCGCGCGCTGGTGAATTCGCCCAGCATCCTGCTCGCCGACGAGCCGACGGGAAACCTCGACTCGGCGACGGGTAACGAAATCATGGCGCTCTTCAAGGAGCTCCACCGGGCGGGACAGACCATCGTGCTGGTGACGCACGAACATGACATTGCCATACATGCGCATCGCCAGATCCATTTGCTCGACGGAAAGATTGCGCGCGACGAAAGAACGAAAGGCTAGACGTGAACAAGAACTTTTGCGGACGCGCGGCGGCTGCGATGTTGCTCACCGCCATCGCAGGCTGCCACAAGGCGCAGACCATACAGTCCTACGAGGCGGTCCCGGTCGAACGCCGCAACCTCGTGGTCTCGGCATCGGCGTCCGGGGCGATCGAGCCCGTGCTGACCGTCGACGTGAAGTCCAAGGCGTCGGGCGAGATCATCGGGATGAACGTGCAGACGGGCGACGACGTGAAGGAGGATCAGCTGCTCGCGTCGATCGATCCGCGCATCCCGCGCAACAATCTTGCGCAGTCGCAGGCGAACCTGCAGGTCGCGCAGGCGCAGCTCAGCAACGCCAAGGCACAGCTGGCGCGATCCGACACGCTCTTCAAGGCGCAGGCCATCACGCAGACCGAATACGACGGGGCCAAGCTGGACTATGCGAACGCCAACGCGGCGGTGATCCGCGCGCAGTCGGACCTCGACAATGCGCGCGACCGCATGACCGACACGAAGCTGCGCGCGCCGCTGGCGGGGACGATCATCGCCAAGAACGTGGAGCTCGGAACCGTCATCTCCTCGCCGTCGACGGACGTGGGCGGCGGAACCCTCCTGTTCAGGATGGCGAACCTCGACACGGTACAGATCCGCGCGCTCGTCGATGAGACCGATATCGGCAAAGTGTCGTCGGGCCTGCTCACGACCATCACGGTCGACGCGTATCCCAACCGGCCGTTCGAAGGCACGGTGCTGAAAGTCGAGCCGCAGGCGACCGTCCAGCAGAACGTCACGATGTTCAACGTGCTGATCCGGATTCCGAACCCAAATCACCTGCTCAAGCCGGGCATGAACACCGAGGTGGAGATCCACGTCGGGCGCCGGGACAATGTGCTCGCGGTGCCGAACGCGGCGCTGCGGACGCAGCGCGACGTCGCGTCGGCGGCGCAGGTGCTGGGGCTCGATCCGAATGACGTGCAGCAACAGCTCGCGGCCGCGCGGCCGCAGCCGCCGACCAGCCGGGACAGCGCGTCGCTGGGTGGCGGGACGGCGCGGCGCGATAGCGCGGGCGGCAAGCCCGATTCGACGAAGGCGTCCGGCGGCGGGAATACCATGACGACTCCCGACGGCCGGACGATCCAGCTGCCGCCCGGCGTGACCGAGGCGCAGATCAGATCGGCGTTCCAGAAGCGCATGTCGGGCCAGGAGCTGACGCCCGCCGAGCAGAGCGCGATGGCGGCGATGCGGCAGATGATGCAGCGCGCGGGGGGCGGGGGCGGGGGGGGAGGCGCCGGCGGCGGCTTCCGTCGCAGCAGCGGTGAGCAGTCGAGCTACATCGTCTTCACGCTCAAGTATGGGAAGCCGACGCCCGTGCAGATCCGTACCGGCCTGACCGATCTCGATTACATCGAAGTCGTGAGCGGGTTGACCGAGCAGGATACCGTCCTGGTGTTGCCCAGCGCGTCATTGCTCAACGCGCAGCGCGACATGCAGCAGCGCATGCGCCAGGTGACGGGCGGCGGCTTGCCCGGCGTGCAGCAGCAGCAGCCGACGACGCCGGCGCGGCCGCAGACCACGCCGACCAGGCCCTAGCATGCTGCTCGGCGAAATCTTTCAGGTCGCGCTCCAGGCGATCCGGGCCAACAAGCTGCGGTCGTTCCTGACGATGCTGGGCATCATCATCGGTGTCGGCGCCGTCATCACCATGGTGGCGCTCGGCAGCGGGGCGCAGAAGGCCGTGCAGGCTCGGCTCCAGGCGCTCGGCCCGACGCTGCTGTCGATTTATCCGGGGCAATCGTTCCGCGGCGGCATTGCCATCATGTTCGATCAGCGCGTCAGCGTGACGGTGGACGACGCGAACGCGCTCGCGCGCGACGCGCGCTACGTCAAGGGCGTCACCCCGGAGCTGACGCGCAACCTGCAGATCAAATACGGCGGCCAGAACGGAAACGTGAGCATCGTGGGCACCACGCCCAACTATCCCATCGTGAAGAACTACACATTCACGGCGGGGCGGATGTTCACCGCCGGAGAAGACGAAGGACGCCGGCGCTACGCCGTGCTGGGCTCGGCGATTCCGGACATGTTCAACCGGAATCCGGCGGCGATGATCGGGCAGGAGATTCAGATTCGCGGCATCCCCTTCGAGATCATCGGTGTGCTGTCGGCGAAGGGCTCGGCGGGCGGATTCGGCAATCCGGACGAGCAGATCCTGATTCCGCTGCAGACCGGCCGCTACCGCATCATGGGGACCGATCGCCTGCGGTCCATCACCGTCGATGCGGCGAGCGTGCCGCAGATGACATTGGCGATGATCGAAATCGAGCGCGTGCTGCGGCGCGAGCACAAGGTCCGCCCCGGCGGCGAGAACGATTTCCAGATTCGAAACCAGTCGGACATTCTCGCCACGTTCCAGGACACCGCGAAGACGTTCACGTATCTGCTGGCGGGTATCGCGGCAGTCAGCCTGCTCGTCGGCGGGATCGGGATCATGAACATCATGCTCGTGTCGGTTACGGAACGCACACGAGAGATCGGCGTGCGCAAGGCGTTGGGCGCGACGCGCTTCAATATTCTGTTCCAATTCCTCGTTGAGGCGCTGGTGTTGTGTCTCGCGGGAGGGCTTACCGGCATCGTCCTCGGCTCGCTCGGGGCGGTCGCGCTGTCGAAGCTCGCCCATTGGAACACGTCGATCAGCCTGTTCGCGATTCTGATCGCGTTCATCTTCAGCGCCATCGTGGGGCTGTTCTTCGGCATCTGGCCGGCGCGGCGGGCTGCCGCACTGGATCCGATCGTGGCGCTGCGGTACGAATAGTCAGTTCCAGATTAAGCGGGAGAAGGGAGATGGGAGAAGTACCTGACGGTTCGTAACTAAGACCGCATCGTACATCTCCCATCTCCCTTCTCCCGCATTAGTTTGGTTCCATGCTTTCCGTTCTTCTACTTCTCATCCAATCCACCGGCGCCCAGCAGCAAGTGTACGACGGCCACCTCCGTCAGCTCGACGTGCGCGTGCCGCGGATCGAGGCCACGGTCCACATCGACGGCGTGCTCGACGAGGACGTGTGGCGACAGGCGGCGCTGCTCACGGGCTTCAGTCAATATCGCCCCGTGGACAGCCGGCCGGCTGAGGACTCGACCCAGGTCCTCGTCTTCTACGCAGCCGATGCGATCTACTTCGGCATCCGCGCCTTCGAGAAGCACGGCAACGTGGTGCGGGCGACCCTCGCCGACCGCGACAACATCGGAGCCGACGACAACATTCAAATCCTGCTCGACACGTTCAACGATCGGCGCCGCGCGCTCCTCTTTGCCGTCAATCCGCTGGGCGCGCAACAGGACGGCGTTCGCAGTGAGGGGATTGCCGGCGCCGCGGGCGGGGGAAACGCGGGCGGCCGCTTTGACGGCGTCGTCGATCTGAATCCCGATTACGTCTACGAATCGCAGGGCCGAGTGACCCCGAGCGGCTTCGAGGTCGAGGTCCGCATTCCGTTCAAGAGCCTGCGCTACCAGAGCGCCGCGGTTCAGGATTGGGGCATCCAGATCGTGCGGGTGACGCAGCATACCGCGTATGAGGACACGTGGACTCCAGTCGTCCGCGCCAGCGCCAGCTTCCTCATTCAGTCCGGCTCGTTGAAAGGGTTGACCGGGATGCGGCGTGGGCTGGTGATGGACCTGAGTCCCGAGTTCACATCGCGCGTGGACGGCGCGCCTGGGGGATCCGCATATCGTTACGGTGTGGTCGACCCGCAGCTGGGTGCGAACGTGCGCTGGGGCGTCACGCAGAACCTCAGCATGACGGGCACCGCAAATCCCGATTTCTCGCAGGTCGAGGCCGACGTCGGTCAGGTGACGGTGAATGAGCGGTTCGCGGTGTTCTTTCCCGAAAAGCGCCCGTTCTTTCTCGAGGGACTCGAGCAATTCGATACGCCCAACGCGCTGATCTATACCCGACGGATCAGCGCGCCCGTCGGCGGAGCAAAGCTGACCGGAAAGGTCGGCGGAACCGGTGTCGCTTACATCGGCGCGGTCGATGACAACAACCTGTCCGCGACGGGGGATCATCCGATCGTCAACCTGCTCCGGCTGCGGCGCGATCTCGGCACCAGCTCGACCATGGGACTCGCGTATACGGACCGCGTCGACGGCAACGCGTCGAATCGCGTGCTCGGCGTGGATGCCCGCATCATCTGGCTGAAGCGCTGGTTCTCGTCGCTGCAGGTCGCCGGATCGTGGACCCACGACACCGTGGGCTCGGGACTGCGCAGCGGCGCGTTGTGGGACGCCACACTCTACGATTTCACCGGGCGGTCCTACGGCAACCACGGTGAGTTCGTCGGCTTCAGCCGCGACTTCTCCGCGCTGAGCGGTTTCGTCAATCGTGTGAACGTCGTGCAGGGACGCATCTTCAATCGGTTCACGCGATATGGAAAGCCGGGGGCGCTCCTCGAGAACGCCACCACCTACGTCCTGATTCAGCCGACGTGGCGATACCAGGACTTCCTCAATCTGCGGAGCACCCTCGAGGGCAGCATTACGCAGCAGCTACAGTTGAACATTCGGGGCGGGTGGTTCGTCAGCGCGGTCTGGAGCAACGCTCATCAGCGATTCGACCCTCCGGACTACGCCGGTTACCAGGTCGACGCCGGCGGCCCGCCGGTGCCGTTCGCCGTGCCGCATGGCCTGTACAATCTGTGGGGCGGTGTTGCCGCGCTCAGCACGCCCAACCGCACCCTGAAGATGGATCTCAGTCTCGGGCG
>WNGP01002766.1_pt1 | contig 18217 bp, 14 predicted proteins | sample 5407671 | NCBI WGS metagenome assembly WNGP01 (sample SAMN13153381, study PRJNA577476) | soil metagenome | isolation source: 40 cm soil or saprolite under Garry oak tree replicate 2 | place: USA:California | collected 2016-06-15 | reverse complement strand
GCCAAGCACCAGCGGGTAGCCGTGGCAGCGGTAACTGGGCATCGCGGGATCGTTCATCGCGCGCGTCGCGAGCGCGCCGACGATGGTGGCTTCCGCGCCATCGCCGAGGTGCGTGTGTCCGCGAATCACTCCCGGGTGTTCGACGAAGGTGCGCTTGACGCGTTCTTCAAATTCTCGGATGCGCACCATCTGCGCGTACATCCAGATCAGTCGATCCTTCGTGAGGGCTTTTTTCTTTCGCATGGCTGCAGTCTCCTTGCTTCAAAACTCCGGAAGAGTTTCTCCCGGCTGGCCGATGCAACCGAGCGGATCACCAACGGGCACTTGCGCATCGACTGCGGCAACGATCTTGAGCAATACACCCGCGGCAGGCGAATCGAGCTCGTAGTTGACCTTGTCGGTCTCCAGTTCTACGACCGGCTCGCCTTGCTTGACCTTGCTGCCTTCTTTTTTGAACCAGCGCACCACTCGCACTTTGGTTGTCGGAATTCCACCCGACTTGGGAACTCGTAAAATCGTAACGATGGCGCCCTCCTCGATCGCGATCGATGATTTTTCCCAGTCCCCGCTTCTCGGTCCAAAATCAATGCACCGCGCGATCCGCTCCCGCCCAAAACGGTTTGCGGATGGTTCTTTTATCCGTTTTTCCTGCAGGAGTCTTCGGAATCTCGCAGCGAAAGTCGACCGATTTCGGCGACTTCACACCTCCCAGGCGCGTTTTGCAGTGCGCAATGACCGCTTCTTCCCCCAGGGATTCGCCATCGCGGAGCACGACGATTGCTTTCACCGCTTCGCCCCATTTTTCGTCCGGCACGCCGATCACGGCGCATTCGCGCACTTGCGAAAGCTCCATCACGCAAGCTTCGACTTCCGCGCAGTAAACGTTGAAGCCGCCGGTAATGATCAAGTCCTTTTTGCGATCGACGATGTAGAAAAAACCATCGTCGTCCCGGTATCCGACGTCACCCGTGTGATGCCATCCGTGGGCCTGGATTTCCGCCGTCGCTTCCGGAAAATCATAATAGCCCGCGCCTACAAGTGCGCCGCGTGCCACGATGTCATCCATGATCGCTAGCCGCACCGCCAGCGTCGGTTTGCCGCAACTTCGCAAGCGCTCCGGATGATCGCCCGCGGCCGCCGCCGCGACCGTCGCGGGATCGAGAAACGTCATGTACATGGGCGCTTCGGTTTGCCCGTAGGATTGGCACAGGCACGGGCCAAATACTTCAATGCCCTTTTTGAATTTGTCCGGTGAGACCGGCGCCGCGGCGATTAAGAGCCGGCGCAGGCTCGCATAGTTGAAGTCGCGGAGCTGCGGGTGGGCAAGCAGCGCGTAATACGCGGTGGGTGGAAGGAAAATGTGCGTGACGCGAAAACGCTCGATACTCTCGAGCACTTCCAGAGCGTCGAAGGCCGGCAACACCACGTTGGTGGCTCCGAGCGAGAACATCGCGAAGGCCACCACTCCCGCAGCATGCGAAAGAGGCGCGGTGCTTAGGCAGATGGGCTCGCTGCCTTCGCAGCGCAGATTTTGATGAGCCAGCTCGGTCATCGTTCCCCAGGAGAGGTTGGTCACCATCACGCCTTTCGCGGGGCCGGTCGTGCCGCCCGTCGGCACCAGACCAGCAAGCCGCTCTAGATTGCCGCATGCGTCGCCCCAATCGATCTCCTCTGTGCCTTCGCCTTGCTGCATGAAAGACTCCAATGAGGGATCACCGTCCGTTTCCGCATCAATGCAGACGAAGTGGCGTAGCGCTGGCACGAGCGATTTGATCTGGCGCACCTGCTCCTGAAAACTGCTGTGATAAAGAAGCCAGGACGTGAGCGAATAGTTCAGGAATTGGACGTTGGCATCCAGCGCGTTCCGGTAATTGATGGGGACCCACACTCCACCGGCACGCATCAGCCCCAGCATGCAGAGCAGGACTCGACCGTCGTTGGGAGAGAAAATGGCGACGCGTTCCTCGCCGCGCAACCCTGCGGCCCACATGGCCTTCGCGATGCGCCGGCTCGCCTCCCGGGCCTGGCCATAGGAATACTGCTTCGTGCCATCGATGATCGCGATTCTGCCGGGAAACGCTTCCGCTCCCTTGTCGAAGTAATCGATCGCCCGCATTCTGTCAGACTCTCTCTATGAACTGAGTTTCGCTTTCGAAAGACCGAAATTCTCCAAGGCCTGGAGAAGTTCTCGATGCCCAAAAGCCTCGCACGGCGAAGCAAATCCAACCTTGCGAGGCGCGGCCAGCGCAAGATGATGCGCCGCAAACGCCTGCACCAGTCCAGTCTGCCGGTAGGCGCAGGTTCCAAACATCGTGCACTGCACGGAGTTTGTGCTTCCCCGTCCCAGAACCACATCGATCGTGCGATGCACACGCGTGTTTTCCCGCGGAGGAGTTCCCGCCTGCACAGAGTTCGCCATTTCCGCCAACTGGCGCTCTTGCTCCTGCTCAGGCAATGGGCGGATATTTTCCTCAAAATGTTTTTCCGTGGCCGCCACGGTTTCCATGATTTGGCGGTCGAGCAGTCCCCCCAGGGTCCTTACGTTGGCGATCTGGGGATGATCCTTGAACCAAACAGCGTGCGGAAAACCGCCCCATGGCAGTGCGAGGTGCGTATGGATCGAGCCGGGCGCGACAACTTCGTAAGCCTGTGCTCGTGGCCATACCTTATATTCGTTTTGTTCCAGGTAACAAGCTTCCGTCGGGATCACCGCAAAAATCGTCTGCGTGGATCCGAACGTCGGCATCCCCTTGAACATCGAGAGGATTTCCAGCGTGTCGATTCCGCCTGCTTCTAGACAAAGACGCGAAGCGATGTCGCTCGCCGTTGACATGTACGCCGTGGCTGGCGCCGCGAGCAATCCCTTCTCGGCAAACTTCGGGCCCCAATTCTCCGCCACCTGCCGGATCCACGCCTGCTCGCCACTGATGTCGATGTAGTGGCAACCAGCCTGCAAACTAGCCTCAATCACCTGCGGACCATAATAAATGAACGGGCCAACCGTATTGCACACCACTTTCGCACCGCTAAAGAGTTTTGTTAGCTGGTCCACCGATCCATCGACTTCGACGGTCTCGTGATCGGCCGTCTCGATGCCCGGCACGCGGCTGAGGACTTCCTGAATTCTTCCCCGGCTCCGGCCCGCGGCGATGAAGGGCACGTTGTATTCGCGGAGAAATTCCGCAACAAGGCGGCCGGAGAAGCCGCTGGCACCATACACGACAACGGGCCTTTTCTTCATCAACGTCAACTCCTCCGAGGTTCTTTCGGCCAGCTTTTGCCTTTCCGCTTGCGTCGGTCAGCCGGCTGATATTAGGCTAAAGTTTCTTCCTTGCCAGTAGGCACCTTTCTGTAACCTGGTATCAGGAGCAACCCCAGAATGGATTCTTTTAATTGTCCAGTTACCGTCACCACCCACATCATTGGTGGAAAGTGGAAACCGTCCATTTTGTTTTACCTGCAAGGCAGGATTCGCCGCTTCAGCGAGCTCCAGAAGCTCCTCTCGGGACCGACCAAGAAGATGATGTCCGCCTGGGGAAGGAAACATCGCGCCCGCCACAGCGCGGCGCGTATCTAGTTCATCCAGTTCTATCGCTTTGCCAGTGAGCTCCCATGGTAGTTCTCTCGATTAGTCCGCAGCCGCCGGCTGCAAAACGGGGCGCGCGGCCCTCGCCAAATGAGTCTCTTTCAAACACAACGCAACTACAAAAACCAGGACCGCCCCTCCCGCCGACATCCACATCGCGGCGCCAAGCCCGTAGGATTGGGCCACTGTCCCTGCAAGGATTGGCGCGAGCGTCGCCCCGATAATTTCCGCCGCCAATGTGGCGAGCCCGATGGCGGTAGCCGCAAATTGCGGCGGAACGCTTTCGGTGGGCACCAGCACCAGGATAAGCGCCCCAATTCCCTGGCCGGCATTTGTCAAACAAACGATGGCCGCCAGAACCCAGGGGTGCGCGTAGAGCGGCGAGATCAGCAGCGCGAGCGGCACCATCGTGCTCATGGCGGCCATCACCAACAGAACCGGCTTGCGTCCGATGCGGTCGGACAAACGGGGAAAGAACAGTGCGAAGAAAAAACTACCTAGACCGCTCGCACCCATCAAGAAACCGGCAGTCGTGGGCGCTTGATGCGCCACTTCGGTGATATACAACGGCGCGAAAATATTGTGGAGAAACAGCCACGACAAGAACCCCGCTGCACCCGCGCAGCACAGCCACATATTGCGATAACGCAACAGGGAAAGAAAATCACGAATCTTCACCGGTTGGCCAGGAGATCCCGAAGTATTTCCCCTTTCCGGCTCTCTTACGAATTTCCAGATCAGCATCCCCAGCAAGAACCCAGGTACTCCGGAAACAAAGAACGCCCATCGCCAGCCCGCTCGCGCGGCCACTTGTGTGGTCAGCACCGGCGCGACCGCCAAACCGACCAGCGCCGCGGCGCTCACCACGATCCCGATATTCCGACCGCGCCGCGCGGGGTGCGACGATTCCTCGATCATCGCCGTCATGATCGACCACGCAGGTCCTTCCGCAATCCCCAGCAGCGCACGAACCAGGAGGAGCTGATGGAAACTGTGCACTATCCCGGAAATCCAGGACAGCGTGGAGAAGATAAACACCACCGGAACCAGAATTAGCTTTCGGCCGACGCGATCCGACAGCGCGCCAAAGAAAAGTGTCGACAATGCCCAGGTAACCGCCACCACCGAACCCAGCATGCCGATCTGCTGGTGGCTCAAATGAAATTCAGGAGCGAAGTACGGAGCCAGATAGTGCTGCGATGTCCGATCAAGGAATACCGTGCCCCAAGAAAAGAAGAGGATGGCAACCAGAGTGTTCTCGTATCTCCTTGATATGTCCATGCGCCTCCCGAATCCTCCTTGGCTTAGAAATTCCAGATCAGATCGAATTCCCGGCGTGCTGCCCTGATTTCGTTTTGCAATTCATCAGCTATTTCAAGAACATGCAAAGCTCCTGCGCCGCCGCTTTCAGATGCGGGAGAAAGCGCATCACCAGATCCTGGAGCGATATGCGTTGCGCGTGCGCGCCGACGTTGAGCGCGGCAACCACTTTTCCTGCTGGATTTCGAATCGCTACGGCCATGGAGCGCAACCCGTATTCCAATTCCTGATCGATGATGGAGTAACCGTTGCGTTGCACCATCCGCAGGATCTGTCGAAGCTTGTCCGCGGTGGTCACGGTGCGCTCGGTGTAGCGCGTAAACTCGATGCCTGCGAGCAACTCTTCGAGTTTTTCCGGCGGCAAGTCGGCGAGCAAGATTCGTCCCATGGAAGTACAAAATGCAGGCAAGCGGCTCCCGACACCAAGATCGATCGCCATGATGCGCGTCACGTTGGCTCGCGCGATGTACACGATTTCGGGACCATCCAGCGTGGCAATCGAGCACGACTCGCGCAAAACATGACTGACGTGTTCCAGCACCGGCTGCGCGGCCACTGCCAGAGGCATCGAAGAAATGTAGGAATGCCCGAGCGTCAAAACACGCGGCCGCAAATGAAAATGCCGGTTATCCTCGGAGCCCGCAAATCCCAGTTTCGAAAGCGTGTAAAGACAACGACGCACCGCGGCGCGCGAAAATCCCGTTTTGTCGCTGATCTGCGAAATCGTAAGTTGTCGCTTCGCTTGAGAGAACGCCTGAATCACCGCGAGGCCCCGGGCGAGCGAGGTCATAAAGTTGGGGTCGCCCTCCAGCTTGTCGTATTGAGGAACTGGCGTGGCCACGGGTGGGACCGGTGCTGCAGACGCAGCCGCGGTGCGTGAGCGTTTTCTGAAACCAGCATTTGAACCGGCCACCGGCATAGGCGCCCCCTCAACTGCGTCACGTCGAACGAAAGAGAATACACTGATTTTGGCCGATACACGCCCGAGATTTCGATAATCGGCTTGACCGAGAGGAATTCGAATGAATAGATTACTCGGGAGCCGGTTCGCATGGAGCGCAGCAGTAATTGAATCGCGCGGAGCGCGACCCTGCCCTATTTGCAGGTGGGCGTTCGAATGTGGCAGGTTGTGGACGCGGTGCTTTTGCGGAATCTAAGGAGAGTCATCGGATGACCAACATCGCGGGATACCAGCGGCCGGCCCCTGGTACACAGCCAAAGCATCTTCATCCTCCGTACGCGTCCTCCGTCAAACGTGCCCCTTCGAAACCGTTGGTGTACATGCCGCACACGCTTACGGAGGTGACCGGGCCTTCGTTTGGAAAAGAAGCGATCGATGCGAAAGCCTGCGACCTTACGCGGCAGCACGCCGGAGAACCTGTAGGCGAGAGAATCATCGTCGGTGGGCGAGTTTTGGAGCAGAACGGGCGGCCGGTTCCGCATACGCTCATCGAAATCTGGCAGGCCAATGCCGCGGGACGCTATTTACATAAGGTTGACCAGCACGACGCTCCGCTGGATCCGAATTTTACCGGGTGTGGTCACGCGCTTACGGACGGTGAAGGCGGCTATCGCTTCGTCACGATCCGGCCGGGTGCGTATCCCTGGCGCAATCATCACAATGCCTGGCGCCCGGCACATATTCATTTCTCGCTCTTTGGGCCGGCTTTCGCCACGCGTCTCGTGACGCAAATGTATTTTCCAGGTGACGCTCTTATTCCCTTCGATCCCATTTTCAATTGCACTGCGGATGAACAGGCTCGCAACCGGCTGATTTCCGTTTTTGATTGGGAGAGCACCATCCCCGATCAGGCGTTGGGCTACCGATTCGACATCATTCTCAATGGCCGCGAGGCCACACCGATGGAGAGATGAGATGAAACTCGAGGCAACTCCATCCCAAACCGTAGGTCCCTATTTCACGATCGGTCTCACGCGGTTGAGCAAAGTAGACCTCGTGGGACCGGGAGTCTCGGGGGAGAAGGTAACTATTGCGGGTCGCGTGCTCGATGGCGACGGGAAGCCAGTCCCAGACGCCCTCCTTGAAATCTGGCAGGCGAACAGCCACGGCAAATACGCGCATCACGAAGACAACCAGAACAAGGCACTCGAGTTGGGTTTCGAGGGTTACGGACGAATTGGAGTCGATGCGAGCGGTAGATTCCTGTTCACCACGGTAAAGCCGGGGGTGGTTCCCGGTCCTAATGGAACGATGCAAGCACCTCACATTGCCGTATCGGTATTCGCGCGGGGATTGCTGGTGCGGCTGGTGACGCGGATTTACTTTCCGGGGGAAGCGGCCAACGCCGACGATTATGTCCTGAATCTCATCGAGCCTGCGCGCCGCGGGACGTTGATGGCCCGCAAGATGGCGGGTTCGGACACACTCGAGTGGAATGTCATTCTGCAGGGTGGCGAGGAAACGGTGTTCTTTGATTGCTGAAAGTGGCGGCCACTAGATTTGACACCCTCCTGGCCCTATAGGGAGAGCACACACTCACGCGTATCCCGGCATGCGGATTTTTCGCCCTTGACTGCGGAATGTCAAGCGCCCGCGCTTGATGCTCCGCCCCACACGCGACCCGCGGTGTCCACTACGAGTTTCAGCTTGGCCCACTGGCTGTCCTCGGTGATCAGGTTGCCTTCCGCCGTCGAAGCGAACCCGCACTGTGGACTCAGCGCCAGATTTTCCATGGGAACATACCGCGCGGCTTCTTCGATTCGCTTTACGAGCACGTCGGGGTCTTCCATCTGCGGAAGTTTCGAACTGACAAGCCCCAGCACCACGGTCTTGCCTTTGGGGATGAACCGTAGGGGTGCGAACGTTCCGGAGCGTTTGTCGTCGTACTCTAGCAAGAAGCGGTCCACGTCCAGTGCTCCAAACATTTTCTCGGCGATTCCGTCATAGCCTCCTTCGGCATACCAATGGCTGCGATTGTTGCCACGGCAAAGATGAATCGCCAGCGTGACCCCCGGGCGGCGCGCGGCCCCAAAGCAAGCGTTGTCGGCTCTGATCGCTTCATCGAACGCAGCGTCCGGGTCCGTCCTCAATTCCTTGCGAATCCATTCGCGCCACTTGGGGTCCATGTAGTAGCTGTAGCGCGGTGCGTCAATCTGAATGTAGTTCACGCCATCGGAAGAGAGTTTGGCGAGGTCGCTCTTCATGATCTCCACGATGTCCCACAACAGTGCGGAATGATCCCTGTAGACCTTGTCGGTGACGCCGGACTTGAAGGAGATGGCCGGGAATTGCGTGGCGCTGGGAAGCGTCATCTTGATAGCCACGGTGCTGTTGGCCTTCAGGAAGGGCAATTCGTGCCCGGTGAGCGGCTTGGTCAGGCGCAGTCTCTTGGCAACAATGCCCGTCACACTGCTGACCGGCGCAGCTTCCGAATCTCCGGCTTTCCAGTTTCTTGCCACTGCGTCGCCCATGTCGAAGCCTTCCACAGCATCGGTGAAATCGCTCATGAAATTCCTGCGGCGCAGTTCGCCATCGGTGACAAATTCAAAGCCAAGTTCTTTCTGTTTGACCAAGACATGCTGGATATGAAGGTCTTCGAGGCTGCGCAGGCGGTGTGGATCTTTCCCGGCATTTTTTCGCGCCTCTAAGAGTTCTGGGGGACGGAGAAAGCTTCCCACGTGGTCGGCTCGATACTGTGTTGCCATTCCGTGAACCCCCTATGAAGTCGCATCCCAAATCGTACCACGCGTGGTGCGCGGCAACTCCGACGCGCGCCTTCGCAACGCTTTTTGGAAGGCCGAGCGGCGATTCTGGAGTGCAACAGTCTAAACCCGGGAATTTCTGTTCGGACCAATTGACGGTTTTCTTCTGATTCCTCAAGAACCTGTTATCCTCCAAGCTCTTTGTGGTTTGCATTAACGCTGGGGCTGCGCGCGCAGACCGCGCCACGGACAACACTGGATATGACCTTGGAACGAGGCTTTTATGGCTGGAAGCTGGTTTTCATTCTTTGGCTTGTGGATTTCCTCAACATGGGATTTCCGCTCTACGGCGGTGCGGTGATCAATACCTACATGCTGAAAGAAATTCCCATGAGCCGCAGCGAGTTCGGGCTGGGATTTACGTTGTTAAACCTCTTTGTAGGTATCCCCTCCATCCTCGTTGGGGCGTCCATTGTTCGCTTGGGCATTCGCAAAACATTCGGCATCGGTTCGGCGTTGATTCTTGTTGGCGCCCTGTGGCTCTCCTTGATCGCTTCCCGGCCTTGGCACTATTGGATGGGGTTCGGAGTGCTCACGGCGACGGGAATTAGTTTCGGGACCATCGTTCCGGCAGCCACGGCCATCACGCGGTGGTTCAGCCGGTATCGCGGAAGAACCATGGCGGTGACACTATCGGCGTCGGGATTTGCGGGCTTCTTCGTCGCCCCGCTGATCAACCGAATCCTGACGGCGAATGGAGGAAATTGGCGGCAAGCGTGGATCATGGTGGCCGGAATTTCTGTCTTGTCCGCGATTGTCGCGTTTCTGTTTGTGAAAGAGCGTCCGGAAGACCTGGGCCAAATAGTGGACGGCGGGCCGGGCGCGGCGCTCTCGGCGAAGGCGACGACGGCGACTACACGGGTGACAAAATTTCCGTGGGAACCTCAACAGGCGTACCGCAGTCGAGCATACTGGATGATTCTCGTCGGTGCGATCGCTTGCCAATTTCCGTTTTTTTTCTTTACCGCCCACTGGCTGTTGCACCTGAAAGGAGTGGGCGTGCGCCCAGTGGACGCCGCATTCGCCATGGGACTGTTCACGCTGGGGGCCGTGTTCGGCCGCTTGATTGGTGGCTGGCTGATGGACGGAATGGAGGGGCGCTACGCGTTCATGCTGGGCTTTTGCTGCTATTTTTTGGGATCCTTCCTAGCGATGCGAGTTTCGCCGGAAGCGCTGTGGATTGCCTACAGTGCCGCCATTCTCTATGGAACGGGGTTCGGATGGACGTTCGTTTGCCTGAATACCGTCACAGGACACTACTACGGGCCGGCGGCATTTCCAAAGGTGAACGGAATGATGCTGGTGCTTGCGGCTCTTTTCTGCTCGCCGGCCGGTTACCTGGGCGGGAAACTCTTTGACTTGTACCACAGCTACAAACTAGCGTTCGAAGCGAATTCGGCCGTGGCGGCGATGGGAATTGTTGCCCTCTTCTTTGCAGAAATGCCGGAGCCCCCGGGAGACGAGCCTCCCAGCTTGCGACTGAGACGTGAAGCAGGAGGTTGGCTGGGAGAGTAGGATTCGAACCTAGATAGCCAGATCCAGAATCTAGTGAAAATATTGCAAGATGTTGATTCGTCTAGCCTCTTGTTGTGTCGCAGTACTTGGTCATAGCTGGTTCTTGGCGGTAATTGTCCCAAGATGTTCCCGGGTGACTGGGGTGAACCCCTGATGGCACAAATTATTTGGGCACAGCTTCCGCTTTCGTAACAGTGTTTTTGCATCTTCTAGCAGGAGAAGGCTCTTGAGAAGGGGGCGGCACTTGAGAAAGTGAACATCCACATGAAGAACGGTTTGCGCATTAACCAGATGGCTCTGAAGGACCCGGCGACAGATCGCGGATTCCGAATTGAAGAGTTCAAAACCTCAATTTTGACTACCTGGTCTCACTTTCGAGATCGCGGGCGTGGCGCGAGTTCAAGCGGGACGGCGGCAATGAGGGCGGCTCGCTCACATGTTGTGGGCACTCCGGGACGTGAAACCTTTTCACATATTCCTAGCAGGGGAATCGGCGTATACTTCCTGAAATTCTCGAGGTCAAAGGCGGATTCCGCTAAGAACATATGCGTGCTCAAATACTCTCGACCCTGGTTCTTTGCCTGCTTGGATGCTTCGCGGTTCGTAACCTGGCGCAAGAAAAATCGGACGTGGCGAGCATTCGTACCCTGGAATTGAAGTGGGTGGATGCGTATAAGCAGCGGCAAATCGCCGCCGTTGCGTCGCTGCTGGCTGAGGACTACGTCATCACTTTGGAAGACGGCAGCACGTACGGCAAGGTCGGCTTCATCAGCTATAACGCCGGACCGTTGCGCGTGGATATCGCCGACTTGACGGAGGTCAAGATTCACATGCACGAAAACATAGCGGTGGTGACAGCGGGCTATCACGAACGCGGCGAGTTTGGCGGAAAATCCTACGACTATCACGATCGGCTAACCGATGTGTGGATGAAGATCGGTGGCAAATGGCAGCTCATTGCATCGCACTATAGCGTGCCGAAGAGTCTCTAGTTGAACTAATCTGGGAGGCGCGGGGGCCCAGCGTAGCTACGCCGGATAATTTGCTCAATATCCAGGTATTCGATGTGCGGGGCAAAGAGGTATCAGGCCACTCAGATTTTCTACGTGATTGTCTTCACCGCCAGCGCATGACCATATAACCCGCTTCTTCAAATTAGAGCCGGGGACTTTCTATGGAGTGGTCGAAAAGTTTGATATCCGTGAGCTTGTACCGGGGCCGGGGGAATACAGCATCGTCGTACGCTACCTCAGCGGCACAAGGATTGGGTCTTGGAATACGGTGGCGACAAAATGGCTGGGCTGCCGGTCTACACTAGAGACTACCAGGAATTGTCCAGTAATCGTCTCCACAGGAGTCGTAAAGCATTGGGCCGCCTGGCGGCAGTCGCCAATCGTGGGTAAGTCCCGATAAACGCCGGTCTCGTCAACTTGAACTGCCCGCAAGTGTCGAGGCTTTGGTATCGGGAGTCCGCAGGCTATTATGGATGCATTCGCGAATCCGCGTAATGCTCCTTGGAAAGGCAAACGATGCCTTTGGAAATAACACAGCGTGAGATGAATGGAATCTACCTTCTGGCGCTCAAAGGTCGTCTTGTGCTCGGACAAGAGAGCAACGGGTTGCGTGCAATGATCGACAATCTCCTTGCATCCGGCGGCACACGGATTGTCCTCAATCTGGAGCACGTCAACTATGTTGACAGCGCTGGCCTCGGCGCACTCATCGAAATGCATCGAAAGACAAAAGCCAAAGGCGGAGGCCTCAAGCTTTGTAATCTCGGCCCGAACTTGAGGCAAGCGTTGGAAATCGCTCGGCTGCTGCCAATATTCGAAACGTGTCCGACCGAAACTGCGGCTGTTGCAAGTTTCTGAGGACGGCGGAAGATGCCATAATTCGGTTGGGCATTTGTAACCACGAAACCCACCGAAGTTATCCATCGCTTACCCGTGGAACCCGTAGGAATCCCCGGACTTTAGCCCGGGGAGGAGGTCAATGAAGAGTGAATGCGACGTATGCGCCCGGGATCCTGTCTGCAGACGCGGGACGGCCCGGTGTTGGTTGTGGGTGCGTGGAGGACCGCGCGGCTGCGCAGAAGACCACATATTGCCGGCCTGCCTGCTCGTAAACTGCTGGCATGCCCTCTAGCGCGGCGTCGACTGTGGCTTCCCACAGCACCGTACCGGTCGCGGAATCCAGTGCTCTCACTTTGCGGTCACGCGTGCCAGTGAAAATGAGGCCGCCAGCGGTGACGACCGGGTTCACCTTTGGGAAGTGGGAACCTGTATCGTTGATGCCCCGCGCCGCAAGCTCGGGGACTTCACCCAAGGGGATCTTCCAGCGAATCTCACCGGAATTGAGGTCATACGCGGTCAGCGTAGTCCAGGGCGGCGCAATCACAGAGAGGCCGCTGTTTGCGAACATAAATCCAAAGCCGCTTTTGTAATGCGCCGCCGTGAGATCGGCGCTTCCAGCATTGGCTGGAATCCGATTTGCAGAAGCGTCTGCGGACGCGCCCATAGGGTCCGCTAAATAACTTAGGATTAGATCGATTTCCCCACTCGTCAACTTAGCGAATGGCGGCATCAAGCCCTTACCATCCGCCACAATCGTTCTGATCTGATTGTCGCTTAGCCGTCTGCGCAGTCCGACCAACGATGGGATAGCCGGAGGTGCTCCCTGTAGATTGTCAAGATGGCACCTCCCGCAGTTCGACTGGTAGAGAGAGCGCGGATGCAACTGCGGCGAGTCAGTTTTCGAAGGAGGATCTGCCAGGGAAAGTTTTAGCATTGCCGGCAGATCCTTCGAGACGACGTACAGATAACCGTGCTTGGGATCCACGGCAGAACCGCCGAAATTCGCGCCGCCGTTGTTCCCGGGCATCTCGACGGTGTCCTCCGTGCTCGGCGGTTCGAAAAGCCCACGGTTACGCGCCTTCAGAATCTGCGTTCGCAGGCGGTCTTGCTCTTCCGGCTCAAGATACGGGCTCAGATCATCCACCGTGAACCTCTGCCGCGCGAAGGGTGCCGGCTTCAACGGAAATGGCTGGGTTGGCCACGTCTCCTCTCCTGGCATATCGGATTTCGGAACTGCGCGTTCCTCAATAGGCCAGAGCGGCTTGCCTGTGTCGCGATTGAAAACCCACACAAAGCCGACTTTGCTGACCTGGGCGACGACGTCAATCAGCGCGCCGTCATGCTGAACCGTAGTCAGCATAGGCGTGCCAGCATTGTCGTAGTCCCAGATGTCGTGATGGACCATTTGGTAGTACCAAAGCAATTTGCCTGTGCGTGCATTGATAGCCAGCAGGCAGTTGCCGTATAGGTTTGACCCTTTGCGGTTGGCACCATAGAAGTTGTACTTGGGGCTTGCGGTGGGCACGTAGACTACGCCGCGATTGGAATCGACGGCCATACCGTTCCACGCATTTGCACCACCAGCCGTTTTCCAGGCGTCCTTTGGCCAGGTTTCATAGCCTTGTTCGCCCGGGTGCGGAATCGTATGAAAGCTCCAGACCAGCTTGCCGGTGCGCACGCTGTACGCCCGGATGTCGCCAGGGCCGGAGTCGTATTCCTCATTCGTCGCGGAGCCTAGGATCAATAGGTCTTCGAAGATGCGACCGGGATTAGTTGACTGCACCAGCGTTAGCGTCTTCGGATCGCGCCCAAGCCCCTCGCGGAGGTCCGTGCTGCCACTCTTGCCGAAGTCAACGATGGTTTGTCCGGTCCGTGGGTCAATTGCCTGCAGATGGTTGTCGGCGGCAAAGAGCAGGCGCCGTTCAGAGCGATCCGCGCTTTCCCAGTAGTCGATGCCTCGGTTGGTTATCAGCGCCGTCTTCGCTCCGGTCGAATGAGTCCAGATTTCCTTTCCTGTAGTGGCGTCGAGAGCGACGATGCTATTGGTCCGTGCCATCACGTACATGACGTCGTCGACGACCAGCGGATTGAACGCGTACGGCAGGTCGTCTCCAGTCTGATAGCTCCAGACCTTCTTCAGCTTGTCGACGTTGCTGCGGTCAATCTGGTGTAGCGAAGAGTACTGCGCGCCATCCGCGGCACCACCATAGGCGCGCCACGTTGAATGTGTGTCTGAGAGTTTCCCGTTGGTATTCTGACCGAGTGAGCGCGCATCGCGGGACTTACTGTCCTGAGCTGGCAACACATTTGTAAGGATCAGGGCAACACAGGAACAGGAGAGGAAGAAAGCCCTTCGGAAGAGACGCCGGACTTGGTGTGCCGAACCTAAGTGATTCAACAAAGAGGCGTTCACTGGAAATACCCCCTCGGCTTTCCTACAGCGGGTCACTGCAAGAAGAGCCGCGCAGCATTTTAGGCTCTCTTCGGCTGACGACGCTTGCGAGCATTTGTATATTCTGATCATACGAAAGGAACCGTTCCCGAGCGACGATTAGATGTCATTGACAGAAACTATGCGTGGATTATCGTTGCTGCAGCCCTGTCGCTCGTTTTCATTTTCATGTTGGGACGCGGGATTGCGCTCCACCATTAGACTCCGGCCGGCAGACAGCAGGGGGCGCGATTTGGGATGACGTTTACACTGGAAGGTTGACGTAAACTACTTCGCTAGCAGCTAACGCGCTTACCGGAAAAGTCCTATAAAAGCAATACTTTACATGTACGGTTACGCGACGTGGCCGCGCCTGTTCTCGCTCACTTCTCTCCTTCTGCCCCGGCATTCAATACCACCGTCAACGGCGCCACATTCTCCGGCCTCACATACCGGTTCACAATAAATTTCTTCCCATCCTTCGTCACGTCATACGTAGACAAATCCGTCGACGAGATCTGCGCCCTTCCATGAAACGGAAACAATTTCATCGGCACGCCCGCGCTGAACGAGCCTCCACTATTCACCTCCACGGCCGTCAATTCCCCACGCGGCCCAAGGTAAAACATCTCTTTCCCATCGCCACGCCACCTCGGTTCTGTTCCGCCTCCGCGCGAAACCTGCCACTTCCCCGATGCCCCCGGAAACGTCGTCACATAAATCTCCCAGTCCCCCGATTCATTCGACTGGTACGCCACCCATTTCCCGTCCGCTGAAATCTGGCCGTTAGCATAACTCGCGTTCCCCCTCAGAAATTCCTTGTCTCCACTCCCGTTCGACGCCACCGTAGCCAGCCCAATTTCACCTCTGCCGAATTGCGCTGTGCAAAGGATCTGCGCATTGTCCGCGCTCCACGAATTCGGAATAAACTCCTGCCGCCCGATTTTTGCCTTCTGCTCCAGGACTACCTTTTCCTTTTCCGTTCCCTGAAACTTTTTCACGTCCACCGTGACACTTCCCGCCGCGGAACGATAAGCGATCGTCTGGCCGTCGCGCGACCACGCCGCCGACACATCTTCCGCCGGATCAAAAGTAAACCGCGACGCCGTTCCTCGCTTTAGATTGTGGATCCACACATCCACGTTCCTGGCCTTTAAATCCGTGCGATCCACCGCCACAAATTGGTCGTCCGGCGAGATGGATGGATTCGCCAGCACACCAACTTCCCCCACTCGCCCCAACTCCTTCCCCGCGCGGTCAAACCAAGTCAACGCCGACAGCGTCGAACCTGCACTGGAGTTGTACACCACCGTGCCATTCTCCGCGGCCGTGAACGCACCCCAATACGTCGAGGCCTGGAAGCCAACCACATCCGCGATCACTCGCTTTTCCTCCCCCACCCGTGCGGCGCCGATATCCAACTTCGTCGCCACCAGCGATCCGCGCTTATCCAAATACAGCAGTTGCCCAGTCGCGTATCCGGGATTCGAGTGCGCCTGCACCAGCTTTTTTCGCTCCTTGCCGTCCAGCGTCGCTTCGTAAATCCAACTGATCGGATCGTCGTCCGCGTTCGCAAACGATCCTCCCCAAAACAAGAAGTGTTCTCCATCCGGCAAAAATACCGGCCAGCGATGCGAACTCTCCTCCGGGAGAAAGTATTTTTCCGTCACCTGCTCGTCATGTGTTCCGTCGAGATTGATCCTCCAGATCCCGCTGCCGATTTGCGGCGTATACAGAATCACCCCTTTGCTGCCCCAACTTCCTCCGCGTGCATTGGGCGTCAGCGCCACAGTTTCCGCCCCTCCCCCGTCCACTCCAATTTTCTTCAATTTGCCGTCGGCAAAAAACCCCAGGTTCTTGTTATCCGGCGACCAGAACGGATAGCTGGCCCCTTCCGTTCCCTTCAGCACCGCTCGCTTCGATGTTCCCACCTTCTGAATTACCAGCACGCTTTTCCCTGACTCTTCATCCGGCGTCGTATACGCCAGCCACTTCCCATCCGCCGAAAGCGCCAGGTGATTCACTTCTCCCGGCGTCGCAATCGCAAACACCTGTTGCCCTTCGCTCGCCGGCTTGTGAAACACCGACCACGCCATCACCAGGAACGCTACCCCCAACACTCCCGCCGCCGCTTTCCACACCCAGTCCCATTTGCCCGCACTCTTCGCACCTATCGCCGCAACTGCGCCACTCCCGCTCATCGCCGGCCGCGTTTCCGTGCCCGACAGCGCCCCCAGTGCAAATCCCAAATCCCTCGCCGACTGGAACCGATCCGTCGGATTTTTCTCGATGCAATGCCGCACGATCGGCGCAATCCCCGGCGACGCCGTAATCTTCGACGGGTCAATCTCCTCCACATCGCTCTTCAGAATCGCGTTCATCGTCTCGATCGCCGAATCGCCTTTAAATGCGCGCTTCCCTGTCACCATCTCGTACAAAATCGCGCCAAAACTGAAAATATCCGAACGGTAATCCACCGTCTGCCCGCGCACCTGCTCCGGCGACATGTACCCAACCGTGCCCATCACCGATCCCGGCGCCGTCAACGCCGGCCCGCCCATCGTCGGCCCGGTCATCGTCAATCCCGTCAACATTCCGCCGGACGTACCATCGCCGCCCAGCGCATGCTTCGCCAGCCCAAAATCCAGAATTTTTGCGTGATCGTCTCGCGTGAGGAAAATATTGTCGGGCTTCAAATCGCGGTGCACGATCCCCTTCTCGTGCGCCGCCGCCATTCCGATTACCACTTGCCGCGCCACTTCCGCCGCCTTGCGGCAAGGCATCGGCCCGGCCTCTAACCGTTCGCGTAGAGTCTGCCCTTCCAGATACTCCGAAACGATAAAGTTCGTTCCGTTCTCCGCGCCGACATCAAAAATTGCCAACAGGTTTGGATGGTTCAGTGCGCTGAGCGCCCGCGCTTCCTGCTGGAACCTCGTTAACCGGGCGCTGTCTTTCGCCATCGACTCAGGCAGCACTTTGATCGCCACGACGCGCTCGAGCCGCGTGTCCCTGGCCTTGTAGACTTCACCCATCCCGCCGGAACCGATGGACGCGACGATTTCATAGGGTCCAAGCTTTGTGCCCGTGGGAAGTGTCATCGCGTGCGGAAATTATACAGGTTCAGAAGACAAAAGGAGCGATAACCGTCGCACAGTGGCTCAACTCCGTTACCGGAGATGTGGAGGCCTAGGACGGGACTTGTCCCGTGTTCCGACTCTAGACGGGTTTCTGGCCGCGTCGAAGACGCAGTTTGGGCTTATGGGGAGCTAATGGAGTGCGTCACCATTTCGTTGCCCATTCCGGCGGTGGCAGTGGCTTAGGTTTCGACGTATTCAGATCGACGAGCAGCTCTTCAACGAAATTGCTGTCACCCTTGATGGAGGCTGCAAATATTTCTCCATCCCTTAGGAAAACCCACCGGCCTTGCTGATCCCTCTGGCAATGTTAGCGACGAGAAATTGCTTCACACTTCGAAGAGCAAAATCTTCCGAATAGTCGAGACACTCAATGGAGCGCGTTAGTTGGATTACATGCGTGCGGTTCGGATTAGTCTTTTCACGCCCCTCCGCCTGAATTGTTTGAAAGAGTTTTGGATATCCACGATTCTCGATTTGACACGCATCTTTCAATTGCCACCCATCCCGCTCCAGGCGTTGCGAAAAGATTGGATCATCTTCACGGTGCGCTTTTGGATTCATCACCAACAACCGATGTGGTTTGTGCTCTTTGTGTGGCGTTGCGACTTCGGGTTTGTGGTTCAAGAGAACAAAAATAACGGCCGTCGGCGAT
>WNGP01006350.1_pt1 | contig 18222 bp, 20 predicted proteins | sample 5407671 | NCBI WGS metagenome assembly WNGP01 (sample SAMN13153381, study PRJNA577476) | soil metagenome | isolation source: 40 cm soil or saprolite under Garry oak tree replicate 2 | place: USA:California | collected 2016-06-15 | reverse complement strand
CGTCGTGTCCTGCAGCGGGACGAGGGACGGGGGACGGGGGACGGGGGGTGCGACGAGCACGAGCGCCAGCAGGGCGTCAATCATGCCCCGTCCCCCGTCCCGCGTCCCCCGTCCCCGTCTTCTCCCACGTCCTCGGCGTCCATCCGGTTTGATCGTACAGGAACAGGATCACCGACCAGATCTCGCGCTCGGTGAGGAAATCCTCCCACTTGGGCATCGCCGAGTTCCACGGTGTGCCCTCGCGCGGCAGCCCCGGCCCGCCCTTGGCCACGCGCCAGAACACGAAACTCTCCGTGAGCTGCGCGATGGTGCCGTTGTCCTGGAAGTTGGCCGGGAGTGGATTGAAGCACCGTCCAGGTGGTCCCCGTGACACGGCAGGCAGTTCTGGTAGTAGACCCGCTTGCCTTCCGCGACATACGCCGGCAGCGAGTCGGCGTGCTGGCGCAGCGGGTTCTCGAGGCCCGTCAGCGTGATCGACTTGCCCCGGAAAGTGATTTCGGTGGGCGGAGCCGGGTGGATGGAGCGGAGATTGGGTGGCGCGGCCACGGTCGTGGCCACCTGCCCGTACGCGATCAGCCCGACCAGCGCCGTCACCACCACGAGCAGCGCGGCCCGCGCCGCGCGCAGCCGCGGCTCGACCAGCACCGCCTGGATCGGCTCCTTGAAACGGGCCCACCGCTCCTCGTTGTCGCTCACGTAGATGAGCACGCCCACCAGCACCGTGGCCATGTACTGGAGCACCACGCTCTTCGGGACGATGGCGCTGCCCGGGAGCAGCGGCACCACCCACACGATTACGACGTAGGCGAGGACGAGAATCGCCACCGCCTGCCAGAACGGGTGCGCGGCGTAACGCCGCAGCGCGGGCGCGGCGGTCATTTGTGCGCCGCCAGGTATTGCGCCAGCGCTTCGAGCTGCGCGGCGCTCATCATCGTCCCGAACGTCTTGGGCATGATCCCCGCGAGCTTCTCGTAGCCTTTCGCGATCGACGAGGCCGGATCGAGGATCTTTTTACGAATCGATTCCGCATCCCGGCGCGACCCGACGTGCGTCAAGTCGGGCGCGATGACCTGTCCCTGGCCGTCGAGCTTGTGACAGACGAGGCACCCCGCCGCCTGGATGATCGCCTTGGGGTCGGTGGCGCTCCCCGCCAAACCCCCAGCACCTCCTCCACCACCCCCACCCCCCGTTGGGGAGGTTGTGGAGGTGCTGGAGGTTGCCGGGATGTCCGAAGCGGTCACATCGACCGTGCCGCCCTGGGATTCGAGGAACGCGATCACGGACCACACTTGTGGCGGCGAGAGCTGTTTGGTCATCACCGGCATGATCGGCTGATAGCCCGCCACCACGTAGGCCTTCGGGTCGTCGAGCGACTCGTACAGGTACTGCTTGCAGTCCTTCCCGGCTTCTCGCTTGCCGCAGCGGGCGCCGATCGCTCCGGTGCCCTTTTCGTCGGTGAGGAGATTGGGCGCGCGGGTGCCGAGGCCGTGGCAGGTGGTGCAACCGCCGATGCCGTTGAACACTTTCTCACCGGCGGCGACGAGCTGCTCCGGCGTCACATTGGCGCCCAGGGTGAGCGTCTGCGGCACCTCGGACTGGACCTGCGGGATCTTGTTGGCGATGAGGGTATAGAGCGCCAGGGTCCCGAGCACGATGCCGACGACCTTGAGGTTAGTGGCCCACATGGCGGCCCCCTCCCGCGGACTCACCCGGGGAGACGAACGTGGACTTCTCCGCCAGCCCGCCCAGCCAGAACACGAACGCGACCAGGGTGAGGAAGATCAGCACGCACAGGCTGATCATCTTGGACGCGTAGCCGAGCGCGGGGGTGGCGGCGTACTTGCTCGTGTCCTGCACCACCTGCCACACGTGCCAGTACTGGCGGATGCCGGAGCGCGCGAACCCCATGAGCCCCATGAGCCACGTGAACGTCACCGCGAGGATGAACAGCGCGTACTGCGAGCGCGGCGGCATCTTGCCCCACTGAATCGCGCCCAGCGACTGGGCGCCGCGCGCCATCAGGATGTCGATCAGCGTGACGAAGACGATGCAGGAGAGGACCGCCAGGACCTGATAGACGCTGAACCCGATTCGCACGATGGCTTCGACGAAGTAGCCCCGAATGCCGTAGAACAGCACCACTCCGGCCGCGACGGCGAACATCGCTCCCTGAATGATCGTCCCTGTGCCCGCCCACGGCACGACCGGCCGGGTGTTGGCCCGGCGGTACATGAGGAACGAAAGAAACGTGGTGAGGATCATCAAGTTCACAGCCGTGTTCTTGGCGCTCATCACGCCCAGCGCGCCCAGGAACGGGTGGTGCGAGCCGCCCATCGCCGCCAGCTCCTTCGAGTCGGCGATCATCGTGTGCGGTGTGCCCCACACGATCGCGCCGAGCACGAGCACCACCAGCAGCCACTTGGTATAGGGGCGGAACCGCTCGGCGCCCGGAATCCGGCCCATCCCGATCCACAGGTAGTAATTGCCGGTGAGGAACAGCACCGCGATGAGGAACGCCTGAATGACCCACAGCCAGCTCATGAACCCGCCCATCATCGTGATGCCCATCGACTGGTCGTATTGATAGATCTCGCGCCCCAGCCAGTAGCCGGCGAACGGCAGCACGATCAGCGCCGAGATGGCGATGAAGTTGCCGACGTAGCCCATCCAGTCGTAGTGCGCCCGCTCCTCGTCGGTCTTCGCGGCGAGGAAGCGGTAGCTCGCGTACGCGGCGACGATCGCGCCGCCGAACACGACGTTGGCGATCAGGCGGTGCACGTTGATCGGCATCCAGGTCGCGTTGGCGATCGCGTGCCACAGCTTGATCGTCGCCGGATCCGTAGACGGGGTGACGTCGCGGGGCGGGGTCATCATGTAGGTGAGCCACGAGTTCGCGATGAACATCACGATCGTGCCCCACAGATTGAGCAGCAGCCCGAGGCCCCAGTGACCCCACTTCGGCCGCCCGTACTTCCAGCGGTCCCAGCCGTAGTAGTAGAGGTACAGGGTGAACGACTCGCAGAAGAACAGCGCGGCGTACAGCCACATCGACGGCGCGAACACGGCGGTCAAGTACGCCCATGGCTTCATCCACAGCGTCGCCAGGATGAAGACCAGTATCGCGCCCCAGATCGCCGTCGCCGAGTACGCCACCAGCAGCAGGCGCGTGAACTCCTTGGCGAGGCGGTCGTAGCGGGCATCCTTGCCGACGATACCGATCGCCTCCGCGACGACCGCGAACATCGGCACACCCAGCACGAACGCCGCGAACATCAGATGCACCTCGGCCGCGATCCACACCGCGGCGCGGGCGCCGATGAGCGGGAATTCTCCGTAGGCGCGGGTCGTGTCCGCGGCGACCTGCAGCGCGAGCGACCAGTGCTCCGTCATCCGTTATCCGTCACGAAAAACGGCCGCCGTTTCGAGAAGTCGATCGGCATCGAGCTCCGCACCTCGGCGAGCAGCTCCGGCGTCACCTCCCGGCGCCCCTGACGGCGCGCCCACGCCTCCACCCGCTGCATCACCACCCCGCGCACGAACGAGGGGATGCGGGACACCCGCTCGCGCGCCGCGGGCGTCCACGCCAGCGCCGGTTGAAAGTCGCCGCCGTAGCGCACCGCGCGGGCCGGCTCGATGGGGGCCGTGTCGCCCGTCGGCTCGTACAGGCACGACGGATCGGCCGCGAGCACGTCCCCCTCGAGCGCGAACCCGCGCGCCCGGCAGCCGCCGCACAGCGCGCGATACTCGCATGCCCCGCACTTCCCCTGCAGCGGCCCTTCCCGCAGCCGTCGGAACAGCGGCGACGACCGCCACACGTCGGCGAAGCGCTGCGATGTGAGATCGCCAGCCACCTCGGGCAGGTACGGGCACGGCGTGACCTTGCCGTCCGGCGTGATGCGGCAGTACTGCGTGCCGCAGGGACAGCGCGTCTCGTAGTTCAGGACCGGGGAGTCGGGGTCGGTCTGATGCACCAGGCGCATGAAGTGCGGCGCGCATTTCGCCCGCACCAGCATGCGGCCCCGGTAGCTGCGCTCCCAGCGGGCCAGGTCGGCGAGCACCGCCTCGTAGTCCGCGGGCGCGAGGTCCGACAGGGCGGCGCCGCGGCCCGTCGCGACCAGGAAGTAGCAGTTGAACGACACCGCCCCCTCGTCCGCCGACCACGCCACCAGGGCCCCGAGCTCCGCGCGGTTCCCCTTGGTGACCGTCGTCTGCACGATGAAGTCGAGCCGCGCCGCCCGCAGCCGCGCGAGCGCGCCCTGCACGTCGGCGAGCGCGCCCCTGCCGCGGCGGAAGTTGTCGTGATAGGAGGGACGCAGCGAGTCGACGCTGACCGCGACCCCCCGCACGCCCGCCTCCACGAGCGCCGCGATGCGCTCGTCGGTGAGCAGCGTCCCGTTGGTCCCCACCACGACTGTCGCCCCGTTGGCGGATGCGTGGTGGGCGATCTCCGCCAGGTCTCCTCGCAGGAGCGGCTCGCCTCCCGACAGAATGAGCAGCGGAGCGGGGTTCACGGCGAGCACCTGGTCCACGATGTCCCGGCACGCCGCCGTGTCGAGCTCAGCCTCGGCGCTCTCGTGCGGGCCCGCCGCGATGTAGCAGTGCGCGCACTCCAGGTTGCAGCGCCTGGTCAGGTTCCAGGCGACCACGTGCGGTACGTAGTCCACGTCAGTCCCCAGCCCCGGCCCGCTCCGCCAGCAGCCGCTCCATCGCGGCCTTCGCGTCCTCCGGCTTCATGGTCTTCAAGTCCACGGGGCACTTCCCCATTTGCGCTTCGATGTCCCGAATGGGGCAGCGCGTGATGCCCTGCGCCTTGGCCTCCTCGATGAACGCCCGCATCTCGGGACTCAATCCATCACGCCCCTCGGCTTCGGCGCGGATCTGCTTGGCCCGCAGCTCCTGGAACATGACCATCATCGTATCCATGTCGAACTCGTCGGCCGCGATCATCGCCTGCTTGTTCTCGTCCATCACGCGGGTGCTCACGCGCCAGATGGCGTGCCCGCGCGCGAATCGCTCGACCGTGTTGCGCGCCAGCGGCCGGGCGATGAGCGGCACGAGCTGCAGCCGCTGCCAGGCTTCCTCGGTCCATATGATCGGATCGGTGGCGACGCGCGGACGCGTGCTCACCGCTCCCGTCACCGGACACCGGACCTCCACGTCAGGGGTCAGGGGCTGGGGGTCGGAGTCGTGTCCTTGGACCTTCGTGCCCTTCAGCTGCTCCTGGGCCTTCACCTCCGCGAGCGCGATCTCCTCGGCCGTGCCGATCCCCATGATCAGCTGCATGTGCGTGGGGAGCAGCTTGCGGATCGCCTCGTCCAGCCACCGGTTGGTGACCGTCGCCGGCTCGCCATTCGTCTGCTCGAGCACGTACTCCTCGACCGCCCGGCGCGCGATTCCCTGAGCGAACGGGGGCACGCGCAGAATTCGCACCTCGGCCTCGGGCGCCCAGGGCAGCCCCGCGACGCCGTCCTCCTCGATCCAGGGGATGTCCTCGGGCCGCACCCCCTCCGTGCCGGCGAGCAGCACGTTGCAGGGCCCCAGCCGCAAGACATTCTCGGCCTGACTTCCCAGCTCCGTCCCTTCGATGCGGTGCGCGCCGTGCCGCGCCAGCACGAGCAAGGACGGCTTGATCTCTTCGGCCCACTGCAGGACCACCTGGAACGGCTTGCCGACGAGGATCTGTGTCTTGAGCGGGACAGCGGGGAACTCCTGCGCCATCACCTCGGCGCGCTTCAGGTTCGCCTGGCACAGCTTCAGGAGGCCCTTGTCGATGATGTTATTGTGCAGCTCCTCCTGCTCCTCGAACTTGAAAACTTTGGAAGCCTGATACGAGAGAACATCCTTGATGTTGTGGAACACGACGTGGTGATACTCGACGTCGAACGCGCTGCACACGAACAGCGACCCGCCGAACGCCTGGGCCAGCTCGAGCGCCAGCCGCATCGCCCGATAGCCGTACGACGACCCGTCCACACACACCAGGAACCGTCCGCCCGCGAACGGCCGCTCGTCGCGCACCAGCAGCACGTCCTTCTCGATGCCCCGCAGCACGCGCGCCACGACACCGCCGAGCTGCGAGTACGGCTGGCGGCCCAGGCCGTGCGCCCCGATCGCGAGTAGGTCGTACTGACGACCCGACGAGCCGGCGAGCCGCGCGGCGCTGTCCTCGTCTTCCGCGATGAGCCGCCCGTTCTCGCCCACCTTCACGTCCGAGCGGGCCTTGTCGCCCCCGTCGTAGCCCGCGGCCCGATCGGGGTCGAAGCCGATCAGCCCGGGAAGCCGGCCGGCGCCGCGGTTCACCTCGTTGACGATCTCTTCGTAGTTGATGCCTTCCAGCAGCTGGCGCGTCAGTCCCACGCCCGCCGCCTCGCAGCGCTTCCCCACCTGGTCGAGAAAGCTGTCCGCGATCAGCTGCAGACCTTTTTCGATCAGCTTGTCGTGAATCTTGCGCTGCTTCTTGATCTCGTCTGGGGTCTGGAACCGGGCGGGGAGGCCGGTCTCGAGCTGGCGAAAGCGGACGTCGTGGAGGCGGGCGGCGTAGACGTGATTTCCGGTGATGCGGCCTGCGGATTTGCGACACAACTCGATGGCCCGGTCCACCGCCCAGTCCGACGGACTGGAGTTGTCGACCGGGACGAAGATCTCACGGTACACCGGCACCTCCCCTTAGGGCGGGGCGAGTATGTGAACGACGAGACAGGCTGTCAAGTAAGCGGGGGCACCAGTTGCCTACCCTCTGAATCCCAGACGGTAATGGCATCCACTGGACATGTGGCGCACGCGCGCAGCAACTGCTCGCGCTCCACCCGCTCCGGCTCGAGAAACGTGGCGATCGTGTCGGCGTCCAATTTGAAACCTTCGGGGGCCGCCGTCGCACAATCGCCGAACCCGACGCACTGGTCGCGGTCGATCACGATGCGCAGGCCGTGGACCGTCCGCTCGTCCAGGCTCACATGCCCTCGAGCCCGAGCTCGCTGCGCGCGCTGTCCATCACGGCCGGCGTGATCTCGCCGATGCCGCGCTCCCTGGCATAGTCGGCGTAGATCTTCTTCACCATCCCGCGCACGAAATTCGGGACCCGGGCCAACCGCTCCTGCGCTTCCAGAGACCAGGCGGGAGGGGGACCTTTCCCCTTTCCCGTTTCCCCGTTCCCGTCTTCGAAGGCATCATCGCGCCCCGTCGTCACCATGCCCCGCACCGTTTCGAGCGGCTGCGGCTCGATCGTCGTCCCGCCGATCTTCACGCCCAGCGACGCCACCAGCTGCGTCTCCATCGGATTCGTCAACAACCCGACGGCGCGGCCGCACTGCGGGCACCGGAACGCCGCCGCGAGCGTGCCATCGCCGGGGAGCTGCCGCTCCTCGAACAGCATCTGCCGGTCGCATTCGACGCAGAGGAACTTCATAGTGCGGAATGCGGAGTGTGGAATGCGGAGTGCGTCATGACGAGCTCATCATCCGTTGTGCGAGCTGGTCCCAGACCCGAAGGTCCGGATTGAACGGCACTCGGGCGACGAGAGGGATGGCGAACTCGCGAGCGAGCGCTTCGCCCGCATCGCCGGTGAACGGACCCTCCACCATGTTCTCCACGACGCCGAGCAGCTCCGCGCCGCGCTCCCGGGCGAACTGCATCGCCCGGCGCACCGCATCGCGCGACTCGGCCGTGGGAATCGTCACCGTGAGCACCGCCGGCGGCGCCGGCAGGAGGTCGACGAGCTCCTGGAACCGCTGGATCCCCGGCGGCAGGTCGACCAGCAGGCGGTCCAGCGTACCCCAGGCGACGTCGGCCAGGAACTCCCGCAGCGTCGCCGCCTCGAGTGTCTCGCGCCACACATGGCTCTCGGCCTCGGGGCCTCGGAACCCGAGCGGCCGCCCGTCCTGGAGCAGCAGCGCCATCGAGAAGCAGCGCACGCCCTCCGGGCTCAGGGCGGGTTCGATGGCATCCCCGTGCACCGTGCAACGGGCAACGGGGATGTGAAGCAGGGCGGGGATGGTGGGCCCGTTGAAGTCGGCGTCGAGCACGCCCGCGGGCCGACCGGCGCGCGCCAGGGCCTGACCGAGGCGCGCCGTGGCGAAGCTTTTCCCCACGCCGCCCTTGCCGCTCATCACGGCGACCACCCGGCCCACGCCCCCGAGCCGCGCCGCCACCCGGCGCCGTTGCGCCGTGATCTGGCTGGGCAGCCCGGAGCGGTCGGGCTCGGTCAGCTCGTGATAGGTGCGAATGTTGAGGGGCATGGCGAAAAGATGCGTTGTACGACGCTACGACGCTACGTTGTACGATCCTCTTAGGACGTAGCGTCGTAGCGTCGGGTAACGCTATTTTTTCGGTCTCATGATTGACGAGCTCAAGCAGAAACTACAGGCCGAGGTCGAGCGCCTGAACCACGCCGAAGGAGATCGAGCGGGCGCGGGCGCACGGCGACCTGCGGGAGAACTCCGAGTACAAGGCGGCGCTCGAGCGCCAGCAGTTCGTCACGTTACGCTTGAGCCACCTGCGGCTGCGCCTGTCCAAGCTCTCGAGCGTCCAGGAAGCCGATATCCCGCGTGACCGCGTGGGGTTCGGCTCCCGCGTGACGGTGCAGGACGTCGACACCAAGCAGCGGGAAACGTACGCGCTCACGCTGGGTGAGTTCATCGAGGGTGACGACGACGGGGACGAAACGCCGGTCTCGATGGCGTCCCCCCTCGGCAAGGCGCTGCTGGGCGCCAAGGTCGGACAATCGGTCACCACCGCCCTTCCCATGGGGCAGCGGCGCTTCAAGGTGGTGGAGCTCGAGACCGTGCACGACCTGGCGGGAAAAAAGTAGGGGCGCAGCATGCTGCGCCCCTACCTCATAGTTCGAGATGGAACACCATGGGCCCGCTTGGACTCGCCGAGCCGGCCCGCGGCTCGATGGTCATCGCGGCGCCCCTCACCTGTTCCCCCGCTCGCGGCAGCGGCAGCCCCATCACCATAGGCTGGTCTCGATCCATCGCCATCACCGCCGCGGGCTGCATGCCCTTGTCGGTGACGAACCACAGCTGATACGCCTGGTCCCTCGCATTCGGGGCCAGGCCGTCGCAGCGCACCAGCCAGCGATGCCGCGCGCTGTCGGCGAAAATGGTCACCGACCCGACACGGCCTCCCGTCGAGACGGGCACTTGGACGAGTCGGGTCGCGGGGTCGTGGATGAAGCTCGAGACGGTGTCTTCGAGGGCCGCGACCCGCGCCGCGAGTCGATCGCGCTCCGCCGCGAGCGCGGCGATCGTGCGCTGCGCCCACCACGCGCTCCCCACTCCCGCCGCCACGACCACGAGCGCCGCCGCCACCGCGAGCGGCCAGCGCCGCCGGCGCGCCAGGGCGCGCGCCAGCACCCGCCCCTTGAGCTCGGGGCGCGGGGTCCGCGGTGGCACCGACATGCCCAACCAGTCCGTCATTCCAGCCAATCCTTGAGATGCGCCAACTGGTCCGTCAACTTGTGATGAGCGGCCCGCAGCCGCGTCTTGACCGTACCCAACGGCTGCTGCAGGCGGCGCGCGATCTGGCTGTGCGACAGCCCTTCGAAATACGCGAGCGTCACGACACGCCGCAGCTCGTCCGGCAGCGTCGCGAGCGCGGCGTGCACCTCGCGGTGCAGCGGCCACCCCGGGACGGTGGCTTCGTGCGGCGCGGGGTTCTCGAGCTCCTCTCCCGGCCCCTGCGCCTGCCCCAAACGGTCCGCCTTCCGCCACCAGCGCCGGCGTCGCCGCAGCTCGTCGAGCGCCCGGTTCCGCGTGATCGACAGGACCCACGGCACCAGCGGTCCGCGCCGGGGGTCGTGCCTGTGGACGTGACGCCACACTTTCACGAAGACGTCACCGACGACTTCTTCCGCCTCGTCCTCGTCGTGCAAGATGCGATAGGCGAGGCCGAGAACCCACGGTGCGAGCGCGTCATATAACTCGCGGAGCGCGTGCTCGTCTCGCGCTTTGAGGCGGCGCACCAACGAGCGTTCTTCCTCTTGACTGAGACGTCTTGGCGGGGTCACTTAGATGCCCATACTAGACGGCGCTTGGGCGCGAAGCCAGCCCCAAGCGTGTATCTTGGAACCTTGGGAATCGACGCGGTGCGGCCGCGATTCACAAGTCTGAGAGCGGGGAGGGGCCCATGACAGCTCACGAAGCGGGCGGCGACGAACGCTTCTCGTTTGAAGCGTTCACCCAGCACCCGTTCTTTACCGAGGTTAATCGGTGGATCGTCGAGCGGGTCATCTGCCCCGGTCGCCGCAAGATCGTCGACCTGGGTTGCGGCCCGGGAGCCGTCACCAAGCTCATCCTGGAGCGCCTGGGCGACGCGCGCAACGCCACAGTGATCGGCATCGATCCCTCCGCATCAGCCCTCTCCAAAGCCCGAGCCGCCATCCACTCCAGAGTCGTCGAGTTCATCGAGGGCAGCGCCGAGTGGGTATCGCGCCTCGTCTCGTCGGCCGATGCGGTCGTGTTCCTGAACGCCATCCACCTCGTGCCCGACAAGGCGCAGGTGCTCGCCGAGATCCGCAAGGCGCTGAAGCCGGACGGCGTGTTTGCGTTCAATACGACGTTCTTCAACGGCGCTTACGTCGAGGGGACGGCGGGATTCTGGCGCCGCTGGGTGGTGCGCGCCGTGCAGGTGCTGCGCGAGCGCGGGCTCGAAGTCCAGCACAAGGCCCACGCGGTCGCACGCCAGTTCCTCTCGGCCGAGGAGTACGGCGAGTTGTGCGTGCAGGCCGGCTTCACGCGCCCGGCGGTCGACCTGGTGCGCATCGAGATGACCCCCGAGGCGCTGGAAGACATCGGGCGCTTCTCGTTGTTCATCGAGGGTGCGCTGCCGGGAGTCCCGCTCGAGGAAGGCTCGAGCGCGTTGAAAGAGGGGCTGCGCCGCACGATCGACGAAACGGGCATGAACAACGTGCCACGCAACTGGCTCGAGTGCGTGGCCACGGCGGCCTAGTCCCGAGCGATCACAAACTGCAGCCGCTGATGGGCGGCACGCAGCGCAGCCTCCACCGCGTCGGGCGTCCCGCCGCGCGCGAAGATGAATCCCGGATAGCGCGCGCCCTCGGGCCACGGCACCAGCTCCTGGCCCGGATGCGCGGTGATCACGACCTCCTCGACCAGCGGCACGCTCCGCGCCGCCTCCACCCCCCGCACTTCCCGTAACACGCCCGCGTCCGGCACGGGGATCATCATCACACCGGACGCCTGTGGTTCACGCTCGAGCGCGGGCAACTCCATCCCCAGCGCATGTCGGATGACGATCTCCTCGAGCGAGACCCAACCCGTCCCTCCTCCCTCGTCCCCCCTCCCGAATCGCAGCGCTCCGCTGCACCGCCCGCCGATCGGTCGTGCCGCGAGCTCGATCAGCCAGGGGCCTCTCGAGTTCACCCGCAGCTCGGCGTGCACCGGTCCTTCCCGGAGCCCGAGCGCGGCGGCGGCCCGCGCCGCGCACGCGGCCACCGCGCCCCGGGTGTCCCCCGGGAGGCGCGACGGCGTGACGTAAATCGTCTCTTCGAAGTAGGGGCCGTCGAGCGGGTCGGGCTTGTCGAACAGCGCCAGCATCTGGAGCTCGCCCGCGACGAGCAGGCCCTCGAGCGCGTACTCGCGACCCGGAACAAAGTCCTCGACGAGCAAGTACCGGGATGCGGGATGCGGGATGGGGGATGCGCGATCTCCTACTCCCCTCGCATCCCGCATCCCGCATCCCGCGTCGTCGAGGATGCGCTTGACGCGCGCAAAGGCGGCGACGAACTGCGCCGGGGTGTCGGCGCGGATCACGCCGCGGCTCGCAGCCAGGCGCAGCGGCTTAAGTACGCACGGGTAGGACACGCCCGCCGCGAGTTGCCGTGCATCGTCTTCCACTCCGTACCGCGTGAAGCGCGGCACGGGCACGCCCGCCGCGGCGAGCAGCGTGCGCTGCTCGTGCTTGTCGCGGGCCGCGCGCGCGGCGGCCACGTCGTTGCCGCGCAGGCCGAGTGTGCCGGCGATGGCGGCGGCCACGATCGCCGTGTCGTCGTCCACGCCCACCACGCCCTGGAGTGGATGCTCGCGCGCGAAGGCCAGTGCTTCCGCGGCGGCACGGTCCGGATGGGACAGGTCGAGGGTGACGAGGCCGCCGGGATTCGCGTCCTGGAACGTACTGGGGCGCTCGGAGGCGACGGTGAGGTCGACGCCCAGGCGGCGCGCGGCCTCTACGAACGCGGCCGTGCGGTAGGTCGCCGTGGGGAGGAGCAGCAGCAGGCGGGGAACGGACTGGCGCGGCATGCCGCGCCTTACTTCTTGGCGGCGGCGAAGTACGGGTTCGAGCCGGCGGCGTGATCGGTGATGTCGACGACGCCCTTCACATCGGGAACGTGCTGCTGCAGCATCGCCTCGATCCCTTGGCGCAGCGTGACGTCGGCCATGCCGCATCCCTGGCACCCGCCCGCCATGCGGACCATCACGACGGCGTCCTGCACGTCGATGAGCTCGACCCGGCCGCCGTGCCGCGCGACCATGGGATTCACCTGGCTCTCGAACAGGTCGGCGACCCGCTCGTACAGCGCGTCGTCGTCCGTGCCGGGCGCCGCGGGCGCGGTCGGCTTCGGCGCCACGGCCGGCTCCGCCCCGGCGAGTGCGGCGCGGATCGCCTGACCCACCGCCTTTCCCACCGTCTGCCACGGGGCCGGGCTGCGCTTCACCACGGTCACGAGGTTCCCCGACACGATCACCTCGCCCACGTCCGCGTCCGGGATCGCGAAGATCGCCTCGGCCAGCGGGGAGCCACGCGCGTCGTCGGGCGACGCGAACCGCCGCACGCCACCCGCGTGCACCGGCTCGCTCACGACGAACTTGCAGCGGCCCGTGTCGATTGGCTCAGCGCTGATACGAATCTCGGCGGGGTTCATGCGTCTAAACTAACCCCGGGCGCGAGCCCGGCGTAACCTCGCCGGCCGGTCCTGTGACGGCCGGCACCGGCCGCATCTGGCGCGCCGCATGCACCAGGTTGCGCAGCGCCGCCAGCGTCTCCTGCCAGCCGCGCGTCTTGAGCCCGCAGTCGGGGTTGACCCAGATCTGACGGTCCCCGAGCACCTCCTGCATGCGCTTCAACGCCTGCACGATCTCCGCCGTGCTCGGCACGCGGGGGGAATGGATGTCGTAGACGCCCGGCCCGATCTCGTTGGGATAGCGGTATTCCTTGAAGCCCTCGAGCAGCTCCGACCCTGAGCGCGCGTTTTCGATCGAAATCACATCGGCGTCCATCTTCTCGATCACCCGGATCACGTCGTTGAACTCGCTGTAGCACATGTGCGTGTGGATCTGGGTCGCGTCCGACACGCCCGCGGTAGCGAGCCGGAACGCGTTCACCGCCCACTCGAGGTAGGGGGCCCACTCCGCGCGCCGCAGCGGCAGGCCTTCGCGCAGCGCCGGCTCGTCGATTTGAATCACCCGGATCCCGGCCGCCTCGAGGTCCTTGACCTCGTCGCGGATCGCCAGCGCCAGCTGCTTCGCCGTCTCGGCGCGCGGCTGATCGTCGCGTACGAACGACCACTGCAGGATGGTCACCGGGCCGGTCAGCATGCCCTTCACCGGGCGTGCCGTCTTGGACTGCGCGAAGGTGCTCCAGCGCACCGTCATCGCCTTGGGCCGGGACACGTCGCCGTAAATGATCGGCGGCTTCACGTAGCGCGTCCCGTACGACTGCACCCAGCCGTGCTCCGTGAAGGCGAATCCCTCGAGCTGCTCCCCGAAGTACTCGACCATGTCGTTGCGCTCGAACTCACCGTGGACCAGCACGTCCAGCCCCAGCTCCTCCTGGAGCTTCAAGGTGCGGGTGATCTGCTCCGCGATGAACGCGTCGTACTCGGGCCCCGTCAGCTTGCCATCGTGCAGCTGCTTGCGCGCGGCGCGGACTTCCGCCGTCTGGGGGAACGACCCGATGGTCGTCGTGGGGAAGAGCGGCAGACGGAGCTGCTTGCGACGGCGCTCGCCGAACGGCGACGCGCGGCGCATGTCGTGCTCCGTCACGCCGCGCGCCCGTTGCTTGACCGCCGGATTGTGGATGCGCCGGGAGATGCGCCGACTGGCGAGCGCGCGCTCGTTCGCCTCGAGCGCCGCCGCCGCGGACTCCCGTCCGTCACGCAGCGCGCGCGCCAGCGTCGCCACGTCGACCAGCTTCTGTTTCGCGAACGCCAGCCATCCCTTGAGCTCGCTGTCGAGCCGCCGCTCGAGGTCGAGATCGATCGGGACATGGAGCAGCGAGCACGACGGCGCCACCCAGAGCTGCGCGGCGCCGGCCCGCTCCAGCGCGTCCTCGAGCTGGCGCAGCGCCGCGGCGAGATCTGCCCTCCAGACGTTGCGCCCGTCGATCACGCCGAGCGACAGGATTTTGCCAGCCCGCCCGCCGCCCGCCGGCCACGCCTGGAGTAGCGACCCCAACCGCGCCCCGGTGCGCACGGCGTCCACATGCAGACCGGCCACGGGCAGGTCGAGCGCCGTCGGGAGGTTGTCGTCCAGCGCGCCGAAATACGTCGCGACCAGCAGCTTCACCTTGGGCGCCTGATCGGCGAGCGAGCGATACGCCCGCGCGAACGCGTCGCGCTCGGCGGCGGTGCGGTCGAGGGCGAGGCAGGGCTCGTCGAGCTGGACCCACGTGGCGCCCGCCGCAGCCAGGCGCGACAGCACCTCGGCGTAGACCGGCAGCAGCGCGTCCAGCAGCGCCAGACGATCGAAGCGCGCGGTTCTCGTCTTGCCGAGCAGCAAGAACGTCACGGGACCGATCAGCACCGGCTTGGTCTGGATACCGAGCGCCTTGGCCTCGAGGAACTCGTCCACCGGCTTCGAGGACGACAGCCGGAACGCCTGCCCCGGGTCGAACTCGGGTACGATGTAGTGATAGTTGGTGTCGAACCACTTCGTCATTTCCATCGCCGTGACGTCGCGCCCGCCCGCCTGCACGCCGCGCGCCATCGCGAAGTACGTATCCAGGTCCACCGGGCCGCCCGTCCAGCCGTATCGCTTGGGCACGGCCCCCACCAGCGTGCAGGTGTCGAGCACGCGGTCGTAGTAGGAGAAGTCGTTCGACGGGACGAGGTCGATACCGGCGTCCCGCTGCAGGCGCCAATGACGCTCGCGTAGGGTGGCGCCGGTCTTGAGCAGGTCGGCCTGAGAGACCTTGCCGCTCCAATGGCCCTCGGTGGCGCGCTTCAGCTCGCGGGCGGCGCCGAGGTGCGGGAATCCGAGATTGTGAGAAAGGGGCATAGGAAGTGGAATCTACCTACGCCCGGGGCCGGAGGTAACGCGCGTCCAGTCCGGTCCGGCGACGGGGGCCTAGGGCTTGTGGGGGTTCGCCGGCTTGTGGCCTTTCCCCTGACCTGGTGGCACCCAATCGGGTGGCGGTGAGCCATGGTTGCCCCCGGCATTACCCACGCCGCTACCGCCGCCGTGGTTGACCCGCTCTGCCGCCTCCGCGGGCGTAGCGCCGTCGGCCACGCCGGCCTGCACTTGGCCCGGCAAGCTCAGGAGATCGCTCGGCGACTTCCCGTCCTTGATCATGCCTTCAACGAGCTGGACCGTCTGCTTTGGGGAGACGCCGAGGGCCGCCAGTGTGGCGGCGACCCGCAGTACCAGCGCCGGATCGTACGGGGCGCGGCTGGCGCGCACCAGTTCGCTCACGTACCCGGCGGAGAGCCCGGCGCTGAGCCCGTCCGCCCCGCCTTCCACCACATCGGCGGTGGGACTTTCCAGGCCCCCCGCGCGTACCGCGTCCCACGCGCCCGCCAGCCGCCCGGCGAGCGCGCGCACCGCCGCGATCAGCCGCTCGGCCGGGACCCGCTTCGCGCCGCCCTCGATGGCCTTCTGGACGAGCGGCTCGGTCGGCAGGCCGTGCGCTGCGGCGTCCGCGGCGATGTCCTGAACGGCGCGCTGCACCTCCAGCGGGACGCGCCCATCGAGGCGCGCCCCCACGTCTTGCGCCGTCAGCCGCAGCGTCGTCGACAGCGCGAACGCGAGCGCCAGGAACGATTTCACAGCGTGCGTGCTCCCCGGAGGGTCACGGCGACCATGCTGTTGCGGCGGCCGAACCCGTCGTCGATCGCCGGTGCCGCCGGGTCTGCGACCCAGCGCTCGCCGTCCACGACAAAGGCGTATTGGTGCTGGCCCACGGGCAGCGCGAGCGTGGTCGTCCACACGCCACTCGAGCCCGCCCGCGCCAACGGCGCCGCGTTCAGATCCCACTGATTGAAGGTGCCCGCCACGGCGACATGCCGGGCGCCTGGAGCGTACAGCACGAATCGCACGAACACGGAGTCGCGTGCCCCGCTGCGTGCCACTGAGGCCGGGACGGGCGCGGAGGCCGGGACCCGCCCCAGCAGCAGGAGCGCGACGCCCGCCGCGATGGCGAGCGCGCCGGCCCACACCACCGGACGCAGCCGCAGCCGCAGCTCCACGTCGCGTGGCGCCGTCAGCCAGTGCCACGCGCGGCGCGTGCGAGAGGCGGCATGCTGCCGCACCACGGCCATCACGCGGTCGTCCAGCGCCGCCGACAGGACGACGGGGCGGCGATCCACCGCGCCGATCAGTCGCAGCGCCTCCGCGCCCTCCGCACGCAGCTCGGGCGGGAGCTCGGCGAGCGACAGCTCGCCGTCCAGCAGCTGCTTCACGAGAGGGTGATAGCCGAGGCTCATAAGTGCTCCTTCATCAGGTCCCGCAATCTGTCGTACGCCCGATGCATCCGCATCTTGAGGGAGGCCACGGTCGCCCCCGTCCGCCCCGCGATTTCGTCGTACGCCAGCCCTTCGACATGCTTCAGCACGAAGACTTCGCGCTGCTCCGGCGTGAGGTGTCCGAGCGACCGCTCGAGTGCCCGCATCCGCTCCGTCTGCTCGTACGTCCCATCGGGCCGGTCGGCGGCCGCCACACCGTCATCTCGCTCGTCGAGCGGCCGCCCTTCCCGCTGCTGCCGGCGCCGCTCAGCGTAGCAGCGATTGCGCACGATCAGGAACAGCCACCCCGCAAACTTGTCCGGCTCGCGGCAATCCGCCAGGCGATCGAACGCCCGCACCAGCGCGTCCTGCACCGCGTCTTCGCCCGCGTCGAGGGAGCCCAGCATGCGCGCCGCGTAGCGCGCATAGCGGTCGCGGTAGCGATGCACCAGCACCGCGTACCGCTCCACCTCGCCCCCCAGTACCGCCCGCACGACCTCGCCGTCCGTTGCGTCGCCCGCGAGACCCAACCGTCGCCCTCGCTGCCCGAAGTTGTGCAGGTGATGCTAGGGGCAGCGGCCGACGCGGGCAACCCGTCCGCTCCTAAAGAGTCACCTGGGTCAGGGTTAGTAACGCCGGACCCTGCTGGAACTTGCGACACAAGGCGTTACCTCGCTCGGGGCCCGGCACTCTTCTATGACAATACCGGAGGGTCGAGCATGCCTCAGCACAATCGCTCCGTGGCGGATCTAACCCTGCTCGGCTGGGTGGCGAGCGGCGACGCGGCGGCTCTGCGCGAGCTCGAGCAACGTCACGGCAGCAGCGTGTACGCGCTCGCCTATGGCATCGTCATCGACCCCGGGGAAGCGGACGAGGTAGTGGCCGAAACGTTCGCCTACGTCTGGCTCAGCGCCGCCCGCTTCGTCGAGACCGCCAACACGTCGGTTGCAACCTGGCTCGGTGAGATCACCCGCAGCCGCGCCCGTGCGGTGTTGTTGTCGCGCGAGTGGGCGGGAGGATCCCTCGAGCCGGTAACCGACTTTTCTAGGTGAAGGAGAACTCCATGATTCGCAAGCTCTTCGGGCTCGCCGTCGTATACGCGGTGCCCACCCTGTTGGCGGCGCAGACGCCGCAGATTCCCAACGAGCACGCGTCCGATCGGGGCAAAGCCATGGTCGCGCTGCACTCGCAAGGTGCCGCGCACCGGGCGACGCACCGGCGAGGGGAGGTGGTCGCGGTCGACGTGACACGCAACCCCAACGCCGCCACGCCGGCGACACGTGCCACGCGCGCCGTGCCCGGGCATGGCGACGTGCCCACTTTGCCCGCGCACCGGGCCACGCCGGCGACGCCGGCTCACAAGCAGGGCCAGCCGACCAACCCGCATCGGCCGTAACGACAGCACAATTTCAAAAGGGGACGTAGGGGCGCAGTAGGCTGCGCCCCTACTCGCTTTTCTCCCACCGTACCCCTCCGTCCCCGCGCGTCATAGCTTTGGTGCCGTGAAGCGGGGGATGGTTGCGCTGCTGGCGGCGGTGATCACACTT
>WNGP01001775.1_pt1 | contig 18223 bp, 14 predicted proteins | sample 5407671 | NCBI WGS metagenome assembly WNGP01 (sample SAMN13153381, study PRJNA577476) | soil metagenome | isolation source: 40 cm soil or saprolite under Garry oak tree replicate 2 | place: USA:California | collected 2016-06-15 | reverse complement strand
AGTAGTTACGTCTCACGTTCTGTGAATGTAGCATAACAAGCTGCATATGATATAGTAGGAAATCTATACTACGCCATACAAAGATCACAACCATATGATCAAAGGGGAGATATTCATGCAGCGCCGAATAATTACTGTATGCTCTCTATTTCTACTTATTACCGGCTTCTTATTGCCTGCAGCTATGCCAGTTTATGCCGGTAGTCCAACAAAGGGCAAGCAGCAGCATGCAAGAGCGGATTTTCCAACGGTTGATCCCAATTATATCTATGACCAGCTCTTTTATATGGCTACGAACTTTCAACATCGTGAGGCAGGATACGATAATAATTTACCCGCGAACATCAATGGACATGATGAATTTGCCAGCTATTGGTCATGGCTACGAACTTTCAACATCGTGAGGCAGGATACGATAATAATTTACCCGCGAACATCAATGGACATGATGAATTTGCCAGCTATTGGTCGCAAGAAATGGTAAAGAATTTAGCTGGTTTTGGGCCACAGGTACGCATTGACAAATTTCCAGTGCAGGGATGGCAGAACCGGCCTGCCATCCTGCCGGCGTTCAATGTGGAGGTCAGCGTTCCAGGAGTCTCGCATTCAGAACAGGTGGTAGTCATTGGCTGCCACTATGACGGCATGGCCATCTCTACACAGTCAGCCAACGATGATGCCAGTGGGTGCGCTATTGAACTGGGAGTAGCCAAAGCCATGGGGGAATACTGGCGCAGTCACCACACGTATCCTGCACGTACACTGCGCTTTGTAATCTTTGATGCTGAGGAACAGGGGCTTTACGGCTCGTTTCACTACGTGAACGATACTATTAATGGTGATATAAGCAATGTTGTTGCTATGTTTAATGAAGAACAGAATGGCATCGCTTACCCATTGCGCTACCTGGGCAATATGGTGAATCCATTATTGCCATTTTATGTTTACGTGTCACCTTTAAAGAAGAATGTATTGTATCCACAGCAGGACCGGCTTTCACAACAGCAGCAGGCTAATATCACGCGTCTGCACACCCTTTTACAGCAAGCCGTTACCCCGGTCTTTGAGCAGTTTCAAGCGCTGGGATTTCAATCCCTTGTTTATCACGGTATCGGCCAGCAAGATGTCTCCCAACCGGTCTTTACCTCGGACCAGGTGAATAATGTACAACAGCAGGATGATACCCTGGGTAGCAGCGACCAGGAGCCATTTACGCTTGCAGGACTACCCTGCGCCACATATGTAGGCAACTCGACTTACTATGACAACAATCCGTCGCCATGGTCTTATCCCTTTGATCAAAAGGAAGATACTATCCAACTGATGAATACGTTTGCAAGTGGGAGTTCTCGGAAGTCTCAGGCGCTCGTTTTGGCACTGGGGCTGCCTGGCATGTTTACAACATGGATGTTGAACCAGCCAGATATCCTCGGAAAGGCCCCAGCAGGTACTAATCCTATTGCGGCGGTGAGCGATGTTGGTCAGACCCTCGTCAAAAAGAGCATTTCATTGGATGCAAAGGCTTCTTTTGATCCAAATAACAGGAGCGCCACTTTAAATTATGCCTGGAACTTTGGAGATGGCGCCACTGGCAGCGGCGTTTCCGTCGACCACACGTATACCAGGGCGGGGACGTACACAATATCATTAACTGTGAGTTCAGCGCAAGGAATACGCCACATCAACAAGGTTATCCATGTTGTGACACGTATAACCAGCTATGGCAATCCTTATACACAGTTCCAATCAAATGGAGTTCCTCCCAGCAATCCAGCTGTAATACTGCCAACTCCAGATGATAGCCAGCCGGGCCGCGTGCCTAAGACAATTACACCGGTAGTCTCCCCGTCGGGTTCAGGAAATTCAGGCGGGCTGCTCACCGGTATAGTTATTAGTATAGTTATATTGCTAGGAGTTGCCATAGTAGTGGGCATAAGATTAAGGAAAAAGGAAGTTTGACAATGTTGTGCCACACCCTCATAATATTAGAGAGAGGAAGAACCTCAATGAAGGATCAGCAGCATGGCAAGACCTATTTATGTGATTGGGCATAAAAACTCAGACCTGGACTCCATTGCCTCGGCCTATGCTTATGCACAGTTGTTACGCATGCAGGGCGAAGAAGAGGCTATCCCCGCTCGTAATGGCGTTCTGAAACCAGAAGTGCGCTTTGCCCTCGAGCGCTACCAGGTTGCGCCGCCAGAAGCACTGGAGGACGTGTATCTCCAGGTACGCGATGTTATGCGGCGCGGCGTCATATCCGCTTACATCGATCAACCTCTTTTAGAGGCAGGGCAACTACTCCAGGAGCATGATCGCCGTTCGATGCCTGTCATCGATATGGAAAACAAAGTACGGGGTATTATTGCCACCGAAGATTTCGCCAAGCTCTTCTTTAATGATCTTGATACTCGCTCTGTCAACCGCATCCCACTAAATCGAGACAACCTGGTCCGTACCCTCAGAGGACGTGTACTGTTGGAGGGACGCCGCAAACTGGGCAATCGTGTCATCGTGGGGGCTATGGAGGCGGAGACGATGGCAGATTACATCGAGCCCGGCTGTTTAGTGGTGCTGGGTGACCGGGAGGATGCCCAGCTCAAAGCTATTGAAAATGGAGCGGCAGCGCTGGTGATTACCGGTGACCTCCTGGTCTCTGCACGAGCCTTAACAGCGGCGAAAAAACAGGGTGTACTGGTAATCAGTACAGCCCATCACACCTTTACCGCCGTACGCCTGATTAACCTGAGTATCAGCACGCAGGATATCATGAATCGTGAGTTTGACTTCTGCCATCCTGAAGATCAGATGAGTCAAGTGCAAGCAACGCTGGCCCGGCGTCGCTCGCTGCCTGTAGTGGATGCTGAAGGCAAGCTCGCAGGCTATCTCTCACGTACTGATCTACTCAATGCTCGACCGAAAAGAGTGGTACTGGTAGATCATAACGAGCAGTCACAGGCCGTTGATGGCCTCGATGAGGCTGAATTACTGGGTATTATCGACCATCACCGCATCGCCGACGTGCATACGAACAAGCCGATCATGTTCCGTGCCGATCCTGTTGGTTGCACCGGTACGATCATTGTGGGATTGTACCATGAAGCCGGTACGACTATTCCACGTGAAGTGGCCGGGCTGTTGCTAGCAGGACTGCTCTACGACACACTTATTTTGCGTTCTCCCACTTCGACAGCACGCGACGAGCGTGTAGCTGCCGAACTGGCCGAGATTACCGACGAAGACATAGAGCAGTATGGCCAGGAACTTTTTGCGGCGGCAGCAGCTGATTTGAGCGCACGTTCCCCCGAGTCATTGCTTACCGCTGATTTCAAGGAGTTCGCGGTAGGGGATAAAAAGTTTGCCATAGGGACAGTTGAGACGGCCAGTCCGGCGACCATTGAGAAACGTATACCGGAGTTACTTTCGACCATGCAGCGTCTTGCCCAGGAGCGCGGCTATAGCTCTTTCCTGTTTATGATTGTTGATATCATTAATATGCAGTGCCGTTTATTGGCCTGGGGCGGAGAACGTGCTGTAGCGGATGTACTGAGGGTGCCGTTAGAGGCGGATGGGCATACCCTCGTCGTGGATAATCTTGTCTCGCGCAAGAAACAGTTAGTGCCATTACTCGGACGTATCCGGGCCTCAATGCAGGAGAACAATAATCCTTTGTAACAGCTGTTCCATAAGGAATGTATATTTCATGCATCTCATGAGCATTTGTAAGAGTTAGTTTGTTACGGATACTTGTCAGAAGACAAACACTATGTTAAACTAGGGTGCAACTCGAAAACCTTTTCAAGGGAACTGGTACTTTTTCACTAGACTTGGTTTCATCAAGATACCAGAGTACATAGCGGTCAATGATGATACGCTTATTTTTCTTGTGCCTTTAAGGAGGGCGTTATCTATCGTGAGTAACTATATCTTGGTTCCTTTTGTCGTAGGATTCCTCACAATACTATTCGCGGCCTACCTCGCGAATTTTGTCCTACGCAAAGACACTGGCACACCTGCCATGCAGAAGGTCGCTGACGCCATTTTTGCCGGCGCAATGGCCTTCCTCAATCGACAATACCGTACAATCGCTATACTCGCCGTTTTTGCCGCGATCATCGTGGGTGTTGTACTTGCCCTACTTGGTCAAGGTGATCAGGCTGCTAAATTCAACCTGGCCTGGCACACATCTATCGCCTTTTTGATCGGCGCACTCTGTTCGGGCGTTTCTGGCTTTATTGGTATGTATGTAGCAGTGAAATCCAACAGCCGCACTGCCAGCGCGGCTACACGCAGTCTTGGCGAGGCGCTGATGGTCTCCCTGCGCGGGGGCGCAGTCTCAGGCTTCCTGGTGGTCGCGCTCTCCCTGCTGGGTGTATCGACGGTCTTCACCCTCTACGGCGGCCTGACAAACCCGGCAGTTGCTCCCTCGCTCATCGTCGGCTTCGGCTTCGGCGCCAGCTTCGTTGCTCTGTTTGCACAGCTTGGCGGTGGTATTTATACCAAGGCTGCTGATGTAGGCGCTGACCTGGTGGGTAAAGTAGAAGCCAACATTCCTGAAGACGATCCGCGTAATCCCGCCGTGATTGCAGACCTGGTGGGTGATAACGTTGGCGACTGTGCAGGCCGTGGCGCCGACCTCTTTGAGTCAACCGCTGCTGAGAATATCGGTGCTATGATCCTGGGTGTGGCGCTGTACAGTGCAACAGGCAACATCGGCTGGATCCTCTTCCCGCTCGTTGTGCGCGCCTTCGGCCTGATCGCCTCCGCGATCGGACTGCTCTGGATTCGTCCCTCCGTTGTAATCGAACCAGATAAAGCGGCTGGCCGTGACCCGGGTGAAATTGCCATGCACCAGCTCAACATCGGCTACTTTATTACCTGTGGACTCTCCATCGCAGGTGTATTCCTGGGTAGCTACCTGTTGCTTAACGGCAGTAGTGTCACTTCCAGTGGCGGGGTCCCTCCCTGGGTCTGGTTTGGGCTGGCGGGTACCACCGGCATTGTACTGAGCATCGCCTTCGTATACATCACACAGTATTACACGGCAGGCACATGGCGACCGGTACGTGAAATTGCGGCTGCGACATTGACCGGTCCTGCAACGACCATCATCACAGGTTTCGCGGTTGCATTTGAATGCGTAGCCCTTCCGGTGTTGGCTATCAGTGCAGCGCTGTTCCTTTCCTTCTTCCTGGGCAGCCAGGTGCACATTCCTATCTCTGTATTGAGCAACCCTGGCGTAATCAATGTAGGTGGTATCTTCGGTACCGCTGTGGCCACCATGGGTATGTTGATGAGCACTGCCTATATTCTTGCTATGGACACCTTTGGCCCTATTACCGACAATGCTGGCGGTATTACTGAAATGGGTGGTGGAGCTGAGTCTGTACGCGATATTACTGATGCCCTTGACGGTGTAGGTAATACCACAAAGGCGTTGACAAAGGGCTATGGTATTGGTTCCGCTGCATTGGCAGCCTTCTTGCTCTTCAGCGCTTACCTGGATGTCCTCTACTCCTTCAAACACAACCCGGCAGTCTACCGCGTTGACCTGGCAGATATCACGGTCTTCATCGCGGCATTGATCGGTATCACGCTAATCTTCTTCTTCAGCGCTCTGGCCATCCGCGCCGTTGGTGCTGCGGCCAAGCGCATGATCGAAGAGGTGCGCCGCCAGTTCCGCGAGCAACCCAAAATCATGGCGGAAAACCCCGCCGACCGCGTCGATCCTGACTATGCTCGCTGTGTAGACATCAGTACCCGCGGCGCGCTCCGTGCCATGGTTCTCCCAGGTATTGTAGCCGTATTGACTCCCATTGCAGTTGGAACCATTCTTGGCCCGCAGGCCGAAGCCGGTATGCTCATGGTCGGAACCATGGGCGGTATCGTCGTTGCCACCTTCCTCAATAACGGCGGCGGCGCCTGGGACAATGCAAAGAAGTACATCGAGGCAGGTTACTTGCGTGTGAATGCAGCCGGTGAGATGGTTGATCGCCTCGACACGAATGGCACCGTCCTGGGTAAGAAGAGTGAGCCCCATAAGGCCAGTGTGGTTGGCGATACCGTTGGTGATCCCTTCAAGGATACCGCCGGTCCATCGCTCCACGTACTGATTAAGCTGCTCAGCACGATTACCCTGGTGCTGGCTCCTTTGTACGTGTTCCTGCACCCTTAGTTCATAAGAAGATGAACAAAAAAGCGAACGAGAGCAAGCTGACGGCTTGCTCTCGTTCGCTTTTTTGTTCAGAATGAAAGATGATGAGGAGTAGCTATGTTTCATACATCTCGCAAATATAAAACTGGTCTCATTTCTCTGACGTATCTTGTCGTTGCAGCATTGTGCATATTGCTGGCGGGATGTGATATCAACATGTCAGGGCCAGGCATAGGTACCGGTAGCAGTGGCAGTGGGTGTCAGGGCAATTGCACGACGGGCGCCGGTGTGCAGGGCGTCCAGGTCTTTGTTGAGCCAGATGCAGGTGAACATCCAATTACTGACGCGATTACCTCGGCAAAGAAGTCTGTGTGGTTAGAGATTTACCTGTTGACCGACCGCAACGTGATTCGCGCACTGGAAGAAGCGCCCAACAGAGGAGTGGATGTCCGTGTCATGCTGGAGCCACATCCATTTGGTGGGGGAGGCTCACCAGCGCGCACCATGGACCAGCTGAAAGCAGCCGGGGCCAAAGTGGAGGCCAGCAACCCCAGTTTTTCCTTGACACACGAAAAAGGCATGATTATCGATGGAACTGCCGCTTATATCATGACCTCCAATTTCTCTCGCTCAGCACTGGGCGGTTCCAGTGGCAGCAGCGGTTTCAGGAATCGAGAATATGATATCGTTGATACCAATCCGCAAGATGTACAGGCGGTGAGCGCTATCTTCCAGGCAGACTGGGACCGCACTACAGCTCAATTCAACGATTCCAATCTTGTTGTCAGCCCCGTCAATTCACGCAATGCCTTTACCACACTCATCAGCAGCGCTCATAGTACTCTGCTGGTCGAGGCGGAAGAGATGAACGACCCGGGTATCGAGCAAGCCCTGGCCAATGCGGAACAGCATGGTGTCAAGGTACAGGTGATATTGCCTTCTCCCAGTGGCTCCGGTTCATCAAGCAATAGCAACGGTATCGCTACCATCAAACAAGGGGGCGTTCAGGTACGAGAAGACCCGCGCCTCTATATGCATGCAAAGATCATCGTAGTGGATGGTCAGAAAGCTTTTGTTGGCTCTGAGAACATTTCAACGCAATCGCTCGATCGGAACCGCGAACTGGGCATTCTCGTTTCCGATGCAGGCGTACTGCACACCCTTGAGCAGACGTTCCAACAGGATTGGGGAGATTCACAAGGCGCTTAGCTACTGTGATACGATATACATAAAAATGGAGAGCTTTCATGGTTACAGAAATTGCTATTTTTACAGCGGTGCCAGGCAAAGAGGAAGAGCTTGGTCAGGCCATTCTACGAGGTCTCGAGGTTATTCGCCAGCATCCAGGGATCATTTCGACACGGGTAGAACGTTGTATTGAGAAGCCTGGACAGTATGTGCTTATCAATATCTGGACATCATTGGAGGCGCATATGACCGATTTTCGAGGAGGGCCGCTCTTCCCACAGTGGCGCAGCCATATCAACGGGTTGTACGAAGCGAACCCGGTGATGTTTCACTATGAACCTTTTTAATTAGGAGCTTCCTAAATTATGGATAAACACCAGGAAACCCGCGAGCAGAACCATATGCTTGAAGATACAGAGCTGCCAACTTTGGAGCAGATGGGGAATAGCGAAGCGGAGCAACTTGCAGATCACGTTGCCGCACTACGCCACCAAATTGAAGAGGCCAACTATCAATACTATGTCGAAGATAATCCTACGCTCACTGACGCAGAATATGACCAGTTAATGGGAGAGCTCCAGCGTATCGAGGAGGAGCACCCGGAACTACAGACGCCCGACTCGCCAACACAGCGTGTAGGAGCTGGCCCGGTACAGGATGTGGCACAACACCGGCACCCTGTCCCCATGCTCAGCCTGGCTAATGCACGCAATGAGGAAGAATTATTGGCCTGGCACAGGCGTGCACAGAATATTTTGCCTAATGCCACTTTTGCATATGTCTGCGAACTGAAGATCGATGGGCTGGCCATGGCTCTTACCTATGAGAAGGGGAGGCTTACAGTCGCGGCTACGCGAGGAGATGGGTTGATTGGTGAGGATTGGACGGCCAATGTACGCACCATGCGCGTCATTCCACAGAGGCTGCGTGGGGAGCAGATACCCGATAGGGTCGAGGTACGCGGCGAAATTTACATGTCCACCAGGAGCTTTGAGAAGCTGAACGAGGAGATGAAGGATAGCAGGCTGTTCGCCAACCCGCGTAATGCGGCCGCCGGTTCATTGCGACAAAAAGATTCCCGCATTACGGCGACCCGCCATCTCGACTTCTTTGGCTATCAGATCGGCTATATGCAGGGTATGGATTTCACTAATCAGTGGGAAGCATTGCAACTAATACGTGAATGGGGGTTCCCGGTTAACCCACATATCCACTTAGCCAGGACTTTAGACGAGGTCATGGACTATTGCAAAAAGTGGGAGCAGGAGCGCTTCAATCTGCCTTATGAGATCGATGGAGTGGTCATTAAGATCAGTGACCTGGCACAGCAGCAGGAACTGGGGACGGTGGCACGCGACCCACGCTGGGCCATCGCCTTCAAATATCCTCCCACACAGGTCGCTACGCAACTACTCGATATTCGCGTCAATATTGGGCGCACCGGCTCGGTCAATCCCTGGGCCGTATTGGAACCCGTCAACATCCGGGGTGTGACGGTAGCTCGCGCCGCTCTGCATAATGAAGGTGATGTCCAGCGCAAAGACCTGCGAGTTGGCGATTGGGTTCTCGTGCAGCGGGCAGGTGAAGTTATTCCCCAGGTGGTCAAGCCCATCGTAGAGCGACGAACTGGCAAGGAGCAGGTCTACCATTTACCAGAATGTTGTCCTTTGTGTGATACTCCAATCATACGCATTCCAGACCAGGCCATGGCTTATTGCCCAAACGAGGAATGCCCATCACGCAATCTGGAAAGCATCATTCACTTTGTCTCCAGGGGCGCCATGGACATGGATACTATCGGCGAGAAGATGTCCGAGCAACTGCTGAGTACAGGCTATATCAAGAGCGTAGCCGATTTCTACTCACTGACGCGCGATCAACTTCTGGCACTAGAGGGTGTCAAGGCTAAAAGCGCAGATAATATGCTCTCTGCTATCGAAGCCAGCAAACACCGCGCTTTCTCGCGGCTGCTCTTCGGGTTAAACATCCGTTATGTGGGTGAGAAGACAGCACAGATTTTAGTTAACGCTTTTGGCGATATCGATAAGTTATTGGGAGCAAGCGAGGAAGAGATCGTAGCGGTACCTGGCATCGGCCCCAAAATTGGTCATAGCGTCTATGATTGGCTGCGCAATGAAAAGAATAGGGCGCTGATTGAGCGCTTGCGGCAAGCAGGCGTAAATATGCAGGAAGAGCAGCAAGCAAAGATAACGGGCCCGTTGTCAGGTCAGACGTTTCTGCTCACAGGACGCCTCAGCAGTATGACCCGCCCCGTTGCAGAAGAGGCCATTACGCGACTAGGCGGCACTATCGCCTCCAGCGTGAGCAAGTCGCTCAACCATTTAATTGTCGGTGAGGATGCCGGATCAAAGCTGGCCAAAGCTCAAAAAGCTGGTGTGCCAATTCATGATGAGCAGTGGCTGATTGATTTGCTGAAGAAACACGAGACTATAGCATAAAGAGGAGAGGGCTCGCTCAGAACCAGATATGCCTGGTTCTGAGCGAGCCCTCTCCTCTTTATGAAACTCATGCCTCTCAGTCTACATTAGACTTCGCGGTATTCGCCTTCAACGGTTCCAGGATCCTGAGGACCGGGACCGGATGTTGAACCCGTTGCCCCATTGCTACCTGCTGCCGTTCCAGGCTGGCTGTAGATTTCCTGGCCAATGCGCTGCATAGTGCGCTCCAGGTCATCTGCCGCGAGCTGCATGCCCGACACATCATTCTGGGAGAGGGCATCGCGCACGGCTTTGATCTTCTCCTCGACCTCTGTGCGCAAACCGGCAGAGATTTTGTCACTTACGTCTTTGAGCGTTCGCTCAGCCTGGTAGGCCATGCTATCGGCACGGTTACGCATCTCGATCTCTTCCTTGCGCTGGCGGTCCTCCTGGGCATGGAGTTCGGCTTCACGCACCATGCGCTCCACCTGGTCCTTGGAAAGACCGCTGGAGGCTGTGATGGTGATCTTCTGTTCGCGCCCGGTTGCCTTATCGCGGGCCGTGACATTGAGAATGCCGTTGGCATCGATGTCGAAGGTCACCTCGATTTGCGGTATGCCGCGCGGTGCCGGAGCAATACCTTCGAGACGGAAGTGACCCAGGCTCTTGTTGTCGCGAGCCAGTTCGCGTTCGCCTTGCAGCACATGAATCTCTACGGCCGACTGGTTATCCTCCGCCGTACTGAACAGCTCGCCCTTGCGAGTCGGAATGGTGGAGTTGCGCTCGATTAGCCTGGTCATCACGCCACCCAGGGTCTCAACACCCAGTGAGAGTGGTGTGACATCGAGCAAGAGCACATCTTTGACCTCGCCCTTGAGGACACCGGCCTGGATGGCTGCCCCGATCGCCACCACCTCGTCAGGATTGACGCCTTTGTGGGGCTCTTTGCCGAAGATCTTGCGTACAAGATCAATTACGGCTGGCATACGCGTCTGTCCACCGACCAGAACCACCTCGTGGACATCGCTCGCCCGGATACCTGCATCTTCCAATGCCTTCATGACCGGGCCACGTGTGCGCTCGATGAGATCGCCCACCAGTTGCTCCAGCCTGGCCCTCGTCAGGGTCATTACCAGGTGCTTAGGGCCGCTGGCATCAGCGCTGATAAAAGGTAGATTGATTTCTGTCTGCATGGAAGAAGAGAGTTCAATCTTGGCGCGCTCTGCCGCTTCCTTCAGGCGTTGGAGTGCCATGCGATCCTTAAGCAGGTCAATGCCCTGTTCCTTGCGGAACTCGTCGGCAATCCAATCAACAATCCGCTGGTCGAAGTCATCGCCACCCAGGTGGGTGTCGCCATTGGTCGACTTAACCTCAAAGACGCCTTCGCCTAACTGCAAGATGGAGATATCGAAGGTACCACCACCCAGGTCATAGACAGCTATGGTCTCGTCTTTCTTCTTGTCCAGACCGTACGCCAGCGAAGCCGCCGTCGGCTCGTTGATGATGCGCAAAACCTCTAGACCAGCAATTTTACCTGCATCCTTCGTTGCCTGCCGCTGCGTATCATTGAAGTAGGCAGGAACGGTGATTACTGCCTGGGTGATCTTCTCGCCCAGTTTCGCCTCGGCATCGGCCTTCAACTTCTGCAAAATCATCGCCGAGACTTCGGGTGGGCTATACTCGCGCCCTCCCATAACCACTCGTACATCACCATTAGAAGCACGGGTGATTTTATAAGGCGCACTCTTCATCGTGCGCTGCACTTCAGGGTCATCGTATTTGCGACCCATGAGGCGCTTAATCGAGAAAATGGTATTCTCAGGGTTGGTTACCGCCTGTCGTTTGGCAACCTGACCAACCAGGCGCTCACCACTTTTGGTGATGGCAACAATCGAAGGAGTTATACGCGACCCCTCATTGTTATCCAACACCGTGGGTTCGCCGGCTTCCATTACCGACACAACCGAGTTGGTCGTTCCAAGATCAATACCAATTACTTTGGCCATATTTTCTATTGCCTCCTTTGACAGATTTTGTCAAATGATTTAACAGGAATTAGCTATATTACTTTACACCTGTCTGATATGTTACAACAGGTGAGGAAAGATTTTTATTCCCTCATTACTGTTCTTGTCAGCCTTCTTCAGCACGACGCTGCCTCTCTCTCACTTCATGAATCTCCTGACGCAGGATCCGAACCTCCTTACGCATCTGGAGAATGTAGCGGATACCCACAACATTCACACCTAGATCAGAAAGCTCGGCAATCTCTTCGAGCGCCGCTATATCTTGATCCGAGTAGAGGCGATTCTTGCCGGTCTGTCGCGCCGGTTCCAGCAACCCTGCTTCTTCATAGCGTCGCAATGCCTGCGGAGGCAGGCTTAAGAGCTTAGAGACAACGCCGATGGTGTACTTCGGCATTTGGGCATGCTCGGCTGCTGTTATCGGGCCCTGTGAAGTGGCTCTCCGCTTCATAACTGACCTCTTCTTTTTTGAATCCAGGCAAAGAGAAACTAAGAACTCCTTTATGAAAAGGATATATTACTTGACAAACTTTGTCAAGTAATTTTACATAAATTAGCAGGGCTGTTGCAAAGTTTCTTTGCGCCCTGCGGGCGCGGGAGAAAAAGGGCCTGGGGGACGCCCCCAGGCCCCCGCAAAGGGGCGGCTGCCCCTTTGAACCCCGCTTTTTCCCGATCTTGCAACAGCCCTGCCTAAAAACTACCTGCGAAGAAGTGCCCACAAATGCGGCCCAAACACAAGCAACCCTATCACGATCGACAGCATAGCACTTAACAAGACTCCACCTGCCGCCATGTCTTTGGCAACTTTTGCCAGGGGATGATACTCAGGTGAGGCCAGATCAATACACAACTCAAAGACCGTGTTGAACAATTCTGCCATGAATACCCCTGTAATGGCCACAAAAACTATGGCAAACTCGACCGTGGAGATGCGTAACGCTATTCCCATCACAATGGCAAGTATGGCTATGATTACATGTACTTTAGCATTGCGTTGCGTGCGCAGCGCATACCACAAACCACTGAAGGCATAGACAAAACTGGCAATAAATTTTGGCCATGCGCTGCTTTGTGGGCTTCCTGGAAATGGTGACTGGCTCATGGTATCTACCTACCTATGCTTTCTGTCCCATAGCTTCTAGCACAGATTGCTGTATATTGACCATTGCAGAATATCCAGCCTCGCTCTGGTCATCGTATCCAACAAGGTGTAGGACCCCGTGAGAAATAAGATAGAGCAATTCATACGTGGGGCTATGACCTGCTTCGCTGGCTTGCCTGAGGACGGTTGGCCAGGAGATCACAATATCGCCCAGGTTAGTTGGTAGTTCGGGTGGTGTCATAAATACTGGCCGGCTTCCCTCATGCGCTGCCTGGTCTTCTTCCTCATCTTCCGGGGTCATCCATAATTGATCTGCGGGAGCATTGACCAGTGGTTTGTCGAGAAGGGGAAACGAAAGTACGTCGGTCGCTTTGTCTTGCCGCCGGTATTGCCTATTCAAGTCCCGAATGGCATCATCACTCGTAATAAGGAGAGTAAGTATCGCTGGCTCAGTAACACCTGCTACTTGCAAAGTATTTTTGACTGCAAGATCCACTCCGCAAGAGTCAAGCACGTGTTCGATTGCTGCATTTTGCTCGTCATTGCCGGTGTTAATAGAGAGTTCTATTTGGGAATATTGATCTTGCATACGGCCTCAAATTTAAGAAAGCCTGGCACCCAGAAGGGGCGCCAGGCCTGTTTATAAACCCTTACGGGCTGCTTTACGCTGCAACGCAGCGGCTTTTCTTTTGCGCTTAACGCTCGGTTTTTCGTAGTGCTCTCTGCGTCGTGCTTCAGCAAGAATACCATCCTGCTGAATCTTGCGATTGAATCGTTTGAGTGCGGTCTCAAACGTTTCATGATCGCTAACCTTGACTTCCGACACCAGGGCTCACCCCCTCACGGCTCGTTTTCGAGGTATTCAAGGCACCACACCTCGCCCACCTTCGTGGACCTGCGCAAAAATTATAGTCCAGCGTCACTACCATGTCAAGGTTTTTTTACCTGCTTTGTTGCTTGCCTGCCAAAGGCCAACATGAAGACAATGAAACCCAGGACTATAATACTGAAGAGACTGATCGTCCGATCCAGTAAAATTGCTGCTGTTGCCAGGCTCAGAGCATTTGCTATGCCCTTGGTGAAAAGGGTAATCATGGCTAACATGCCACCTTCTACCAGGCCAATACCACCACCTGTGAAGGGAACGACGGTTAACAGCGCCTCACCAAGAGCAATGAAACATGTCGCTGTGACGATGTGTAAGAAGTCGCCACCGATGAGGTTGAGCGCCATAGCAACGAAAAAGAAACGTAAAGCCTCGCACGCCCAGACACCAAAGGTTAGCCCTGTTAACACGGGCAAACGACGGAATGAGCCAAGCGTCCCTTCCTGGAAATGGTCATAGTGACCGTGGTAGCGCGTTGGTATCATCTTGGTAATATAGGTGCGAAATAGGCGCAGCATAAAGAGTCCAGCGATCCCTATGATCACAGCTGCTAATGTGATTTCCAATCCGATGCGCAGCTGAGGCGGCAAGTGTGAGTGGAGGCTGATGATAAGGGACGGGATAAAAAGCAAAAGCAGGACAGAGAGGTCTAGCAGGCGCTCAGCAAGTACCGTGCCAAAACTGCGTGTAGCGGAAACTCCTGCCTCCTGGCGCAAAAGATAGGCGCGATACAGGTCACCCAACTTGGCGGGGACAATGGCGTTAGCAAACCAGGAAATAAAGATGATTTCCACCAGCTTCCAGAACTTAGGCAACTTCACACCATTTGCTTGAGTATATCCCACATTTTCAAGGAGAAGCCGCCAGCGTAAGGCGCGTAGGGGAAATGACAGGTAGTATACAACAAAGGCAGCCAGTAAAAAAATAACATTGGCGCTGCGTATGGCTGTCCACGTTTTCTGTGGATCAATATGCTCTTGACGAACAAAGAAGGCAATAGCAGCAATGACAATGACCAATGGCACAAGAGTGCGCCAGTTTAGTAATTTTTTGCTTAATGCAAGCTGTTCGCGTGTGATCTCAGGCTCTTCTTGTACTGAATTATCTTCTTTGAATAACTCTTCTTCAAGAAGTTCTGACTTTTTTTTCTCTATTACTTCAGCATGATTGTCATCTACAGAAGACGCACTATCATTTTGCGAGTTGCTTGTGATCAATATATCCTCCAGTACCGCCGACTTTTGTCGTTACTCCCTCTAGACGGATAAGGACAATAAGGAGTAACGCCATAAGGTTGGTAAGACTATGTACATATAAATCATCAACGAGATTATGCACACAAACAGAAATAAGCGCCGCTAATAGTCCTATTGCTAATGCTCGATCATTCTTGAGTATATTCTTGCTAATAGCCTGGAAGGCACTTCCTCCTGTCACAAAGATAGCCATCAGGAAGAGCAAATAGGCCGTCAATCCAATAGAACCGGTTTCAGCGGCAATATTGATATAGTAGTTATGCGCGTGCCCCAGTGAATTGACGAAAATTGTTATAAAGTACCCCGGATAAGCATCAGGATAGTTTCCAATGCCTACACCAATTAAGGGATGGTTCAGGAACATGTGAACCCCGGCAATCCAGTGCGCCAGGCGCTCTGCGGTTGAGAAATCTGCGCTACCGGGATTGACAAAAGAAATCTGAGTGAGACCAAGGTATTTGAATAGAGGGGTGAGAACATACTCAGGTATCCAGCCGGCAAAGAAGACTTCGACAGCGCCCAATCCTGCCAGAGCTAACAATGCTATGAGTTTGCGTAAGTGCGGCAGACCCACTATCACAATGAACAGAGTTGCTACTGCAATAGCGATCTCACCTCCACGTGATTGTGTAAGATATTCCGCCCCTGCCAGGAGTATAGCGCTAAGACCTGCCAGGAGGCGTGTCTTCCAGTTGCTTCCCAGCAGCATCAGTGCCAGGGCAATACTTAACGGCAGGTTGATATAGCCTGCAAATGGATTGGGTTGACCAAAGGTACCATACACGCGCAGGCTCGTATCGCGAATAAATGCTTCTGGACCCAGGTTAAAAAATGCCTGAAAATAACCATACATGGCCTGGGTGATCCCGGCCACGCAAACAAGAACGATAATGGTCCAGACCTGACTGCGTGTGCGAATATATTGCGCTCCTAACAGAACCAGTACCAGGAATTCCAGCCACTTGCTCACTTCCTTCAGGCTTGAACTGATGTTGATGGCCGCCATCATAGAAAGAAGCATCGTACCAAGGAGTATGATTATGGCCCATACCAGGTAGATGGAGACATTGGAGCTATTGAAGGCTACGCGGTCTCGAGGGCCCGCCTCATTCATACTTGTTCCCAGTTGTCCGGCTGGACGCAATGCGAAGCTCATAAGCCATCCGGCAGCCAGGAATCCTACCAGGACGTCGGCGCTATTCAAGTTGAGCCCGCCAAGGGCGATAATGTCCAGAGACCCCCACGGTACGGCAAAAGGCATAAGGTAGAGTGCTACACGCGGGCGTAGGATGGTCCAAACAAAAATAACAAGGTAGAACGGCAAGCGCATATTCCACGCTTCTGGTAGGGGAGCTAAGAGGATAAGGAGTGCACACACCCCTCCAATCAAACCTACCAGGTTTGCTGTCGTGGCATTTTCACGCAAGAATTTTAAAGCTGTTTGCAGCCATGCGTCCTGGCGGATTCTCTCCAGTCCGCCAATACCGGAATTATCCATGCCTGTTGCTATTTTCTATTTATGAGATCTGCGATGGTTGAGAAATATGATCACTAAACCATTCAATAGTACGACGTAAACCTGCTTCTAGACTCACCCTGGGTTGCCATCCCAATACTTGCTGCGCCTTAGAAATATCTGGGCGGCGACGTTCTGGATCATCAACTCGGTTAGGTTCAAAAATGATGCTGGAAGAAGCTTCGCACAATCGAATAATGGTATGAGCGTATTCAAGCACTGTATGCTCTTCAGTATTTCCGAGATTAAATACCTCGCCCGCTGTACGCGGTTGAAACATGGCCAGCAACAAGCCATCGACCAGATCGCTTACATAGCAAATGCTGCGTGTAATACTACCATCTCCATAAATGGTCAGAGGCTCATCGAGCAGTGCTTGGGTAATGAAATTAGGGATCATGCGGCCATCATTAAGCTGACTATTGGGTCCATAGGTATTGAAAATGCGCACAATACGCCCATTGAGTTGATACTGCCGGTGGTATTCCATGGTCAACGTTTCGCCAAGACGCTTGCTTTCGTCATAACATGCACGTGGCCCAATCGGATTGACGTTGCCCCAGTAATCTTCGCGCTGTGGATGCACGAGAGGATCTCCATACGCCTCTGAAGTCGAAGCGACCAGGAACATAGCGTTCTGCTTCCTGGCCTGCTCCAGCATCAGGTATGTTCCCTGGCTATTGACCAGAATCGTCTCAATGGGATGTTCCATATACCCCACCGGACTGGCCGGACTGGCCAGGTGGAAAATGGCCTCCGCTTCAAAGTCAAATGGTTTGGTTACATCCTGTTGTACAAAAGAAAAATGTGGCTGATGCAGTAGCGCAGCAATATTTCGTTCAGCGCCAGTGACAAAATTATCTACACAGAGCACGCTGTGCCCTTCATCCAGCAAACGTGTGCAGAGGTGGGAGCCAATGAAACCTGCTCCCCCGGTAACGACAATTTTCAAGAACTGGACCTCCAAGCATAAAGAAAAAGTTTCTATTTTTGAATTATACCTTACAAAACGAGACGATTTGGGCACATTATGGTAACGACTCAGGACTTCTCAGGGCTTCTAAGCTCGCTTGCACTTTTTCTTATTATGCCCCCTGTCTCCGTTTCCACCGCCGGTACATCACCTCGTCACCCCAACTGAGAAAGCCCGCAGTCGTAAAACCGTGAGCAATCACCACTGCCAGCAGCGAACGCGGAGAAGGCTGTTCCAGATACAACAAACCGAATACCAGACCTGCCAGGCCCACACCGCCAACACTACGCCAGCTCCACTTGCCCAGCCGGTGATAGAGAACATACGTTGCTGTACTGACCAGCCAGCCCCAACCAATCCACCCTGTCCACTGCGTCACCGCCGCCCACATAAAACCACGGAAAAATAACTCCTCGACAGGCCCATTTATAAAAAAATAATAAGCCCCCTGTAAGAGGTGATCATTGAGTGTAGGCCAGCGAAACCAGGGACCAACAACGACCATACGATACATCGTAGCAAAGGCCGCCATAATTATACCAACCAGCAAGCCAATCGCCAGTTGTTCTCGTGCATCGTTCAACGTCAACCCCAGAAACGCCAGTGGCAAGTGAAAAATCGCAATATAGAGAAAAGGGATTATCGCGCAAGGTATAATTCGCATCAACAGATCAGGCCATATCCAC